>Ga0315312_1002149_pt1 | contig 14051 bp, 18 predicted proteins | sample TDP7_MG_FD_203629 | JGI IMG/M metagenome (GOLD analysis project Ga0315312, IMG submission 203629) | Freshwater sediment microbial communities from Lake Towuti, South Sulawesi, Indonesia - TDP7 | ecosystem: Environmental > Aquatic > Freshwater > Lake > Sediment | place: Indonesia: South Sulawesi... | reverse complement strand
ACAGAACGCATGGCTTTGATAACTTTTGGCGAGCGGAGAATTCCTTCTTTTATTAGATTTCCAATGAGCCTTTCCCAATCATTTTTCTCCAAATCAAAGCACCAAATGAATAATTGTAGAATAGGCTCTTAAATATGCATACGTTAGGGCTTAAAACATCCTTCATTAGTTTTATGTTAAGGATTAAAACTAAAATTCAATTGTCGCCAATTAAATCTGACAATGAGTTAAAAAAAAAGAAAAGGAAGTTTACACATAGGAATAGATTGGGTTCTTAACTTTCTCTCCACACTTTTGGCAAACTGCATACTCGCCATCTGGCTCACACTTAACTGTATGTCCTTTACTACACCTTAAAGTTACAACTCCTTCACAAAGTGCTTCTCGTAATAGTCTTTGCTGAAACATTCCATCTAACTTTGGATTTGGAATCAACCGCCAACTTTCTTCAAATTCTTTCCTATCTTTCTCTGAAAAAATGATGCTGTGCTTCTTCAACTCTTTTAATGCTTCAGTCCATTTCTGCTTTTTACAGAATTCTTTTATTGGCTTTGCTTCCTCTTCACTCAACCAAACTTCGTAATAAACTGCATGTCGGTGGCGATTAGCTAAAGCTCGCAAATATAAAACGAAAGACTTGCGTCGTTCATAATACAACAGACTTTCTAAACCATAGCAATCAGCAATACCTATGTACTTAAACCGTTTCTCTTGCATTTACTCCAACCTCATCCACTGTTTTGTAGTGGCATTGGATAGGCAGTATTGAGTTAGGGTTGTTAATGCAAAATAAACAATGAAAATCATCGCTTCTGGTGTGAACCTCAAATTGCTTACAGACCTCAAGCCATTCATGTATGCATCCATGACATTTCGGGTTAGTCCAAACTTTAACTGCCATCACTTCAACTATTTCAATAAAAAAAGGAGGGGATTTGTTTGTCATTGAATTTCACCGCTATGCTTCTGTTCCAAGGATACTCATGTCAAAGGGATAGTCGCCACAAGGTGCTGTCTTAGAGACATACAATGTGTATCTAAAATGTCCCGTCAATCCAGAGTTGTCAGGTACTGCTGAAGTCCTGAGTCCTAACTTTGTTCCTGGACGTAGAGGATTGTTTGGTGTTCCAGGCAAGTAAAGCCATTTGTCTACCCCATAGCCGACGTTTATCTGATTCCGTGTCCAATTTACCCATTTCCATTCGTAAGGACCTCCAAGCGCACCAAAGCTGAGTTCTACTTGCCAAAGAATAGTTCCAACGCTATCTGGCAAAGTGTCTGAGTAATTCAAGACAAAGCTAACTGTATTTGCAGCATCGCTAACTAATACTAGCAATGGGCTTTTAATTACATCTCCAGTCATGTGTCCATCAAAATCTTCTGTTGTATAGGCATAGGTGTATGTTTCATCATCATTTTTCTTCCAGAGGTCTAATGTTCCACCAAGTATCGTGATGTGGTTGCTTACTGGAACGTTGATAGATATCAAGGCGTATGTTACTGTGCTGGATATAGCAATGCAAGCTAATACTATGGCGACTAACACTTTCTTACTTAACTTCATTCACATTACTCCTTGTTTTGTAGGAAACTAGACAGAATGCTGACAAACAAGTCAAACTGTCCGCCTTTCCATGCGTCATCTGAGTCACCTCGTATGATTAAAGTTTAATTATTGGTTCAAATAGAAGTAATCTTTTATGGAAAAACTGTTACTAAGTTACAGGAAAAGTAGTTTGAGCGAGGAGAAGGTCGAAAGTATATATTTTTGCCTTTAAAAAACGCTTACAAGAGCCTTGAAAATTTAAAAGAACGACTTTAATTTTATATTCTTCGAGGCAGATTTATATTTAAGTTGATCCAAAGCACAAACCTCAAGCATATTTTTGAAAACATTTACTCCAAAGTAAGAAGCTTACAGATAAGCGATAATTTTGACAAAGCAGTTGAAGTTGAAGCGAGTAAAACGTATGTAAGAATGTCTGATGACTTTTTCTTTAAACAATCATGTGATTTGGTTTTTCAGTCAGGTGTTAGAGGTGCAGTTTGGCAAAAGTATGAAAGTGAGATTAGAAAGGAGTTTGCGAATTACAATGTGAGAAAAGTCAGCCGCTATACAAAGAAAGAAGTAGAACGCATGTTAAAGAACCCAAAAATGCTAAAAAATAAGCGAAAGATTCAAGCTTGTATCTATAACGCTAAGATGATTGTTGAGGTTAGTAGGGAGTATAGTGGTTTTTGGCACTTTTTAGAATGCCATGAAACAGAAATTTTGGTTGAAAAGTTGAAAGAGAATTTCAAATGGATGGGCTATACTAATGCTTACGCCTTTCTTCGCTATGTAGGGTTGGAAGTAGTCAAGCCAGATGTTAATGTTGTTAGAATAATGTTTCGCTTGGGATTGATAGACAGCGATAAGAGAAATTTAGCGACTTACAAAAAAATACAACATGTTGGAAAGAGGATAGCAGAAGCAAATAATGTAAGAATGGCAGTGATAGATTATACTCTCTACATGTTTGGAAGTGGAGAAAAGCCGTTTGTAAAGTATGCTGTTTGTGGCAAAGTGCCGAAGTGTGATGAATGCCCTGTAAAACAGTACTGTTCGTAATAGACCAAAGTGGAGGAGATATCGGGAGAATTCTGTCTCTTAAATTGCAGATTTCTATTCTTCTCTAATTGAGGACCGCCCAAACGAGGCTTATAAACCTAGATGGAGAATACTTCTATTGATTGAGAATGAGCGGGAAGAAAGACGGTAATAGAACAAAGGCAATAGAAAATATCGTATATCTGATAATCCTTGTTGCCGTCATCAGTGCTTTGTTCAACATACCCGAGGCTGTGACAAATTGGATAATTCAATGGTTGATAGGTGCTTTAGTAGGCTCAATTTTTTCCTTGGTTGCAGGTGCTATCGTTGAAGCATTTACTGGAGAACTACTCAAAAAAATCACACTAACTATCAAAATAGGAAATTTTAGTTTCTCCATCACGGCATTTGCCATAGCCACTTTCATAGTGAAGGTTTGGCTATTTGGTTTCTAACACTCTCACGTTGGTCAATAATCAATGGTCTTTATCTGTGCCTCTTCGCTTTCTTGTCTTTTTTCTGACTTTAGTTCCTTTACTGAATGCGATAATCTCCACTACCGCCAATAGAAATATCATCAAAATCCCAAAGGTAAGCAACAAATACGAGTTTCTTGCGAATTCTTTAGAACTGAGAATCTGCGATAGAACCAAAGTTGGTGCAAGAAAGGAGGGAAAAGCCTTGATAATAGTCATTTTTAAATCCCATAAATATTCCTCTTCGGTCTTGTATTTCATTTCACGGTTTTCTCCATTGAAGTAGCTTCTTCAAGAATACAGAAGACAATAATCCAAAGATGGATATGCAAAGACAAACTGTTCTACTCGCGCCTAACAGCTTCTAAAACTAATCTGCTGGGTAGGACAATCTCCTTGACATCCTTGACATCGTAGGACTTCGATTTGATAAAGCAATGCTTCGGAACGAATCTGATGAAATCACCTTCAATTGTAAAATCGTCAGTAAAGTAGATAACAGTCGCTTGCTCTTGCCCTAAAGTATCTAGTGCGACTATTTCAGCCTTGTATTTCTTTCTCATTTCTTCATCTTCTTTTTGACTAACAACAACTTTTCTCTGCAAGTCTGTCAGCACCAGAGAAGAAAGAACTAAAGAAAAAAATATAAGGCTTGTTATTGCTTTTCTGCATTTCACAATTGTTGAGAATCTTCAGAAGCTTGTTAGAAAATACCAAAAAATGAGGGGATAGAGGAGTCTTTTAATTAAAATAATGCTACCTCATTGGTTTTAGGTGGCTTCAAAGAATTATCTTTTAGAAATCCCTCAAATCTCTCAATAATTTTATGACGCAACGCTCTAATCTGCTCGTTTGAAGTTTTCATTTTTTCTAATAATTCTGTTTTTTCTTGTTTCACGTAGTTACTTACAGATTCATATATCTTCACCGTATTTGGGTCGTAATTCTTTATATTTACATCAGAAAGATTTAGTAGACCAAACAATATCGTCAAATTATCTTTACCGATTTTGTTCCTTGATATTTCTTGAAATTTCTCAATCAACTTGTCATGTTCTTCAGCATGTTTGAAAAACTCATCAATGTCTTTGATTAGTTTTCTGGGATAACACGGTATTCTAAAATATTTGCCATATTTCTCAAGGTCTTTTTTGCTATTCTTTGCTTCCTCTATAGGGATATAATATTCTGGAGAGTAACGATAGAAACAGTCTAACAAAGGTGAAAAATACTCTTTGTTCAAGATTTGCAGTTTCTTATCTATTCTTGGCGTAATAAAACTAAGTGCAAGAGTTGATAAAACCCCTATGAAAAAAGTAGATATGCTGATAAAAACTCCTTGGTAGAGAGAACCATCAAATCCAAAAATGTTGTTGAGAGGTTCTATTACTGCACAAGTGATTGATAAAATCAAAGCCATGGAAAAAGGAAAGACTTTAACTTTTGTGCTAATAGAAAACCTAATACACATTTGACCCTCATTCACCTTCTCGACTTAATGTTGAGGTCTCTACATAAAAGTTTGTATCCCACTAGAAACAGTGTAAGAGAAACAGTCAGAATTTCACAAGAACCTGAAATACTCCAAGTTGTATTAAGAAAACTTAAATTTATAACAATAGATTATAAATGACGGTAAAGACGTTGAATCGAAAGTATTGGAAAATCCTCAGCTTGCTTCTATGGGCAGTCGGAATAATTCTGTTGTTACCTCTTATATTTGTATATTACGAGGCTCTCCAAGAGGTTACAGGGATGGTAATTTTTGGAGGTAGAAACGAGGTTTTAGGATTGAGTATTGTGGGAATTTTGTTTGTCATTTGTGGAGGAATAATTAGCTTTTGCAGGGAAAATGCTCGCAGCAACTGAAAGAATATACTAAGAAGAAAAACAAGAATGGTATATGATATTATAATAGCATACAGTATCACTTACCTAGAGACCCAGAGAGTGAGTACACATAAACCAAAACCTAAAAATCAAAAATAGACATAAGGAAAATTGGGTTCTGTTACCTCTTCGGTAAAATAAACTCTCCGTTGTGCGTGTTACTTTTCGGTTGATGACAATACTAAGAGGATACAAGAGGATTCTCTCAAGTTTCAGATAGACTTTTTTGAGAGAGATGTAATATTATCTGTGGAAGTCTAAAGTATGTCTAAAGTCAAGTTCAAGGTATTTGCTGATTTATCATATCTTCCTTTTGGATTAGTGTTGCTACTTGCTTCGGTAGATATTTGGCTTAGAGCTATGATGCTTTTTTCAATTATTCCATCCGTTATTGTAGGTCTTAAAAGTTCACGAAAGAATGATGTATGGGAAAGTCTTCATTTTGTTTTTAGTTGTTGGCTTCAACCATATATGCGTATAGAACTTGCAATCATTGGAATAATTCCAACATTAGGACTAAGCACAAATGGATTGCTCTTGATGTTGGCTTTGACTGTGAGTCTAATGCCAGTGTTTGTTTGGGGCATGAAAGCCTCAATGTTCGCTGTAGTTAGGGCATCTTGGAATGAAGATGTTAGTGCCCCTCTTTTTAGAAACCGAAAAAGAATGAGGCACTAGGATTTCTTGCTTGCATTTTGAATCAGAGTTTTCCACTTGTTCTTTCCCTGAACTGTTATCCCACAAGCTTCGGCTGGAGTCTTTCCGTCTAAGCCTTCATGTGGTCTTAGTCTCCTGGACTACAAAGACTCATTTTTGAACTTTCTTCAAAAAAATATATGGACTCTTGAAATGAAACAATATTCAATATTCTTTAGAAGGACAAAACAAAGTGTTAGAAATATCAAACTGATACGAGTTTGTAAAACTCCTCGTTTTTTACATCTATTAAAATTTTGGATGTAACTCACTTAAAAAGAAAGGAAATGAGGAAGATGAAAGAAGAAATCAAGAAGGAACTCGAAATGGAAAGATAGAAAGAGAAAGAAGGGAAAACTTCTACTTATTAAACTGTTTAGAAATAAAATAGAAAAAAGTAGTTAGAGGGAATAACTCATAGAACCAGAAGTTCATATAATTGAGAAGTATTTTCAAGAAATCTTGCATTGCTTTATAATGGAAAGCGAATTATTTAGTAAAAACTCTCAGATACCAAATTATCATAAAATCTTCACCAAATCATGGTTGATTTTATCTATGATGAAACAACATGGAAGAAATTAAGTCCTTAATTTCAAAAGCGTTTAAAAAACCAAGCTAGGAAAACAAGTTGTTGATGATGAAATCTTACTTCATAATGTTCTCCTTGGAAATTAAATGATTTTTAAAACAATGGTAGAAAACTTGGCGTTTTGGTATGTTTTGAAATTTCTAATCTGTCTCCATAGAGATGCGATGCCACACAATATCTAAACACTGTATTTAGATGGATTAACAAATAAAATTCAGGTTGTTCATTGCTTATCATTCTTCCTATTCCTTTTCAATTTTTTCCATCTTTCTTTACGAGTAAGTGGTCTAGGATTCTTCTTTGTGTATGTTTTTCTTCCCATGTCTTTCCTCTCCTATAGGAACTATAACGTCTAAAACTTCGATTGGTAAGAGTCTCCAATTTGGATAGAAGCTAAGTAAAGTTATCCCATTACCAAGAATGACGTATATCTTAGCAGCCTTAATCCTTTCAATGCAACTAGATTCCGCTAGTTTTCGCAGTGTAAAATCAAGACGCCCCTTAGTTTTGAAATATCCTGACTTCAACAACTCTTCATAAGTCATCGGACTCTCTCTTAAAAGACTAAGCACGTTTAGAATATTGACAAAATCCCTGTTTATCACTCTACTTCCACAGCTTCAGGCTCAAACTCTTTCACTTCTTTCTTAGGTTTTTCTTGTTCTGGAATGTAGCCTTGTGTTATTCTTTCCAAGAAAGTTAAGCCTCTATCATACTCCACTTTTAGATGTGGGCATTTCTTGAGGATGTCAATTGCTTCGTCAATAGTTAAACCGAAGTAATGGGCTTTCTCGATAAAGCGACTATCTTCTTTGACTTGTTTGATAGTAGTTCTTTGGTACGGAATGTAACGAGCAAGTATGTATGAAAGAGTTTGTTTCCATTCTTTAACCGCAAATCCTGCAATGTTCTTATTTATTAACTGGAAGTAAACTGTTTTCTTGTCTAAACTCGGAATCTTTGTTGCTTGTAATAGTCCTACATCAGACAGTTTCTTTATGGCAAAAGCTACTGTCGAATCAGACATATAGTTTCGCAAAGCCCTCATAACTTCGGCACTAGAGTAAGCGTTGTTTCTGACAAAGAAGAAGTTAAGCACAATCATGACATTCTTCCGCCTTATTAGTCCTCGAATACAAGCTTTGGCTTTTGAAAGTGGGATTGTAGGTGTTTCTTCTCTTTCTATTTCTAATGCTTGAGCGACCTCTTCTGGCAATGGTGGAAAGTCCTCATCAACTATGTATTCTGGAACTCCCCAAGTCACTTTTCGTTCTTCCTTACTTTCTTCGCTCATTTTCTTTCTAACTCCTTTCAATCAATCATAAATCAATTATTTGTCGAAAAATGAGGTTAAGAAGGAGAGGTTTGGATGTTTTGTAAGAGTTAAGAAGAAGAGCCAATTTTGATATGTTTAGGTTATCTACTGGAAACAAATATTTCAACCTCCTAAAAAGTAATGGCATAATACTAATGACTTAGAACTTGTAGGGTAGTGATATATCTTTTTGACGTGAAAAACAAACAAAAAAGGGAATGTGGAATTGAGTAAATTGAGGAAAATGAAAATTGAGAAAAAAAATATATACCCTTTGCAAAACGAAAACTTGATTCTTGATTTCCTTTTTGAGTTTTAGCCCTGTAAAAACTAAGATACTCAGAAACTCAGAGCAACGAGCAATCAACAAAATAAAACTTTTTATAACATATTCAGAAAATCGAGATATGTATTTTAGTAACTGCAAATGCAAAAATATCCCTTTTCTTAGTTTCTTAGTTTCTGAATTTTTATAGGACATAAACGCAAATGAAAAAAATGGAAAATGAATTTGAGATAGCAATTATTAATCTCCATATCTTGCTTTCAAATCTGATAGTTCGCTGTATTTTATGGTGTATTGTTTGCTTCCTTTTGAAGTATGAGCTTTTGGTTTCAAATTCAATCTATGTAGTATATGTCCTACATGATAGTAGCTGTACACTTTGTTAAACTTGTTCTTAGTCTCTATCTCAATCTGCCTTGCAATTCTTTCATCAGGGTTCTCTTCATAGCCAAACTCTTCCTTAAGCAGTTCATACAGGTTGTTGCTCAATTCTTTAGGCGTAAATGAAGCATTGCTCTCAATGGTAATTGGCTCTCTAAACATTTTTTCTATTGCTTTTATCACAGCCTTTTCTTTGTCATACCTCTCTCTGCGTCTTTCACTCACTTGTTCCTTAGCTAAACTTACAATGTTCTCTAAAACTTCGCCACCAACCGCCAAAGCTATAGTTAAAATCGGTCTCCACAGTTCCCATTCTCTTCCTGAAAAGCTCCATGTGCTGCCTTTTATGCTTTGATTTAGAAGGTCGATATAGTTTGCTTGAGTCAAACGACATAAGTACAACTTGTTTCTTATATCGTCAAATTCGTATTCCTTAGGGTCTTTTTCTTCTGGGTTTGGGTCATTTGCTTTCTTCATGACCACAACAACAAATCTTGATTCGGTAGCTTCCTTTTCTTTACCCGTGATTGGCACAGTTGAGGTGGCTAGTGTAGGACCAAACTGTTCAAAGAATCTAAGCACCATTCTGTCATCTTTTACTTTGTCCATCCTTGGAACTTTAGCTCCTTTCTTAAAGGAACTTCTCCAATGGGCTTGAAATCCTTCCCATGCCATTGTTAGCTCGTCAAAACCAAGTGCCGGTTGTAAAGCGTCTATCATCCTATAGAATGTCGGACTTGTAGGGTCAACAACCATAATTCCTCGATGTCCAGCGTAAATTATACACATTAAAACTCGACCTTTACCTGTACCCCATGGTCCGTAGATAAATATTATTGGAAATGCTCCGAAGACATCAAAGAAGTGAGTTGCGATAGCAATGCAAGCAAAAAGGTCGTAGAGACGCTCATCCCATTCACAGTTTACAAACTTCTTTATTCTTGCAACTAGCTCGGGATAGACATCTCTTATTCTAACAGTTTCTCCTGTCAAGAACTTTTCGGCTGTTTCGTAGCTCATTAGAGTATGTAAGGTGGTGCCAATGTCAGTTTCTCCTTCTAAGAAAATAGTTTTTCCATCAAATTCCATAACCTTCTCTCTTGGGTCAAAGTATCCCCTTTCATCATTTCTATTGTAAAAAAGCACAGGCCTAACTGCTTGATGTGCTTCAACTACATTGCCATCTTTGTCTCTCTCGTAAACTGTTCCCCTTAAGAAAGTTAGCTCTGTTATAATCCAGTTGTCCCCTCTTTTAATATAGAAACCTGTTCTCTGTTCAAAGTAACCATCACTTGCTTCCGGAACAAACACTTCTGCTTCATGGTTAAGCTTTATCCTAGCTTCTTCTGGTATCTCTATTGGCTGAACTTCTCTTCTAATCCTCGCTGGAAATCTTTCTTGTAACTTTAAGATTAAAGCACTAAGTCTATTTTTGTAGTCGTTTCCGTAAACTTCTCTAAACTTTTCGTGAAATAAACGAGCTAAACCTCCTTTCTTTAAGTCGTTGAACAGCTTATCTACATAGAGTTTTTCTGTTAGATGGTTGTCCTTTTTTTCAAAATCAATTTGAATAATGTGTTTGCCCCTTTCTGTTCCAAAGTGATATACTGCAAAGTCGCCAAGAAATACTACGTTTTCTGGTTCTCTAGTCCATTCTAAGCAAGCGAAAGTGAAGTTTGGTAGGGCAGAAGTGCATCCTCGTTGTTGTGCTTTCTCTCCAAAAGGACATTCCCATACTGCACCTTCTCTGATGCATTTAAAGTTAAATTCGGGTCTCTCGGTCGTCATCTCTCCACCGCCTTGAAAAGCTGTTTCCAAAACTCCTGTTCAATTGCATCTCTCAAAGCTCCTAAGTGCTCGTACCTATACCAATAGACATTTTCATACAACACTATTTTGAAAAAGAAGCATTCGTCTAGAGAATTGTGTTTGATAAACTCGTTTGTTTTGTCTATCCATTCATTTAAGTCGGCAAAGTGCCTGTGAAATATGTAGGGCAATTGGACTTTGACTCTTGTCCACTCCATTTCGTTAATGTCAAAGACATCAAAGTACATAGTTTGCTCTGGAAGTAGTAGAGACGTCATTGCTCTTTCGCCTCCTCAACAACAGCATCGTTTTCCTTTTTGTCACTCATTGGGGCAAAGTCGATTCTGAAAAATAGATGGCACCCTGGCATCCCTTTATTCCTGAGGAGCTGAGAAACATCTATGTTCTCCGATGGCACTATTTTCTGGACTTCTGACAAAAACCTATAGATAAGCTCTGGCTGTCCTTGTAACTTAACAACTAGAATGTTTGGTTTTCGCATCAGTTTTGCCATTTTGTTTTGATATTCATTTTCCTTTTCCAATGTTTTACATTCTCTTTTACACCTTTTTACCCCATTCCCTTAGAGCCTTTCCTCATCATTTTATCGGAAGGATATGAGGGACTGAGGTGGTCTATACCACTTTAAGTGGCTTTGTTGGAAGCAGGAATTACTCCTTACTTCTCAACGCCCTTCATTTTCGAAGGTCTTCTTCCTCTTCTTTGTCTTCTTCCTTGTGTCCTTTTGGTTGTCCTCTGAAATGTTCATTGACATGCACAGTTTTCAGTTTGCCTTCTGCCTTAGCTTTTTCTAACTTTTCAGCTTCTTTTGCCATTTCAGCAGTCATCTCTTCGGTGCTTGGTTCTTTTTCTTCAGGCATTTCAGACCTTAACTCTACTTGTTCTTTTGGCTTTTGTTCCTTCTCTTCCTCCTGTTCCGATTTCCATTCTTCAAATTCTTCATGTTCTTTTGGAGTCGAAATGATGGAAGTTCCTTTCTTGTCGATGATGTCTTTTCCAATTTTCTTTGGCAATTTGTTTTTCACCTCCTTTAACTTTTTTACAAACAAGACTTTGAAAGAAAAGAAAAACTCGACTAACTCATTTCTTGATTTGATAGAACCAGCAACGTCCAGATTGATACCTCTCCAACTTACCGTCAATCAGGAGCTCCATTAAAACGGACCGAGCGGTTATGTATGGAATGTTGGTAAGCTTGCTAACTTCAACTATGTTTAAAGCTCGAGGACTTTCTTTGATAACTTTTAGAATGTTTTCCCTGTGACTTTCATTTTTATTTGTCAATTTCGATACACTCACATATTGTAACTTGTTTGAAGGTTTAACCACAATAACATCTTTGCCAATTCGTTGTTCTGCCAATTTAACTAACCCTAATTTATAAATATATAGTAGGTATTTATAAAATTTATTATGAATAAAGTTTTAATGGTAATTACGTATTAAATGAAACATAACTTTGCAATTCCTAACTTTTTTAGTGAGGTTAAGTGCATAAAAATTATGGTGTTTTATGTTAGTTTTTTATTTTTTGTTGAACTATCATCTTCTGTAGGCGTCGGCGGATTCGAGGTTTATTTAAAAAGTGGTAAGTATTTAAATATTAAAACATCCATAACTTCTTTCTAAGCGGTGTTTGTGGCACATCCCGCTATACAAGTTCTGTCACATTAAACTATACAGAGGTGAGAGTATATGTCAATGCGACCTTTAGAGTTATTTCATTTGAAGTATCTGTGTAGGAAGTGTGATATTGACCCGCAAGAAATCGACTATTCACTCACCTATGATGAAAACAAAGACCATTTGCTTGAAATTGCACGACGAAGGCGTTGTCAGCTGTATCCTTTTGAAGAAAATGCAAATGCATGGTTTGTTGCTGAAGCTGATAGGTACATTGACCAGCTTGTTAATGAAGTTAAGGAAATAATTGTTAATTTGAGAAGGGTGATTAAACAAGCCAAGTTCCAAATAGGAAGGAGGATTTTGCAAGATGAAGAGTGGCTTAAACATAAGTATAGGGACAATTACTTTGGAAGACTTGCAGACAAGATAGATGAACGAGGTTATTCAGCAGACCAGTTGCGTAAGTGTGTGGTGTTTGCAAAATTGGAAGAGGAAGAGCCTGAGGTTTTCAGAAGATATATGGAAGATGATAGCATCGGCTGGGAGTGGATTAGATGTAAAGGTTTGCTTCCAGAAAATATTTGGGGTATTTCTTTCATCGAACCTACTCCTATACTATGGGAAGGATGTGGAGAAGTGTTGCACCACTTAATGGAAATACGAGACATCTTTAACTCAAAAGACAGGAGAGTTTGTAAAAGCACGTGTAACCGCTACACTACATGTAGTGCGATAGCTAAACAACTGGAAGGATTTCAACTACCTACTGTTCGACAACCTCAAGCTTGACTTTGGAATTGGCTTTGCTTCGCCAGTAGCCTCATCTAACTTTTCTTTCCCACTTTCTCTCAACATTTGCTCAACATCCAACTCTGGCTTCACTGCCTTTGTTAGCTGTTTTACCACTGCTTCGACCATCAAGAGACGTTCTTTTAGCGTTGTGTTTTCATCCCTTAGCTTTTCTACTTCTTCTAGACTAATCTCGCTGCCTGCATGACTTACTACGTTTAGCTCTGGTTCCACTTTTTTATACTCAACTATGAAGTCCTCTGGGTGTATTTTGTCTAACCTGTTGTACCCATAGGCATCTAAGCTGTGTCCAATCCAAAACTCCGAGATTATGTCTGGAACTCCAACGTGGCTACATTCTGTTTTGAATAAGTCCCTACATGTGTGCGGTGTAAATACTCTATCTTGTAACCCTGTAAGCCGTTTATACTGTTTTACTGGAATCTGTATTGACTGTTCTTGGACTGGATTTAAGTGGTTTGTGATGAATATTGGTTCTCCAGGACTCCATTCAGGTGTTAAGTGGGGAAGTCTTTCTTTCAAGCTGTTCATGTGCCTTCTCTCAGTGTTTGACAATTGACATCCTCTACCCAGTTTTTCTTCATAATTTTTAAGTTTGTTAATGGCGTTTTTGATTAATGCCTTCCGAAAGTTAAGGTAGCGTTTGAGGTATTCAATTCCATCTGTTCCTATGTAAGTGTGGTAAGGACGTGGGTTTGATTTTCTACCAACGAGTTCTATCTTAATCGGGAAATTATTTTCCCTTAGCTGTCTCATCACTTTTGCTGGCTCACAGACATGTCCATTACCGTTCTTCAGCCACTCTTCCCTACAAGTGCAAACATTGAATTGGCTTGTGAACTCACCTATTCCCATGCCACTTTCAACCATTATAATCAACATGTCTTTTTCTCGGACTTTCATTGGAGTTATTAGTGCCTCAAAATCTTTCAACGTCATCTCTTTTAACGCTAACTTCTCCCTGACCTTTTGCCTATCAACTTTTGTAACTGCTAAGTCAATTTTTTCTTGTGGCAACGGAACTCTGTTCACACCATATAAGGCACGTATTGCAGAACACATTTGACTCCTATGAGATAGGCTTTTTAACGCCATCGTTCCGTTTAACAAGTATTCCTTCAATAAGTCGTTGTGCTTGTATTCGCCATCTTCTTTCCTTAGTCGCTTATGCTCTTCTAATAACTCTCCCATGTTTCCATAGCCTTTATCTTTGAGCCATATCCAATACATGTGGAGTAAGTAGCTATATTGTATCGCCGTGTCTTTGCTCTTCTTAACTTTCTCCTCGAATAGCTTCTTTACGCTTGGATTTGCCTCTACAAACTCTCTTACTTCTTGTCCTAATTCTCTTGGCACTTTGCGTTCCTCAAAATTAATATCTTGCCTCGAATATTTATTCTTTTTTATTCTATAACGAAAATTCATTTAATTAGGCTTTTAATGTATTTGTCTTTTGAAAAAGTGGGTGGAATAAAAATGGCTATTTTACGGTGACAGACTTTGCTAGATTCCTAGGCATGTCTGGGTTGTGGCCTCCCTCAACAGCCATGTAATAT
>Ga0315312_1002148_pt1 | contig 14053 bp, 8 predicted proteins | sample TDP7_MG_FD_203629 | JGI IMG/M metagenome (GOLD analysis project Ga0315312, IMG submission 203629) | Freshwater sediment microbial communities from Lake Towuti, South Sulawesi, Indonesia - TDP7 | ecosystem: Environmental > Aquatic > Freshwater > Lake > Sediment | place: Indonesia: South Sulawesi... | reverse complement strand
GGCAAGGAGCCCACTGGAAAAGAATAGATGAAACCTTGAGAAGAGCAAAAGAGACACTAGAAAAGCAGTGAGCAAGTCTAATCTGATTTTGTTATTCTAATTTTGAAAGAAAAGAGTTGAAATGGGAAATTCTTATTCTTTAAGGAGCCATTTGAGTGGAATGTCTTGGTAGGTTTCGTCGGGCAAGGTTCTGCGGATTGTGATGGGAAGTATGCCAGTTTCGAGTTCTTTAAGCGCTATATCGATAGGATTTGAAAGACTGGATGATGGCGCTATCAGTATCGGCGCACCCATAGCGATTTGAAGAGCTCTTGCTCCCACTATCCTAGCCCTTTCAAAACGGGTAACCTTAGGCGGGCCAATCCAGATTTTCTTTTCTTCGGATAACGTTTGGCTAGAACTCTCCAGCACCTTCAGGACCCATTCCAGGCATCCCTGGTCCTCCGGGTCCTCTTGGCGGCATTGGTGGAGCCTTTGCTTTTCCTGCAGCGATGATGTCATCGATTTTCAGTATCATTGTTGCAGCTTCGCCAGCGGATTTGATTATTTGTTTTTTCACAGCTAGTGGTTCGAATATGCCTACTTTTTTTATGTCTTTTACTTTGCCATCGTGAACTTCGATTCCTGCCCAAACTTCGCCTTTTTCATGGCGGGCTCTTAATTCTGATATGATGTCGATTGGGTCAAGTCCTGCGTTTTCAGCCAATGTGATTGGTACGGATTCAAGTGCCTCTGCAAAGCTCATTATGGCGAGTTGCTCTCTTCCTGGCAGTGTTTCTGCGTATTCTTTGAGTTCTTTTGCCACTTCTAGTTCTGGGGCTCCTCCACCTGCGACGACTTTGGGTTCTTCTACAACGTCTTTTGCGACACACAAAGCGTCATGAATTGACCTTTCTGCTTCATCAACGATTCTTTCTGTTCCGCCGCGTATCAGTATTGCTACAGAGCGGGGGTTCTTGCATCCTTCGATGAAAGTCATTTTGTCGTCGCCGATTTTTCTTTCTTCCACAACTTCTGCGTAGCCAAGATCGTCTTTGGACAAGTCGTCTAAGTTTGTGACTATTTTTCCTCCTGTTGCTTTTGCTAATTTCTCTATGTCTGATTTCTTAGCTCGGCGTGCTGCAAGTATGCCTTTTCTTGCGAGATAGTGTTGTGCTAGGTCGTCGATGCCTTTTTGACAGATAATTACGTTTGCGCCGCTTTTAGCAATTTTTTCAACCATCTCTTTCAGCATTGTTTCTTCTTGTTTAAGGAAGGCGTCCATTTGGTCTGGACTTTCGATGTTTATTTTTGCGTCAAACTCGGTTTTCTCAATTTCTAACGCTATATCTAATAATGCGATTTTGGCTTTTTCTACGCGTTTCGGCATTCCGGGGTGAACAACTTCCTTATCGATGACAATGCCGTTGATGAGTTTAGTGCCCGTTAATGATTCGCCTGGTTTTTTCTCTACCATAACATCGTCTATGTCTGCTTTATAGCCGGTTTCAGTTTTTTGGGCAACATGAAGAATTGCCCTTGCGGCGATATCGGCTAAATATTCTTTGTTTTCGGCTACTAGTTTGCTAGCCATGGAGGTTATTGCAACTTTTTCCAAGAATTCTTTTTCATTTGGTTTGACAGGAATAGCGATTTTTTCTAGTGTTTCTAGTGCTTTTTCTGCTGCTTTTCTGTAACCGTCTATAATTACTGTTGGATGAACGTTCTTTTCGATGAGGTCTTCAGCCTTTCCGAGAAGTTCGCCTGCGATGATGACTGCTGTGGTGGTTCCATCGCCTACTTCGCTGTCTTGAGTTTTGGCGACTTCAACCATCATTTTAGCCGCTGGATGCTGAATGTCCATTTCATCTAAAACAGTGCGTCCATCGCTTGTTATTGTGACGTCGCCGAAGCTGTCTACAAGCATTTTGTCCATGCCTTTTGGTCCAAGTGCACTTTTTACCGTTTCAGAAACTATTCTAGCTGCCATAATGTTGGCATGTTGAGCTTCTCTTCCTCGAGAGCGACTGGCTCCTTCTCGCAATATGAGAACTGGAGTTCCAGCAAGTTCTTGTGACAATCTCAAACAATCCTCCTAATTAATGCGGTCACTAGAAAACAGAGTCCAGATATAAATTTTCCGCTTAAGACAACATTTTTGTTAGGTCAATCTAGGCGCGCGCTAAGTTAGTGGTTAGATTACGAAACTAGTGGGATAATCTCCTTTGCAACATATTCGAGATACTTGTTTTTGTCTGTCAGATTGAAAATCGTAACCGAAGAATCTCTAGTGACTCCAACGACGTAGCCATAGTCTTTTGACCTAGCAACAATATACCACAAGTCACCATGCTTGCAATAGTCTTCAAAAAGTGTTGTACCTACTAGGTCTGGTCCATAAAGTGAAAGCTTATTCACGTTTGGAATGTCTACATTATCGAAGAAGGTGATCTTAGTATCTTCTGGGTTCTTTGTGTGAAATTCGCGAAGAACCTCAGGCGGTATCCGTGCTTCCACGATGCCTCCAACTTTCTCAAATACTATTTCACTAAGCTTGTTGGCAATAAAGTTGGCTAACCTTTTCTTTTCAACAACAGTTAGAAATATTTGTTCTTTTCGTTGGGCAAATGAGAAAATGGCTTCAATGGTTCTTGGAAGGGGAACAGTTTTTCCTCGATGAAATGCGTGACTCACGTAATCATGAGAGTATACGCCGTTTAGAGCGTTTTCTCGGGGTATGAGTTGAGTAATCTCGGTGATTAAGTTAAACTTGTAATCTCCTTCTTCATAGGTTTCTTCTATTCTGTAACCATCTAGTTTTGACCCAATATCCGCCAGTGATACTGGCTCGTTTGACTTGAAGACTTTTCCAGCTGTAACCAAACATAACTCCTCCCATATTGATTCTGAATATTGATTTTCTCTTCATAAGTGTTTTTGGTCAGCAGACCAGCTGCTTCCTTGTGAAATGAGATGAAAGAACGAGTCAAAGAAATCCAACGCAAAATCGCTGAACTGGAGAAAGACGCTGAAGAACTGCGTTTTCTAAAGTCGGCTTGCGAAGACATGAAGAAAATGCGCAAGAAAATCGTTCAAACGAAATATGACTAGGTGAAATTTTTTGGGCAATCAAGTTTTGGAAAGTCGCAACACGCTTTTGAAGCAGCTGTTCAAAAAGTACATGCATAATGTAAATGCAAATCATTGCGATTAGTTCTCGAGTCTTGGTGTATTTGAAATATTGATTTGCATTCAAGGAAGGAGATATCTCCCGAAGTTTCCCGCACAATCCCTTTTTTCTATCTTGAATACTAGGTATATAGGGGGCCTCTTGTCATATAGGTAGTGTGGTCTCGGATCAAGTATAACAAAACATTGTTTCACCATAAAAGAATATGACGAAGGATTTTGCGATGTATATCCCTTATGGCATGTACTCCGCCATAGCATGCTTATGAAGGACATACGGATGCTCATCGTGGGTTCAAATCCCACCCCCCGCACCAAACCTGCAGTTCAGTTCCCTCACATATTTTTCATATGGGTGGCAAATCCACGAAGAACATAATGATCTACTCGTATGACAAGATTTTTGATACGGCTATGAAGCGTTTGCAGTCGGCGTCTGATATTTGTAATAACGATAAGATTAGCATCTTAAGGTTGGTTGAAACTTTGCTCGCCAAGGGTATTAGTAAGCAACGAGCGGTGAAATATATCAATCACCTTACAGTTCTTGCTCGAATGACTAACAAACCCTTTGAACAGCTTGGAAAAGAAGATGTAGAGAAACTTGTGACTTGGATAAACACAGCCAACTACACGGAACACACGAAGCATGATTACAAGGCGATTCTCAAGAAATTCTATCAATGGCTAAGAGGTTGCAGCGAGGAGGAAGGCGAATACCCAGAGGAGGTAAGATGGATAAAGACCAACTTCAGACACAAGCGACTATTGCCCGAAGCGCTCCTCACAGTGGAAGAAATCAAAAAACTAGTTGAAGTTACTGAGAACCAGAGGGACCGATCTTTTATCCTCACTCATTACGAGTCGGGATGTAGAATAGGTGAAACTCTTTCTCTTAGGATACTCAACGTATGTTTCGACCAATATGGAGCAGTACTTATCGTGGACGGCAAGACAGGACCTAGAAGAGTGAGGGTCATAGCCGCAGCGCCTGCATTGGCTTCTTGGCTTAGCATCCATCCACTTAGAAGTGACCCAAACGCGCCTTTATGGGTAGGATTAGGCACTGTTGGCAGACATCAACCTCTGGACTATAATGGAGCAAGGGCGTTGCTTAGAAGACTTGCCAAGAAAACATGTCTGAACAAGAGACTGTATTCGCATCTTATGAGGCATACGAGGGCAACGGAGCTGGCTAATATCCTTACTGAGGCTCAAATGAAGGAGTTCTTGGGGTGGGTTCAAAGTTCGGATATGCCCTCTATCTATGTCCATCTTTCTGGTAGAGATGTTGACAATGCGCTGCTGAAAGCACACGGCATTGTATCAAACCAGCAAGATAATGCAAGAATGGAAATCACATCAATCGTGTGTCCCAGATGCAAGCAGAAAGCAGGCCCTGAAGACCAATTCTGTTCAGTTTGCGGGATGATTCTGAACTTGAAGACTGCTGTCAAGCTAGAAGAAGATAGATTGAGGGCCGACCAGATAATGGATATGCTGATGAAAGACGAGGAGGTTAAGAATCTCCTTATGAAGAAGATATACGAGTTTCATTCTTCCTCTCAGCCTCTTCCCACATCTTGAGCAACTCCTTAGCCCAATATGGCAAGAATTTGCGAACCTTTTTCTCTCCACCTTCAGCAGGCTTCTGACGAGTTTCCAACTGTATCACCGATAGAAAAATACTCACAGCACGCATCCCATGCGCGCGCACTCATTTTGGCCTAAAGGAGTTAATCAAAGCAATAATATCGTTGCGTAGCAGCTCTGCAGCTTCAGTAATGTTAGCCATCAAATCTTTAGCCATGTAGTCACGTGAGATCGATATCTCTGACACTCTCTCCAGTTTACCGACTCCTTCAATGACTCGACGTAAGGTAAACTTCTTCTGTTGCAGGAAAGTCAAGATTTCTGTCATCTCATTTGAGTTAAGGGCATTGACAAGCCAGTCGGGGACTAGCATCTCAACACTGTAACGCATCAGACCATCCTGATCTCTGCTACACTTAATATTGATGAAAATGTCTTCTTTTTCATATTTTTTCTAGCAAAATAGACTCTATCAACCTTCACAGTTGCACCACATTCTCTACATTTATAAATGCTTGGTTTTTCTGGTGTGGGTTTGTACTTGCTGGGTTCTCCCAAATCAAATGAGATATTGTTCCATGCCATGCATTTCCTACATTTTACATACAACTCTGAATCATATAGATGTAACCAAGCAGGAAACCTTTCCTCTATAAGGGGTTTAGGTTCCTCTTCAGTTTTCTTCTCACTTTTCATAATGTTCTATACTCTCATTGTGCCACTTTTAACACTTGTGACTCTTTCCTCACCTACTTTTAACCGTTCATCAAGAGTAAAAATTGGCGAGGGTGGTACAAGTGGAGAAAGTTTTAGGGACTAGCAAAGTCGGCCCAAAATACAGGATAACCCTCGTCAAATCAGTGCAAGAAAAGCTAAACGTCAAAATAGGAGACCTCATCGTCTTTGTCGAAGATGAAAAAGGCAATATTCTCCTAAAAATTTCAAGACTGACTTAGGAGAAAGCCGATCAAGACTGGTACACTTCGCTTTCACGGAATGCATGCGTGCTTCGTAGCTTACCCGATAAACAAGTCTTGGAGTCTGTCATGCTTTTAGGCGGGACCGCCTTAGTAGCCGACGACTGAGGGATAAAGTTAGAAGTCAAGCATGCTTAAACGAACCAAGAACTTTTAGTTCGTTTCATGACGTAAAAGAAGCATAGTTATCCTAGAAAAAAAGAATATCATCAGTGATCTCAAGCCTTTGAGTTGCTACTTATACCTAACATCGTCTCTGGGAAGGGTCCAGTTCTTCTTTGCGTTTTCCACTTTATCTTGCTTAGTAACAATCCAACGAGGGCCATAAGTATGAACAATAGCAAAACTGCAGTGGATGAGAATTCAGGAATTATTACTACTTCGTGCGTTGTATGTGGATATGTGAAGTATAGGAATGTATGCGTGGCGTTTGAAAAGTCGTCTATTATTAGCGAGTCAGGTGAGAGCGGATTGCCATCAATAGTGATCGTATAATTATTGTTCCACAGACTTGCAATAAGATTCTTTGGGATTGTAACGTTGCAAAATCCTATTGTACCATCAACTCCAGAGACATCGAAGTTTATTTGCCGAGACGATTTGTTGAAATTGAACCCATCTACTGTGGAGTTGCTGAAAATTACTACTTCGTAAGGCACATTATCAAAGGTGACATCAAAAGAGACCGGGTAAAGAAACGCGTAGTTTATCATCTGACCTCGATAAATGCTGACATCGGTAATGTTACTAATTACCGACGCGGTGTCTCCCGAGTAATTGGTGACGTCGAGGTCAAAAGTTCCATCACCGACTCCATACACGTACACTTTGTATTCTCCAGACGGGTTATTTATCAAAATCACCTCGGGCTCGGAGTCAGATCCTGTATATATCGCATCTGGAATTTCAAGTCTAATAACCCCATTTTCGTCAGTTCCGACATATCGCCCCATCGAGTCTTCTACGAGTAAATTCACTGGAGAGTGAACTATTACAGCCAACAAACTAAGCATAGGTGGGATTGTCTCTGACCATGTGTCATCTTGGTGCCATGCAGCCTTGACGCGAGGGTCAAAGCTTTTGGGCCAGTATTTTTCACCGTCTACTATTGCTCCAAGCGGAGTGGGATGTGCAAGACCGCGGCTATAATAATCGAGAAGGCAATATTCTCCTAGACCCGGAAGGTTCCTCTCTTTGATTTCTTTTCCAACAATCACCCAGTTTGTAAGGTTTTCATAGCCCAATGTTATTCCTCCAAGTTCAAATGCGTCCCAAAATATTGCGCTTCTGAAATGGTATACTCCATGGGAACCTTCAGCAACGTACGCTACTACATGGGTGTCAACTTTCTCCAAGCGATATTCTATATCAATATCCTCCCAATCGCAAGTGTAGCTCCAGAAGTGAGAGATGAAACCAACCTTGATCGGTGTTTCAAGGTTATCCCTATCAAAGATCACGTATACTCTAGAATCCCAATCCTGCATATGCGGTTCTAACCCGAACCACGTAGAAAGCCCTCCATACTTGTTATAGACATAGTACATCCAATATTGAATTGTCAAGTAGTTAGCATCTTCAACAACATGAATATATACGTAATAGGGCGGGTTTTCTCCTTTTGCACGTGCGTCTTCGTAATTCTTCTTGTTATCAGAAACGTCTGTGTTATTGTCAAAGTAGAAAGTAGTGGGATACCACTGCTCATTTTTTGAGAATTTCCAATACGGAAAGTATTTCTCCATGGCAGGAATATAAGAAATCGTAGTCCAGTCAAATTGAAGTTCGGAAAAATATGGAGAAGGTGACTCCAAATATTCCTTTGGTATCGGAGTTATTGTGACAGGCCAAACTATCGATCCTATATCCCAAAGAGAAGCTTCGTACAGGAAGCCTACTTCTCCAATAAATTGTAGAATCAGAAGATCTGCAGATCCGTCTTCACGGAGTTCTACTGCTCTTTTTTCGATTCCACCTAATGTCACCACCAAATTTACTCCTTGAGCCAATTTTTCCCATAGAGAACTACCCCAATGTCCCGTAGCTAGCTTAGCAAGTTGAAGCATTGATACCACTATCTTAAAAGTAAGTATACCTGACTTCACGACATCCTCTTTTACAATGTGAATTTGAATAGCATATTGCTCGCCCGTGAGTGAAGATATCCTTTCAATCTGCAAGAACGAAACACCTCTGTCTACCATAAAAGAGAGTAGGCGTGAATCGCTGTCCAATATCTTCGCTGTTGGATCCGAAGGTTTCTTATCTAGCAAGTCAACGAAAACGGAATAGAATCCAGCTGAAGCATCATCTGGTACAATCCAAGATATGGGTTGAGTTAAAGTTTCACTCTTAGCAACATATATTGAAGCGGGTGGCATGCTATAGCTCACATGTGGGAAACCTTTGGGACTCAACAACAAAACGCTAATCCAGAAAGTGTGATTGACATTTCCAGTATTCTTTACCTTTACGTTAAAAGGAATCGATTCTCCAAGTTTGAATGCTTTTTTCGTGATTTCAATGTCAGCTATTTCGCCGTTTATGACTATTGCTTCTACTGTGAAAACAACGGTTTTATCCCAGTGGTCAAATTTTGGAGGTATCATCACTTTGTTGACGGAGTCGTAACCATGCCATACAGTAGCTCTAGCATTATATAGTCCGAAAGGAGCGTCAAGTGGTATTTGCCAATCGAAGGATTTTGTCTCTTTTTGACTTGGCGAAAGAACAATGGTCTGTTGAGAATCCAGATCATACCAGATTCCGTCAGGTCTTTGATAACTCACTAAAATCCAAAAACTCCTAGTAGTTGTGCCAGTGTTTTCTATTTCGACCTTTGTGGTCGTCCAATCTCCTGGATGAAGAATGCCAGAAGGTGTATCGAAGACATGCATCCATGCATTATCACGCGGAACATTTGTCAGTAGTGAAATTTCCTTTGATTCATACAAACCGAACCTTATTTCTACGCTTTCTCCACGCTGATAGCCGTTATAGTAAACTCTTGCCTTGTAGAATTCTCCGCTCTGAGTTGTCGGCTGAAGACAGAACCAAATAGTCCAGCCATCACTCTCAGCATAACCACTCTTCCAGACGGTGCCATCGTGAGACTCAATCTCCACATATGCGTTTGGAAGAGGGGCACCATCATTATATTGGGCTTGAACCCTCAAGTAGCCCTGAGCAGGAGCGTACATAGTCCTAGACTCTGAACTACCGGGCCCAATGTAAATCCACCCAGTATCTCCAGAATACATGTCATTCACGTATGCTTTCACAAGGTAGTCATCAATGAGAAGGTCGTTAAAGGTGTAGGGATTCGATGAAACTGGCTCAATAATGGAGTAGTCTGAATCCCAGTAAATCACTAAAGAACTAAGTTCATTAGTAGGAATTAAATTGCCATCTGGATATCTAGTATAAATAGTCAAGCTACTAGGAGGAGGAATATAATATAGCCAACCCTCAGTGTCATCTTCAAGTTTTCCACGATTGTCATAGACTTCAACGTAAATACGGTATTTGCCCTCTGGACCTCCACTAGGAATATAAAGGTTAAAGCTTCCATACTCAAAATTGCTTCCAGTGATCGGCCATGTTGAAGAGTTGGAATCAACAAGATTGCCGTTAGGGTCATAGAGATAGCCATAAGCAGTGACGTCAAGCGTTCCATCTTCTGTATCCACATCTAGCCCCACATGAACAGCATCGTCATAGCCGTCACCATTACTGTCAAAGGGATTAAGCTCAAAGTAGGCAATAGTCTCTTTTGGGTTATAGTCTGGTGGATACAGCGGGTCAAGCCAGCCTTCGGCATCATCTTCGTGGTTCCCAAGAGTGTCGTGCACTTCAACAACAACATGATACTTACCAACTAAACCACCATTGGGGATATAGAGACGGAATTCGCCATATTCTTCATTGATCCCTGTAATAGTCCAACTTGAAGATTCAATATCAACAAGATCGCCATTAGGGTCGTAGAGATAACCAAAAGCGATGACAACTAAAGTTCCGTCCTCTGTATTTACATCTAGCCTTATGTGAGCAGCGTCGTCACGGCCATCTCCACTGTTGTCAAAAGAGTTGAGTTCAAAATAGTAGATGCACTCGTGAGGATTGTAATCTGGTGGATAAAGTGGGTCAACCCATCCGCTTGAGGAATCTTCATAGTTGCCAAATTCATCGTAAAGTTCAAGTTGGATAGTATATTTTCCTACTTTGCCTCCATTTGGGACATAGAGGTTGAAACCGTCGTATTCATCGCCTGTTCCTGTAATTTGCCAAGACTTGGAGTCAGAATCAACCGTCACGCCATCCGGATTCTTAAGATAACCCATCAAAGCAACAGATAACGTTCCATCCGTCGTGTCAGCATCAACCCGTATCTGAACAGCGTCATGATAACCATCGCCATTGCTGTCAAAAGAATTAAGCTCAAAATAAGCAAAATACTCATCTGCAGAAGGCTTATAGTCTGGTGGATAGAGTGGGTCTAGCCAACCTTCAGCGTCATCCTCATGATTTCCATGGTTGTCATAGACTTCAACAGTGATATGATATTTGCCTTTCACGCCGCCGTTTGGAGCATAGAGGTGCAGTTCTCCATACTCGATGTTTGTTCCAGTTATGGTCCATGTTGAAGAGTCAGAATCAACAAGATTACCGCTGGGATTGTAGAGATAGCCATATGCAGTGACGGTCAAAGTTCCGTCAGTAGTATCCACGTTCAGCCTTACACGAGCTGCATCATCATAGCCGTCTCCACTGTTGTCAAAGGGATTAAGCTCAAAATAAGCGATAGTCTCTTTTGGATTATAGTCTGGTGGGTATAGGTAAGCCCATCCATCAGTGTCGTCTTCATGATTTCCCTGAGTATCATGAACCTCAACAACAATGTGATAGTTACCTTCCAAGCGACTATTTGGAACGTAGAGATAGAGTTCACCATACTCTACGTCAGTCCCTGTAATAGTCCAGCTTGAATCTGCAATGTCAGCCAGATCACCGTTAGGGTCGTAGAGAGAGCTATAAGCAATGACAACCAAAGTGCCATCAGTAGTATCGACATCCAACCTCAACTGAACAGCATCATTCTTGCCATCGCCACTATCATCAAAAGGATTAAGCTCCCAATAGGCGATGGTTTCTTTCGGGTTAGGCGGCTTATAGTCTGGCGGATAAAGCGGATCAAGCGTTCCGCTTGAAGAATCCTCAAAGTTACCAGAATTATCATAAAGCTCAAGTTGAATAGTATACTTTCCTACTTTGTCGCCGTTCGGCACATAGAGGTTGAAACCATTGTATTCGTCGCCCGTTCCAATGATTTGCCAAGACTTGGAGTCAGAATCAACTGTTGCGCCATCTGGATTTTTGAGATAACCTTTCAAAGTGATAGTTAGTGTTCCATCGGTTGTGTCAGCATCAACCCTTATCTGAGCAGCATCATGATAGCCGTCTCCACTGTTGTCAAAAGAGTTGAGTTCAAAATAGACAATAGTCTCTTTTGGATTCGAAGGACTTTCTACAGCGAAAGTTTCTTCTGGTGGACACCAGCTTAGTCCTCTATAATCAAGCTCAGGATCCCAAGGATACAGTCTCAAGCCAGCCAACACATGATAAGTCCCAATAGGCGCATCAGTAGGAATAATATAAAGAAATGGGCCAAGATATGCAGGAGAGTACCCTGGAACTAAAGCATCTCTGTCTGCACCTACCTTGTGGCTGTCGTAGATGGGGTCGCCCATACTTGGATCAAAAATGTTAACAACGGCCAAGTAGTGCAATTCGGTCGAAGTTGGATTGTAAACATCAACCCAAATCTCAACGATCTCTCCCCGCGAATAAGCTGGATTGGGGTCTCTACTTGGAAACCTTACATCAGTAATTTCACCAGCAACGACGCTGGTGCCTACTGTTAGTGTATATGACGTAGAATGGACTTTACTGTCCTCACCTGTTCCTGTTATTGTTATGGGATAGGTGTCCTCACGTACGTATGATTCAACCTGGACAGTCATAGTTGAAGTATACTTACAGGTCCTGCGGCTTGGATCAAACGCTATCGCTACACCTGGTGGTTCACCAGAGCTGGATAGCGAAATAACATAAGGATATTCGTCAATAGGTGTGGTGGTAACTGTCGCCGTGGTTGAATGACCCTGTTCAACTGTAGAAAAGGAAGGGTTTACTGATATCTCAAAGTCCATATTGCCCTTGTAGTACGCAGTGACTGTTTCAGCGGAAGATAATCTAATTGTTGTATCAGTTTGACCAGTGCTCCACTTTGCAAATGGGTGACCCTTTACATCTGTGTCTGGGACTGTGAAATCATGTGGTCCCGTTAGGTCTGTGAAAGTATGTGGAGTGCTGTAGCTGGTGGGTGCTCCGTCCATTTTTATAGATACACTAATATCTATGCCCTCGAAATCGCAGTGTGCATTGACGGTAACGTCATATGGCTGGGGAGGATTAGTAGGGGGATAAAGGTTGTGTCGAATCTCCCAAGGCGCGTACTCATAATCTCCGTTTTGCTCCAAGTGCCATTCGTTGTCATAAAGATAAATCAGTGTTTTAGTTCTAATATAGGGCAATCCTTCTTTCGACGTGTAGCCCTTCGGGACATTGAAATGCATTTCTGGACTATACTCCTCTTGATTTATATGACCTGGTGCTCTTATCTGCCAATCCACCTGTAGCTCAGACGTTAGAGGAGTATTGTCGTAGCGGTCGTACATTCTTCCTTTAGCATGAACGGTTAACGATCCGCTTCCGGTATCATGATCTGTGTCAGCGTCAATTTGAACCTTGTGAGAGTCTAAGTAACCATCACCATCACTATCATATTTTTGACTATACGAAGGCGGAATGACCATACATTCAGCTTCGCTTGTGGCCTTGACATTCGATATAAAGGTGAAAAGTTGCATCAAGACTAATATTGCAAGGAATATTGCAACTAACTTCTTCATTCTAGTTTTCCCTCGCTCTCCTTACAGAAGACGTAATCACTAATCTGAGTCACTTTAAGGTGTTTGATTCTAGTACTTGCCTTCATCCCATATTTCTCCAATTTTTAGTGTTGCTGTGTTTTACACAACTACACAATATCATAGAATTCGCTGTATTTAAGTGTTTCTGTGTGTTACAAAAACACAAGTCTTATAAAAGAGGTTTTCCATAATTATTTGAGCGCTCGAGTGAAAACATATGGAAGAGGCAGAGTTTCGAGAAAGACTCATCAAACTACTAGAAAACATTAGTCTCAAACTGGAAAGATTAGAGAATGCATTTAAAACTTCAATAAAGTCGTCATCTCAAACCCAAAAAGAAAACAAGACTCCACTTGACGTTGATGTGCTACTATCTTTACCAGACCACTTGAGACAAACTGCAATGGCCGTGAGTACTAGAGGCTCTGCCACAGCAGAAGAAGTTGCAAGCGATACCAGTCGTACTCGAGCCGCTGAAAGCGACTATTTAAACCAACTAGTTAAGATGGGTTATATATCAAAGAGAAGGAAAGGGAGGACTGTGTATTTCTATGTATAGCATATCTGGAGTCAGGTTAATTTACTGCAAAGGCGAGAAAAAAATCGACGCAAGAATAGCTATTTCGGTAAGGAAAAGGATGACTTTTCAAGATCTAAGAGGGAGAAAAAGGTATTCTTTGCCTTTATTTTTGATGGGCGTACTACTGATATCGATATTGAGCCATTTCGTTCCATCAATAAATGGTCAGCTTGCACAAACACAAATGTCCGGTAGCATTGTATCATGGTATGAAAGAGCTGTTGAGTATAATGTAGAGATCAGTAGCTCTTCTTTCAAAAGTATCCCCCATATGTCCATCTCCTTTGATACCGCAAAGACAATGAATCTGCAAATTGTTTTCAGCGCAACCATCGTTATGTCTGATGGGCATACAATGGATATCGAGCCCGTGATCGACAGTGACTTTGAAAGAACTATCGGACCGCTAAGTTTTGCTGCTAACGCTCCTAGTTTCGATTCTCGCTCAGCTCAATGGATTGTGCAGGATCTTCCAGCAGGCCACCATAAGGTAACTATGTATGCCAGAGTAAGTGGCGGAATCGGAATCATGGGATATCGAAGCATGACCGTGGCAGTTATTGATCCATCAATCACTCCCGCCTCTTGGTATGGAGTTGCCATTGAAAACAACGTTGAGATCAACAGTAATACGTTTGAGAATATCCCCAATATGTGGATTACTTTCGAGACTACTATTACGATGAATCTGCAAATAGTGTTCAGTGCTACAATTAGAATGGATGATAGATGGACTATGG
>Ga0315312_1002147_pt1 | contig 14055 bp, 13 predicted proteins | sample TDP7_MG_FD_203629 | JGI IMG/M metagenome (GOLD analysis project Ga0315312, IMG submission 203629) | Freshwater sediment microbial communities from Lake Towuti, South Sulawesi, Indonesia - TDP7 | ecosystem: Environmental > Aquatic > Freshwater > Lake > Sediment | place: Indonesia: South Sulawesi... | reverse complement strand
ACAACATGTTTCGCCAATTTATCCTGAAACATCATACGCTTATGCGCGATGGTAAGCCTGTGAATGTGCCCTTGGCTTGTATGGACCGCCGGCACGGAGGAGAAGAAGCCAATAAAGCTACTGAACAAGACCAGATCGAGTTTGGTGAACGCTATGCCAGGTGTGGTGTCGAATATCTCTGGATCGATGCAGGTTGGTTTGAGGGTCGTTGGCCGAGCGGGGTAGGGAACTGGTTTGTTAGAAAGGATGGATTCCCCAACGGCTTGAGGCCCGTGTCAGCTGCCATCAAAAAGGTAGGGATGGGTCTTGTAATCTGGTTCGAACCAGAACGGGTGCATCATGGCACCTGGCTTGACAGGGAGCATCCAGATTGGATTCTCAGATTGCCCGGTAGTCCAACCGGACTGCTCAATCTCGGCAACCCAGAAGCTCTCCACTGGTTGATCGAGCATATTTCAGGGATGATTCAAAAGGAAGGTATCAACATATACCGTCAGGATTTCAATATGGACCCACTTTCTTATTGGCGCGCTGCGGATTCGGCTGACCGACAGGGCATAACTGAGATCCGCCACATCGAAGGCCTATATGTCTTCTGGGATGAGCTTTTGGCGCGGAATCAAGGATTGATCATCGACAACTGTGCCAGCGGTGGTCGTCGTCTTGACCTAGAAACAATCTCTCGGAGTGTTCCTCTCTGGCGTACGGACTATCACTATGGCGAACCTAACGGCCAGCAATCACATACCTATGGAGTGAATTTCTACCTTCCAACCACCAGCACTGGCTGCTTATACCCCAATACCTATTCATTCCGAAGTGCAATGAATGCAGGTGTATGTTTGTGCCCAACTTATGATTGGTCCGATGCCGACTTAGAGCAAGTCTGCCATCTTGTCGAGGAGTTCAAGCGTGTGAGGCACTTCTTCTTCGGCGACTTCTATCCCCTCACGCCGCACAGCATAACTGACGACACGTGGATAGCATACCAGTTTCACAGGGAGGATTTACGCCAAGGAATGGTCCTTGCCTTCCGACGACCTAAATGCCCAGTTTCGACGACTAGCCTAAAGCTGAAGGGTCTTTCGCTGACCGCCCGTTACGATGTTCGCTTTGAAGACAGCGGCGTCACGCGAATTTTTACGGGTAAGGAACTCGCCGATGGACTGGATGTCACGATAGATAAAGCACCAGACTCGCTGCTCATCATATATAGCCAGCTTCCATAATTGCCGAGCGCTGCTTATTTTGTTCGTAGTGAGGGCTTTTACATTTGCCGTTAAAGAAGGAGTTTGCTGATAATCTTCCTATTGGAAGTTAATCGCACGCGGTCACTATGGTTGGGTCGATGGCCCGTTTCCTGTCCGAACATAAGAAAGATATTTTTCCTGTAAGGCTACTTGGCCTTCATGTACATCTGACCTAAAGAGGGACGGTTTCAATTAATGTCTAGGCCACCTGAACCTATTGGTTCCTTTTTAGGGTTCGCCAGAAGGTTAACCTAACCAGCCTCCTCCAGAGCCAAAGCCAGAGGAGGACCAAGAGGGCGCTTATCCCCACCTTAACTATGCCTGTAAGGAGCGTTCCCCACCCGCCAGGAAGGTTAAAGTATATGGGGACAATGAATGCTTCAATGAGCCACATGCCGAAGATCATACTGGACCAGGCGAAGAGCATGACGTAAACAAAGTCTAAAATCCGGCTGAAAATGGTAGGATCGCCACTGGTAAAGGCTAGGCCTAGCAGAACCGTTGTGGCGCCCATAGCTACTAGGAGGAGCCTCACATCTCGATACATTATGTACGCTGTTAAAAGTGTTAGGGCACTCGATATGGTGGCTAAAATTATAAATAGGCGAAGGATTTCCTGTTCCCGGAGGGCTCCCCTGGCTAAAATCATTCGGGTTAGGCTTATGGGCGCCTTGGGGTCGGGGTTTGCCACAAGCCTCTCGTCATCAAGGACAAGGGTGGGGTGGGGCACCTCCCGGTGTTCATAGAGCCTGCCAATGGAGGAAAGCTTGTAAAAGGCGTCCACTATTTGAGGCATGAAGGCAACTACTGCAATGATCTCCAAGCGGCCTATTATGGCGATGGCCCCTATGGCCGCGCCAACGCTAAGGCTTCCAACATCCCCAGCAAAGGTTCTTGCCGGATACCTATTGAAGTAGTAGAAAGCCAGTAAGCAGCCTATCAGCACCGCGCACAGAATGGTCGCGTCGCCGCGCCCCAGGAAAATAGAGGATAGAAGGAGGATTGTCACGATTACCGAAGAGGTTCCGGGCATGGCTCCGTTAAAGATGTCGATCATATTTACCGCGTTGGCGGTCACCGCTATGGCTGGAAGTATCAGCAAAGGGTAAACGATGTATAAGCGGGTATGCCCTATGATGGGAAGAACCATGTGGGGATCGTAGGCATCGGGCACCAGGAGGATGGGTAGACCCGCCAAGGCGGTGAGGACTGGCTTAATCCTCGCATTTAGGGTCTTAAGGTCGTCGTAGGCACCCACAGCCCCCGCCAAAAGCACCACGGCTAGGAAACTAAGGAGAATCCAAGCCCTTTCAGGTAAGAGGAGGGCTGCGACTATTATGCCCGCGGTTAGTCCAATTAGGATCCCAATGCCGCCCATCTCTGGGATTTCCGGTCTTCCCCTTTTGTGGACGTCTGCCCCGACAATCCCCGCCTTCCTCATTCGCCTCATAATGGTTGGCATACTGACAAAACAGGTAAAAAGGGCCAGGAAGAAGGCAACCACGGATACTACTTCGTTCATTTGATTCCCTTTCGATACCGCGGGATCTTATCCGAATTTATCAACTACTTCACTAAGTTTTCCCTTATATACCTTAGCGGAGCCACCATATGCTTTGGTTGAGGATACTGAGTAAAGTTGACCCAACAAGACTTAGCATAAGCGTTTTAGTGTTTTGAGAAAATAGCTTTTAAATATTCAATCAATAAATGTATTATGGTGTGATGATGGAGTGACTAAAAGTAGGGTAGTGCTTCGATGCCCCCATTGTCATAGCGACCACATTGATCTCTGGCTTGGCGGTATGGGTGGACTCGCCATGCATAAGTGCCTTGACTGCGGTTACGTGGGTCATGTAATTAATTTTACTGTTCCCATAGTTGAAAAGGTTAAACCTAGAAAGACTAGGAGAGAAAGTAAGGTAAATCCTTTGGGGTGACGTAAGCCCTTCCCTAAGAAGCGGAAAACTGCTTCTCTCCCTTGTTAAGGCATAAATTTTAGGAGGAATAGGTGAATAGTTTGGTGGATGTGAGAAAATTGGGCTTGGAAGATACTTTGGAGAAGGCATTATTGAGGGATGAGTTCATCAGGGAAGATTTAAAGAAAATTTTGCTTGAGGGGGTTGATGTTGATGAGGTTTACTTGAGGAGAATAGCTGGAAGAGCCTCTAAGGGAGGGATAATTCTTGATATTGGAACGGGGACTGCCCACATACCTTTGGAGGTTGCAAGAAGAATTCTTGAAGTTGAGATAGTCACCATGGACTTGTCGGGTGCCTCGGTAAAAATAGCGAAGCGGAATGTTGAAGCAACAAACCATGGCGAGAGGATTCACGTTGTCAGGGCTGACGGTTATAATCTTCCCTTCAAAGACCAATGTTTAGACGGAGTGATTATTCGTCTGGCTCCACACAGTATTGCAGAGGCACATCGGGTTCTAAAGGATGGCGGCTGGTACATTCTCAGAGCCTGTGGGGGGTATTGCTGCGGGAAAGAGATAAAGGAAATCTTCGGTGAAAGAGCATTACCCTTCGCAGCAGCGGATTGGTGGAAAACATCGACAGGACGCCTAGAAAGACTCGACTATAGGGGGTTTAGAGATGTGCAGGAAATGTCCTACCTAGTCAAAAAGTATTACACACTTGAACAGATAATCAAAGAAATGCGATTTGACCCCCATAGTAAAGGACTTTAACCCGGAAAAGGACATGCCCAAACTGAAAGAGCTGAAAGAGAGATGCATAACGGAAAGAGGAATCTGCATAACTACAGACCCGCTCATATTACTCGGAAGGAAATCCGTGTTTTGTAACAAATAAGAGGGTTAAAATAGAAAAGAAAGGAGTGAGCGTATCATGATATGCTCCATGGTACTAACGGGAGATGATGAGTTTGATTGTTGATGCCCACGCCCACCTTTGGTCTGCGCCCTCCTTTTCCCTGGATGAGTTCCTTAAGTGGACAACCAGGTTTGGCATTGACAAGCTTTGCGTTTCCAAGCTGACTTCCACCAGACCTGCAAGTGCCACCGGCTTTACAGAGGCCAACAGGGACGTCGCCAAGGCCATGAAGGATCATCCCGACAGGATTCTGGGATACTGCTACGTGAACCCCTGTTACGAGGAGGAGGCCCTAAAGGAGTTCAGGAGGTGCCTTGAGGAGCACAACATGCTGGGCCTTAAGCTGTACACAGACTGCCATTGCCTAGATCCGCGGGTTTCTCCTCTCATAGATTTAGCCATTGAGTTTCGGGCGCCCATCCTGATTCACACGGCCCACCTGCAACGCAGGTACATCGGCGCCTTTCAGCCCTTCCACGGGAATCCCCCGTCGGTCAGCACCACGGAGGAAATCGGAGAGTTGGCGCGGAGGCACCCTAAGGCCACCTTCATAGCGGCGCACATCGGCGGTGGTGGCGACTGGGAGTGGGGGATCAAGGCCCTTAGGCAGCCCGGAAACGTCATGTTGGACACGGGGGGAACCGGAGTGGACCTGGGCATGATTGAGATGGCTGTCAGGGAGTTGGGCGCGGAAAAAATTGTTTTCGGCACGGATAATGTCCTATGTGCCGGTTTCGGCAAGGTTTATGGAGCCGACATCCGCGACGAGGACCGCAAAATGATCCTGGGAGGTAACATGATGAGACTTATAGAGAGGAGGGGAATCCCGTGATCCTTGACGTGAACGCCTATCTTGGCCATTGGCCCTTCCGAAGGCTGCGTTACAACACCCCGGAGGGCTTAATGAAGCTCATGGAGAAGGCGAAAATAGACCTGGCCGCGGTTTCCTCAGCCAGCAGCGTCCTTTACAGAAACTGTCAAGAGGGAAACCTGGAACTCCATGAGATGGTTAGGGGCCATGGGGATAGGCTCATACCCTTCGCGTGCATCAACCCCAACTACGCGGGCTGGAGGGAAGACCTGCAATACTGCGTAGACGAGATGGGCGTAAGGGGACTGAGACTCCATCCAAACTACCACGACTACGATCTCAGCGGTGAAAACGCCACCGCCCTGATCCAGGAGGCAAATAACCGCGGTCTGCCCATATCCGTCCCAATGCGCATGGAGGATGAGAGGCAGCCCCATTGGCTGGTTAAGGTTCCAGGCGTCCCCGTCCATCAGATCATCGAGGCCATCAACCAATCTCCTGAAGCGACCTTCATCTTAACCCACCTCCACTTCCAGGAGGCGGAACAGATCATAAATGCCTGCCCAAAGAGACAGAACTTCCTCATCGAAACCACGTCCCCCTACCTCCTAGGCGACTATCCAAACCACTTACAGACGCTCATTGACAAGATGGGGGTTCACCGAATTCTCTTCGGGTCAGGCATACCCTTCAAATATCCCCAAGCCGCCCTACTCAAGGTGGAGCACCTCCAAGTAAGCGAAGAGGGAAAGAAGAAAATCCTCGGCGAAAACGCGGCTAAATTTCTAAAATTAGACTCTTATGGCTAGCAAGGCAGTTTTAGGCATAAAGAAATTCTTAGGTCGCCAACTGAGGACCAGAAACTTCCTCCGTTAAGGATTTTGCAGCTTTGGCGAAAAGGGTTTATGGTAATACAAAAACTGCTATTAATGGAGCTGAAAGTAGGGGGTAAAGGAGGGAATCGCATGGCGCGGTACGTTCGGATTTCAACCATCTCCTTCAGTGGGGTAAAGAATGGCCCCGAGAAGAAGGCTGAGGGTAACCCTGAAGAGGCCCTACGGTTGCTCAGAAGGGCAGCTCTGGACAAGCCGGATATTGTCTGTCTTCCGGAGACCTTTGCGGCCTTGGGCTTAGACCCCAAGGGGTGGTTCCAGACCGCGGAGCCCGTTCCAGGTCCCATCACCGACGCCGTTGGTGAGCTTGCACGACGTTTCAGCATGTATGTGATCTGCCCCATGGTGGAGCGTAAAGACGGATATGTTTACAACTCTGCAGTTCTTATTGACCGTCAAGGCAAACCCATGGGCAGTTACCATAAGATGCACCCAACCATCAGCGAAATTGAGACGGGCGTCACGCCTGGCACCGACCCCACGGTCTTCCAGACAGACTTTGGGCGCGTAGGCTGTGCCATCTGTTTCGACCTAAACTTTAGAGACGTTATCCAGGGCTTAGTGGCCAATGGCGCGGAGATCGTTTTCTTCCCATCCATGTACCAAGGGGGTCTCCAACTCTCCATCTGGGCCCTCGACTTCGGCGTATATATGGCCTCAGCCCACGACGGCGACGGAAGCATGATAGTCAACCCCTTAGGAAGGGTCCTCATCCAGTCCAGCGCCTACGAGCCCATCATCTCAAAGACCATTAACCTAGACTACGAGATACTCCACATAGACGACAACAACACCAAGTGGGAGAAAATCAAAGGCAAATACGGACCGGATGTCGAAATTGAGGTAGCCACCCCAGAGGCGGTCTTCCTCCTCACCTCCCACCTACCAAACATTTCAGTGGACCAAATCATCCAAGAATTTCAATTAGAGACCAGGGAGCAGTACTTTAACCGTGCCCTTAGCATCCGCGCCCGCGCCCTCCAGGGTTAAATCGGAGAATTTCAGGGCTTCTCAGCCATAAAAGATGATGATGACCATTTCAATAAAGGCGGCCAACAGGAGGATCAGCGCGCAGACCGTGACCATTTTATACAAGTTTTTCAATTCAGCCCTGAACTGATGTCGCCTTGCCATTAGGACGAGCCATATATTTTGGGAAACAGCCAAAGCATAGGCTAAGTATTCGAGCCACGCATGGGGCAATAGGAAGGTGACCACAAAGAGGAGGTTTGGGCTAATTCCTTCAACGCACCCGAAGGCGGCCAGAACCCTTCCCGTGGAATAAAGCACATAACCAGCGTAAATCGGACCGAGAACAGGCGTGAACATTATTAGACAGTGCATAAAGTTATTTCCGAAGATTAACTGCAAACTTGGAACTATCTTTTCCATCTCTTCAACGATGCTTCCAGCCTCCGATGGATCTATCTGCGAATTCGTACCGACAAAAGTTATCGTGATCAAAATGACGAAGACTATAACTACTGCAAGGCGTTTAGAAATTCGCGTTGTCTGCACCCCTTCTCTTCTAGGCGTTATGGCGGCACCACAATTGGGGCAAAATAGGGCTCCTTCAGGCAACTGAGCCCCACAATTACGGCAGTATGGCATTAACTATCCCTCTAAGTTCCTCTTTATTTTACAGTTGGATAGTGTGAAGCCTTTTATATCCCTTTAACTTCGCTGGACTTAGCTTCATCCCTTCGTCCCCCGGCTAACCCATCGATGAGGAGTTGTATGCCTGATCCAAAGATGATGTATAAGGTTTTCCCGCATCGTAGATTAGGATCATGGATGTTACTAAAACTTGGAAGGATTGAGTGGGAAAAATGGAAACTGTGGTCGAAATGGACATGAAGGGTCGAATCGTTATTCCTTCAAGCTTGAGGAAAGGGTTAGCCTCAAAAAGGATGGTGCTGAGGAGGGTAGAAGATCATCTTGAGTTAATACCGCTTCCCGACCCGAAGTCCCTTAAAGGGAAGTACAGGATCGAAGGCAGAATGGAGGATGTAGAGGAACTTCAAGAACAGAAGCTTTTGGAGCGAGTCTAAGATGTCAAAGGTGCCGACAAGGCTGGTCGTCGACACCGCTCTATTCATCTCGTATTTAAGGGGAGACGAACTCTCAGATAGAGCCGAAATAGTAATAGATTGGGCCTTAACCCAGAAAACCTTCCTCCTGGTCTCTTCGGAGATGTACGACGACCTCATAACCGCTTACCGTACAGCGGGATACAAGTCAAGTGAGATAAAGAACATACTTCTTGACCTCCGGGCAGTACCCCATGAGGTGGTGCCCACAACCCTCAATATAGCAGTCATCGCTATGGATCTGTACTCGAAGTATGGCGGTGGCAGGAAGCTCCACTACTTCGACTCCTTCCATATGGCCACAGCCTCAACGATAGGTGAACCATTAATCACAAGCGACGACTTCATCCTTGAAAACGCTAAAAACCTAGGGATAAAAACAATCAATATGAAAGAAATCTAGAAGGGGCATTGGTGGACCGGGCGGTTTCTACACCTAATTAGGTGCAAATACTAATGGCAACCTTGGTCGCCATGCCTGCGCCTGTCCCATTGGAAGGCATGGTGGAGAAAGTGGGAAACTTGAGTTCCATGATGGAAAATACCTAAGCCTAGAAGCGTGTGCGGGCTTGGGGTTAACCCCATATACTCTTATTTGATTCTTTTCGGGGCTCTTCCGCTGATTATGACCCCCCTCCCCCCTCTGTCCTTCTGGGAGGGGCTTGAAACCAAGCCCTTCCACGTAACCAAGCCTGTAGCAACGGCCTTTCCATGGTGCAGAGTGGTGCGCCTTCACTATTGTGAAGTCCATGGATGCATCTCTGTTACCCTGCTTAATAAGATCTGGTGATTTATGGCATGCGCCTTATGGTTCCAAAAGAACTTTTTTCAAGCTACGCATGAAGCAGCGAGAATGTAGTCTATTTGCAGGAAAGGGCTATAAACAAGCATTGGGTGGTATGGTGCTCCGGCCGGGATTTCTCCAAAAATCGGTATAAATCTTTATCTCATACCATAAAGGCATGCAAGGAGAAGGGAAGATAATCGATCTTCCTCTGGACCTCCGAAGTGCTTCGGATTACCCAGAATGGGAATAGAAAACGTATTGGCCTGCTGGCGTCTGGGGATTATCTTTACGCCTTTATTACAGAGTTGCCCTTGACAAGCCATGCATGCCTCACGATTTCACAGTGAGCAAGGGCGGGTGGCGTTGCCTTGGTCTTTGCTTTAGCCGTAGTTGTCTTCTTCCTCTTCTTCCCATGCGTAGCTGAACTTTCGTCTGTACTCGCGTTCTCCTTCAACAGCGTCCTTGCCGTATAGGTCTTCTAGCAACTTCCAATCTTCTTTAGTCTGTGGGTCCAGTGCCTCAACAGCTTCTGCCAAGCTGTCGCCCAACACGTCTCTCGCCCCCTCCACATCGCTGTACTCAAGCGCCTCCCGCACGGTTTCCATTAACGTGCCGTCCTCCGCTCTGTCTATGCGCTCTTGTCCTATGCCCCAATCCTCTATGCTCGTTTGCGATGATGGTGGTGTGAAGCTGATCTTAACTCTATAGTTGAGGTTGATGAAGGACTGGATGGACTTCTCCATGTCGCTATACGTCATCCTTCCCAAATGGATTTCCCTTTGCGCCAAATCCATGTAGGCTTTTAGGTATTCTGCATGTGCCTTCCTCAAGTATTTTACACATCTTACAGCATGGTTGTTGCATATGCAGAGCTGGTAGCTGTCCTTCCTCCGACTGTACCTTGCCCATAGATCTCCATAGCGTTCTCCGACGCCCACGCCATTCAAGATCAGAAATCCTTTTCCACGGTTTTCTCTTGGTCTCTTTCCCTTTCCACGCGGCACCCCCCTCCTACTTGACGGAGTCGTTCTCTGGTAGCGCCTAGCCCACGCAAACTTGAAGGTTCCAAGCCGTGCTCCAATCTTCTCTAGAACCTTCAAATGATTATCCATGTCACCCTCATCGATGCTTGTCAAGTAGGTTTCCTCGCCCCCCGAATAATAAGCCATAAGCTTCCAATATCGATCATACGAGCGTTTAGCTACTACGCGCCCCGTAATCGGCTCGGTTAAGTGCAGCCCCAAGCTCCTATACCAGTTTCCCAACGCCCTCACACTATACTATACCATATTAATTTCTCCCTAATATTCTTTACAATTTCCTACGTTGCCAACATGGCCCACCTATACTACCTTCTATGTTCTCTTTTTTGCTCCATAATCATGGTATGTGTACTTAGCCATTCCACTAAAAACCTTTCTGACCATCTTGCAAACTTTAAGTTCTTTAAACTTTCCCATCCTCTCCCGAAACTCTTCTTAACTTCCTATAACCGGAGAATCAAACATACACAACTCCACCAAAAGATAAACTTGAACCTTCCCTACCAAAGTAAACCCAGCTCCACGAGGCGCCGAGCTCCGTATGGGCGAAAATCTGGGCGTACAAGCCTTGGGGCTTCCCAAACTTTCGGTGTTTTTCTGGGTTGTCAGGGTGTAGTAGGTGGAACCGTAGCATAGGCAGATCATCAATCTGCGTGTCCCGCTGGTTATGGAATTGCAGGGGTCCTTATAATCTTGAAAAAGGGGTGAGTGGCGTCGATTGAAGATAGGCTAGGTTAGGGTGCATCCTTATGTGAGGATTGTTAAAAATGTGTGTTCAATTCTTTATTGAGGATCTCACGAAAAGGGCTTTCAATTCCCTCTTATTGGGATTTTCCCTTGAACCCTACCTCGATAAGAGGAGCGTCAAGCTAGACCAGCCATACTTTCAATTCCCTCTTATTGGGATTTTCCCTTGAACCTTCCTGTCGAAAAGGGCGTGGAACTAAGCGAGAGACAAGTCTTTCAATTCCCTCTTATTGGGATTTTCCCTTGAACCGCAAGCGGGATACATGGTTCCCGCACAACCAAGACCAACATATTAGGAGACTTTCAATTCCCTCTTATTGGGATTTTCCCTTGAACCGCCTGATAGTCCTACTCAATATGAGAAGGATCAGTACTTTCAATTCCCTCTTATTGGGATTTTCCCTTGAACCGAGCGAAAGCCGAGGCAGCGGCTACAACTTGGATTTAAAACTTTCAATTCCCTCTTATTGGGATTTTCCCTTGAACCAGACCGTCAACGCAACGAAATCAAGTTCCTCATGGAATCTTTCAATTCCCTCTTATTGGGATTTTCCCTTGAACCAAAAATGGACATCGTAAATGTTAGGTCGTGGGTTAGACTTTCAATTCCCTCTTATTGGGATTTTCCCTTGAACCCAAGGGCTAGGTGGCTGAAGGTAAAGTGAAGGTTAGGTTCGATCCCTTTCAATTCCCTCTTATTGGGATTTTCCCTTGAACCAAAACGGTCAAACACCTCCCCCACAGCCAAGCCGGTGAAGCTTTCAATTCCCTCTTATTGGGATTTTCCCTTGAACCATAACAAGAGGAAGCCAAACAACGAAAGTTGGTAAGTTATATGGCTTTCAATTCCCTCTTATTGGGATTTTCCCTTGAACCCGTTGCCATTCTTGGCATATTTTTGTTGCTTCTCCCTTATTTTGTTTTCGTCTGGAAGGCGCCTTCGATTATTGATTAATTGTAGTTTGCTTTATAAAGATAATCGAAGATTAGTTTATTTTGGTAGGGGTCGCCTTGTATTTCCTCTCGGATTTGGAACACAAGTATCTTATTCATAGGCTTCTGCCAACAGTCCGGGAGGTTGGGATAAGCCCTGAGCTTAGGGGTTGGAGTTGGCATCAGCCTCCTCTGAGGCCCTATTATGAGGATGTTAGGTTGCCCATGTACGCTGTCTGCTCTAAGTATTGCCCAACAGACAGGGACGTATATCTGGGCAATGTTGAGAAGGTTTCTGGGGTCTTGAATTTTAAGATGGCCTTGGGCAAGGTGCTCCACGGGGTAGTCAGCGATTGTCTGCAGTCCTTTATTCAGAGGCGCGGTTTAGAATTTGAGTCTTGGTGGCAGAAAATTCGGTGGAAGGAGATTCCCGCTAGGCCAGAAGACGTTTTGCAGCCTGCAAGGAAGGTTTGGGATTATTTAACGAAGATGTGCGAGGCTCGATATGCCGAGATGTCGGCTAGGCAACCGTACGCCTCTGAGCAGAGTCTGATCGCGTCCACCGTGCCGTATCTTATCGAACATAAGATTTCTGGGGAGCTCTTAGGCTTGAGTGGGCTGCTAAGTCTGGATTGCTACGACTATTTGAAGGCCATCATGTTTGACTTAAAGGTTCAAAGTGAGCTCCAGGATTGGCATAGATTAGCGCCTGTGGGTTATTCCCTCGTCTTTGAGAGTGTTCATGAGGTGCCCGTGGACGTTTGCTGCATCGTGTATCTAAACTTGATGGGCGACCGAATAGTGGTCAAGAAGGACCTCTTCTTCGCCAGTGATGAACTACGAAACTGGTGGATCGAGGAGAGAGACAGAAAGCTTGAGATCGTGGCTGAAAGGAGGGACCCCGGTAAGCCTAATAGGTCCCAATGTAAGGAGGATTGCATGTATTACCAAGCCTGTTATGGGTAATTTGGGGTGGTTGTGAGATGAAGATTTTCTTGGACGACTTTGGAATTTTCCTCGGCCGCAAGAGGAACAGGTTCATGATCAAGAAGAAGGAGGAGAAGAGTGAGATTTTAGCCGATGACGTGGACTCCATCATCTGCAGCAGCCAAGGCGTGGCCTTTTCTGCCAGCGCCCTTAACCTTGCCGTTAAGCATAACATTCAGGTGGTCTTCGCCAGGTATGGCGGATGGCCCTACGCCATTCTGATGCCCACCTCCATGTCCGGATCGGTTAGGGCGCGGAGGGAGCAGTTCCTCGCGTATAATGATGAGAGGGGCTTCCTATTGGCCAAGGGTTTCGTGATAGGAAAGCTGTTCAACCAAGCCAACTTTTTGAGACTGTTGGCAAAGAATAGGAAACCCACTGATCCTGTTTTGGCGGATAGGCTTTACAGGGCAGGGCGCGCTGTTGGCGAGGTTGCTTCAAAGGTTGACGGGATTTCTGGAGGTATCGTAGATAGGAATCGGCAGGCCTTGATGAACCTTGAGGCTGAAGGTGCCAAGGTTTATTGGGACGCCATAAAGCAGATTCTGCCCACAGAGCTTGCTTTTCATGGCCGTGAAACTAGGGGTGCCCGCGACCCCTTCAACGCCATGTTGAACTTCGGTTATCAAACCATCCTCTTCCCCGAGGTTTGGAAGGCCGTGAGCTACGCGGGGCTTGACCCATATGCGGGCTTTCTCCACGCTGATCGCCCTGGCAAGCCTTCCCTGGTGCTTGATTTGATGGAGGAGTTTCGGCAGCAGGTTGTGGACCGAACTTTGGTGGGATTGGTCAGTAAGGGTGTGGTTAAGCCGGAGGCTATTATAGCTGAGGAGAGTTTGGAGGGAAGGGTGTTGAGCAGAGAGGTGGTGAAGGCGCTTTTGGATGGTTTTCAGGAGAGGCTTGACGTAGAGGTTATGTTTGGTGGCCAAAGGGCGCCGATTAAGAGCTTTGTTTATCATCAAGCCCGCGGTGTGGTGCGTTTCCTCTTGAGAGAAGCCAAGTATGCGCCCTTTGTTTTGGGTTGGTGAAGGGGATGCGTTATCTGGTCATTTACGATATTACGGATGACAACTTGAGGACCCTGATAGCTGAGTCTTTAAAGGACTATGGCCTAACGCGGGTTCAGTACAGCGCCTTCATTGGACCATTGCGGAGGGACAAGCTCAACAGCCTCATTGTTGATCTTAAGAACCTAATTAAGGATCTAGTGGAGAACGTTCAGTTTTATCCTGTTTGTGACACCTGCTTTAAGGGTAGGAGGGAGGTGGGGAAGCGGAAGAAATACAAGGTGGTTGAGGAGAAGGAGAAGGTGGCATACTTTTAACCTAGAAGGTCCATTTAGATTTTGAGGAATGCCTATGGCTGGACGCCGTGGAAAGAGGGAGGCCCTTTCGGAGCAGGTTACAGATTGGTATAAACGGGCGAGGCATGACTTGGACAAGGCAAGGGATGATCTGGAACGAGGTTGGTATCCCGACTCATGTTTTTATGCCCAACAAGCCTGTGAAAAAATTCTGAAGGCTTATCTCCGTTCCAAGGGGGTTATAGTAAGAACCCATAGGATAGAAGAGTTGCTTTTACTCGCCAGGGGTCAGGGCCTCAATGTAGAAGACCTGCTTAAGGATAGGGGCCTTTTAGAGGAGCTTTCAGATCAATATGTGGCTCCGCGTTACC
>Ga0315312_1002145_pt1 | contig 14089 bp, 12 predicted proteins | sample TDP7_MG_FD_203629 | JGI IMG/M metagenome (GOLD analysis project Ga0315312, IMG submission 203629) | Freshwater sediment microbial communities from Lake Towuti, South Sulawesi, Indonesia - TDP7 | ecosystem: Environmental > Aquatic > Freshwater > Lake > Sediment | place: Indonesia: South Sulawesi... | reverse complement strand
CCACCCTAATGCTCAGCCTTACCACCCTTCCTACTAATGACCCTCTTGTCTTTCTTCCCGGTCATCCATCGTGCCCCTGTTCTCATATCTCATTCCCTGCTTTTCATAAAACTTTTGACATTATCTCGTTCTCTATTCAAAGAGCGGCAATTTCATTAAAAACGCAGTTTCTGTTGCTATCGCTGCCAAGTTCTCATGGGTTTTTATTGAGCACCCCACAATACCGACACGCCCGTTTCCTTCACCACCTCAAGCCACTCTTCGTAAGGAGCCAAACGTTCATGGCTGGTATCATAAGGCATCGGCAGTCGGAATATCTTTAAATTAGTAGAAGGTCAGGTACTTGGGGTACTCTATATTCTGGGCGAAAGGAATTCTACTCGTTCCCCTTATAGCCCGACCGACAGAGCTTGCCAGCTGGTAACGGGTTGCCCCTTTAAGCCCCTTGAATTTAAGAAGGTCTAGTATATGCCTCTCACTATACCACTGGTCGAACCTTGCCTCGGTTTTGGGAGGGCATTGGGTTCCAACTATAGTTATCACGGAGAGAGGGAGGTGTTTTCCCAGATCTTGATAGATTCGTATTGAACGCGCCAAACAAAATCAACACCTAATCGGGCAAATAGATCCGAGGAACCTTCGGCAGCCTCCATTAGCTCTCGGCTGGCGTTCCAGGCTGTAAAGGTCGCCAAATCCCTGGACTCGTAGCGTGTTATGTATCAGGGATACTTCTTCACTACCGCTATTCATATCTTCGTGATCTGCCCTTTACTCCTTCATTTCGAACACCATTTCGCAGCAGCTGTCCCCACGCCGAATAAACTTAGGATGAGAAAAAATAAGTTTAGGATTTATTGCTGCACAAATTCCCTCAATGGTTGAAAAGATTTCCTCAACCTAAGTAAGCCTTCCGCAAACGTTCATCGTGGAGCAGCGTTTCGGGTCTTTCCTCGAAGACGATCTTACCCAGCTTGAGAACGTAGACTCGCTCGACTATTTTAAACGCGGCCCGGACGTTCTGCTCCACCATAAGAATCGTCGTCTCTAATGCAGTACTCAACTCGTGAATCTTATCCATGAGTTCCTTAACCACTAGCGGGGCTAGTCCCAGAGAGGGTTCGTCGAGCATCAAGAGTTTCGGCTGGGACATCATGGCCCGGCCGATGGCCAACATTTGACGCTCTCCCCCACTCATGGTTCCTGCCTCTTGGGTCGCCCGCCCACGGAGAACCGGGAAAGTTTCGTAAACAAGCTCCATGGACGAGGCTATGGCGTTGGACTCCTTTACCACGTAGGCCCCTAACTCCAGGTTTTCTTGAACCATCAAGTTTGCAAAGACCCGTCCCCCCTGGGGAACCAGGGCCATTCCCGAACGAACACGTTCGCTCGCTGACCGATGAGTATAGTCTTTACCCAAATAGACAATATTGCCACCCCATGCCTTGACAACTCCAAGGAGCGTCAGGAGTAAAGTACTCTTTCCAGCCCCGTTACGCCCTACGACGGCTATCCTTTCCCCTTCCTTGATATGAAAGGATACTCCTTCCAGGACAATTTTTTTGGAATATCCAGTTGAGAGATCGTTAACGGATAGAAGTGGATGATTAGATGTCTCCAAAGCTATACCCCCAAGTAAACCCGAATGACTTCCTCATTCGCAAGGATCTCTGCTGGCTTCCCTTCAGCAATTATCTCACCAAAGTTTAAGACAATAACCCAATCCGAGATGTCCATGATCGCCTCCATATTGTGGTCGATGAGTAAGATCGTCTTCCCCCTGGAAACCAAACCCTTGAGAAGGGACTTGAGATGGTCAATCTGCTCATCGGATAGACCGGAGGCAGGCTCATCGATCAAAAGAAACTCACTGTCCGTAGCCAACAGCCGACCGAGGGAAACCAACTTCTGATCCCCCCAAGAAAGGTTAGCAACCTGCTCTCCAGCCTTTTCAGTAAGGCCCAGAAATTTAAGAATCTCCCCCGTTCGCTCCTGAAGACCCCCTTCTTCCTTCCGCAGGATACGCTGGGGGAGAAAAACACCCCATAAATGCTCCCGTCGCTTACCATGTATGGCCAGAAAGACATTGTCCCATACCGACAGCGCATAAAATAGACCCAGATGTTGAAAGGTCCGAGCCATTCCCAAAGAAACCATCTCGTCGGGTCTGCGACCCAACAATTCCTTCCCCTTAAAAAGGACTCTGCCAGCATCTGATTTCACGAAGCCCGAGATGAGGTCGAAGATAGTGGTCTTCCCGGCTCCGTTGGGACCAATGAGGCTGGTCAAGCTTCCTTTCTCCACACTAAACGTAACATTCCTGACCGCCTGAAGCCCTCCAAAGGCCTTCGCCAGCCCCTCCACCTTGAAAAAATAGTTTTCGCGGTCCATCAACGCATCACCCTATGAGTGATTCGTTCTGGCAACAACCCCTTGGGACGAAAACGAAGAAAAATAATCATGAGCGCTCCGTAAAGAATCTCCCGGATCGGAGACGCAACCGTGGTTGGAACATCGAAGAAGCGAAGCATCTCCGGGATCGAGATCAGAACAGCCGCTCCGACCACTGAGCCATATACGTTTCCAGATCCTCCAATAATGACTAGCGCCAGAATGAAAATCGATTCATGGATAGTGAAAGTAAAAGGATCGATATAGGTAATCAGGCCTGCGTACAGCGCGCCTCCCACACTGGCGAGCATGGCACTAACCGTGAAGATAACAATCTTATAACGGCTCACGTTTTTGCCGATGGAAGCCGCCGCCGCTTCGTCCTCCCGGATGGCCCGGAGAACTTTGCCATAGGGTGATTCTCCCACACGCCAGGCCACCCATAAGCAAATCGCCAGGAATCCCAAAATCAAGATGGCGTATCTGAGGGGACCAAGAAATGTAAACCCAAAGGCTTGTGGACGAGGAATTTGGCGGATGCCGAAAGGCCCTTGCGTGAGGCTGATCCAGTTGAGAAAAATGCTGTATACGATTACCTGAAAGCCGAAAGAAGCAATCACGTAGTAAATCCCTTTTAAACGGAGTGTCGCCCAAACGAGGCCCCAGCCTACGAGACCAGCTATTGCCATACCCACGAAAAGCGTAGAAAAAAAATTGAAGCCCCATTGCGTGAGTAAAATAGCAGAGGCATAGGCTCCAATCCCCATGAAAGCGGCCTGGGCCAAAGAGAGTATACCCGTATAGCCTACTGAAAGGTTCAACGAAACAGTGAGAATCCCATAAATTCCAATCAGGCTGATCACATAGATAATGTAATTCACGTTCTATTCCTCATACCGAGTAATCCGGTGGCCGAAAAAACCCCTAGGCCGAAGCAGGATGAACAAAACCAATACGGAAAAGGTAATGGTGTTCTTCCATTCAGAAGGAATCTGCCAGATCCCAAGATTCTCCGCCACTCCCAGCATAAGTCCCGCAAGGGCAGCTCCGCTGTACGAACCCACACCTCCGACAATCATCGCCACCGTTGCCACAAGAACGGCATTGACTCCAATGGTTGGCTCTAAACCCTTGTCCAACACGTGGAAGGCCGCTGCCACCGCCACCAGGATGGACCCAAGAAAAAAACTCACCAACCGGACCCACTCGGTGGGAATGCCCGTGATGGTCGCACCCGTCGGGTCGTTCTCGACAGCGCGCATGGCCTTCCCAATCTTCGTATAACGCATGAAAATGGCTATACTCACAAGGGCCAAGCCAGATGTTATTACCGTAATAATATCCAAGGGGGTGAAAGTGAGAAGCCCTATGGGGATCCCGTGATGCAAAACCTCAGGGATTTGGACGGTCCTCGGGTCACTCTTCCAGACCAACAAAATCACGTTCTGGAGAACTATGTAACCCCCGAAAGAACTGAGAAGCATCTCCATCGCGCCGGCGCCCATTCTCCGGAGGGGGGAGTAGATCACTCGCTCCGCGAGGACACCCATAATCCCCGCTAACAACACCGCCCCAAGAATTGAAACAGAAAGCGGCCACCCCCATCCCATGGCAAACTGGTATAAAAAATAGCCTGCATAAAGATAGACGCTGGCGTGCATGAAATGGAAGATTCTCGTGGGGGCAAAGATTGCTGTAAAACTGATTCCCAATATAGCATAGAGGCTTCCCACTACAATCCCGTTTAACAATAGCTGAAGAAAGAGCCAGTAAGCCATGAGGTTTCCCCTCGGAAGCTACTTGTTTGATTAAACCGAACTTACCCTCCCGGGCCCCACTAAATGCAGTCTCCTGCACAGTGATCACATCTTTATCAAAGGTTATAGGGCCATGATTCCGTCAAAACTATTCAAAATACAATAGTAGTCCTTAATCTGTAAATATGTCCTTGCCTTACTCCACAGGGCAATCGCGAAAACGTAACGGGGTCATGGCTGTTGGCCTCTTATTGGTCAGGGAATATCATTATAGATAGCATAGTTAGCCCTTGCCAAAGGGGTTCTTACGTTCTTTGCCGTTATGAGGATGGAAGAGATAATCTGCATCGTGAAGTCCTCGACTGCAAAAGTTCCTCATTTCCACTTTAAATCGACGAATATGCCCCCCCGGACCTCGCGGATCACCGGCTGCGCCAGGTTTATACCGTCCTTATCAAAGGTCACAGGCCCAGATATACCATCCCAGTCCTTCAATGAATAGTAGAAGTCTCTGATCTGCGCGCCCGTCCTGGCCCCGCTCTTCAGAGCCGCGGCGTAAAGCATAACGGAGTCATATGAGTAGGCTGGATAGGTATGGGGCAGAATGCCAAATCGCTCCTTATACCGCTTGCCAAAGGAAATCATACGCTTTGTGCCGTTATGGGGGTCGTAGATGTAATCTGGGGCTTTAAGTCCCTCGATCGCATCGCCAGCAATCTCGAAGGTCATAGGGGCAGTCATTCCCGGTGTGCATGTGAAAGGAGTTTTCAACCCTATATGCTTGGCCTTTTTAAGGGCATACCCTAACTCGGCTTCATGGGCGGCCATGAAAATGATGTCGGACATGACGAACTTGATCTTGGTCAGGTGTGTCGTAAAATCTGTCTCACCCATGTTAATGATCTCGGTGGCAACGATCTTCCCTCCGTACTGCTCCTCGAAGATCTTCTTGAAGGTCGCAGCAACTGATCGGCCATAATCGTTGTTTACGTGAATAATCGCTGCCGTCTTCCCTTTCATCCCTTTGGCAGCAAATTCGACCGTCACCGCCATCACTACATCGGCAAGGGGATTTATACTGAAGATGAAGTTGCCGAGCTTCCGAATCGCGGGGCTCTGGGCAGCAGTGTTCATCACGACGACACCCTCCTGCTGAGCGACGGGGCCTATGGCCATCACTACAGGAGTTACGAGGCTCTCAACAACTGGGACTTTGTCAATACTGACCAGCTTGTTCATAGCCGCCAGAGAAATCTTTGGGTCAGCCTTTCCATCTTCCAACACGATACGGATCTTCTTTCCCCCGATCCAACCGCTCTTCTCTAAGTCTTCCAAGGCCAACTGGCTTCCGCGAATGAAGTACTCACCGTACTGGGGGATAGGACCCGTAACCGGCATTATAGCTCCATACAGGAACTCATCTTGCGCCTCTGCATAATTCTCTGGTCCATAGAAGATTAGAACAATGGCCAGGGCCATCACCAGAAGCATTAAATTAAGAGAAAATAAACTAATCAATCTGCGTGCCTTCATTGTTTTCATCTTTTTCCTCCTTTTCTTGACCCAAAAATAGAACTGGGTCTTTCTAAAATAAGTAAGTAGTTAACCCTCTATCATAACGGCAAAGAATGTAAGAAGGCCTTCGGCAAGGGCTACAAGGATAATTTTGGTAAATTCTCTGGCCCATAAGAAGCAAACAACCATTCACCATGCCTTGCGCAAAATCTCGATGACATCCGCGATCTCGTCGATGGGGCGAGGATTTTCCATCTATGGGACCTCATCCATCACTGCCCCAGCAAGCAAAGGGAAATCTGACTCCCTGACGCCTACATCCCGCAGACGTGAGGGGCAACCTAGATCTTTGACCAGTCTCCGAACCGCCTCAACCGCTGCCATGGCTGCCTGTGCGGTGTAAACGTAGGGGTGCCACATATCCCAGATACTTGCGCCATGCTCCTGCTCCCCTCAGAAGAATAAATCTTCTTTCACAGAAACGGTATATGGGTTGGCCACCTCGCCTTTCCTTCTTCCCTAAAGGATAACCTTCTTCTCCCGTAACTGGGCGATCTCGTTTGGGCTATAGCCGACCTCGTTTAGGATTTCATCAGTATGTTCACCTTGTCGTGGCGGATCGCGAAAAATGCCGGGCTGCATCCGTGAGAAGGCCAGAGGAAACCCCACGATTGGGATTTTTCCCAGGCGAGGTTGCTCTATTTGCCAGATCATGTTTTGCGCTTTGACCTGGGCGTCCTCAAGGGCTTCATCAACTCGGTTCACTGGGGCAGCGGGTATCCCTTCTTCTTCAAGCAGCTTCAGTAAAGGCTCCCGGTTGAAGCGGCCAACAGCCTCTTGCACAATCCTTTCCAGTTCAACCCGGTTCTTTACCCGCATGACGTTTGTGGTAAAGCGTGGATCTTCGGCCAACGGAGCTAACCCCAAGGCGACCGCTAAGCGCTTCCAAAGGGTGTCATTGGCGCCGGCAATAAAAACCCACTGGTTATCGGCACAGCGGAAGTTGCAGTAAGGAGAAGTAACTGAAGCACCTGAGCCTAACGCCTTAGGAATCATGCCAGCTAACAAATAACCCTCGGCCACATAATTGAGCAACCCTATCCCAGTCATAAGCAGCGAACCATCAACGCGTTGACCCAGGCCAGTGCTAGTGCGTTGGTAAAGCGCGGAAACCGCACCCAAGGCGCAGAGGATTCCACTCGCGAGATCCAGGACACCAACGCCACAGCGTACTGGCGCACCGTCGGGCTCGCCTGTAATAGACATGATCCCGGTAAAAGCCTGCATGAGCGCTTCATAGCCAGCTTCCTCCGCCCGGGGTCCACTGCGGCCGAAAGCCGAAATGGAGCAGTAGATTAATTTGGGATTCAGCTCGGCGAGTTGCTCATAACTGAGCCCAAACCCCTCCATAGCACCTGTGCGAAAGTTTTCAATAAGGATATCGGATTGTCGGGCCAGGCGGCGGATGATTTCCACCCCTTCCGGCGTCTTCATGTCGATGGCAATTCCACGCTTGTTCCGGTTATTAACAATGAAACATGCAGATTCACCCTCTTTGTGAGGTGGCCAGGTACGGACTTCGTCGCCACCTTTTGTGTCTTCCACTTTGATGACGTCAGCGCCCATGTCGCCAAGGATTGCGCCACAATAAGGTCCAGCCAAGACCCTGGATAAATCAATTACCCGAATGCCTTCTAGAATAAGATTCGACGCTCTTGTGCCCATATATTAAGATTTCCTTACTGTCAAATTATTTAAAAGCTCGGTTAATTCGGTTGTCGTTTCAATATTTTTGACAAAGACCTCGATTTTATGAACTTTTTCCCTTTCCAGAATTCCTTCAACCAAAAATTCAAATTTTCCTTCAATTTCGGAATCACTTAAAGGGAACTCAGGTTCGCCTTTAGCAAAGTCAAGGCTTGACGAAAAAGTCTTTCCCCCTTTCAATGTTATCCGTACAATCGTCCCCCTCTTCGATGGGTATTCTTTATCAAGTTCCTCAGAAGTTTCAAGTCTTACCTTTTTCATTACCCTTTGAACGCTTTCGTCATTTAGATGTTCCGTCGTGAACTTATCGTAAGAAGCATTTCCATAGATGAGCGCCACGGCGATGCCAAAAGAAATATTGAATCGAGCATCATTGCCACTTTGAGGATGGTCATTTTCTAATGCTCGTGCAACGGAGTATGTTTTTACCAAGATTTGGTCAATATCTTCCCAATCAATATGGTGCTGCTGAACGATAGAAAGAGTAACATCAATAGGGGCATGGATATGGCGGCAGCCAGCGTGCTTTCGAATATAGGTTTTGGGGATCATAAATTCTTTTCCCAGATCCTCTGTAAGGACTTCCAGATCATACGGATCACTAAAAGCTGGGAGAAATGCCGTCTCTAAGATATCGTTATATCCTTCGATTCCTTCCTGAGCGAGAAGGGCTGAATAAATCCCCCCTTCACAAGCCCTTGATATTTGTGCTCCTACAAATGATTCAGGACCCTTGAACGCACCCAGTAATCCAGATCCCAAGATACATGCAGTGGACAAACTATTTGCGGTTCTTGACGGATCATACGACAATAGTTTGCTTGCCACGACAGCGGATCCCATGGGTCCAACCACAGGAGTAAGGTGGAATCCCCGTTTTACTGCAGATGGATTCATGGATCTCCCCACCCTGATCATGATTTCATATCCCAGGGCAATAGCTAATAACAAATCTTTCCCGGTTTTCTTCATCTCCTTTCCATAGGTCTCAAAAACGGCAAGGGCAGCGGGAACAACGACCGGAGAAGCATGAAGCCCAGCGAATCTAGACCCGTCAGTTAAATCAGCCGGACACATACTGCTATTGATTAAAGCTGCGTGTTGGCAATATACCTTTATCCCTTCACCAATAATGGTTGATTCACCCCTTTGGTTATAAGATCGGAATGCCTGAATGAATGGTTTATGAATTTCATGTTTAAACCCCGTCAGAGCTACTCCTAAAAAATCAAGAACCCGCATTTTGGTACTATTAATCACAGATTCTGGTAAATCATAATATGATGCATTACAAATGAACTCACTTAATTTATTTATCAATCCCAAGAACCCATCTCCTCTCCTGAAGGAGTTTGTTTATATTTTTCTTAAACAGATCAGCCCCATTAAGTTTTGAGTATCGTGATAGCGCAGTTATTGCCGGCGCCGAGAACATGAGCAAGGCCAACTTTGGCTCGGGGAACTTGCCTTTTGCCTGCTTCCCCCCGCAATTGCATAACAATTTCAAAGATTTGACCTAAGTGAGAAGCACCGATGGGTTCTCCTTTGCTAATTAACCCACCGCTCATGTTAACCGGATATTTTCCTCCGATTTCCGTTACTCCTTCATCAATAAGACGACCTCCCTCCCCGATTTTACAGAGTCCTAACTGCTCGTAGATTTCGATTTCACAGAAGGCATCCGTGTCCTGGACTTCAAAACAATTAATATCTGTGGGACCGATTCCCGCTTGCTCGTAAGCTTTTTTACCTGCAACTTCTGTCGGGCCAGGGTTCGTCGCTTTTGCACTTAAGCTGTCCAAGGGGGCCCGAAAATCAGCGGAATAGTAAGCATTCGTGGGAACACAGGCTGCAATAGTTATCGGCTTGCTCGTATATCTCGCAGCCCTATCCTTTGGACAGAGAACAACAGCGGCAGCACCTTCGTTGGGCGCACAGATTTCCAGAAGGCGGATTGGGTCACAGACCAAATCGGAGTTGATAATTTCCTCGATGGTAAATTCTTTCTGGTACATAGCGTAGGGGTTATGGAGGCTATTCTTATGGTTTTTATATGCTATTTTGGCAATCTGCAACTCGGTTGTCCCATACTCATACATGTGTCGTAGCGCCCGCATGGCCCAATAACTCGGATTAGTGTCCATCCCCATTTGAATCTGCCATTTCTCGTAGATCATGGAAGGATTCATGAATCCTCTGGGCATTTTTTCTGTCCCCAGAACCATAACTATGTCAAAAGCCCCGGACTGAATCCCTAAAATCGCCTGGCTTAAAGCGATTCCTCCACTTGCGCAGGCAGCTTCAATATCGCAAATGGGGATTCCCGTAGCCCCAAGAGGTTTCAAGATTCTGGCCCCGGAAGTAGCGGGGAGATACATCTTCGAAAGGTAGGCGATTTGGACATCTTTCCACTCCAAATCAGCATCCCGCAGAGCCATTTGGGCTGCTTCCTGTCCCAGTTCCAGGTAGGATTTATTTTCAAATCTACCGAACTTATGGATTCCTATACCAATGATGGCAACCTCTTTCATCTATATTTCCTCCTAAACCGGTCTGAATCGAAAGGCCATAACCTCGTTTTTGTTTTCATCTGTATAGAGCGGATATACCTCCAGTTCTAACTCCATGCCAATATTTATTCGTTCAAGATCGCATTGAATCGGCGATAGGATCCGAATTCCTTCTGGTAATTCTACAAGTCCCAAGCCAAAGGGTACGAAAGGATCTGGCCCTTTATAATCGCCTGGCGGTTTATGCCTAATGACCGTATAAGTCCATAATTTTCCCTTTCGGCCAAGAGGTATCTCTTCAAGGTTTTTACCTCCACAGTTTGAGCAGGTCTGTTGTTTACCGAATGAAATTTCACTGCAATCTCTGCATTTGCTTCCGATTAACTTTACCTGTTCAACGGGCGATAAAAGAGTGTCAAATAAACCTTCCCTGATCGGCACTTTCTTCTTTCCGCTTGAATTCAGAAGCGACATATGACGTACCCCCCTATTGGAGAAGAATCGCCTAATATGTTTTCTGGAAAAATATTCTTTCTGCCCTCGAAAAATGACTTATTCTCAAAAAAATACCGGGTTATCATGGGTATGCTCAGGCGAGACCTAATTCCCTGAGCTTCTCATCTGTAGGAATACCGTCCTGGGTCCATCCCCGAAGTTGATAGTACTCAGTAAGCATCTCGTCCAGGTGACAAACCATCCCCTTTGCTGGTCCATCAGGCAAGGGCTCCCGAAGGATCCGAGGCGGTAATGTATCGTCTTTTCTCGAGAATCCGGCGCGTATTAGAAAGAGCCTCTCAGCATTGAAAATCCTTTCACCGGCACGCACCAATTCATCTAAATCGTACCCGGCCCCGGTGACTGCATTAAGTAACTCCAAGATCCCAACCGGGCGTATGTCTGGAGTTGGGGTCAAAAGGTTTCTAATTGAAAAGAAGACGCATAGACCCGCTGCATCGATGATAGCGAAGACATCTTGAAAGTCCTTGACAATGGGAGGTTTGTCTTTCCAAGTAAGGGGATCAATAAGTATGGGGACACCCAACAGCTCAACATATGCCATATGCGCTCGCATGTGGGAAGCCCCAATATTAGAGGTGGCGTAGGCTAGACCCATTCCCTGTTCACCTCTCGGCTCATATCCCGCAAACTCTTGACCTTTAGAGACTATGGCCAGTTCTGGATGACCATATCGCTGAGCCAGCAAAAGGCTCCCTTCTGCCAAAATGTCTCCAAAACTATTCCTAAACCCTGTCATTCTTGTGAACTCGACAATGGCCTCGGGATCGCCAAAACGAAGGTTCCTCCCAACGTCAGACTCAGGAAGATACCCTCGCTCAGCCAGTTCCATAGCGGTTGCGATGGTAGCCCCCATGGTGATGGTGTCGAGGCCAAGTTCATTGCATAGGTAATTAACTTTAGTCACAGCCGCCAAATTATTCACTCCACAATTGCTTCCCAGGGCATAGATGGTCTCATACTCCGGTCCTTCCCCTTCGCCTGCAAAAGGCGATTCTTTCACCCTCGTCACTCGGCCGCATGAGATGGGGCAACTAAAGCAGGCCTTGTGACGCAGGAGATATTTCTTAGTTAGCATCTCCCCGGAGATCTCCTCCCATCCTTCGAAAGTTCCCTGTTGGAAGTTTCGAGTGGGAAGAACTCCATGACTCTGGGTAATTGCAACGTTGCAGGCTGTACCATGAACCCGGAGGACAGGTGGTTGGTGACAACCATGTACCGACATCCGCTCGGGGCGGGGGTCCCAGTGAGAGATCCTGCAGCCATAATTAAGAGGTTCTCCTTTCCTAAAGGATCACAGCAGAGATCTACTTCCTGAAGCAGGTAATGAATACCCAGGCCTCTTCCCCCAATGTAGTCTTTAGCCATCTGTGGATTAAGTTCCCCTTCGTTGAGTTTACCTCGGCTTAAATCCACACGAAGAACCTTTCCTCTCCATCCATACATGCTCTGCTCTTTTCACAGGTGCTGACTCAGCGCTGGTTCGCGCATTGTCATTTAGCATGGGTATTGGTTACACCTTTTATTGGATCAATGGTACATTGATTATCAACATTGAAATATTTTGTCAATAAAAAGGTTGAAAGCTTTATTAAATTGTTATAATATGTAAAAAATGCCAAGCTTCAGACCCATCAAGCAATCTCGTATTTCCAGTGAGGTTTCTGAACAGCTGAAGCGGTCTATCCTGCTTGGCCAGTTCAAAGCTGGGGATAAACTTCCTTCAGAGAGAGACTTAGCGGGGGTGTTTAAAGTCAGCCGTGTGGCAATCCGGGAAGCCCTCAGATCGCTCGAAAATTCAGGTTTTATTGTTATACGTCATGGGGCCAACGGTGGCGCATATGTGAATGAGCTTACCTTTGGTAATATCACCAATGCTTTTCTAGACCTGTTTTTAGCTGATAAAATCTCCATCCTTGAACTCTATAACATGAAACTAATTATAGAGCCGGAAATTGCCAGATTAGCAGCGTTAGCTATTACGCCGGAATACGCTCAACGCTTAATTGAAGCCGAACGGTCTGAAGAGCTTCCAGCAACATCTTTGTCGGAAGAAATAGAAAAGAAGACAGCAGTGCATTACATTCTGGCTGAGATGTGCGGCAACCGCTTTCTTGAAGCTGTCTTCAGGTCTGCAATGAAACTGACGTACAGGGTTATAGAAATAGTTTCTCCCAATCTTCATACTTGGCATCCTGCTGGGATCCACCGCACCCTTGTTGAAGCAGTGTTGGCCGGTGATCCAGGAGCAGCATCTTCTGCCATGAAAGAACATGTCATCAAATTTGGCGAAATTCTGATCAAAATGGAAAAGACCTATCGGAAAAAGAAATCACCATAGCTAATCTGCGCTGTTTTGCTTTATTTGACAGATGTTCCACACGAATCAGGAGGCTCTTTTCGGAATAACGGGAAAAGAGGCGCACATCCTATCAAAAACCGATAATAAATTCTTCTGTGTCTTCTGGCTGTGTTTTCTGGGTCGGACCAAGCCAACTCGTTGATTTTTAAATAGATACGTCCCAATAGAACGTATTTTCTTGCCTTAGAGCCTCATTTTCAAGGCCAAAATCAGCCTCAAAAGGAGTTTCAGACTCTCGTAGTCGATTAAAGAATATCTCTGGCGCCATAAAGGGACATTATTGAAAATTTGCACTTTACATATCGAAAGAACTGGAGTAGGAGGCCATATGCCTCGACAAGCAAGACTGGATGCGGCTGGGACGCTTCATCATGTTATGATCCGGGGGATTGAAGGCCGAAGCCTCTTTTAATGATGAACAGTACCGGGCGGACTTACTCTATCGTATCGGTGAGCTGGTTGTGGCGGCTGAAACCCGAATATTAGCGTAGATTTTGATTAGCAACCATCTCCTGATGCTGAGCGGTCCTAAAGAATTCCCCTTTCTATGAGGCGGCTATTAACGGTTTATGCCCTTGCTTATAACCGAAGGCGTGAGAGGGTCGGGCACCTTTTTCAAAATCGGTATAAATCGATTGTCTGCGAGGAGGATCCATATCTGTTGGAGCTTGTTCGTTCCATTCATTTGAATCCTTTGAGGGGTTCAGTGGTAAAGAGCTTAGACGAATTGGACTGATATCAGTGCAGTGGCCATAGTGTATTGATCGGGAAGAAGAATAGGTAGCAAGAAGGGGAGTATGCGTCATGATGCTCCCATCCTTGGCGGGAGAGACTTGGTCAGAGATATTCTCCGCGAGGCGGATAAGAATTTAAGGAGGCAATCCCGGTTAGGTGAAAAAAGAAATCTAATCGAAAAATATATTAAGAAGGTCTGTCGTGAAGAGGGTGTGGTGGAGGAAGAGTTACGGATGGGAGGAGACAGGAGAATTGCTTCGAGGTCTCGAGCAAAGATTGCATATCACCTGAGCCATGAATCAGGGATTCCGATGGCCGAGATTGCTAAGTATTTAGGAGTTTGCACTTCAGCCATTGCCAAAGCCATTCGAAACTGGGAGGCCAGAGAAGAAAAGTGAAAAGTTTTAACAAGGTTATATATTCTGGTAGATGGAGGTTATACTCCAAAGGATAAGGTGAAAAAAGTTTTTATATAATCTACCATAAAAAGAAACCTCCTGTTAAGAGATAAGAGTAAGTGTCCAACAAACTCAAATTCT
>Ga0315312_1002144_pt1 | contig 14093 bp, 9 predicted proteins | sample TDP7_MG_FD_203629 | JGI IMG/M metagenome (GOLD analysis project Ga0315312, IMG submission 203629) | Freshwater sediment microbial communities from Lake Towuti, South Sulawesi, Indonesia - TDP7 | ecosystem: Environmental > Aquatic > Freshwater > Lake > Sediment | place: Indonesia: South Sulawesi... | reverse complement strand
CCGCTCCACATCGAACCCATACTTCCGTTCACGCAGAAGGTGTTTTATCACCTTCGGCACACCCGACTCTTTCCAAAGCCTCTCGAAAACAACAGAAGCGCCTATCCTCTTTGTCTGCGCCGCCGGCATCTTCCCCCTCCTGTGGGCGTCCAACACCGCCACCTTGCTCGCAAACCGACTCCCCGACGCCAAAAGACCATCAATCTGCCCAGTCTTTCTAAGCACGTCCTGCCGACCCAGCGTCGCAATCACGTCCTGCTTTACCTTCCCCTTCACCCTTCTGTTGTGAACCACCCGGAGATACGTATACTCTCCTGACCCCTTCTCCCTCATAAACATCGGTCGCTCCTCCCAATGGCGTAACCTTAGCCACTACTCCACATTCCACCACGGCAGCGACATCTCTGTCAGGAAAAAATGCGACTCCCCGCACAATCCCCCCGATTTTATGGCACTACATTTTTCGAGGAAATTCCCCCTCCATTCCTCTAAGTCCTTCATTTCCAGGCACCCAATTTTTTAACACCCTTCCCAAGTGTAGAAGATGGGCCTGATGGAAAGAGAGCTGGCTGAGAAAAATGTGGAACAGCTCGCTTTGTCCGGGGTCTGAGAGAATGGATACGCGAGCTCAGCAACGCCAGTGGGTGCGGGCAAAAATGGATAACCCTCGGTCATCACAGGCGCGGCGTGAAAACTTCTGCGATTTTTCATTTTTTCCATGGTTTTCCGATTGAAAGTACGGAGGACGTCGTACAAGGCGACTCCATAGTTCACCTTTGGAAGTGGGATATCATGCATGGGAAGAGGGAGGCTACCGCGACCGACGGATGCGGAGCTGGCAATTCTCCGAGCGCTTTGGCAGCGCGGCCCGAGCACTGCGTGGGAGGCGCAGACGGCATTGAGCCGCGCTCGGCCAGCGGGGTCCACCACGGCCTTTAGGCTGCTGCAAATCGTGACTGAGAAAGGCCTGGTCGGGCCGGATGAATCGCAGCGGGCTCGCGTCTATCAAGCTCAGCTCGCGGAGGAACAAACGCGACGGCAACTGCTGAGGGATTTGCTCAGACGGGGGTTCGGGTGCTCGGCGCAGAAACTGGTCGTGCAAGCCCTCGCCACCAAGAAGGTTTCCCCGGAAGAGGCACTTGAGATCGGGCGACTGCTGGATGAACTTCAAGGAGGTCCAAAATGACCATGCTCGAAACCATATTCGGCCAGCCTATGGTCAGGCATGTGGAGAGGGCTGTCGCTCTTTCAGCCGTGCTGTCTTTCGGAGCGGCCGTCCGGGTGTCCTCCCTCACGGCGCCCAAACAGGCTTCGGCGGCAGAAATGACAAAAGTGGACAGGCCTCACGAGGAAGCGCCTGCCATCTCGCCGGAGAGGCCTCGCTATGTAGGACGCTACAGGACCGATGGCTTTGAGCTTGAGGCGGGTTTCACTCCGGACAAGGCGGAATGCATTTTCGGGGAGCCGATTTTCATCACCTTTTCGGTCAAGAACTTATCCGATAAAGCCTACGGGTTTGCTATCGGAGGGGACATTCGCGGTTCTGTGCGGCATAACAGGTTTCACATTACAGCGGTGGACGCTAATGGGCAGTCGGTGAAAGACCCTTACTCGTATCGCCACTTCGGTGGTCACGGGCGGGACGTGGTGCTTGAATCGGGAGAGAGCTATACCGAGCGGTTGTACCTGGGCTTCTGGTGCGCCTTCGAGAAACCCGGCGTCTATGAGGTGACCTCCGAGCGCACTTTGACTGGCGATGGCCGCGACGCCAAATATCCCCCCGCTCCGGTCGTGTCCACCTTCAAGCTGACAATTCATCCGTTCGATAAAGAGAAGATGCGTCATGTGATTGCCGGTCTGGGCAAGAAACTGCGCGAAGGGGATGAGCAGGCAGTTTACGAGGCGACACTCGGTCTGGCAGCGATCGATGATGAGCTGGTGATGCCTCATCTGGTCTTATCGCTAACAAAGGGCGACTATCGCAACAGGAAGCCTGCGGTAGATGGGCTCTCGCGCTTCCCCACAGATTACGCTGCGGACGCGCTGGTCACAGCGCTTAAAGACCCGGACCACTATATCAGCGGCGCTGCGGGCGAAGCCCTGCGGAAAATGAAGAAGACCAACAGGGCGGTGGATGCGCTTCTCAAGGAACTTCGAAGCCCGCTGTCATCAGAAAGAGCGTCGGCGGCGAGAGCGTTGGGCTGCACCGCAGCAGAGCGTGCTCTTGACCCGCTGATTAGGACGATGGAGGACGCGGTGCCCGCGGTCCGATGCGCAGCGGCCGAAGCAGCAGGCAACCTCGGCCACACGCGAGCGATACAGTTCCTGAGGAAACGCCTCGATGGTCTCGACATGGGCATGCGCGTCGCAGCAGCCAAGGGCCTTCTGGCCTTGCGCGAGCCGGTGCCCGTCGAGGCACTCACACGGGTAATCAAGAGTACGACCGATATGAACGACCAGAACTTCCACGAGGCCATACGGCTCATACGGCTTGAGGGAGGCGAGCGGGCCGCTCCTGCCTTGATTAGCTGCATGAAGTTCGACGACCCCTCACCGAGGAACTCCTACAACATGTTTTTGATTCTGGCCATCGAGTATTCGCCAGATGGTCCGAAGTACTACTACAAGTTTCATCATGACCCTAACAGTGATGGCACCCCTCAACAGGTCCAGCAGAATCGAAAAATCCTCGACGCCTTGAAGGCATGGTTGGCCGAGTTCGAGCAGAAAGGCAAGAGAATTTGACCGGCGCGCGGTCCGAGGGAAGGCCCTGAACCCTTGTCCATACGCCCGCCGACCGCAGTCGCATCCTACGAGAAGCGTGCGTCTGTATCCTGGTGGCGTGGCATCTTGCCGATGTCGTCCTGCCTTGCAGGACTGTCAGAAAACCACGCCAAAAGCGTGGTGCCCAGCACCGCGACGAAGGTTGCGGAACGTTGGGTTCGGTGAGGTGCACGATGGATGTGTACACGCCACGACGCACACCGTCGCAAATCTCAAAGGCGTCCGGTCGGTCCGACTTCCGGCTGAGCCTCCGGGCCTTCTGTCTCACTTCCCTCCGCTGGACGAGCATCGGCGTCATCTTCAAGCCAGTCAGAATGCTGCGGACCCAGGGGACCAGTGCCCTTGTCTCCAAAGCAATCTCTGTCCGTGGTGGTGCTTCAACCCGATCCAGCATCTTAGTGGACCCTTGCTCACTGGTCGGCACACTGCCCTGTCCCACGACGTTGCCGGACTCGTCTTGAGCCATCCCAGCGTCGGCGGGATTTGCTTGCAATGAACGTCCAGGCCAACGCAATGTTTCAGCAGGCTGTTACTCCTTTCTCTTTTTTGGGCGCACCGTACGATCCCCTGCTTTGGTTCACCGCTCCAGATGTTGGTCCAGAACGGTCTTCCGACATATCGCCTTCGTAGAGCAGCCCGCTTGCCACACACATATATCCTCTGCCCCCTCGGCGCCCCCGGGGTCAGTCCCCCCAGACTGGGGCATTACCTGAAGCATCCATTTTGCTTGACGCGGCGGGGTTCCTGGGACAGAATTAAGTCTACCTAAATGTTTGTGGATTTCTGTGGTTATATTCTGACGAAAGACCCGGCCAAGGCAGGAGGAGGTGAGCAAGAGAATCGGGTAGGTGCAATTTACGCTTAGTTCTCTTGTGTCTACTAATGTCGCCACTACAGAGGTCAGAAATGCTGTGTTTGCTTCTACCTCCGGCCGACACATTGTTAGACAAAGAGGCAAACATGCAAAAACGTGGAGGTTAGGATGCAAGGCAGCAGACTTTACGTAGGTAACCTCAGCTATTCCGCGACGAACGAGGAACTGGAGGAGTTATTTTCCAGCTACGGCGAGGTCAGGCAAGTCAACATAATCGAAGGTAAAGGATTCGGATTTGTTGAGATGGCCAGCCAAGCCGACGCGGAGAAGGCCAGGGAGGCGCTGAACGGCTCCGAGTTTAAGGGACGGACTCTGAGGGTGGACGAAGCTCGCCCGCCAAGAGATAGGCAGGGCAGGGACCGTCGGAGGTAATTCAGGGCAGCCAGCATCTCCGCTGCGGCCTATGCGGCCCGGGAGCCCGTGAGGGGCGTAGTGGCCTTTTCAGTGCGGGGAGGCACCAACGGGTCAGCGCCGGTTCCAATCCGGGCGCCTGTCCGCGCGAGGCGTGAAGTATGGGGCAACGTCGCAATAACGATAGGTGCCAGCGGCATGGTTCTCGTGCCCGCGGCCTTCCGGGCGCCTATTTGTGGGGACCGCTCCGGCCGCGGAGGGTCGTGCCTTCCGCCCATCGTAAGCCCCCACAGACATCATGCGGCTCGGGTTGCTCTTTCGGACGGCGCCACACCGACGAAGAGATAGCTGGGACTTCACCGAGAGCGCTTCCCATCTTTGCGGCCCGCGTACAATCCCGCTGGTGCTTCGGCTTGAGACCTGCCCGCGAATGACCCTCCGCAGTCGGCGATAGCCTGGGCGCGGGACGCAGCAGTTCCAGCGAAGCGTGCTCGTCAGAAAAACGAGCAGAGAGCCGAGGAGGGGCTGGCGACTTATCTGAAGCTCAGCTCGTAAACGTGCACACCGTACGGCTCAAAGGTGTCCGAAAAAGATTGCCGGTCCGTTCCTATCCTTCTTCCTTCCAGGGGAACCATCGCAAAAGGCCCCAACCTCCTTTCAAAGGAGAAAGTGGCTTGGCGGGTTCCGGGCCAGTTGTTGGCGGCGATGAGGTAGGTACGCTTTCCATCGCTTTTGACCGCGAATTCTATTCTCCCCTTGGCCTCTCCCGTCCCCGGCGCTGCCTCCGCGTCCACGGAGACCGGAATGGCAAGCGTTCGGCCGAGCAGGATCGGCGATAGCTTCTTCATCTCGGCGGCCACCCGTTTCAATGCTCGCCAGTTTAGCGGGTCGTGCTTGCCGTTGCCGCAGTATTTGAAGAACAGGATTCCCTTTGCGCCGTTTATTGCGGCGAGGTAAGCCATGCACCTTTCTTCCTGGAAAGTCGGCCATCTTGCCCAGCCGGTTCGGCGTGCTTCCTGCGAGGAGTCCGCCCAGTTGAAAGCCTGAATCACCGCCCAGACCGGTTTTCGGTCGCGGACGGCTTTTCTGGCGGCTCTGACGGATTCCGAGACGACGCTCATGGGCCTGTGGGGAATGGGGTACGGGTCGGTCATGAAAATGTCAGAGACTGAAGCGTAGGCAGAAAAATTCTCCGGTCGGTATATGACGACCGCGGTGGGATGATATGGGTCTCCCTTTTTTTCTTCTTTGTGGGCCTCGAAGACCTGACGGGGGCTGACGTTGTTCTGGCACGGCTCGTCCCAGAGGTAGCGGGCGATTATCGAGCGGTTCGCCTCCTGCGAAAACGCGGTCGCCGTCCGACCGCTTGTCGCTTCGTAGCGGAAGCCCCTGGGCACAATTGCCCGCAACTGAGAACGCTGCGCGTCTTCGACTTCAGCCGTCAACACCGTGTTGAAACCAGCTCTTCTCGCCTCCCTGAATTTCTCCGGCGGGAGAGAGTAAATACCTATGGGGAAGAATGCTTTTCCATCCACGACTAAATTGAGGTTTTCATCGAAGGAGATATAATCGCTCGATTCCGGCCGGAGCGGAGGCAAGGACTCTTGTGCTGCTGGAGAAGGAAGACCGACCGCAACTGCTGTCCCGCTTTCCTCCACGACGATTTCGCGGGCCGGAGAAATGGCGAGCAAATCCACGTTCTGGAATGCCTTCACCCGCCAATACCATTTCCCCCAGCCCAGGTTTTTGGGAATGGCGATTTCGTTGCTGAGTGTCTCTGCCAGGACGATGGAGTCTTCAAACCTTTCGCTTCTTGCGGCTTCGACCCTGAACACGACCAGGCGGCTCGTCTCCGTGGACTGCCAGCCCAACTTCCCCGCCTTACCATCGAGGTCGCCTTCGACACAGAATTCTTCGACTACGACATCGTCGAACCAAACCTTGTAGGGCTTCCTCGAGTTGATGAGCTTGAGTACGACATCCCCCTGAAGGTCCCCGGACTTTACAAGCCAGTCGAATTTTTGCCACACTTCCTCCTTGTAAAGGTTCATCACCATTCTCTGGCCGAGGAAGTCCAGTTCCGGCAGCCAGCCGGTTGGGCGGTCGCGCTTCGCCCAGAGCGAAACCGAATACCAGCGCCGCGGTTTTACACCGGGGACAATCGCGTGCCACCGTCCGCGCATGTCCCAGCATTCCTCCCGGATGGAAACAGACCACTTTCCGCAGTGCCCCTCCGGTTCCCAGTCAAAGACCTCCGCGTCAGCAAGTTCCCCGGCATCCGACCCCCACCATCCCCAGTGGGCTGGGTCGCCCATCTCGTCGGATTCCTCAAAGCTCGGGTTGCGCACGAGATTCCTTGCGGCTGAAACGGTCAGGCAAGCCGTGGCGAAGGCTATTCCGGCTGCGACAAAACCTGCGGCCCGCATCAATCGCCTCAACGACCTACCTTGCGGCGGGGCTTTCAGGGGTGTGGGAGTTGCCAGCAGCGGAACTCCAGTGTGTACCGCCAGCGTCTCGCTGGCTGTGGGGTGGGCATCCTGCCCACGATCCCGAGGGCAGGACACCCTCAGGAATGCCGTCGGCAGGGCGGCGTTACGTAGCGTTTCTGGCCGCACAATTGGCAGGCTCAACGTAGTCCGGGCCCGACCCATCGCTGGCACACCGCTGTCTTTGTGTGACCGATGCTCATCCTGGCTGCAACAAACCAGGCGACTGTCCACGCCAGCGTCTCGCCGGCTGTGGTGCGGGCATCTTGCCCGCAGCGCTGAGGGCGGGACGCCCTCAGGACTGCCGCCGGGACGGCGGCGTTACCTTCGGAATGGTGAAGACACCCTCAGGTGCTTCTCCCCGTCGTGATGTTCTCCCACTGGATTCCAAGTTTCTTGAGGGCGTAGCCGACCTCGCGCAGGTAATCGCCGTAGCACGTCATCCAGTGGAATCCCCGCATATCTTCGAGCAATTTCCTCCAGTCTCCTTCCACCTCTATGTCTATCTGTGAGCGGCAGATGTCGTAGAAGGGATGGTCAATTATCTTCCCTTTGAATCCCACCCATTTCTTGCAGGCGAAATCGGGAACGAGGTTGGTGATGACCTGTCCTTTGCTCATCTCGACTTTTGGAGCTGCTCCATAATCCGACTCGTAGTGCGTCAGGACTTTTGTCGGCTCGAAATCCTTCCCATTCATTCTGCGAGGAGCGGTGCAGTGAGCAAGAGTGACCACCCCGTCGTAGGGATAAGTCGGGTCGTTCAGGAACATCGGTTTGCCGGAGATGTAACGCAGCAGAATCCCCGACGGAATCACAACGAAATCGGATTCGCAGAAAGCCATTAATCCTTCGTCGTTGAGGAGGCTCAGCGGCATACAAGCGGTGGTCTGAGACATCGGCATGATTGTTCCCATGCAGTGATGGACGGTAATTGCCGGCGCGTCCGCTTTCTCCATCAGCTCCTTAAAAATCCTCGTCAGCAAGAAGGCGTTGACGAGGAATTTCTTGTCGGTGTGGATGGATATGCCCTTCTGTGCGAGATATTCATCCGTCTGGCGGCGTGCTTCCTCGACGGCTTTTTGGTCTTCTCTCATCTTCTTAATCATCGGCTCGAGGTCCTGGTAAGTCACCGGCTTTATGTCGAGCTTCCATATTTCGCGTGCTGTCTGAGGGCCGAGCTTGTAGCCGATCCCCCATCCTCCGGCGTCGCCGATAGCGACGATTCGCGTTCCGACGGCGTTCTTCAATCCGTAAAGGGCTCTCAGCCGCCATAGAACCTCGCCGTAGTCGTCCACCACGATGTCCCAGACATCCATCCCGGGCTGCTTGTACTCGTCGGTCGCCTTTCGCAGAAAGTGAGGATGCGCAATTTCGTACCAGAGATAGACAGGGCCGGACTTGTGCCTCATGAACATCACGTTTGGCTTCTTGGACGACGCGATGGTTTCAAGTTCGCCAAAGCCTCCGATGGCCGCGTAAACCAGAATCGCGTCGCAGTCGGCGTCCCGGACGGCCACCGCTTGTTCGCCGGTCCTGACCGGGGCGACCGGCAGGACTTCGACTGCGAAATCCGCCTCCGAGGCGAGCTTTTTCAGCTCGGACTCGATTCTTCTGATTTCAGCTTCCACGTCGCCCTGGTTATGCAGCCCGCCCCAGGGACGCCAGCTCGTGGCTTCCCTTCTCTCATAGAAGTCGTAAACAAGCGCTGGCTTGACTCTGAGTGGCGTGCCGATCCGCCGGGGCATTCCGCCGACCGGACCCGCTTCAGCGGCCCTTCCTCCCGCCCCGCGGGACGAAAGTGCCAGCGCGCCCACGCCCGCCGCTCCCAGTCCGAGAAGAAAATCTCGCCGCGATACGCCTTTTCCAGAAAAGAAATCCTTTTCGCCGATGCTGGGCCGCCCATGCGAACAGCAACGATGCCCAGCATGTCCTGCTTGCTCCAAGCCTCTTTTCCTCGCGATCATCTTTGCCCTCCTTCCCTCAGGTCCCGGGGATTGACTTGTCGCCTCAGTTTTGCTATCTGAGAATTCGTTTTATCCTGTCAGCGAGACGCTTTGCACTTAGCCCGTGAAATTCTAACAGCACCGCAGCGCTGTCCGAACCGGGTATTGACGTCACCGCAGCGCTATGAACGGCAATGCCCTTTCCGGAAAGAGCCGCCGCAACCGCCTCGCCGATCCCTCCTTCCTGATAGTGGTCCTCAGCGACGAGTATCTTTGAACCCGCCGCCAAAGCATTCTTTGCCAGTTCCTCTGTCGCCAGCGGCTTTACCGAATACAGGTCAACGACGCGGACGTTTATCCCTTCGGCTTTGAGAATCTCGTAAGCTTTAAGCGACTCATGGACGGTGACTCCTGCGCCGGCGAGGCATATCCGGTCGTTGTCGCTCCAGCGAAGCACCTTCACCCCTCCGACTGGGAACTGCTCCTCATTCGGATAGATGACCGGAGTCTTCGGACGAGAGGTTCTTATATAGGCTATCCCCGAATGCCTTGCCGCTTCCACAACCAGCCTTTCCGTGGAAACGCCGTCGCATGGATACAGAACCGCTGAACCCGGAATCGCACGGAATATCGCGAGGTCTTCCAGAGCCATCTGCGACGGGCCGTCCTCGCCGATGGAGACACCCGCGTGCGACCCACAGAATTTCACGTTTGCCCTCGAAACGCCCGCCATCCTTATCTGGTCACACGCTCTCGTCAGGAATGCCCCGAAGCTGGAGACGAAAGGAATCTTGCCACAACTCGCCAGCCCCATCGCTGCTCCAACCATGTTCTGCTCGGCGATAAAGCACTCGAAGAATCTTTTCGGATGCGCTTTCGCAAAAATCTCCGAGAAGGTGGAGTTTTTCACGTCTCCGTCGAGGGCGACTATCCTCGAATCCGCAGAGCCGAGCTTCGCCAATGCGGCGCCGTAGCTTTGCCGCGTGGCGACCATATCTCCGAGCCGGTACGACGGTGCCTCGACGTCCCCGGTGCCCGGACTCTCAATCGGACCGGATTCCTCCGGCATTTTCACATCGACGGACGCAGGGGAATCCGACGCCGCGATTTCCTGAAGAGCCTGCTCCGCCTCTTCCCCCGAGAAGGGCCTGCCGTGAAAACCGTTTTTGTCCTCCGCGAGGGAGACGCCCTTTCCCTTAATCGTTCTCGCAATGATGGCAATGGGTTTTCCGTCGGGGGTTTGAGCCGCCCGAAAAGCTCTCAGCAGCGAAGCGCAGTCATGTCCATCAACGACCATCGTCCGCCATCCAAAGGCCTTGAACTTGCGGACGTAGACCTCGGTATCATGCCCGTACATGGTTTCCTGGCTTTGCCCGAGCCTGTTGACGTCAATGACCGCCACTAAGTTATCGAGCCTGTAATATGCGGCAAAAGCGGCCGACTCCCAGACTGCCCCTTCTGCGGTCTCTCCATCGCCGAGCAGAACATAGGCTCGCCGGTCAACTTCGTCGAGATATTTCCAGCAAAGGGCCATTCCGACACCGACCGAAAGCCCTTGCCCCAGAGAACCCGTCGCCACGTACGCCCATGGGAAGCGAGGAGTCGGATGACCCTCGAGGTCGCTCTCGAGGGTTCTCAGCGTCATGAGATGCTCCACCGGAAAAGCACCCGCGTCCGCCAAGACAGCGTACAACAACGGAGCCGCGTGCCCTTTGGAAAGAACGAACCGGTCGTTCATTCCCCCGTGGGGATTTTTCGGGTCGTAGCGCATGACGCCAAAGAAAAGACACGCCGCAATCTCCGCCGCCGAAAGGCAGGTCGTCGGATGCCCAGACCCTGCCTTTGTTGTCATCCGAATGCAATGTGCCCTTAGTCTATTCGCCTCCTCCTCCAAAGCCTCGATCTTCTTCCTATCAGCCATCTTCCCTTCCTTTGAGATATTGCAACGGCTTTCCTCGATCATCCACTCGGGGGCTTTGTGCTGAAGTTCCACTGACGTGTAGTGGCGTCGCAGGTCCCTCAGCGCGCCCGCCCAGTCCAGCTTCAATTTGTCCGATGGGGCTCCAGAAGCTGTTCGACCACATGTTCGAGCTCAGGCGCCTGCGGAGCATGCCGGAGCCGTCCATCCTTTCCGCGCGACCCGGCCCCATAGGTTACAGCGCCCCGTGTCAAAAGACGCATTGCGGGTGCGGGCATCCGCCGGAATACGGGCGGTCTTGCAAACCGAACTCTCGCACCACTTCTGAAACCCCAGAGTTCACTGTCGCGAAACACAGATGCCGTGGCGCAGTACGTATTCCACGAAACCGCCTGGCGGTGGGTCGTCCAGGGCCGAACACGGGAAAAGATGCGGCTCCACGTCTGAGCCTACCTCTTCCATGACCAGGGCCATGGCCCTCGCCCGTTTCTGTATGTCCCAGTTCTCGACCCCCTCCATGAAGACGGCCAGGTCAATGTCGCTCCACCTGTCCGCCTGGCCTTCCACCTGGGAGCCGAATACATAGGCCGCCCGGACGGCGCCCAGCCGCTCCAGTGTCCTTACAGCCGTCAATGCTTTATGTTCTACTTGAGAATTGAGGACAGCCATTGAATGGTCCCCTCCGTCCTTCTCAGAGTCCCGTCAGCAATGTCCCGCGTTATCGCTGAAGCCGATGCCTTAATCTCTTCAGGATAGCGCGACTGGATGTAATAGGCCGACAACTCCCCCAGGAATCGTTTTTGGTCTATATCCAAATCGATTCCAGCGCATTCCGCCAGACGCAAAAGGTTGTGGAGGCGCGGCGGCAACTCTCCCGTTCGTCTGACAATCAGGGCCTTCAACGCTTTCTCGACCGCCTGCTGGCAGCAGAACAGGACGTAGAGGTATCGCCCTGCGGCGAGCATTGCGCGCGCTGTATCGAGATCGTACCGGGATTGTTCTGCCCAGCTTTGCGCCGCTTCGCTCATGATGCCTCCCTGCATCAAACTGTCCGAATCATCGCACCTCCATGTCGCCCGCGGGAACTCCTGCTGCCCGTAAGGGGCCGCCCTCTCTTTCGCACCACCGTTCATTACCATCGCGTCAAAAGACGCACTGTGGAAGCGGGCAGCCGCCCGAATATTCGGAATCGGCAAAAATCGGCTGGGCCGCTGCCGGAAGCTCAATCTCCGGCACCATGAGTTGCAGCACCTGCTGCTTGCGAGTCCCGTAACGATAAATCGTCACCCCCTTGCATTTCAAGCGATAAGCTAAGAGAAACGCCTCTCGAACGTCGTCCACAGTTGCTGACTCCGGCAAGTTGACTGTCTTGGAAACGGAGTTGTCGCAGTACTTCTGGAAGGCCGCTTGCATTCTTAGGTGCCAGGTCGGCGCGATGTCAAAAGCTGTGACGAAAAGACGGCAAACGTCCTCAGGGACTGACCGCACCCCTTTCACCGACCCTCTCCTTGCGATTTCCATCATGAGCCGCGAATTGTGGAAGCCTCGCTTCCGCGCCACTTCTTCGAAATAATGATTGACCTCCAGAAGCCTCGCTCCCTCCATCACGTTGCGCACGAAGCAAAGGGCGAACGCCGGCTCAATCCCGCTGGAGCAATTGGCGATGATGCTGATTGTGCCTGTCGGGGCGACCGTCGTCACGGTAGCATTGCGAAGCTGCAGATTATCGCTGGCGTAGCGGCTCTTATCCCAGTTGGGGAAAACACCCCTCTCTTCGCCGAGAGCGGTGGAAGCAGCTCTCGCTTCCTGGAGAACCATCCTCATGACCCTTCGGCCAACTGCCAGACCTTCCTCGGAATCATAAGGGATTCCCAGCCGAAAGAGCATGTCCGCCAGTCCCATCACCCCCAGGCCGATCTTGCGATTTCCGAGAGTCATCTTCTTTATATCCGGGATGATGTAGCGGTTAACGTCTATCACGTCGTCGAGAAAGCGGACGCCAGTACGCACCGTGCCCCTGAGCTTCTGCCAATCAATCTTTCCGTCGCTGACCATGCGAGCGAGGTTGATTGAGCCGAGGTTGCAGCTTTCGTACGGAAGAAGCGGAAGCTCCCCACACGGATTGGTGGATTCTATCTCGCCGAGTTGCGGGGTCGGATTGTGCCGATTTATCTCGTCAATGAAAATTATCCCTGGGTCGCCGACTTTCCATGCCGTCGTAACGATGAGGTCAAAGACCGTTTTCGCCGAGAGTTGCCCAGCCTCTTTTCCCGTCCTCGGACTGACCAGGGGGTAATCCCGCCCGGCAGCAACCGCACGCATGAACCTGTCCGTGACGGCGACGGAGATATTGAAGTTCTTCAGAAATCGTTCCTTCGTCTTGGAGGTGATAAATTCCAGGATGTCCGGATGGTCCACACGCAGGATCCCCATGTTCGCCCCGCGGCGTCTTCCTCCTTGCTTGATGACCTCCGTCGCCGTATCAAAGACATGCATGAAGGAGACCGGCCCCGACGCAACTCCCTTCGTCGAGCCAACGATGTCCCCCTTCGGGCGAAGGCGGCTGAATGAGAAACCTGTCCCTCCTCCTGTCTGATGTATCAAAGCCATCTCCCTCACGGCGCGGAAAATCCCCCGCATCGAGTCCTCCACCGCTATCACGAAGCAGGCGGAAAGCTGCCCCATGCGAAGTCCGGCGTTCATGATGGTAGGCGAGTTGGGGAGGAATTCGAGGCAAGACATCATCCGGAGAAATTCCTCCTCCCACCGGGAGGCATCCGAAGGCGAGCCGTAGTTCAGCTCCGCTCTGGCTACCGCAGCCGCCACCCTCCTGAGCATCTGCATCGGCGTCTCCCTGATTCTCCCTTCCTCATCCCGACGGAGATATCTTCGCTCCAGAACACGAACCGCGTTCACCGAAAGCTTCAGCTCGTCCTCCACCCCGAGGAGCTTCTTCGTCTCTCGCAACTCCGCCCGCTGCTGCCGATAGAGAATGTACTTCTTCGCCGCCTGAGCATACCCCTCCGCGATAAGAACTTCTTCGACAATGTCCTGAATCTGCTCAACGGCAGGGTATCTTCGTCGAAGACGCTCTCTGGCTATAGCAGAAACCTTCAACCCCAGCTTCCTCGCCCGCTCCCCATCCCGGACACCCGAAGCGGCAAGAGCGCGCGAGATGGCCCTCTCAATCCTCGTCTGGTCGTACGCAACCAGCGAGCCATCCCTCTTCCGAACTTTCTCAAAATACCCTCGTGAAGACATCGTGTGCTCCCGGGGCGAATTGTCGTCAAAAAGACTAAACGGCGGACCGCAGCGTTTGTGGGCCCTATCCTCTGCCGCTATCCGGCTTTCTGTACGAACAGAATAATTCTTTGGACGCCAACTGGCAAGAGGAAACAGCGCAGGACGGGCTGATGCATCACTGTCGGTGGGAAGCCCCTATTTGGGTCAGCGGCGCAGATGAAACACCTTATGGTGGGTCTTCCACAGTGCGATTTTATAATCTCTTGTTTTTGGGGAGGTTGTGGCTTTGGATTTTGGTCTTGGCACTACGTTTCGGTTTTTGGCTTGAGGGGGTGAGCCTCAGGCGTTTTCCCATTCGAGGAGGCGGACGGTCGGCCCGGGAGCCACACCGACGGCCTGAAAGGCCTTGCCGACGTCGCCGAGGGTTTGACTTCGGATGATGAAGGTCTTTCCCGGATTACGGACAGTGAACTCCTGTAGCTCGTCGAGGTCGC
>Ga0315312_1002143_pt1 | contig 14094 bp, 15 predicted proteins | sample TDP7_MG_FD_203629 | JGI IMG/M metagenome (GOLD analysis project Ga0315312, IMG submission 203629) | Freshwater sediment microbial communities from Lake Towuti, South Sulawesi, Indonesia - TDP7 | ecosystem: Environmental > Aquatic > Freshwater > Lake > Sediment | place: Indonesia: South Sulawesi... | reverse complement strand
TAAACCTCAGATCCATCAGTGGTTAGGGCTATCATAGGTCTGCTGGGTTCTGTGATCTTCGGAACAACTGTGTCTACGGGTGGTTCAGGTATCTTACTTTGCAGTTCTTGTTCGACAATGCCGGCGACTTCTTTGAGTATGGCTTCAGTAGATGGATCATTCACTATGCTTGGTGCTGGCATGGTAGCGTTGAACTGTGTGTCCACGAGTATTTCGTTTATAGCCATGTTCAATCTGTCTAATTCCGGTGTTATAGTAGGCATGACCGTTCCGACTAGTCCTAAGGCGTTCTTGACCTCGCTGAAAACTGCTTTGAACGAATCGAAGGTCGGGGATACCGTCTTAAGAGTGTCTAACCTTAAGATGGCTTTCTCGACTGACAGCTGAATGTTCTGAAGGAGGAATAGTACCTTTCGGATTTCGGCTATCTCATTGGCATAGATCGTTGCCCTTTCCTTGGAGCCTTTTCTCAAGTGGAAACTGCACGCATTGAAAAGTTCCTTATTCCTCTGTTCTAGCTTTGACGACGCCAACTCCAACCTCGAATAGCATTTTCCGAGCTCACTTGTAGTTTCTAGTATTAGTTCGCTTAACGGTTTTCCCGCCTTACGGAAAAAGTCTTTGATCGTCAAAGCTCACCACCATAAGAGGACGGCTTTCAAATGAATTACAAACTACTCCTGCGTCACACGTACTGGGATGGCTTGTTGTTCCTCGCTGGGCGGCTTGGCTTCTGCTCTGGCTTCAGGTACTTGCTTTGCCTGAGGCTCTTCCTCCCCCTGCAGTATGCCTATCACTTTGTCCTTAGTCTTCAGAAGGCTTAGCTTTCTTTGCTGGGCGTTCTTTATCTCTTTAAGAATAGATATACGCGACTGCTGGTAGGTTTCCTCGCTGAGCGTGCCCATCTCATGCTCAATCTCGAGGAAGGTTCTTGACAGCTGAAGTGACTTAAGATGCTCCTCCTGAGCTTTGATCTGCTTCTCCGCGTCTTCCACAAGGCTTTGAGCCTCATTCTTCATCTCTTTCAAGGTCCTGTCGAACTCCTTGCATAGGTTTTCATAGATCTCTGTTGGAATGACTTTGTTCTCTGATAGCTTGTCCAGAACTCTCCTCTTCTTGCTTACAAGGGGGAACTTTTCAGAAAGGACCTCCATTCTTGTCTCAATAGGCGACACTAAGAATACTTCGTCTTTCCCTACTTTCAGCCTCTCAACTGGGTATTTTACGAATCTCCCTTGTTTGTTTTCAACAAGTACCTCTTCGACTTGACCCGAAGAGTCGATAAGGAAAGATGTTATCCTTCCGATCTCTCTCTCGTCCTCATCCTTCAATGCTTTGCCAATGAGCCCCGAAGCTTCTAAATTAAGGCTTATCGCTTATCCCTCCCTAAAGTTACCGATGGGTTGCCAATATCTAGTACTGAGGATACTTGAAGTCTTCTTGAATCTCTTCTGGTTGCTTCAGCGAAGGAAGCTCTGGGAACTTCTCTTTCATTCTTTGCTCTGCAACCATCGCTGCTTCGCCCAGAATCTTCTTGGCGTCTTCGTTTGCCACGTCGAAGTCGGGGGAGATCCCCGTCGTTTCTCCAGCCTCAACCATTATATCGTTGAGCATTAGTCCGACTTGTTCGAGTTCCCTTTCAGCATTCGGAAGAATTCCTGCTATGCCTGATCTAACATTGTGAAGAACCTCTGTGGCAGGTGCCAAGTTTACTATAACATTGCCAAGTTGGGTCACAGTTCTTAACCTTAAGACAACTCTTTCCAAAGCCAACTCAGCATTCATTATGAAGTTGGCCATTTTTCTTAGCTCAGCTAACTCATTGGCAAAAACGTTGGCTCGTTGCGTTTGGTTCTTCGAGTATGCATCGACGACTTTGGAGAACAGATACTTGTCTCTGTCAGTAAACCGAATTAAGGCGCTTTCCAAGTATTGTATTTGGGCTTCGATTCGCCTGATAGCAAGTTCAATCTTCGACTTCAATGGTGCAGATGGTCTTAGAACAGATCTGATTCCTCTGGCATCTTTCTCTTCCCATCTTTTGGTGAACTTAGATGACAATCACTACTCACCTTGCTTAAGGGAGTTCTTACATGGATTATAGCCTTGTTATTACGCTGAGAATACCCTGATATATATGGAGATATAGCATCAACCAACGATACACGCTTTCGTCATTGTCATCTTTAAGATAAAAAAATATATTGGATACGCCTTTCTTTAAGAAAATTTGTTAAACTTAAACTTGAGAAAAATCTCGAACTGGCTCTTTGTGAACTACCGGTTCAGTCTTTCCCCTAATCTTTTCTATCTCTGAGTACACCTTTTGGACCTCTTCTTTGCCAAGATGAGCTGACAGGACAACCTCTGAGTGGTATTTCTCGCCAGATCTAAGTTTCACCACTCTGTTCCATTGTCTTTCGAATGGCTTTGGATTCGGGAAACTTGTCCCTGGTTCGAGTCCTGTGACATATCCATCATCCAATGCGGCAGTGTTCTTCCACAGAGTGAAGCATGGGAGCTCCTTTATCGAGAACGAAACAGAGACGGCTTTGGTTTCATCTTTACCTACTAACATAGCCTTAGTGAGTCCTTTGCTATCGGCTAGTAGCTCCATGAAGTAAACTTGTTCGACAAACTCACTTTGCGGAGGGCCGAAAATGTCAAAACCACCGATGCCTTCTGCAGCCGTAAGGTTACATGGGGCAACTCGCCTGATTGGCGCTATTAGTCTGGTGCCTTCCTCTAGGAAGGGATCGCTATAATTACAGTGGTATAAGATCTGCATCTCGTCTGTGACGCCGCTTAGGTTCTCAACAGTATCTGAAATCCTCAAAGAGTTGCTACTTGGCGTAGTCGTGACCGAGGTAGTTAGCCTTAGGTTAGGACCGAACATTGCCCGTTCATATACGACGCCTTCAACCCCCAATTCGAAGGGTGGATCCAACCCGATCTTAACTCTGACGACGCTTGCCGGGATGTTCGCGATCTTTCCATGAAGAGTCAACATAACCGTCTTTTCTTTACCAGTGTTGTCTTTGATAACGTCGAAGCCGGGACCACCGAAGTTGCCGAGGCCACATCGGACAATCCATTCGTTGAAGCCATCGAGCCAGCCCAATCCCCCGCGAGCTTCGAGGTTCACGTACTGCGGGTTAACTAACTCTTTTACTGGAGACTTCCAGCCTAGGAAGGTGCCTTTATACTCTCCTTTCCAGATGCCCATGCCTCGCGTCGGCACGACGACAAATGATAGTTCTCCGTTGTTAACTGTTATAATTTCTACGCCGTCTGAAAGGCCACCATGGAGTCTGCGCTTGTTTATGCACCACTTCTCTCCTATTCCAAGCTCGTCACTTGAGATGCTCCAAGGTTCTATGTAGATTCCTTCCTCAACATCTGTCAGAGTCTTTGAGAAAAGCCTTCTTTCTGAACCGTAAGCATTTCGAGACACGGCCAAAACCATTCACCCATTCTTCTTTTAGCTTGCGAAGATAAAAGATTTAGGAAGCCACGAGTTTTATTAGAAACGTGATCAGATTAGGTGTCTCACCAGTATATTGTCTTTGTTGGATTTCCTGTGAGCACGGCTTCGGTCTCATCTGGTTCCAGTGTTTTTCTCACGCCTAGCTTGTAATGCCAATCGAAGCAGCAGTATCTGATCATCTTTACTTTCTTCCCTTGGATACCTTCTGGGACTACCTCATCTGGAGTACGTTTTGAAAAGTTGGTGATCTCAACAGTGAAGATGCATTTCTCCCATTTGTTTCCTTCTTCGTCAGTTATTGATTGGCCTGTTTTCTCTATGTCGACTACTTTTCCTTGAAGCTTTCTGATCTTTACCATCATTTCAACCGCCGCAATATTGTATGCGAATCTTTATTTATGTGGTTTTCTCGTCTAACAAGAGTATGAGGATTCTCGAATGTTATTATAACTTGTTTCCTAACCTTAAGTGCCCTATTAGGGTTAGGCGAAAAAATATGCCCACATTTTCAGCTCGAAAGTTTTAAGTTAACTTTCTTCTAGTCTTTTCTAGGAAGGGAAAGGTAAATGAGGGACATTACCCAGGGACGAATACTTCTTATATTGAGTTTCGCTACGATGGTAGTTTATTTCTGGGCAATCTTTCTGGCACCTAGAGACGCCGAATTCTTGGGAAGAACCGTGAGCGATTGGGCCTTAATCATCCCCATCGTGCTGATTGTATATCTGTTTCTCATAATAGTCGCATGGATCGGTTGGGCCATGGCTACAACTCCTCCCCCCATCCCTACGTCGGGAAAGGATTCCAAGGACAGCGAACAGGGCGGGAAAGAGAAGAAGGGAACCGTTTAAGGTCTCATGCACTACCAGACTGTACATCTTTCTCTTTATCATGCGTTTTCTCGAGGAACTCTTGCTTTGGAAAGCGCGACCAGTGCTCGTGAACGATTCTCCATTCTCCCTCGTGTTTTATAAGAAAAGAGGTTACCCGGGATTGGACTTTGAAGCTAAGGTTCCGTATCGTGCCTTGGTACCAAATTGTGTAAATGGCTATCGCTGAGTCTCCGAAGACCTCAATTTGCCACACTCTCATCTCATATCCATATTCCTTAAGCACTTTTAGCGCCTCGGCCTCATTCTTTAAACCCTCTGAACCTTGAAGCTCGAAGGGTGGCCAATCATCGAATTTGGAGTACTTCTCTTCATAGACAAGGCTCTTAATAGCTTTTGCATCACGTTTCTTTATGCCTTCTAATCGTCGAATTAGGACGTTTCTGATGATTTCTTGAGGCTGGATAATACCTTCTGAAGTAAGTCTAAACCCGCAGAATGCACAGAAATTAGAACCCTCTTCTATTTTTTTACCGCAGTTGGGACAAAACATCTTATTTATTCCACCATAGGATAGTAAAAGGAATAGACCCTGCTTAACTTTTTCCTCGATCTGAAGCATAGGTCAAAGGAGGCTGCACATATACTTTGAGCGGTCATCTTTCAATCTCAATTGCTTCTAGAAACTTCTTAATGATACATGTTATACATTCACAAAACTTGTATTAGAAATATCAAGATTTATCCTTGGTTGGGAAGATGGAAAACCTACAAGTTCCTAAAGGCGCAGAGAAATATAAGAAGATGGATTTGAAAATTCTCGATGGAGAGAAGGTTGAGAAGATACTGGGCATGTCGCATATCTCAAAACTAAGAATCTTTGTAGTATGCGGCTTGACAGCGTTTCTTGGACTTGTGCTCTACAATTTCTTCAGTCAACCCATAGTAACAGTTGAATCCCTTTTCCCACCCGTCGCCATCTTCATTGCAACATACTTCGTTTGGCACTCCAAAGTGACCGAAAGCGGAAAGAACCTGGTCTTCGCTATCGCTAAGTACGGCTTTCAGATAGCCCTGTTAACTTATCTTACCACCTTTATAGCATCGCTCTTAAGTCCGCTCTTCCAAGGCTTCAATGCACCTAGATTCAGCTTGAACCCGGTTGAGAACATACACAGCATACTCTTCTTCTTAACTGATTTGGTCAACGAGTCGTTAGCTGAGCATGCTTCTTATGCAAGGCTCATAAGTCTTGGACTAACAGCCGCCAGCATAGCAGCCCTTCCCCTTATCTACATGAGCGCAAAGGGGAGGCTCTACTATGTGACGAATAAGAGAATAGTGGTGAGGGAAAAGTCCGGAACAGTTCAAGTAACCACCCTTCCTCTTGACAACCTCGTTGAAGTCACAGCATTCCAAGGCCTTTTCGGAAGACTTCTCGGGTATGGCGACATAGTACTGACCGTCGCCAGCGGTGGAGGTGCATCTGACTCATTACGCCCAGGATCAGTTTCACCGCTTGGGAGCCTGTACAAAGTTAAACGTAGACTTGAGGGCTTAAGAGAAGTCTGGGAATTGAAAGACCTTATAATTACTTTGAGAGAACGATATGTCCAAGCCAACTACCTGCAGAACATGGAAAAAGAACTTAAAAGGATAAGGGAAGCAGTGGAAGAGAAGCCTGCCAAAGCCAAGGCCGTACAACCTATCCAATACTCAGTTTGATACAACAACAAAGTCTGATGTCAGAAGAATGCTTGCGGACTCAAGTTAATCTGCACCCTAATTACTTCGCTTAGGCAGCAAAAATTATAAGTTGCTGGAGCCTTATGCCTACGACTTATGCAGCAAGCCATGGAACCTTACTCACATCCAAAACCCATTATAATAAATGAAATCTAACTGGATTATTCGTTAAGTTCATATGCTTTGAGCTGTTAGATTAGTGCATAACTCTTTCCATAGATTGAGGAGAAAAAAGTTTGGAAAGGACTTCACAGATTTCTGGCTTCTACAAACTGAGCTTAGATGAGAGAATAAAGATAGTGAAAGAGTTTGCAGGCTTAACTGATGAAGATGTAAAATTATTACAGGCTTCAGGCTCCTTGAACCTGGACCTGGCTGACCGCATGATCGAGAATGTCGTTGGCACATTTCCCGTGCCGCTAGGAATAGCCACCAACTTTCTTATCAACGGTAAAGACTATCTCATCCCAATGGCCATAGAGGAACCTTCAGTCGTCGCTGCTGCGAGCTACGCGGCGAAGATGGCTAGGAGTAAAGGTGGCTTCTTCACGAGCAGCACGGAACCCATAATGATTGGCCAGATCCAAACAGTCAAGGTTAAGAACCCTATCAAAGCTAGGAGGGCTATCCTTGATGCCAAAGAGGAGATTCTAAAGAGGGCCAATGAGCAAGATCCTATGCTGGTCTCTGCCGGAGGCGGTGCGAAGGACCTCAGAGCGAGGGTGATCGAAACGCCGAGGGGAAAAATGGTCATTACCGAACTCTTGGTTGACTGCAGAGACGCTATGGGGGCGAACGCTGTGAACACGATGGCTGAAGCCGTTGCGCCGATTGTTGAGAGGGTAACAAAGGGCAGAGTCTTCTTGAGGATCATCTCAAACCTTGCGACTAAAAGGTTGGCAAGGGCGTGGACAGTCGTCGACAAAGAGGCTGTAGGAGGAGAAGAAGTCGTAGAAGGCATCCTCGAAGCATACGCCTTCGCAGCCGCAGACCCATACAGGGCTGTGACCCATAACAAAGGCATACTTAACGGCGTAATCGGTGTCGTGGTCGCCACTTGTAATGACCATAGAGCTGTTGAAGCGGGAGCCCACGCCTACGCAGCGAGGACAGGCCACTATTCGCCACTTTCTGTCTGGGAGAAGAATGAAGACGGGAATCTTGTCGGCTCCGTTGAACTGCCAGTGGCCGTGGGTACAATAGGCGGAGCCACAAGGACCCATCCAACAGCCAGAATCGCGCTTAAGATACTAGGCGTGAAGTCAGCCCGGGAATTGGGCGAGGTCTTAGCAGCTGTTGGTTTGGCACAAAACTTGGGCGCATTGAGAGCCCTCGCCCACGAGGGGCTCCAGAGAGGGCATATGTCACTTCACGCCAGGAACATAGCCATCATGGCCGGGGCGTCCGGAGACCTTATAGACCTGGTAGCTGAAAAGATGGTTGAGGAACGAAAGATTAGGATGGACAGGGCTAAAGAGCTCCTAGAAGAATATAAGGGGAAAGCTTAATGACCTATTTTTGTTGGCCCTTCTAAGAGGACTTCAACGTGGCTAAGCTTTTCTTTCTAGTCTCAGGCGAGAACCCCACTCTTCCTTTCTCTGAGGTTAGATCAATCCTTGAGGCTGAGGATGTCCCGTACAAGGTTCTAGGACGGTTGACCCAGGTTCTAAGAGTCCAGGCGAACCCCGACTGTGTCAAATCTGTCAAGTTCAGGTCTTCTATGGCAAGAGTCTGTGGTATAGAGATTTTTAACTGCAAGGCGGATTATGAGGAGGTCCTGAGGAACGTTAAGCGGACTATAGTTTCCTCATCTATAGGCGATGTCGAAAGCTTCGCCGTTAGAATCAGAAGGGTCAGAGAGAGCTCCGTGGGGATAGATGGGCTGGCTCTTGAACGACGAATTGGGGAGGTCATACTCGATAACATAAAGGGAGCAAAAGTAAACCTGAGGGCTCCTGACCAGACCTTTCTCGGCATACTTACTGATGACAGGTTTCTTTTTGGGGTAATGAAGGCGGAGATTAAGGCTGGTGAATTTGTCAAGAGAGGTTCTCAGAAGAGAGTCTTCTCCCATTCTGCAGCCATGCCTGCTAAGCTGGCAAGATGCATGGTTAACCTCGCTCAACCCAAGACGGGAGATATAGTCTTAGACCCTTTCTGTGGAACCGGCAGCTTCCTCATTGAAGCGGGTTTAATAGGGTGTCGGGTTTTTGGTCTAGATGTTAAGCGTTACATGGTTGAGGGAAGTTTAAGGAACCTAGCATTTCACCGAATTGAGCCTGTGGGGATGGCTGTAGGGGATGCTCGTTTCCTCCTACTGTCCGCAGGATGCGTTGACTGCATCGTCACAGATCCACCTTACGGGATATCAGCAACAACTTTAAGAATGGAAACAAAAGATGTCTTTGACCGTTTCTTCTTAACTTTAAGCAGTTTTGCCAGAAAAGGGAGGCGTATTTGCCTTGCTGCTCCGAAGAGCATTAAGGTTAAAGAGATCGGTGAGCGATCAGGCTTTAAGCATCTAGAGTCACATTTTATCTACATCCATAGAAGGTTGACCCGAGAGATTGCTGTTTTCGAGCAAAGGTAAGTAGAGGGCCTTTAAGGCTGTTAGAGTTGGTTGGTTGATGAGTCTGCGGATCGTGTTTCTAGGAACCGCCGCAAGCATTCCGACATCTGAACGTGCGCTTACATCGGTGGCTGTCCAACGAAAGGGTGAACTCTTCCTATTTGACTGCGGTGAAGGCGTCCAGAGGCAGATGATCCAGGCAAAGATTGGGTTTAACAGGAATACAAAAATCCTACTGACACATATGCATGGAGATCATGTCCTAGGTTTACCGGGGCTCCTTCAAACAATGTCGCTTCTAGGCAGGGATAAGCCGTTGGAAGTCTTCGGACCTTTGGGAACCAAAGCCTTCATAGATGCCATTATCCAAACTGTAAGGTTCTCACTCACCTTCCCAGTTGGAGCATGCGAAGTGGAAGAGGAGAGGATTGTTTACAAAGAAAAAGAATACGAGGTACGCTCGGCTTGGGCTGAGCATTCAGTTCCGTCGCTGGCGTATGCTCTGGTCGAGAAGCCTCGTCCAGGCAGGTTCCACCCAGAACTGGCAGTCTCCCATGGCGTGCCAAAGGGGCTTTTATGGTCTAGGCTCCAACAAGGTGACGAGGTTAGGTTGCCGGATGGACGAGTAATCAAGCCTCAAGATGTCCTAGATCATCCTAGGCCGGGTAGGAAGATCGTTTATGTTGGCGACACAAAGCCATCTGACAGCATTGCTAAGTTTGCTAAGAGAGCAGATGTGTTGATCCATGAGGCTACCTTCGCCGAAGACCTTGCGGACCGTGCTGAAGAAGACCTGCACTCGACACCGACCGGAGCTGCTATAGTCGCGAAAAAGGCAGGGGTTGGTCTTCTTGTCTTAACTCATATAAGTGCCCGTTACGGCGACGCAAGCATCTTACTCGAAGAAGCGAGGAAAGTTTTTCCCAACGTGCTTGTTGCTGAGGATTTCATGAAGCTGGATGTTCCGCTACGAGAATCATAAAGCAACATGAAGCGATTTTTGATAAGCCTCAAAAGCCAATATAAACCTATATGGAGGATGCGAAAAGAGGGTGATAAACTCGTGAGTGAAGGTAAAGACATGCAATCTCTTGACGAGAATTACTTCTGCCACATAATAATACCTTCAAAGAATTTTCAGAAATCCAAGATTTTTTACGAGAACGTTTTTGGATGGAAGGTTGAACAACAGCCTGACTCAAATTCTTTGGATGTCCTTCCTCCATCAGGGAAGGGGCCGAGTGCAGAGTTAAATTCAGAAGTCAAGATCATAATTCCATCAATTCGCACATCAAACATCGATGCAAAACTTGAACTGATTAAGAAGTTTGGCGGCAAGAAACTGACAGGTAAGACATCCATCGGCAAGGACGGTGAGCATGGGTACTACGCTCTGTTTGAGGACCCTCAAGGAAACACGATGTGCCTTTACTCCCCTAAATGAGGATTCACTACATAGACACATGATAACAAACCGTGCGTTTCAGACTGTCTGCACCAATGTCCTCAGCTTCTGTAGGCTCTCTTCCACATTCTTCTCAGATTCTACTATCAAGGTTCCTCTATAGTCCGCATTCTTGAAAGCCCTAATCACTTTTGGCCAGTCTATGTTTCCGTATCCTATACCCAAGTGTTCATCAAAGCCTCCTTTGTTATCGTGCAGATGTGCATGGACGATCTTGTGAGGAAACTTTTCCAAGAACTCGTAGATCTGGCTGTTTATGTTTGCGTGTCCAACATCAAGCGTCAATGCTAGATTTTCCTCGCCTAGATCCTCATAGAAGTGGACGAAATCCTTAACACTCTTCAGTAGAAATGGGAATGGGTCAGGCGTGTTCTCTATGGCAATCTTTACGCCGCTTTGTTCTGAGGCGTCCAGCAGCTCCCGTACAGACTTTAGGTGTATGTTCCAGTCCAGCTCAGGATGGAAGTGGCTGATGCCAGTTTGGAGACCGGAATGGAAGACCCAGAGATCTACTCCCATTTGGCTGGAGATGCGGATTGACTGTTTCAAGTGTCTCAACGTGGCTCGTCTTAAGGGGGCAGCTGGAGAGGCTGGATTTACGTCCACGAATGGTGCGTGAACAGTCACTTGGAACCTTCTGTCTCGAATGATCTTTTTCACGGCATGGACCCTTCTAGTATTGAGAGCATGAAGTCCCTCGTCGACCAGCTCTATGTTTTCAACCTGAATATTATCCAACTTTCTTAGGACATAAGAGAAGGGTTGCCCCAAACAGAAGAGCATTGACAACCCGACCTTCATCTTGCAAGCCTCCTCTGCCTAAGTGATCCTAGGCGCCAACCAGTCGATAAGGTCCCGTGGATTCTCGCATTGAATTTCCACATGGATCGGGCCGAGAGGCGACTCGCCGACAGACTGGGAAAAGGAGATATGCCCGACATAACTAACCTGTTTGTTCAGGTAAAAGGTGATGGTATTGCCTCTGAGGCCGTCGTAAAAAACCCTCCTGGCAGCATTGCGGATCCGTTCTTTCCTCAGAAGTTCTTGGAACTTGGAAAGCGCTCCTTGTCCCTCTGCTCTTCCGACTAGGCGCTTTGATTTATCCTCTTCGACAACTTCAAGTTGGAGTTCGCCAAGCATTTTTTGGACTGTAACCTGAACCTTGTCGATGTCCTCTGTAGGGTTTATTTCAACCTCAACTTTTACACTTACTTTGCCAGTTTCGCTCATCATATGATCCCTCGGGTCAAGAGCTGCCTCAATTCCTTTCTGAGCTGTTCCCTTGTTCCTTCGTTGATGATCATGTAGTCAGCGGAAGCGATTACCTCGCCGATTCCGACTCCAAGTTCACGCTGGTCGCGTTCAATGAAGGTCTCCCAGTCTTTAGGGTCATCGCTTCTGTTTCTCTTCAAGAGACGTTTAAACCTTGTCTTAGGTGAAGCGTGAATGGCGAAGATCTTGAAGCCTGGAAATTCTTTCCTGAATTCTCTCACCTCATGCATACTTCGGACACCATCGACTACCACTACCGATGAGACTGACGCCTTAACCTTTGGCACGCATCTTCTCGCTAAGACCTCAGGTCCTTCCTCAACCCTGACTTGGAGCATGACCTTGCCCAAGTTTTCAGGTGTAAGATCAAGGTTCATCTTTCTAGTTTCAGCTCTAACCTCATCGCCCATCACAACTAGAGGGAAACCAAGCTCAGCAACGATCTCTCGAACCGTGTCCTTCCCAGAGCCGGGCATACCAGTTATACCGAGAACGATCTTTTTTATCACATTCGTCGCCTGGTCGATCGCCTAATCTCGGGCGGACTCTTTGATTTCCAGCAATCCGCCCATTATTATCTGTTCTCCCTATCATAGTAAGAGGGGCAAATAAATCTTAATCCGAAAACAGCTACCACAATATTCTATCTCATAAACTATATTTATACCGAATAATCATTCAGAACAAACAAAAAATCGCTGGAAGATGGCGACTAATAGGCTACGGAATAATACTTTAAAATATTTATAAAGAAGAGAGTAAACACATGTGATTTTATGAGAGAAGAAGACCTAAGAAGAGAAATTGAAGACTTCTTCAAAAGCAAACTAAATGAATGGAAACTTGATTCTTTTTTCGATGTGGGAAAGACAAATGTTCTTACAGATTTTACAATTGCACCTAACGAAAATGGAAAGTTTCAACTTTATGCCTGTTTCTTACAGCAGGATATAGCAATTTATCTCAAAGACAAACATGTCAATTTAAGCGGCGATGTTGAGTTATTTCGCGCTGACAAGATAAGAATACCTTTCGTTATAGCTGAAGTCAAGTTAGCAAAGAACTTCGATACTCATCAACTTATTACTTATTCCGCTATAGCTTCCAAGATTAAGACTTTATTTCCTGACTGCATTTATTTCATGTTAATCAAAGGTAAAAGAGAATTCAGAAGGATAACTCTAAAAAGACATGCTAAGTCAGTTGAAGTGTTTGATGATTGGGATTCTCAAAAGGAACAAGTGGCTGAAAAAATTGAAAAACATATTCGACAGTTTGCCAGTGTAAAGGTAGAAGTCAGGACAAAAGTTAATAAGGCGCTTTCCGACGCCGAGATGCTGAATGCTCTTATCGCTCTCTACCAAAAGGAAGGAAAGCCTGTTGGAAGTAGGGCGATAAGCGATGCTTTAGGAATTGCAGATCCAGACTTTGGGCGTGGTGCTGTCAGGGCTGCCATGAAGAGATTGGTCGCTGAAAAGAAGGTGATAGCAGTCGAAGGCGAGGGAAGATTTACCCTGCTTTATAAGCCAGCCTAAGCAAAACCTGCCTTAGAGTAGGATTGAAAGGAAGCAACGAAAAGGATTTTGCCGTTCCCACAGATGCTGAACCTTCAGGATTCTTTCAACAACTGGAATCTTTAAGGAGGTTGAGTGGGAATTTTTGCTCAACATTATTGAGCATTTTTTTTAAACTGAATGATTATTCAGCATAACTATATTTTAGAACTTGCATGCACGCATGCCCATGTACGCACAACATATCACGGTTTCGGTGTTTCCAACATTCCCATCAAAGCTTTCGGAGGACTGATTTCTCAGCAACCCTTTTCTTCAAGATGAAGACTGCTCCAGCCAATACCAAAATTCCGAGCGCTTCCATTACCCACCACTGCATCCAGAAGGGAACTTCTTCTGCTGGTGGTGGCGCCTCTTGTTCGGGAAGCCATGGATTGATGAGTGGATAGTTGTCTCGGTTGTTTTCATCGATGACAAACGATGTGTCCCATATGCCTGATCCATCCATTTCCTTAGCACTAGGATACCTATCCTTATAGTTGCTCCAATAATTTCCGCCAGAAGGATAACCGTCATCCCAAACGTTCATTGAGTTGTGATTATACACATGTTTAGTGTTTGTTATAAAGTTACCATGGTAAATGGTGTTCCCAGAAGAGTAAAGGAGCGCGATGCCATAATCGTTGCCTGTTGCATCGTTTTCACTGATAGCGTTGCCTGAAGACTTCCAGAGCAAGATGCCATAGGTATTGTTCACCATGCTATTCCCAGAAATGCTGTTGTTTGAGGACGAAAAGAGCTGCAGACCGTACTCGCTGTTTACTATACTATTACCGTATATCCTGTTGCTTGATGAGTAATGTAGGTAGATGCCATAGAAAGAATAATAGAGATTGGATACCCAGATCTTGTTTGCCACTATGTTGTTTCCAAAAATATCATTGTTTGAAGAGAACTCGAGGTATATGTTATAATCCATGTTCGCTGATATGTTGTTTGCAGAAATGCTGTTATTTGAAGAATAAGAGAGCCGGATGCCAATCTTATTTATCGTTATTTTATTCGCCGAAATGTTATTGTATGAGGAGGTCTTGAGCCAGATGCCGAAGAAGAATTCTTTGATATCCAGATTCTCGATTGAGACGTTTCTCCTTCCCGTCAGGTCGATTCCTTTAGAATTATACATATGTCTTCCTCGAAGAGTGTAGCCA
>Ga0315312_1002142_pt1 | contig 14097 bp, 10 predicted proteins | sample TDP7_MG_FD_203629 | JGI IMG/M metagenome (GOLD analysis project Ga0315312, IMG submission 203629) | Freshwater sediment microbial communities from Lake Towuti, South Sulawesi, Indonesia - TDP7 | ecosystem: Environmental > Aquatic > Freshwater > Lake > Sediment | place: Indonesia: South Sulawesi... | reverse complement strand
GCTCGAGAATAAACATCATACGCGATGTGAAATTTGAAATCCTGCGGCCTGTCGATCTCCAATTTGGACGCAGTCTTCTTCTCCGTATTTTCCGCCATGAGTGCAAAACTCTCTTGAAAGATGAGAACATGGAATCCTTGTATTTAAGTAGTTCCTGCTGCCGCTCATTCAAATGCAATCCGGGCTTGATCTGATGGTTCTCAGACGAGGCCTAGATACCGTGGTGCGTACATATAGAACGAGGGACCGTTTCCCGAAAAATGGCCTTGTCATTATGTGAGTTCTTGTACATGGACTGCTCAAAACAGGAAGAAGTTCTTAGGATCTCGGCATATGGCTGGGCTTTCTACTGGATTTTCTCCTTTTTCTTATTTTGTTCCTTTTCTTCTGCCTTTTTCTGACTAAGTATCTTGTTCTTCCTCTTTTCATCGCCGGCTAACCCTCATTACCAAAGAGTTTTTCTCTACTTCTATTTGCTTTCGCTCCAAAATCACTTTCTGATGTTGCATAGGAGTCGCCACATATATGTTATATATGAGTTGATGTTTCAAACAGCCGATCTCTTAGCGGAAGACCCATGATTCAGCGATTTCCATACATAAGTTTATATGCGATGCATCTGACTGGTACGGCTAGTATACGTTGGTTCTACTGTGTGGTATTATCATCTGTATAACTAACTGCAAAGGGGTGAACCGTATGGGTTATGAGAGACGCGAATTCGGTCCAAGAACGATGCATAAGATAAAATGCTCCGACTGTGGACGGGAAGCAGAAGTGCCATTTGTACCAACACAAGGAAGGCCGGTCTACTGTAAAGAATGCTACCAAAAGCATAGGACTTATTAATCATAGAATCTGCATCTAGATTAATAGCTATTTTATTCCCATTTTTTGTTTAAGTTAAATATTCCAATTTTAGATAACCTTACAATGAACTTATTTTGGCTAGTAACAAGCAAGCAGCAAAGATGGTGGACCGGGATAGCTTGGAACCGTCAAGTGAGCAGGATTTAAGCCGAATAGGCTCGCAGACCAAGCTCAAAACGAGCAATAGTTTGGCTCAAGAATGGCATGTAGGCCATTTTTCTCGTCCTGAACGAATGGCTTGATTATATCCTTGTTTTGATCAACCAGACCATGCATAACAATTTCGCTTTTAGCAGCTAATAGTTCAAGCGAAAGTTCGCTCAACCAAAGTGTGTTGTCAGACTCAGAGCATCCCTACGGCGGAATCGTCTTTTGGTATTCTCAAAGCTCTAAGCATAGCGCCCAAAACCACACCAAGCAGGATACAGATTCCAAAGGAGATAAAACAATCCGTTTGGACGGACAAAAATTTTGAGCGAACGCTTAGAGAGTCATTTTGTCCGATCATGCTTCATCCTCCAAGAAGCATAATTAAGTCGTCATTCTATCGCGTGAGCACTCAGTGGCACAGGAGATTCTCCAACACTCAGATCGACGCTGAAGCCCCTCCTAAACATTGAGAAGAGACTCGTAAATACTGTCAGCATCAGGCTTGGCGATGAACCTGTTCATGCTACAAAAATAGTGGCATAACCGTAACTTGCGCCAAACAGCTGGTTGAAATTCCCTGAACATTTGAATAATTATGCCGAGGGTCACGAAGAAACTGTTCTTGGAGCGGAATATCCTACCGATATAGCTGCAAAATTGTTCAAAGTCCTCCAGTAGTGGGATAATGTACGCCTCGGACTACTAGCCTCGAAGTCGAAGAAGCTCAATCTCTCTAGACTGATATCTATCCCAACCCTTCGAGATCCATGAGCGAGCATATTAATCACCCACTGTGACCGAAGCTATGTCTTGACTGCTCCGAAGGTCAATCCTCTAACAATGTGTTTCTGGAGTAGAAAAGCAGCCACCAAGATTGGAAGTATCAAGAGCACTCCGGCGGCCGACATTTCGCCCCACTTTATTCCTCCATACATTATTAGCATCCCAGTAAGCCCGCGAGTAACTGTGGCCGCTCTGCTTCCAGTCAACGCGAGTGCGAAAATGAATTCATTCCAGCACATAATAAAAGTGAACAATGCTGTAACAGCAAGTCCACCTGTGACTAGCGGTAAAGTAATGCGTCTAAGAGCTTGTAACCTGGAACATCCGTCGACCAAGGCAGCTTCCTCGATCTCAGCCGGCAGATCTTGAAAGAAACTACTCATCAGCCAAACCGAGAAAGGCAGGTTCAAAGCTACGTAGATTAAAACCATACCGGGGATAGTGTCGGCTAGTTGAAAGTTTCCCCAGAGCACGTACAATGGAACAACCACGGATATAGGTGGGAAGAATCGCATCGACAAAATCCAAATCTTTAGATTGTTACTTCCCTTGAATGCGAGCTTTGCGAACGCATATCCGCTCAATGAGCCAAAGAGCAAAGTAATTGCAGTGGACGCTGCTGCGATAATAATACTATTCTGAACATTTCGGTAGAACTCTGACGTCGATGGATCTAGCACTATTGCATAGTTAGACAAGCTCATTTCTTCAAAAATCTTTAGTGAAATGTCGAGAACGAAACCTCTTGGCACCAAGGATTGAATGACTAACCACACAACGGGCAACAGGACGAAAATCATCGCAAAGAGAACGATGATCCAGCTTAACATATTCTCGATGATTCGAAGTTTCCCAGGGCTCATTGAGATGTTACTCCTTGGAAACGAATATGCTTCTTATGAACATCAAGGCAACTACCATTGTGATTATGTTCAATATCCAAGATAACGATGCGGCATATCCAACTCTGAACTGTTCGCTCAGACCGACTCTATATATGTACAAGGAAACGGTGTAGGTGCTGAAACCTGGACCACCATTCGTAACTATTAGAGGTTGGTCGAAGAGCTTGATCAAATCCGTCAACCGGAACAGCATTGCCACGGCTACTATAGTTCTCATCAAGGGTAGCGTGATGTGCCTAAATACTTGAAGCCTCGAGGCTCCATCTATCAACGCCGCCTCATAAGGATCCCTAGAAAGAGCTTGCAAACCTGCAAGCAAAATAAGAAACATGAAAGGAGTCCATTGCCATATGTCAACCACAATCAACGAAGGTAAAGCGGTTTGAGGGTTTGCGACCCATTCTGGAGTTTGAATTCCGAAGCTATTCAAGACTCTGTCAACTATGCCTACATCAGGCCAATACATGAACCTCCAGAGGTAGCCCGCCACAAGAGGAGCTACCATCATTGGAATCATGAAAACTACCCTTACGATAGACGCTCCCGTTGTCTTCTGATTCAATACTAAAGCCAGAATGAATCCCAGACCTAGCTCTAAGGGGAGAGCCACCACGATGAAGAGTGTGGTAACTCTCAAAGAGGAGAGGAATATTGGATCTTGAAAGGCAGTAATGTAGTTGTCGAAACCTATGAAATTGGCTGATTGAGTAATCAATCTGTATTCAAAAAAACTGAAGTAGCTACAGTAAAGAAGGGGGAAGATCGCGACGAAGAGGAGCATGGTGATTGTCGGTGCGTTCAGCAGGTACGGCAGTAGCTCACTCTTAATCTTTTCTCTCATAGCATTCTGCACACAGAGCTATGTTGGGTAGTTATACTTCTTCCAGATCTCCACCATTGCTTTCTGAGATTCATCCAATGCTTCCTTGGGAGTCTTCTCTCCGATCAATGCTTGGTGCATGTACCGGGTTACTGGGTCAACCGCCTGCGGAAAAGCTGCCGTGCGCATCCAGCAAATCCAAAGATAGTCGCCCTTCCAGCTCTCAAGCGCCGCATCAACCCAAGGATTTGTCTTGCGAAGCTCCGAGTCTTGATATATTGAATATCTCGCTCCAAAGTATGACATCTTCCTCGCGCTTTCCTTTCCGAACTCGTAGCTTGTGGCGAACTGTATCCATAGAAACGCTGCGTCCTTGTTCTTCGAATCCTTATTTATTCCAAGGTTCCATCCTCCACTGCTCATCCTAGGCTTTGATCCTGGGACCTCCCATGAGGTAACGCCGGGCGGCAGAGGCCTTTCTTTTCCTATGGGTTTTCCCCAGTAGGGCATAAATGCATATCCGACCTTGTCTATGAAGTCTGGCTTCGTATATTCCGAGTACATCATATTCCAGAGTTGAGCAACAGCGACTTTACCACCTTTAAACCACTCTGACGCTTCTGGATACCCCATATTTTCGGCACCTTTCGGAACCCATTTTTGTCGGTGATAGTATAACGCCAAATTGAACGCTTCCAGTTGACCTATACTGTTCAAGTTTGGCTTGCCTTCCTCCGTGGTGTAGTATTCACCTCGCGAGAACGCCTCAGGGTGCCACAGTTCCCAGAAGGTGTACGGGTTTGCTGCATATCCGTATCCGTAGATTCCCTTGTCAGGTCTTGTGAAGAACTCTATTATATCACAGAACTGCTTCCATGTAAAGGCATCGGGTGGTTTCGGCACTTCCAAGTCGTACCCATATTTTGCCTTGAAGGCGGCCTTCTCATTCGGATCGTTGAACCAATCCTTTCTATACAGCAGTTGTGTGCAGTCTGCTCCAGTTGGCAAGGTGTATAAGACACCTCCACCTCCTCTCCTTGTAAATTTGTGCTCGTCGTCGTATCTACAAGATTGGTCCAGAACCCACTCCGCGAAGTCCGAAAGGTCGACATTGTACTTCTTAACGAACGGTTCCAGGGGCTCATAGAACGCCGAGTTCTGACCAATCATCCAGACAAAGTTCGTCAGAACGTCAATCGCTCCCTTGTGACCTGTCAGCTCCAGTAGGTTCTTCTCATTCAGTTCCTCAATGCCAACATTTATGATGTTCACAGTGATCCCGGTTTGATTTGTGAAATCCGCCTTAAGCGAATTCGCCACTGTGGTCACCGGATCGAGCGTGGAGAAGGTAACAGTCACACCTTCGAACGGCTTAGTGGGAGTAGGTGTTGTTGTAGGTGTGGGCGTAGGGCTGAGCGTAGGACTTGGCGTAGGAGTTGGAGTTGTTGGGCCAGTCGTGCTTCGGTACAATTCATAAGCACCAACCGCCACTGCGACGGCGACGATGGCTCCACCGACAGCTTTCAGGTAACCTCGTCTTGATTTTTTGCTCTCAGTCAATCAATTTTCCTCCTAAGGATTTAGCAAATCAAGTTATGGATTAATAAAACCTTCCATTACGGCTGACAAGTCTTAATCCATTGATCCTATTTTGTGTATAGCTTAGTGACCTCCTCTAAAACCGAAAAAGACTGCCGACAATACGTGGAGTAGGTGAAGCCTATCCTAGAATACTGACCAAGTTTCAAAACTTCATCAAATATTCTACGTAAGCTTGAGTGCACGTGCAAAGTTGCGTATGTCGCTATCCTCTGCAGTGGGACCGTACATAGCGAAGACAAATTTTCCGTATTGCCATCCGTACGCCACACCTCGCCTAGGCAATATCCATCTTATTATCTTCTGTCCAGAAACATCTACAACACTTCTTTCTCCATCCGACTTGTATCTGGCATCCCATTCCTGCAACTTGTTCTCAAAGAAAGCCTGAGCACAAGATAAGTTGTTGAATTGAAAAGCGAATAGAGCCACACGTTTCTCATTCCGCCTATAGTCGGCACAAAATCCTCCCACATAGCCCTCAACTTTCCTGAATTCCGGGACTATTAACTCCAGTTTCCATCCTTTTGGCGGAGGATCCCGCATCAGTTCCCTTAAGCTGACATCTCGAGGAACCAGATTGTATCGAAGGAAGCTCACTCTAGGAAGAACAATGTATACTCTACTGTTCCACTTAGTTGTCACTAACTGTTCGTCTCCAGAGCCAATTCGACCGGTAGCTGTGAAGTGCAAGCCATGAATACCGAACTTCTTGGTGGGTGAAACGTCAAAGAATACTATCTTTAGAAGGGTACCTGAAGGAGGAAGATCTCGTTCAGGATAGTAGTACATCCACCATTCCGGGGTAGCTGGGTTTCCGTGATCTCTCCACTCCCAATCAAGCATGTTGATACCAACAATCTCTGTCGCTAGTCTCCGTACAATTACGCAAGGCGATTCTATCGTTTTCCCTCCCAAGTTCTTCAGGGCAACCTCAACTGAGTATTTCCCACCAGCTCGTAACACTCTTTCGCCGGAGAGAGACATGGCGAAGGAGATATAGATTCCCCCAGACGGAATAACGGGGCAACCAGCCTTATATAAGATGTACGAAATACTTTCCGTGAGTTCAACTGAGAATCTCAACCGCTGGGTGATTTTGACGAGGTTTGATATGGTATTCTTACATCCGCCCAGTATCATCGACTTTTGGAGGCGCCCGTGGTTTCCGGGCCCGCTAGCGAGGACTGTCTCAAATCTGACACCAGCCTTCATCATGCTTCCCATCGGCATGCTCAGCTCAGCCGACTACCTTGACAGACAAGGATACAAGGTGAAAATAGTCAATCTCGCCGAAAAAGTAGTGACAGACAAGAACTTCAATCTTGAAGAATATTTGTCAAAGCTCGAGGCTAATGTTTTCGGTATAGATCTTCATTGGTCCGTTCATTCAAGAGGCGCGATCGACACAGCTAGGCTATGTAAGACCTATTACCCCAACTCAAATGTCATCCTCGGTGGATTGACAGCGACAAGGTTTGATCAGGAAATTGTCTCGAAATACCCTTGGGTTGACGCAGTCGTGAGAGGCGAAGGCGAAGAATCTATTGGAATGTATATTCGGAAACTAGAAAGAGCCGGAAAGTTATCAGACGTACAGAATCTAACCTATAGAGAAGCTGACGGGACTATTCGACGCAACAGTCTTGGCAGACCAATAGATGATTTAAATGAATTATGCTTTACCCGCCTTGATCTTGTTGAACCTAATCAAAGATTGATGAACGTAAACCTACAACATAGGACATTAAAAGTCTGGAATCTTCCGGTCTGTAGAGGCTGTTTATTCAACTGCGCCACGTGTGGAGGTTCGGCATATAGCTATAAGGCGCTCCACGGCAGAGACAGACCGGCTTTTATAGCTCCTGACAAAATAGTTGAGGAGTTTCAAGAACTCGACGAGCAAAAGGTCAATTCAGTATTTCTGTTTCAAGACATCAGAATGGGCGGCGAAAAATACTTGAAGACCCTGCTTGAACATCTCCATAAAGAGAACTGGTCACATCTGGAACATGTGACGCTCGAGCTTTTTGAAGAGGCAAACGAAGACTTCTTTGGAACTCTGCAGAAATTCAAGCCAACTGAAAAACTGGGACTTACGATCTCCCCCGAATCGGGTTCAGAGATTGTTAGAGCTGCACACGGGCGGCCGTATTCGAATGGACTCCTCCTCAAGACTATAAGGTCATCATTAGACGCGGGATTCTCCATATCCGCATACTTCATGATCGGCTTGGCAAAAGAAACATTAGTCTCAATTTCCGAAACTTGGAAGCTTTGGGAAAAGATACTTAAGATCAATCAGCCCGAAACAGAAACAGTTGCTAGCATCGATTTCGGTCCAATGATACTGCTTGACCCGGGGTCGCTTGCTTTCGATCGACCGAAGTCAACTGGATACTATTTGAAGTCTCGAACTTTTCAAGACTACTACAACCGGATGGGCCTTCCCAGTTGGAAGCAGTGGATAAGCTATGAAACAGACTCTCTGAGAGTTGACGACTTGGTTAACATAGTATTCGATTCCTCCAGACGTTTTCTGGATCTCTTCGAGACCTTTCAATTCATTCCACATGATCAATCAGAGCAGCTCAAACAGCGAATCTCCCTAGATAAGCTAGTCCTTAGGGAGATAGATGACATACTGGAAATGAGGGATGAGAGGCAAAAGGAAGTTAGGTTGAACGAGTTAAAGGAGATTGTGGAAGACCCACTCCTCTCCTTTTCATACCTGTTGACCCATGACGTGTAGGTATTCTCTTTCTCGTGAAATCCTGAATCACTAGGTTCTAATGCCATGCCAAATGAGGAGATACTGCCAAAACTTCGGCGAGATCTCAGAGGTTATATAGCCTTTTCGCGTTGCTTCCGAGTATGCCGTCTATCTCACTTTTGCTGAAGGCGGGCCATCCGGCTTTCTCAGCCACTTTGTTCAACCCGTTCTTGATCCAGTCAATGTATCGTTTGAAGTCTTTGGCAGGCTCTTTTGAAAATACTCCTTGACCCCAAGACCAATAGTCTGATGCGTACATTATCCGGTCGATTACGCCGTACTCTTTAGCCATCACCAGGCTCCAAGTTAATATTGTCGGGCGATCATACATCATCGCCAAGTCAGCGTAAATGTTTGGATTACAAACCATCATGGTGAATAGCATCTCGGTCCATGGATACCCCAAATGCTCGATCACTATCTTCATCTTCGGGAAATCAATACTGACATCATTGATGAGAGATATCTCAGCATACTTTAAAGGAGCAAGAATAGGGGGGCCGGTCTGTGCACTATGATGATACTGAACGACAGCATCAAGCTGGACGGCTTTCTCATAAAATGGATAGACCTGTCTGTCGTTTGAGCGGTAGTGGCCGTATGGGGGAGTAAGAAGCACTCCTCGAAGCCCATGCTTCGTAATGGCTTCTTCAAAGTACTGCAATGCTTTCTCATCAAGTCTATTGTATTTGTCGAGAGGCTCAAGACTTAACAATCCAATGAACTTACTAGGATGTTCCTTTACTGCTTTTATGACATAGTCTTCTCCGCATTGAGAGTGCCATATTCGAGTCATGTCCTGACCCATGACAACAGCTTTTTCTACTCCTGCAGATTCCAGCCACTCAACAAGATCATGAAGTTTTGTATCGTGCGGAAATGGCATCCCTAGGCTGTCCCAAGTTTCCTTATCAAAGTTCTTGCTTTGCAGCAGGTGAAGATGACTATCTACTATCATGGAAATCACCCAAGCTATCATAGCAAAGACAATTTAAAACTTGCTGGGCGCTGGAAGTAATAGCTGAATCAAATCACCGCGTCAACGCGCTCATATCGGAGACCTCGTTAAGCAACATGAACGGAGTCTTCGAAAAAGTCATGACTCGCAAAGTTCTACAGATGTCGATGCAACTCACTCAGCGAAGTCTCGGAAGCATCCAGACAGCAGACTCTCTTATCAATCCACACCCACAAGACTGGATGCAACCTATGTGAAGGCCCTAGGGGGCAGCAATTTTATGTATGTGGCAACTTATATGTCCGAGCTAAACCATTAGTCAGATTCGGAGAGTGCGTTTTGACAACCATTCAAATTCCTCGAAGTGAATATTATAGCAGGTGGAGACGAATCCGAGACCAGATGGAAAGAAATGACATTGATTTGCTTCTGGTGTATTCTGATGACCATTCTCTGGCTGGCCCCGCAAACGTAAGATACATATCTAACTTTCCCGCCCATTTCGAACCGACGTGTATTCTAATATCTTGTGCACACGAGCCAATTCTTTTGACAGGACCAGAAAGTCAAGAGTATGCAAAGCTAAGGTCAGAAGTAAACGACATAAGAATAGTTGAGGAGTTTGCGCCTGAAGGCGAGGAGTATCCCTATACGAAGTTGGAAACGCTAAAAGACGTAGTCTCGGAAGCCTCTGGGAAAGCTAGAAAACTTGGCATTGTTGGGCTGGACTTGATGCCTAACAAGATCTACGACTTGTTACGACAGGCCTTAGAGGTTAAAGAAATCGTCAACGCTGAGAGCATACTGCTAGATCTTAGGGCGGTTAAGAGTTGGAACGAGTTGAAGGTGATTCAGGAGGCCTACCGGATAGCCGAGAGAGGCATAGAGGCATGCCTCTCAGCAATAGACGTGGGAAAAACGGAGTTTGAGGTCGCCGCGGAGGGAGAGTATGCGATGCGACGTATGGGAGCTGAAGGAACTGCGATTGATACGATAGTTGCGTCTGGACCCAATACTCGACCGATACTCGCCAGAACAACATCCAGAAAAATCCGTAGGAACGAGCTAGTACTTATAACAATAGGCCCTCGTTTTCAAGGATATAATGCGGCAATAGGACGCCCGATCTACACGGGAAAACCACCTCGCAATATCGAGAGGGCAATGACTTGGGCAGTTGAGGCTCAATCCATGTGCAGAGAGGCCATCAGACCAGGAGCAGAAGGAAAAGATGTCGAGGGAGCTGGAAGACGGTTTATCGAGAATAAAGGTCTTGGGGAATACTTCGTCTACGCTGGTGTTCATAGCGTCGGTCTGGTTGAATTTGAGCCTCCTATAATGTCCCCGAAGAGTGAGGATGTCGTGCTACCGAATATGACACTTTCGATAGATATTCCGCTTTTCCTCACGTCTTGGGGGGGCTTACGCTACGAGGACGGCTTTAAGGTTACCAAAAAAGGCGCAGCCCCCTTGGATCACGTCGAAACGGGAGTAATGACCACTTCACGTTAGGAGTTCGGATGAAAGTAGTTGGATAATGCAAGCAAAGAATAATCCTTTCTTTCGTACGCTATTTGACTACCTTCAATATTCTACTCCTATCCAATAGGAAGGGCCGAAGTACAGTCGGAAGGTTTGACAAAGGAAGAATTTCCGGTTTGATTTTAATGCCCAAAACGTCGGTAATGAAATTGCGACGTAGCTCTATCCTGTTAAAGCTCTCAGGATACTTTTGTTCCAAGCCCTGTCGGAGTTTCTCGTCTGCGATAACTATAGTGTCTTCAACGTTGTTTCCGAAGTTGCCTGGGGGCATTTTAGGTATCATATCCACTTGAATGGCCATTCCTGACTTTAGGACGCACTTCGAGTTCTTGTAGAATGGGGTGTTCATCCACTCATCGATATGGATCAGATGTCCTGGATTGAGAGCTAGCGGAAATCCCGTTGCTTCCACCCTATCTTGGATTTCTCCACCGCTCACCCCTATCCCAACAGATTCATACCAATCGGCCACTAGTGAGAAGTACGGAAAGCAAACTTTTCTAAGATATGTCGGCTGAATGCCAGACAACTCGTTCTCTTCTTCAATCACGTAGCCTTGCCTGCAAATCAAAGTTCCCCACAGTCCGACCGCGGTTGTTAACGAGTCTCCTCGCTCGATAGTTTTCATCGATGGACTTGATAGACCATAGCGCGCCCTTCGTCCTGTGCACATTATCGGGTGACATGAAAGGGGCATTCCGTTAAGTTTCATAAGCTGCATAGCTTCATATTCTGTCATTCCAGGCTGAAGTTGTTCCATCATTTCACGCACTCCCTGTGAAGCAATCGTTGCGGCAAATTCAAATGCCGCGATTTGGTCAACATTGTTTGATGCTCGGAGCCCGGAACCAGGATCCATGAATATATCATTAGCGTTTACTACTGCACCGCTTGGACCGACGACCTCTCGCAACGCATTCGCTAAGTAAGACGGTATCTCAAGCGCATTTATTGGGTTGGCGAAGTCCGCCTCAGTAAAGTATTTCCAACCGAGGACGCCGACCTTCATACCCCCTCGAATGCCTGCTTCTTTCATGAATAAGCCAGGCTCTTTCATCCTGTCGCGAGGCATACCGATTAGTGAGAAGCATTGAACAAGCATCTTTTCAACTTGAATCTGCAAGACCCCATCTGCATACTCCCAGCCTTCATTGCCTACCATGAGCACGGGCAAGCCGTCTCTGCCGAGAACGAATAGTGACTCTTCGAATCTTGGATCATATCCGCATAGAAATGCCATATTCGCGTTGTGTTCTCGATCAGCATAGACAACTAGAGCGTCGAGGCCCTTCTTGTGCATTGCTTTTCTTGCGAGAAAGATTCGTCTCTCGTACTCCTCGCGTGGGATTCTAGGTTCCTTACTTGGCTTCCCAAACTCAGGAACTTCAATGCCACTTAGGACAATCTCCCGCAAGAACTATCCTCCATTTAGTAAAGTTGCGTAGGTCTAACTATGGTTGAACACAAAAAGCTTTCGTTTGATTTGAATTCACCAATAGGGTGAAGCTAGGCCAAAAGCTGTTTCTGTTTCCGCCATGCGCTTGAATCAGGTTTGACAGGCAATAACTGGCAGGGAAGGCTGATTTTTCAAATCTTCTTCCCTCTAAGGAAGTCATAGGGAGCCGGGCAGACAATCGACGCGGCACTTGGTTGGTGATTGTTCCAAAGCCCGGTATTGAGATACATGACGCTATCCAAATTATGATTAGTGATATTATTGCTTTCTATGAAACGGTATCGAGGTTAGAAGAGATCCAATATAAGCTTCTCCAGATACGTTTTTCCGAATCCTACCTCCTTCTCAGCATCCTCATAGGGCCAGACGTCCAGACTCAAATAGCCCTTGTAACCGACTTCCTTCAATGTTTTCAAGAACGGTTCAAAGTTATGGACGTAGCCTGGTGGTAGATCTCTATCCCAATCTGCATAGTTATCATCTACGTGTACATGCAGCAGATAATTCCTCAACAGTTCAGTTACAGTCGGAAGGTGTTCTCTAGCAACAATAGCGTGTCCCGTGTCCAGTAATACTCCCATATTCTTGGAATTAACTGCTTTTACAGCCCTTAATGTGCTGTCCGCGCTACCCAGTATATTCTCAGGTTTGTATTCAAGTGGAACCTTGAGATCACGGTCCTCAGCAGCTCTCGCACATCTGGCTAGAGTTTCGATAAGCAAGTTCCACGCTTTATTGTATGGAATCTTAAGCGGTATTACGTCTGACCCTGGCCATATGCTGACAGATTTGCAACCCAGCTCCATAGCGACGTCAAGCGTTTTTTCAAAACGTTGAACCATCTCATCACGCACCTTTACGTCAGGGTTAGTGTACACAGGGGCGCTCCAGACGTAAACATTGTCGTTGCAACATATGTTTGACAATTCAAGACCATGCGCCTGCAATTTTTCTTTGATAGCCTCTCGTTTAGGATAGAACTCATCAATGTTCCATACAGCAATTTCAACTCCGTCAAACTTCATAGCTCCAATTTTATCGACAGCCTCCTCCGTAGTCATCTTCACACCTCGAACCTGCGCCGGACCGAAACCTTGTCGAGCCGCTTCAAAAGCCCAAGTGATGACGCTCAACTTCCACAATAAACATACCACCTAGAGTGAAGTTCAGTAAGCGATGTTATTAAAATGTGATTCCTGATATGGAAATGCTATTGCAATAGGAATATGACGACTGTTGATCTCGAATGGAATAAGTCATTTCAGGAGTCTATGCGAAAAGGTAAAGAGCGTGGTCAAGACAAGACAGAATTTGGATAGATGGTTGTTGGATGCTCTTCAATTCTTCATAAAGAGAAGAAACCTGATTGTGCATGAAGGAAAAGTCGAGCGGATTCAGTCGGCAATTGATATAGGGACGACTGTTCTGGCCAAATTGAATGAAATTAGATAATCATCCACATTCTAATCATCTTCCAACAATGTGCTCGTTATTTTCTCAAACATGTTTATAACTTCCGTATTCGATGTCAGGGTCGGCTCTGAGAACAGCATCCTTAACAAGTTGATCTTCATGCGCGTCTTGTCCATCCTTTCCGACATCCGTACCATAGTATTCTAAGGAGTTATTGAGCCTGTACCCGTCCTTCACCAGCCATTCTATGTTGAGTTTACCCTAGGAAACTTCTTTCCTGTAATTATTGTTCTGCCATGATAAACCTAAGATTGGATGGCTAACAAGCGCATTGATTGCATTTATTACCGTCATCGTGGCGGAATACTCATTTCGATTTCCACTTCGGTAGTCTCCAATTTGGGCTGCATCTGATGACTAACATGTTCAGTAAGTTGACAACAAGACTCGCACGTGGAGTTGACGTGTTTAGGATTGTAGTCCCAGTAGTATTGATTAGCTACTGTTTCGGCCATAGGTTGATTCACGAGACGCTCTCTCGAATTCAACTTTCTGCGTTGCTAGTCGTTGCGGTGCAAAAAATAATCTGGAAAAAAGCAGACTTGCCAAAAATATGCTCAAAATCAGCTCAGATCGCCTTCTGTTGTTGAGAGTGGTGGACCGGGCGGGATTTGAACCCGCGACTTCCGCCTATATCTGAACGAGCTCATGCGAAGGCGGCGTTCATACCAGACTGAACTACCGGCCCGAGTCTTTATTGCTGTGTTCATTGGGAGACGTGTTGCCTAAATGGTTTTTGCATCAACTATGCATGTGAGGCCGCTTATT
>Ga0315312_1002141_pt1 | contig 14098 bp, 24 predicted proteins | sample TDP7_MG_FD_203629 | JGI IMG/M metagenome (GOLD analysis project Ga0315312, IMG submission 203629) | Freshwater sediment microbial communities from Lake Towuti, South Sulawesi, Indonesia - TDP7 | ecosystem: Environmental > Aquatic > Freshwater > Lake > Sediment | place: Indonesia: South Sulawesi... | reverse complement strand
AAGTAACTAGGCTGATCAGTGTCACGGTCAACAACAATGAAAGTCTGATGAGCTGGATCTGATGGCACTTCTGATGCTATCTCGAAGAGTATGACTTTCTCACCTTCTGGCACAGTAATCATTGGACCAATATCTGCTTGTAATGCGGGGTTAGCTACGCTTCCAGCAGTGATAACATCTAAGTCTCTAGCAACTTCCTGAACCCTAATCTCTGTTCTCTGTCCAAGCCGATCTACTCTGTCATAGGGAAACTCATAAGGCAAGCGCCCTGACAAAATGTTTTCCACTAAGTTGAATTTGTTGTTCAGCCTCAGTTCTTCGTTACTCCATACTCCTGTAGGCTCTTTAGTCTGTGGATCCACTTTCAACACTTCACGCCTAATCTTCTCTGCTATGCTCCAGTCATCCACAAGATAATGGTAACGGAACTGATAGTCAGTCATGTTTACGGCTGTAAGGTTGGCAATCCTGATTAGCATTAGGCGTTGGGCAAAAATGTTCACAAGCTGAGACTGAGCTAAAGCTAAGCAAGCATCAGCATGTTCATCTAGAACATTGGGTTCTGCGTCAACTGTTACTCTTATCCGTGCATCATGTGTCTGCTCTGTCGCAAACCATCCAAAACGCATCCACTGAGGAGCAATACGTCGCCAAGCATCAACAAGCCACTCACTGTTACCCGCAACATCAGCACTCTTAGCAACCAAAATCTCCTCCGGTCTATACCTTGTAACTTGGGGGGCAGCTAATGACATTTTGATTCCTCCATGAATGACTGTATTTTAGATAACACATTCGATGGGTTCTCTAACTCATGTTCCCATATTATTAGTGTCTGGAACCCGTATTCTGCGAAAGCGTCTATTCTCTCTTGTTCTTCTTCTTGTTTATGCCAACGCTCGCCGAAGAGCTCAAGTAGTTGTTTTCCTCCATTATTATTGATGAAATCTGGACACTTGCCATCTATGATTACTTGTCCATTGCCTACATATTGGAATGGCATACTGTTTTCTTGTAAGAGGTGGATAAGGAGTTTCTCTGGTTTATTGGGTTTTGTTGCTAGGCTCTTAAACATTTTTTTCAATGATTCTTCAGTATGTTTCTTGCCATAGAATCCGTTTTGTTCTCCTTTTCGTGCCATGTTTGGATTCTTTATTCCCTTGAAGCGTTTACTTCTCCCCTTTAGTGCTTTAGAAGTGTTTAGGCATTTCTTTCCCCTGTTCCAAGGAACTCGCCCTATTCCTTTTTCTGCAATCTTTTGTCGTGTCTCTTCTGAGTGATGAAAGCCTTTTTTCAGTTTTGCGTCACTAATTTTTGCTCTATGTTCTTGTGATAGTGGTTTTCCTAGGGTTTTTTCTCTAGACTTTTCTACGCCTAATGGTTGTAGTTGCCTAAGCTGTTCGATGCGTTTCTGTTTAACCTCTGGATGCGATGCTAGGTATGCCTTCAATGTTATGCTTTTCAAACTCTGTGCTGCTAGACTCATCTAGTCAGCCTCCCTTAAAGTGGAAAACTGTATGTGGCTGTTTTTAATGCGCCTGTCAGAGGGATTCCAATTCTGTGTCCGTTGACTTCTAGGATATGAGTGTTCACTTCTAGGTCGAATGCTTCGACACGGAGTTCATCTGCTTCTATGCCTTCGCCTGCTCGATAGCCGTGTGCTACCATCCATGTTCTGCCATCCATGGTTTTGCTGTCGCCGTCAAACTCTGTCCAGTCTTGTTCTACACCGTTCTTGAGTAGCCATAGTTTTAGCCTAATGTAGTCTGCTGACCTTTTTGCGTCGTCTTCTGCAAGATAAATTACTTTGCTTACTTTCAATTCTTTTTCACTTCACAGAAAACCTTAAGTGTTGACAATTTTAAGTGTAATGGAGAAATAAGACATGGAGAGACATAAAAATGTTAGATATTGACCTTGTAGAGCAACTTAAAAAGTCGAGAACAGTAGTAGGCGAATACTCGCCTATCGTTGTTGATTTTGATGGAGAAATCTTAAGCGGAAGACATAGAAAAGAGGCTTCATGGGAAAAAACAGAAACCATTGACAGCCGAACAATAGCAGAAAAGCTAGGCGTAACAGTAGCCATTGCTAAAGAAGTTGTTAGAACACACTTCAATTTGCAGCGGAAACCAAGCAGAGAGGAAACTCAGGAAAGCCTATTGAAAATAGCGAAAGAACTTGAGATAAAAGGAATCTTAAAAGAAAACATCACATCTGAGGTAGCTAAACTTGTTCCATACAGCGACAGATGGGTTCGAGAACTTCTACCAGAAGAATACAAGCAACCAGAAAAAGTTGAAGCTGCAAAAATTGGTGCGGAAGTAGTTCCGCAGAAGGTTTCTGTTAAAGTAGTTGAACAGAAATTAATGCCTCAAGCCTTTCAAACTGATATTCCTAAGACTTGTAGTAGTTGCCATGTTCAAACTTTCTTTAGCCGAACAAAGAAGAACGGCGACGTGTTTTGTAGCCGATGCTTAGAGTCTGAGTGGAAGAAAGGCAAGATTGAAGAAGACGATTTGCTGGCTGTAGGTGAAGCCATAGTGGAGAAGCCGAAGCCTGAGCCTAAACCAGTAGTGAAGGAGTGGAAGCCAAAAGAAACGCCTGAGCAACGAGTCGCAGTAATGAAGCCTCAACATAGCCGAATCGAAGAAGACCTACTCATAAAACTTAACGAGGCAGGACTACACCCAGTCGTTGACCATGAGTTCTGTATTCAAACCACAACCCCCGACTATTATTTTCCAGATAAGAACTTAGCCATATATATTGATGGGAAGCCACATGAAAACCGAGTAGACAGAGACCAGAGCCTTAGAGACTTACTAGCAAAAAGGCATAACATAAGAGTGGTTTCAATCGCCTACAACTTTTATGGGATGCATGAGGTAGAACGAGTTTTCAAAGAAATCATGGAGCAAACAAAATGAAAGTTCCTTACCACATCACCGTAGACCCTGACATGTCTGATTGGGTGAAGAAACAGATTGAAGAAGGCACTTACGCTAGTTTTAGCCATGCTGTAAATGTGGCGTTGAGGGAGTTAAGGAAGAAAGGAACAGTCAAGCTCTAGGAGTAAACAAGAATGGTAGAATGTTGTATATGTGGAAAGGAAACAAAATCCAAACATGGAACATACCTTCAAAAGAATGAGTATGGTGTCCGATTCGTTTGGATGAATGCAAAGAAAAAATTAAGGAACAGTGAAGCTATGACCTATGACATAAAAGTTTTTGAGGGAACTGAAGAGCAAGAGACTATTCGTAATCTACTACAGCATCAAGTATTTGCTATAGCAGCTGTTTTGAAGAGACATAGCATACAGCACTTAATAAAGTCTGAGGATGGAAAGTATTGGAAATTAGAGAATGACATGCTAGTGAGGATTAAACATGAGCATGAGTGAAGGTACACGTAAACTTAAGATGCAAGTCAATCCGTACCTGCCTAACTGCCAAAAATGTCCCTGGATAATATGGTGCCAAAAACTAAACTTCAGAATACAAGATAAAAAATCAGGTCAAATAATGAGGGCATGTCCAATTTGGGCTATGGTCTTTGAACTGCTTAAGGATAAGGGAATAATGAAACAACCTCTACCTGCAGCTCCACCTATGTCTGATGCCGAAGCAAAAATCATTATGGACCAGTTGCGTAAACAGAGATTGCTTGGACTTGGCATGACAGCAGCCTAGAAGGAAATTATATGGTTGAGATGGAGTGCTTCTGTGACACATGCCAAAAGACAGTTCCCGTTAAGAAGGTGAAGATTACGCCTAACGGAAAATTCCTATGCTACCTAGAATGTGGACATGGAGCAGGCTACGTGTTTGATGCTAAGTTGGTGCATTTCCTACATCTAGCCGAGGAGAGAAGCAAAAATGATGTTTCTTATGGGTGTTAAAGGCTGTCACGAATGCCTAAAAAGAGTCATCTGCACATTGAAGAATAGTAAGGATAACCTAGTGGAGAAACCACGTACATTCAAGAAGATAGAGACCCCCAGAATGGTTAAGGGCATGCCTGTTCCAACAGAAGTTAAGGTCACATCTTACTGTGCAGACTTCAACCTAGAAAGAAAGAGAACATAAAAAAAGAGGAAATCTATCTCTGGAACCACTTAGTAGTATCTGACTTGGGACTATGGCGATGTATCTTTCGCAATAATTTAGCAATTTTCTTTTGGTGTTCCTCTTTTTTAGATATGGGATATACTCTACTGTCAGGTTCACCTAGTCTTACTCGCCTTTTTTCCCATCTGATATTTGCTCTATTTCGGTGATATTCATCTAAAAGTAGTCTCTGTATAGTCCAAAGTTCCCATTCTGATAGCTGTAGCCGCTTTCTTTTTTCCATTATTATCGCCACTTTTATGTAGAAATCTAGGCATGCTATAAATCTTTCGTTAAAATGGCTATTTAAACATTATAAACATAAAAAAAAGAGGGAAGATGAGACTGCTTTTAGTCTTGTCTATTTTTTCTTCTTGCGTGTTGGTGCTTCTTCTGTAGGCGTTTCTTCTTCTACTGGAACTGAAACTGGAATCGTTGAAGGCAATTCTTCTGTGATTTCTGCTCCACAAGCCCTGCATTTAGGAACATCCGCGTGAGGATAACCACATTTAGGACACTTCATCTTTCAAGTCTCCTAGACAGGATAGGTTGTGGCGACTCCACGCCAGTTGACACCCCAAGCGCAGTTACCCCCATCAACATAGGGGTTGTTAGTTGTGGCTCCGCCACCTTCCATAGCGCGGTTATCGTCGATTGGTCCTCCCACTGCGTTAGCTGATGCTATGTTTATTGCTGCTCCTGCTGCTGCTTGGGCTAGAAGTGCAAACCTGTTACCTAAGATTGCTCCGATGTCTAAGCCTAGTAGGTTAACGAAATCTATGCCGATTCCAGGAATTAGCCTGAAGATGTTGTTTATGATGTTGGTTCTTGTTGATTGTCCTTCGACACATATGCCGTCTCTAGTAAGTATTTTTCCGAAGACACAGCGTTCTATCATACATTCTGGGGCTTCTTTGAAGTTAGCGATGTTGATTCCATCACGAGCTGTGTAGGAGTGACCCATCCATACGTCATGTATCCATGTTCTTGCTTCTGGAAAAGTGCCTATAAACTCTATGCAAGCATGAGTTTCTCCTGCACCTAAGTTTAGGTAGCCAATTTCAATGTAGCCTTTAGTATCAATAGTAAAGACTGCATTATCAGTTGGAGGCTGCATTGCTTGGAACATTCCGCCCCAGTGAGCTGCACCAAGTATGTGAACCATGCTTTTATTGATTAGAACTGGAAAGGTGTCTTGTTGCCAGCAATTCATTATGATGATGAAGTCGTCATGGTCGTTTTGGCAGTGAGTTAAGGCGTGGGCGATTGTGCAGAGTGGGCTACTTGGACTTAATCCATCCCAAGTATCGTTACCGTTAAAGGCATCGACATAGTAGATGTCGCCGATTATTTGATTTCGCTGAATCCTATAAAGTTCACGTAGAGCTTCTACACTTGAGTTTCTTGGGAGTCTTGCTCCGTTTGGTGCGTATGCCATTATGGTTCCTCCACTAGAATTTCTCGTTCAGCGATAGCCTTAGCCAGTGACTCCATGTTAGGATACTCCGTCTTTGATGGTTCAAATCCCATGTTCCTCGCCATTTCCTCTAGCTCTCTCCTTGTCTTAGTGTCAAGTAGTTCAGTGACTCTTGCATTGATTTTGTCTTCTCTAGTCAGTGGCTTTGCCTCTTCTTCTGGTTTAGGCGGTCTAACACCTTGAGCATATAATATGTGTTCACTCATTTCTAATCCCTCGAATATCCGCTTCCAGCTCCGCCATCAGTGATAAGATCTCCTGCTGTGTTGATTCCTGCTGGTGGTCCTGCTTCGTAGTTTCCAAGCATGAAGTTTCTTCCAAACATGTTGCTTGTTACTCCTGACAAGTCATAGATTCTTCTTTGCACTCCGCTTACTCCGACTGCTGCAGGTCCTATCCTATTCTCATCGATAGTGGTTTGAACTGCACCCGACTGAAGACGTATGCCAAATAGTAGAGAAAATGTGCCCATCTGGTTCTTAATCTTGTTCCACTCAATATCGCACCAGTGAGCGTTATCTGTTAAGTCTATGCCTCCACCGCTACTATGAATTAGATTATCAATTATTTCTATGCTCTGTTCATCTGCAAGAACGGCCATGGCTGTGTTTACATACACATCTATCATGTTGCTTAGTATTCTGCTGAACCATCCTGCACCTGCGACTGGAATGTTAATTCCGTTGCCTCCATCACCTCTAGCGTATATCCAGTCGCCTCTGATGATGTCTCTTACGCCGTTGAGTTGAACTACTGGAAAGTTGCCAGTAGGACCATAAATCAGAAGATTTTCAACTGAAACATCGCTTCCATTAACCACTAGAGTAGGCTCTGTAGCATGGGCTGTTGTGTAGGCTCCTAATGTGCCTATAATTGCACCATCATGGCTGACAAAAGGATTTCCAATAACATGAATGTTATTCTTCGTGGCTGGAATAATAAGCGGCCAAGTCTCTAATGCCTCATAGACTCCTGGAAGACACACCAAGTAGTCATGGTAGGCTCCTTTAGTATTCGCTATTGCTCTACCCAAGGGACTAGCAGCACTAAAAGCGTAAGTTAACGTTTGCCAAGGACCTCTCAACTGTGCAGCAATCGGATATGGAATTAGACCACTATAAGTGTCGCTACCATTCACTGGATCCACATAGTAGATTCTTCCTCCGAAGCCTAAGTCTATACAAGGTGATTCATCGTCTCCGCCTGGACAATGCCTAATACCATGTCTTAACCCGATAGGTTGAAGTGGTCCTGGTGGAAATGCCATGTCTTTTCACTTCTCCTATGCGGGTATAGACTGCTTGCTTGGGTACTCTAGCTCTGTCTCCACTAAGAGGAAGATTATGGGGTTCGTTAAGCCTGCTGTAATGAATATTCTGATGCTTGTTTGAGTGTAGATTTGCACTTCGTTATCTGAGTTTGCTGTCACAACTGGAGTTAAAGCTACTGGAGCGGTGGTGTTGTTGTGAATGTAGAAGCCAGCAACTATTCGCCTAATTTTACCTGGAGTATTTACGTTGATAGTTGTCATGCTAGCATAGCTGCCAGCCACATAAGCCATTATCCAATGTGCCATGTAGCTGAGCCTCCTAGAACTCTATTTTCCGTGACCATTGAGCGAACAGTACACAGTCATTGACAGTGTTCTGCACAGCGGTTCCGTCGTCTATGATTCTGGCTTCCATTATCTCATTTGTTCCAAGCAATTTCCTATCTACAGGTCTTGGACCGTGAAAACTGAGTATTCCAGTGTGCGGAGGCATACCTATTGGCAGCTCATTAAAGTTAAAGCGTGTGTCCCAACGTCTGTTAGCAGTTGGAATTAATGGCTGTGGATACTCAATGTTGCCGTATTCCCACCATGCAGAAAGCAAGTGCTGGAGTGTTTCGTCAGGCCATACACCTACGTAGTCGTTGATGATGTAGTCTTTGTTGCTTAGGTTCCAGTGCATGTTTTCCCATTCGTAGGTGACGTTGCCCGGTGCTAGGTCTAGTGGGTACTCTGTGTTTGGTGTGGTGACTCTGGCGTTTCTCGCGAAGTTTATCCAAGGGATGACTCTTGGCTTTGCACTTCTTGGGTTTCCACCTGAAAGGTTTAGCCAGTTGTCAAGGTTTATGGGTAGTGGTCTGAAGACTGTGACTCTGCGATCTCTCACTGTGTCTTCGATTGTTATTGGCTCAGGGTTGAAGGTTGATCCGAAGAAGCTGGTTAGGGCATCGTTTGTTTTGAACCAGTCTCCGCTGACTCTGATGTAGTATGAGCTGGTTGCGGCTACTCCGCCTATCAGCGCCATTGTCCGTATTTGTAGGCTGTCTCTTCCTTTGAGGCAGAAGTTTTCAAGTGGATTAACAGATTTTCTATCGCCAAAGAACATGCAACTTGGTATGTATGGAGGAGTTCCAATAGCATAGGGGGTTGCCATTCGGCTGTCAAGGAAGATACAGTCAATCACATTGTTGTCTATTACTAGCTGCACCAAAATATTCTCTATTGGGAAAGGCATAGGTCCAACAGGGGGAAAGATTTCGATTTTGTCAATTTGGAAGCATTCGTCGTCGCCAAAGTATGTTACTGCGCCACGTTCCACAGTGTTTAATGCTTGAGCTGTTCCTACAGCGTGAGTGTATTCTGAAAGTATTCCATATTTATGAAGAGCATTGACTGATACCATTTTGTTTCTTGTCTCCAATGTATTTTTCGGACTTAGCTTTGGGGAAACTCTTATTAGTTAATTGCGTGCAACTAGAGTAACTAGAATAACTAGGTGCTAGAAAACTGCACTTTATAGAGGTAAAACGCAATGAATGAAGTATGGTATCTTTTATATCATATCTTGTGTATTATTCCAGAAGACCTCGTTTTCTTGTTATTGCCAGTCTTACTATGTTATTATGTAGTTGCCATTCCATTATCTTGGACAGTTATGATGATCACGATAATTTGGATTCTGTTGCATCCTTTAAGAATGGCACATATTTTGGCTCTGCGAGGATTGATTCTATATATGCTTCTATTTTTCTTTAGTCTGCTAGGGATTGTTTTTTCAATTATAATTCATGGAGCATGGAATTGGTATTTTTCAGAGATTGCGTTTTATGGGAGTAAAAAGCAATGACTAAGAAGATTCGTCTCGTTATCAAATGCCTCACAGACGACGTTCCCATAGCCTTCAAAACATTAGCCATCAGAACAGGCTACGACTTTGAGGAAACCCTAAAGCGACTTCTTGAACTAGAAAAACAATATCCACTACAGAAAAGAGAAAAAGGTAGGCTAGTACGTCTCTAAAGCCTTAGAGTTTCGTAATCTTGTGTCCAAGATCAGTTTTTTGCTGAGATCCAGAAGATTGAGTTACTATGGCGGCGCCGACCCTGGGCACAGCCACTCGCGGCTCCATAAGCCAACGGATTTGACCTTCTAGACACATGTTCAACGCGTAGATAGCATCGCCTTCACCAAACATTCGTAAGTTTTTCCCTAGCTCCTTGGTCTTCACATCACCTTTTTTCTCAGCATCCTTCTCCATCAAAGCTCCGATCACCCAAGGCGGAATCGCCAATCCACCTACAATAAGATCGTCATATGGAATTATCTTTGGATTTGGTGAGGTGTATGGAAAAGCAGAGCCAGGGTAAACGTTAAGCATATAGTTTGCTTCAAGTGCCGCATCTTCCAGTCCCCCAGTCATAGCTCCTGCAAGTCGGATGAGAAATTCTTCCGTTTCTTTTTGAGTAACCATGTTCATTCACCTTATAGTTTGATAACTCTCCCTGAAACAGGTGTTTCTGACTGCCCTGCTGGTGTTGGTGGGCTCCCCCCAACTGTACGCAAAGGAGTATTACGAACAATGGTTCTATGAGTCAACGTAGGCACAGAGTACAAGACTCCTCCTTCACCGAACTTGCGTAGTGCCTTACCAAACTCGGTTAGTTGTTCCTTTGCTCTGTAATCCATTTTTTCCATGAGTTTCAAGGGGTCTTCTTCGATACCAAGTCCAAGCAAGGCTTCGCCGATGGAGATGCCGCCTACGATAAAGATATACCAGTAAGGTAGGTGCTGCTCTGGTTGAGTGTATGGAAATTGGTTGCGGGCTTCTGGATGATTAGTCCACCACCATTCAAACAAGAGTTGTTCCAGTGCGCTTGCAGTGCCACCGAAGAATCGTGTCATAAACTCTATTGCTTCTTTATCTAAGATTGCTTCAGGCATATCGACCACTACTCTCTAAATAACATAGACCTCACATATTAGCTTTTAGAGTTTAACAACCTTCCCTAGACCTGTCGGACCCGATGGCTGCTCCGTTTTCTTCTGTTCTGATGCTGGTTGTTCCTTCTTTTCCTGAGCTGGTGCCGGTGACGGAACTAGGCTAGTGATTTCTGAGGGTCTGCGAATGAAGGCATACGCAACCCTGTCCCATCTTCCAGTGATTAAGCCGTCAACGAGATCACCTACTTGCTTCTGTATAGCCTTAACATCGTCTGGACTTGGATCTAGAACCTCTGTCATTATTCTGCTGCCAATTTGCATAGTGTCCAGTTGCAGCCTTCCTTGGCCCTTCAATGTGTAGGTGCCTAAAAGAAGCCCAGCAGTGCCAATGAAAAAGGATGCAACCTTAGAGCCAAGCTGAGTAAGAAATATGTCTAATGGCACACCGATTACTCCGCCAAGGAGATTTCCTCCAACCATACTAGCTAATTCATCTGTTCTCATTCCAGCTTGTTCAGCCCAACCCTTTACCAGTGGGTCAAGCATAGAAGTAGGTCCTAATTCTGGCATTTTGAAATCCTCACATACTAATTGTGAGTATGTGCCTTTTTACTTTTTCTTATTCCTCATCTCTGCAATAGCCATTAATTCCACAATTCTAGCGGCGTAGCCTTTGGCGAAGGATGCAATTTCATCGTAGAAACCATCAAGCACTAGGGTAAGGAATCCGCTTCGGTCTTGACCTGTTGCGTTGGCACAGTCATCTAAGAATACTACTAAATCATCAGGTAAAGTGAACAAATGTTTATGAACTTCCCTTTTCGGTAAGCCTATACGTTTTGCACGATGCTCCATATATCTAATAGATATTCTATTCACTTTATAAGTCTTCGATTCCCTATAGGCTATTAAGGAGAAAAGTCGAAGATGAAACTAAACATTTTCGGAACAGAAGCATACCTAAGAATGAAGCCGACATTTCCAGGCTCCAAAGCTCCAGTTCCATGTGCAATGCCTAGCACTGCAAGGTTGCCAACTTCAGGTCAGAAGGCAGCTCGAAAATGGCTTATCACTAACGCTCACGGATTAGTAGGCACATTTGGGGCTGTTCCTGATGCTGGTAATGGCAAAGGTGGAACAGCGCTTGGCTTAGAACTTCACAAGAAGGCGCCAGGTGTTGGTGCACATGTCGCTGGGTGGAGAACAGCTCACTATGGGGCTATTAGCAAACGCAAGTCTGAAGCTCATATTACGAATGCTCTTGCTAGGTTAGGTTAAAACTCGCTTCTTCTCCCTCTTTTTTTATATTCTAGTTTCACCTATTTTGTTAGTGTGAGCTTTGTTGAGTGAGGTTGGAGCATTATATATAAGGCATTGTGCTGAATGTGGAAAAAGGATAGTGACTCCCTACGAGAGGGATTGGTTTACCTGTAGCGTTTGTGGAAAGCCTGTTCATACTGAGTGTGGGCGTAAGCACATGCTTGTTTGTATGGCATTGACATGGGGTTTAGCTAAGAAAAACCCTATGACAGGAGAGTTGATTAAGGAAGAAAGACCTAGAACATTATCTTGGTGACTGTCATGGCTGAGAGACAACATTATGTTAAAGGTTCAAAGCGTCAAAGCGGCTATTTTAGGCGTGTTCCTTTCCATTATGAGTTTCCAACTGATAGTATGCGTCAAGCAAGGCGGATTCTCACAGAAACAGCGTTCAGTAAGGGTAGGGATAAGTTTGGTGCTGTCAAGGTAGTTAGCGATGAAGGAGTAGAGAAAACTGTTCCTGCAAGTGCAGAGCCGATAAAGGAAGTTATGAAGGGCTTGAAGATTGCACCATCTAAGCCTGTGACCGTTCCTGAACCTGAGATTTCGCCTCTTCAAAGGCTTGAAAAGTTCATAAAAATCTTGGCTGAGGTAGGTACTTAGCCTTCTCTCGTCTAATTTCTTCTAAATCCCTGTCATCTAAGCCTACCTCTCTGAACGTAGCCTCTGTTATACATGAGCCACCTTCTCCGATTTCTGTTCCACGTAGTAACCATGCTAGGCAGTCGTAGATGTTATCGTAGCCTCTGATTTCTTTACGGTGACGTGGACACATGAAATAGAAGTCGTTTCCAATACGCAAGAGAGGTTCAAAAACTGTTCCTAACTTTGGCTTCTCATACTTGGCTACAGGCACAAGCCTAACCCTATACTCTAGGTCTCGGTCTGCTTCAAACCTTTCATAACAGCCTTCCACTGTGCATGTGCGGATTTCTATTCGGCGTGTTCTTGCTCCTAAGTATTGGGCTATGGGAACTACTGCTTCTGGGTATTCTATTGGTGGCGGTGCTGGAGCTGGCGTAACAGCTGGCGCAGGGCGTGGGGGCAAGATGCTACGTGCAAGACTTGTTATTCTTTCGTATGCTAGTTCATAAGCTCTTGCTCTTTCTATGTCTTTCAAGTCTTCTGTTAAAACTGCTATTTCATCTCTGAATGTTGCCATTGGGATTCTTTCGATTCTGGCTTCTTCAAAAACTCTGCGGAAAGCGTCTTCTAGTCTGGTGATTTGTTCTTTGCTTAATCCTTTTGGCGGTGCTAATGGTGTTGGTGGTGCTTTTACCTTTGCTAGTTCTGTTCTAGCCTCTTCAAGTCTTTCTTTAGTGACTCGATAGCGTTCTGTGATGGTGCTTAACTTGTTCTCTAGCTCTGTGATTTTTTCTTCTGGAATGACTTCGGTTATGCCTAGTTCTGTTCTGATTTTAGAGGCTTCATCTTCGAGATAGGCTAAGTAGCCTTCAAGCTGACTTCTTAATCCGCTCATGAGTTCGTTTCTGGCTCTTTCCCAAAAGTTGCCTTCCTTCAATTCTGATTCTTCTGGTGTGATTGCTGGAAGCCCAAGCCTAGTCCTCTCTTGAATGAATAACTCTGTTGCACGAGCTAGAATCTCATCTTTAGAAGGCATACGAGGAAGTTCACTCATTAGTTCGATTTCTCCAATGCTTCTTTGCATGCTTTTGCGAAGGCTTGGCTACAAGGCAAAGGAATCTTAGCACGCTCCCAACTTCGCAATTTACCATAATATTTCTCTATTCTTTTTGGATTTTTCTTAACATCATAGAACCAAATTTCCTTTAGTGAAGAAGGCATAAGAAAAGAGGGATAACTTCCCCAAAAACCTCTAATCATGTTTTTACCGATTCGACTAATTTGCGTTGGTTTGACTTGTAGATACTTTCTAAGGTTTGGGCTATTTTCTAGTATCCAGAATTTCGGTTTTGCATCTTCAACAAATTTAAGAAAGCAAGATACTAATTCTAAACCCTTTTCTACATTCGGAGGATTTTTCCATCTATGCCCAAGAAATGTTAAACTTGTGAAGTCTCTGCATGGTGGGCTTCCCCATATCACATCAAATCCCTTAAAGTTCTCTCCATTCAAGGTTCTCATGTCAGCAACTATAACATCACCAAATCTCTTTCCATACCTTGCTATCTTAGGCTCAATCTCTATACCTACACACTCAAAACCTTCCCCATAAAATCCCTCTGTTGTACCTGCCATGCCTTGAAAACAATCAAGAAGTGTATGTGTCATGTTTTTCGTGTCTCCTGAATCTCATGTATCAGCTCTTCAGAACGCTTCAACAAAGCCTTACGCTTCTCCTCATTTACTGGTGGCTCTGCCAATGGCTTCACTAACGCAGATTCCACATAACCATCAAGAACCTCTCCCTTAAACATCTCCTTCAGCGTAGGCTTCTCCGCTTCCTTCCTAGTCGCCACAGCCAAACCCTGCTTAATGAATAATCTTGCATTCTCCTTTGGCAATGCGTAAACTCTGTCTTTGAAGAAGGGTCCATAAGTGTTTAAGTCTGAACCTATGATAGCAGGTACCTCTTTCAACATTCGTATCTCAACAAAAACCGTAGCCATCTACTTTCCTGCCTTCCTCAATATTTTTCTTATCTCTATCGGCGCAAAATCAGCTCCAATATGAAGTAAAGCACTGACTCCTGCCCTAGCATCCCTATGACGAAGAGCCATCAAAACAACAGCACGTAAATCATGTCTAACTCGGCGATGACCATAACTCATGTAGTAAGCTGGCTTGTCCATGAATCTATGCACAGAAGGGAACTCTCTTCCTAGAACAAGTCTGTCAATGGCTCTGTGGTCTTTGTGGCGCATTTTCTTTCACCTATTGCTATTGTTTTTTGAATAGTTAAGTTTTATGGAGTCTCTACCAATACTTTTAAATAGTCTGCTACAATACTAATCTAGTGGAGAAAACAAAAATGAGCGCAACCTTCAAAGCAAAAGT
>Ga0315312_1002139_pt1 | contig 14100 bp, 15 predicted proteins | sample TDP7_MG_FD_203629 | JGI IMG/M metagenome (GOLD analysis project Ga0315312, IMG submission 203629) | Freshwater sediment microbial communities from Lake Towuti, South Sulawesi, Indonesia - TDP7 | ecosystem: Environmental > Aquatic > Freshwater > Lake > Sediment | place: Indonesia: South Sulawesi... | reverse complement strand
ATAAAATCAGCTGTGATCCCATCAGCAGTGTTAGGCTCTTCGCTTGCTCCTACGCTTTGTCTTTTCACCTCACTAGGTCAAGTCAATCCGACCACTATGAAGGTCAACATGAAAATTGCGAGAGAGACACCTGAAGGAATGGCGAGATTGGGAGATGTTCTGGTAGACCTTTTGAGTGGCCGGCCCTCGGAAACAGAAGCCCCATCGATCAAGACACCTGTGCCAGTTGAAAGAGTTCCTGGTATCGGAACAGAAATGGCGAATCTTCTAAAGACAAAGGGAATTCTGACTGTGCAAGATTTCCTTTCTGCGACTGAAACAAGTGAGAAGGTCAGAGATTCAGCTAGGACGCTAGGTGTTTCGGAAAAACGTATTGCTGAATGGAGAGAAAAGGCAAGACTTCTCATTGGGCTGAAAGAATAGGAGCTAGAAAAGGAGGTGAAAGAATGGCAGGAGCGAATATACCACAGGAACTAAGAGCACTGCCGCTAGAACACATTATCGGTTCGCCGCTCATGGCGGCGATCAAGGCCCAAGCAGTGGCAGCGCAAACAACCGTAGATTTCATTAAACAAGTTGGGCTCAAACCTAGAGACTATGAATCCACAGAAACAGGACCAGCGCTGGCCCCCAAGAAAGACGAAACCGCAGAAGAAGGACAAGACAAAGGTTTTGAAGCACGCTACGTGGAGTTCAAATTCGACAGAGTCCTTGAGGAAGAAATTGTGGTACCAGGAACACCTCCAACTAAAGAGACGAAGCACTACGTCGTACCTTCAAGACTTACCGTTCCGCTTCTAGCGATTGTACCGATTCCCTATATTCGAATCAGTGATATGACTATTGATTTTGAGTTTCAGATTAGAGATGTGGAAACACAAGAATCCAAGACCTCGGTCAGTGTGAGTCAAACTGCGAAGGCAGGATTCTGGTTCTTCCGTGCAACTATGAAAGGCTCTTTCACTCACGAAAGGGAGAGAAAGAGGGAAACGGACAGAAGAACAACTTTAAAGATTACGGTCAACGCTGTTCAGGATCAGATGCCTGAAGGCCTGGGAAGGGTTCTTGACATGCTACATAACGCAATGAAAGTTGTTCCTATCGGTAAACCTGAAGACATAACGCTTCCAGCTCGTACGACACCACCTTAGTGAAAACCACGGAAGTCGAAGACAGTTTGCCGCCTTCAGTCAAAATCACAGGGAAGGATTCGTATGCCCGATGAGAAAGAAGGCGTTAGCCTAAGGACAGTAGTGGTGGGGCTCCTCAAAGCCTTGGCAGAAGCAAAGCATCTGGCGAATGTGGAGAGCGCAAGACTCTACGAAGCGTACAAGCAAAACGCCTCACTTTCCCGTTTTCTTGTTCCAGCTTTTACGATATCTGAGGTCGATGCGGAATTGCGCTTTGCAGTTATTGGGCCAGCCGACGAAAGAGAGAAGGAGGCACAAGCATCGGATCTCAAAATCAACATTTCTCCTGAGTCCCTGAAGGGACTTGAAGCTCATCACATTGCCGTTATGAAACTCAAGATATCTCCTGTAAGTCTGCGCGTTCTTGAAGAAACTAAATAACCACTCAGAGGAGTGGCCTATGATAACGCAGACGGAAATAGATAATGGAAGGGATATTCTCGGTTGCGCGACGTACAGACACGAGATAGTAAAGTGGCGAAGAATTCCAGAAGAAAAAGAGGATCCCAAGAAAGAAAAAATGAAGCCTCCGCATAACATCAAAAACTATGAAAGAAAGCCGGGTTGGTTCTTCTCCCCTAATGGTATGTTGGGTGATGAGTATGGAAGCGCTTTGTCTATGTCTTCTCGTTCAGCTTTCCGCTCAAGCGAGGTCCCACAGTGCTTGAGGGACCTAGGGGTGGATCCCCCTTCAGGAGAGTTTGTTGTCGAATGGAACCGTGAAGTTGCAAGTATCATACTAGCGTATAGAAACAAGAGCGAAAAGGAAAAGCAATCCTTTACCTGTAGTCTGAAGCCGTACAATCAAATGGAAAAACCGAATTATTCCCTGTGTAACGTATTTGTTTTTGATAGTTTGTATGCGGCGGGATTTGACCTGGGACCACTTATGAAGGCAAAACCAAACAATCATTATCCTGGTCCGAGAGAATGTAAGAAACTTCACTTTTTCTTTGATGAGATATATTGCTATGAGGACCCTAAGAAGAAAATACGTGGGAACAGTGAGAATGCCATTAGAGGAGATGTTGTTCTCTTCCCGAACTGGGGCAAAAACGGGCATATGGGGATCATCAGCGACACTAAGCTTACTCCTAGTAAGAAGTCCAAGCGGCCTGTGTTGAAGTTTTGGTATGTCGATCAACACGACACCGCACTGAGATTACATCCTGAAGGAATGCGGTTCAATAGATGGAACGGAACCTACGTTCTAAGACCTAAATCGCGCTTACGGAGAATATGAGATTCCTCGAAAAAGCACGCCAGTCTCGTGGAAAGTCTACCTCATGTTTGGCCTCAAGATACCGTTAGGGAAGAATATTATTTGAGCAGCTCGCAGGTTGAAAGGTTCGCGTAACTCACCAGTTTCGAGTCTTCTCTTTACCTCTGGTGTAACGAAGAGATCCATAAATTGGTCGAACACTCTGCGGCCGAATTCGTTATTTTGGCCAGGCTGTTCCGTTCCAATGGGCCTTCTATGCAATTGTGGGCTTCCCTCATCTTTTGCGGGGAATCGATAGGGCTTGGCGGGCCCGGCGGGAGCTTGACCCGTGATAACGCACGGGTTAGAGGAATCCAGTGAAGCTTCCGAGTCAGATCTGTTTCTTATTCTCTACTAGAGAGTGGAATCAATGCGTACATGATCATCTTCTACATCATCATCTGGCAATCTTACGGTGACGATTCTAAGTGCTATTGGTATTCTGGTTGGAGGCTTCTAAATTGTCGCATATAGCGGTCGATGATAGAAGGAGAATCTCTAGTCTAGGAGCCTAGTGAACTCGTCGTATACATCTCTCCTATGTCCGATGAATAATATGATGACCGTCTTTTCCTTCTCGTCTATTTCGTAGATCGCTCGATGGTCACCGACTCTGATCCTCCAGAATTGTGAGTGTTTGAGACGTTCACCCTTTCTTTCCGGGGAGTTCTCCAAACCCCGTAGACCTTGTTTCACTTTATCTCTCACGGAAGCGTCTGCCTTCTCCAGAAAACGTGCGGCCTTAGGGTGAAGGAGAACCCTGTAGCTCACGTGACTTCCTCAAGGGGTATTAGGATTTCCGGTCTCTCCCTAGCTTCTTTGCTTCGTTCTAATAGCATCATGTAGAATCGCCTTGTGCGCTCTCTTTCTTGATACAGAGCGACGATGGTCTTTATCGCTTCGCTCCTGCTTGCAAACCTTCCCTCAGCTATCCATCTGTCAATCTCCTTGACAATCTTCTCCGGCATCCTAACCTGAACCTGTGTCAACGCCGATCACGCGTGTAAACGAAAACGTTTACGTCATATAAACCTTCACCCCAGACAAGTGAGTGCGGAAGACATCAGACGTTATTTGCTAAAGTTCCAAGATAGAAGCGCAAGCACTAGAGCGAACATTCTGAAAGGTCTCCAAGTGTTCTTCCGAGACTTTATGCAAATGCCTCAAGTGGTTGCATCATTCAAGTTTCCAAAACGAATTTACACACCACAAATAGCGCCCACAAAAGAGAATCTAAGAAAGTTCTTTGAGGTCTTGGATTGCGACCGAGATAGAGCAATCTTTCTGTTGTTTGCAAGTTCTGGTCTAAGACGCTCTGAGCTATTGACTCTGACTATAGACGGGTTAGACCTAGAGAATCGGTTGATTATACCAAAGAACAAACACCAGACAGGGACGACGAAGAACACTTGGACCACTTGCTTCAATCCAGAAACACAAATCTGTCTAAAGCGTTACTTGGAGAGTCGGAGTGACACAGACAATCGAGTGTTTCCGATTGCACCAGTCACCTTGAAGCGGGTCTCTATGAGAGCCAGTGAGAAGTTTGGCGTCTATCTTATACCGAAAACTTTGCGACTTTGGTTCTGCTGCGAACTGAGTGAGCTTGGAGTATCAGAATCAGTTATCGACGGCTTTTGTGGAAGAGTGCCAAAGACAGTTCTTGGACGACACTACAACGACTACTCGCCCGAACGACTCAAACGAATCTACGACAAAGCAAACCTCACCGTGCTGTCCTGAACCGACCTAAACCCTTCTTTTTCCGTTTACGGGGAACTATTGTGAACATATTCTTGGTTTATCAACATTCTCAGCTGTTTGGTTCAGATCCTTCGTAAGCAGGTGCCAACGAGGATCGTCGCGGTGGCGGCGAACCATGCAACAAACATCAGGTGCGCGTATGACACCAAGGACTGACCCTGCCAAATGGAGACAAGATAGAATCCAATAACTAAGACAACCGAAAAAGCAAGCTCAAGCAAAGCGAACAATCTAGCCTGTCTAGATCTGCCCCAAGATAAAATCGAAAGCCAATCGAACGTCGGTGCACGCGCTTTCTCTGGTAGCTTGGAAGCCACATCATTGAATGCACTGAGGGCGTTCAAGGAAGGACTGTCAAGATAGGATAATAGGGATCTGAATGTTTCTACAGCATGGGCCAGATAGTATTCATTTCCTTCTTCAAAGAATGGTAAGAGGTGTTCAGAGAGATTCTTCCAGAAGCTTTCCAGAGGTTTCGCCAACTCCTCTTTGGCAAGCATCAATGGACCAGTCATCCAACTCTCTGGTCTCTGTCCTACCGATTTGGTAATTTCCCTTAGGCTATTGTATATGTGAAGAAGCGCCTCATTGCCTCTTGTTTTCGCATATTCACTGAGGTCGGGTAGAAGCTCATACAACTTAGCAAACATCTGCTCCTCAGGTGCAAGGTCTAGTCGCTGCGTCACTGCAAACTGTCGGATCGTCAGTAACATCGTTCCAAAAGCCGAGAGGCCGAGAATTGAGCTGGTGTAAATGGTCGGAATAGAGATCAGACTCTTTAACCATTCAGTGAAGGAAGGTGTCAGATACAGAGCACCAAGCACGAAGAAGGCTATGAGCCACAGCCATCCTCTTCTCAAGGATTTCCTGTGAACAGATCTTTTCCGAGATATTCTGTGGTATGTCTCGGAAAAACTCTCCTTCAGTAGTGGTGCCATATGGATTGCGTATTTCCTCTCAAGGACACGTTCAATCTCCCCCTTATCGAGCTTGACCTCCCCTGTCTCTATGCTGAGTTTCGCCGACTTGTTGCTCAAGTTCGTGAAAAGCCATTCCGCAGCGCGGGTCGCTGCCTGTAATGACTCTATCTTGAGTTTGAAAGAACAATCATGATATTGCTTGCCGTGTGAATTCTCAAATGATCTACTACCGCCGTATTCTACAACAAGGTCTGAAGATAGCTCTAGTCTCCGGGGTTCTGTGTAGTCAGTGGCCCCAAACATTTCGAAAACTATTAGTAGATTATCAACTACTATCTTCGCGTCGATCTCCATTGCATCCCCCTCGGTCCTTTGCTAACGCAATGCAGTTACAGGGTTCATCTACCGGGCTTTAAGAGATTCTAATGCTTTGTCCACGACGACTCTATCAGGATTGTCAGTAACAGGCAACCGACGATTCAAGGCGAACCTTATTTCCTTGTTCTCCGCTTGCGAGGGGCCACAAAGGCTAGGTGGTCGGCCTCATCGATTGATTTGCCCTTTGAGAGGTAGTAGATGAAGTTCATCACTCTGATGGTGGTGGCACCACCAAATCTGCCAGTCCGCTTACCTGAGGGATATTCTAAATACCAATTGTCGCCGCGTCCGTGATAGAGTACTATGCCCTTCTTTGTTCGAAGTGGTTTCTCCCTCTTGGTAAGCCTAGACAAGTCATTCACCTCCTAAGCTCATGATTAACAACTAATGAGAAAACACGGATGCGAAGCTAAAAAAGTTCCTCTTGAACCGCTATCTATGCACACTCGAATACTGTCGGACCTAGAACGCCAAAGACTCAAACGATAGTGATTTTTCCTTTGGATGAAAAGTGTCAAATAGCGACAGAGGAGGATATTCAACTTCAAGTATTGGATTCCGATTCGCTAAGTCTGTGCCAAAATCCGTGTCACCGAAAGGTGATTGAATGAAAGTTGAGATCATTATTGGCAAAGTCATCTCAGTAACAGACGATGTCATAAAGGTAGAATTCACGAATGAGCAAGGTTTCATAGAGGAGAGGGAGTCTCAGCGGGCCCACAACGGCCCCGTTTTCAACGACTCGTTCAGGAAGATGTATCTTAACAGAGACAGTCTGAGGATTTGCCTCGGCGATGGTAAGGTCACAAGGGTTGACGCACTCAGCCCGAGACAGTGATCCTCTATCAGTTAAGAAAAGCGAACCGTCTTGACGAAACTCAAGAGTCTTGCCAAGAAGCTATATGGCTCTTCGTCCAAGGACCCTTTGCCCAAGTTGGAGTCAAAGCCAGCTCCATCGTCTGATTTGGAATCCTTGCGGAGTTCGATTACAGAACAGAACGCTCTTGCATCTATCGACCTCGTATATTTCCTTCTTGTTCCAGGCACAACATACGTAATGAGTCAACTCCCTTACCTCAAGGCTCCATCTTTTGGGGTCGTTCTCTCCTTGTTTGTGTATCCTGGCGGCCTGTTCTCTCTGCCCCTAGGGATCTACGCCAAGCTCGTAGACTCTATTATTTGGCGGGTAAGGGCGTGGTCGATCTACCTTTGGGTCTCCCATTGGATATTTTGGGGCATAGGATTGGGGCAGTTGTCCGAGTGGTTGATCCCTTTGGAGATAGCAAAACAAACATCGATGGGGTACATTCATGTTTTCTCCGTGGTTTTCGCCGTGGGCTTCCTTCCGTTCGGAGTGGTCATGTACTGCTTTAGGGAGATCTGGAAAATCTTCTATACACGAGTCTCGTCAAGAAGACCAGAGCTTAGCAAAGCCTTCGACTTTCCAAAACTCGAGATGTCATTTTCTATAGATATGTCTCATGAGTTTGATGTGGTGCTTATCAAGATAGGGGCCGCATCCTATATCATTCACCTAGTTGTGGCACTTGTAATTCTGGTTCAAAGGACAATCCCGATCTAACCTGCCAGGCTGATCTACCGACTTAGTAAACCAACAAAGAACCAGCAAGGCTAGGAAGTTTTCCTGTGGATACGAGAGGACCCTCTTCTGTCGCCTTCGGACAAAGACCAACGGTTCAAAGCGAACCTGACCGTCTTGGTCTAGACATCACTTGGCTTATCATTATGCTTTCAGCACAATAGTAGGGATGCAGTCATGGACTTGGAGAAGGTCAGGAAATCGATCATCATATTGGATTACGAAGTCACGAATCGTGGTCTAGACCAGTTAGTTAGGAGAGTAGTGGAGAGAATACCCGACAAGTATTGGGACGATTTCCCTTCCTTTTCTATCTATGAAGGTTCCTCTGAAGAAGGAGCCTATGTTACTGAGGATTATGTTATTTTTGATCCTCAGCAATTGCTCAACAAGTCTGGGGATAGTGAAAACGCATTGATAGGATTGATAGCACACGAACTAGCCCATGTTTACCTTAGACACGGAGTTCTTGCAGTTAGCAATCTCTGCTCTCAGGAACATGAGGATGAAGCTGATAGACTTGCATCCGTTTGGGGTTTCGAGAAGGAGATCAGGGGTCTTCGGGAGAAATGTGGGCCTGCGACTTTCGTTGAATAAGGAGCCTCTTGACCTACAACCCAGAAAAGCGAATCTGACCGTCCCAAACTGACCTGAACCCCCCTCTTTTTCTCTTGTTCTCCTAAACCCAGCGCACGCTAACCAGCAACCCCCTGATTCTACAGAAGAGCATTACTACGATGTATGACTTGTTCTATTCCCTGTCTGACAATAGCTTAGCCCTGGCCAGAAACTGATGTTCGTTCCTCTTCTTCTACTGACCACCTTTGGGCGTCTTCTTCAATCTTCTTCTTTGCTTCCTCTGACCCATTATGAATCCAGAACCTACCTAGTTTTATGTTCTTTAGGTCATCTATGCCAGCCCTTCTCATATCCTCTTTTGTGAAAACTGCTTCTACTATCAGACTTCCATCTTCGTTCTCTCCAACGACCTTAAGACTTCCGTGGACAACGACTCGCCGTTTGGCTGGACCGAAAAGATCGTATGAAATTGCAGGGCTAAGTCCTTTCACTTTGCCGCTGCGAACCTGCTCCACAGCCTCCCGCTCTACTTCGTTTTGAGGTTCGAAAATAGCTCCGATGCCTTGAAGCCTCCCATCAGAATACCAAGCCTTTTCAACGAAGCCAATTCTGACACCTCTGTGTCCCATACTTATGGGTGTCCCAATCATAGTTTCCGCTGCTTGACGCAAGGCTTCCTCCGTGAATCGGGTGCGTCTCCCTCTCACTTCGATCGTGTCTGTCGTTGCGAATGTACCCTTGAACCTAAACGCGATCTTCCTCAACCAGACTCCATCCATCTTTCTTGGGATCAAAAGCATATTCATGTTTTCCACTTGCCAAGGCATTCGATCTTGTAATTGCCTCCACCTTGTCTAGGGCCGATTCGAATACCTTACGATCATTGCTCCTGCATTTGAAGATCAGAGTGCGTTGTGAATCGCCTAGTCTAAGCTCCAAATCAGAGAATTTGCTGTTGGGTCTCACGATCAATCTTGGTATTCCTTCTTTGAGTAGTCTCCAGATATCCTTCCCCATTGATTCCAAGAACCCGCGGGCAACAAATAATATAGCTACCATCAGGTAAGGAGCGATTTCCCCTATCTCAAACTCCTCGTAGCGTTGCACAGACACATCAAAACGCGAGCGAAACTCTCTCGATAGTTCTGTCAATTCCTCATCTGAATAGTGATCGCTGCCCGCAACTCTCATAGTCGGCCTTGTCATAAGTCGCTGCTCACTCCTTTAACAAGTCCAACGAAGATATGTCAGCGCAACAGATAAAAATTCGTTTGTCTAGACAACATCCCCTGCTAATGTTCCCTGTTTGAAAGGTTTTTCTGACCAAACTGAATTGAATCTGCGACAAGGCAAGCCTCACAGTGCTGACCTAGTAGACTTCTCTTCTTTCTTGTGACTGCGATGGTCAAATAGTGACTCTTCTATCCTCTGCACTGGCCTCCAGAACTCTCAAGACAGATTCGGATGTTCTTGCTTCATTTCTGAGTATGTAGAATACACCAACTGTGCGTGGGATTTCCTTTGTGGACACGCCGAGTTCACGAAGTCTGGCAATGATTGTCATAGTTATGTCGTTTACCTTGTCTTGGTCTTCTTCGCTCGGAACTATGAAGAATACCTTCGAAGTGTTAGGAGCCAGGCAAGCTTGTATTACGTCAGCTATGATCAAGTTTTGATCTTTCAGTTCACTATCCAAGATCTCGAAAATGTATCGCTTTCCGTGTTTTGTAATGAATTGGGCATCTGGATGATAGAGAACGACGAACCTCTTGTATGGGTGAAATATGTGTATTGGAACATTGCCTGAGTGGATTTTTGAGAATCTCTTGTATGATCTCCCGAACCTTACAATTCCTTCTTGAACATTTTTGTGGTAGGTGCGGACCAAGCCAACCACTATTTCTTCGGTTTGCGCTTCTTCCTAGCGTAGAAAGTGACCTTGACTCTCTTTGGAACTTTTACTGTGGCCCAAAAGCTAACCTTTTTCTTTCTTGTCTTCTTTTTCAAGTGTATCACTTTCGAGTATACCGATAGTGCGGTCGGCGCTGATATTGATTTCTCCCATCTTGATGGGCTTGCTTGATTCTGGCGCGTTAGGCAAGGAGCGACCGAGGTGGTTCCAGAAACTTCTCAATATGGGATGATTCGTAGCTCCGCTTGCGTTGAGTCTAAGAGTAAGTATGGAGCCATACTCTCACAGGCTTGATGCCCCAGGTGAACAGGCACGACAACTGATGCTGACATTCAGGCACTAGGCGCTAGGTTTGAGTCGATAAGAGGTAGAGCTGTTTATCTATTCGAAGCAATCTCCGAGACCGATCTGCTCGGCAATAGAGAACGCTTAAAGGCTCTCGTAGAGACTTATCAAGGAGCCTTCCACAACTTTCAGAGGATTGCTTCTGGCGCAAAGGTTCAACTCGACTATCTTGGATCTGGTTCAGCGGGGTCCATTTATGTTTATGATCAGAAGGCCTCCCTAGACAAACTGATCATAAACTGTACCACAGCATTGGCCTACCTTCGAGCGAGTCCGCTTTCAGCCGAGGAAAAAGACAGGTTGAATTCCTTGCGACAACAAGCAGAGCCGCTTGAGCAGTTCGACATGAATCTTTTCAAACACGTGACTTCGGCCATAGAAGAGTGTGAAAAGGGACATCACCTCGCCTCAGCATTACTAGCAGGTAAATGTGTTGTCTACGCATTAGAGCAGTTTTCGGGTAAGACTGACGAAGAAAAGGCAAGTAACCTTGTCAAGGCAAACCTGTTGACTGAGCAGATGAAGCCTAACTTCCTCAAAGGAGCAAGAAGAGCGAGAAGCTACTTTACACATAATATCTCTGCTATTCCTCTGGCTTCAGATGCAATCAGCCTAGTCAGCGATGCTTGTGACCTGTCTTTGAAACTGATGAAAGCCCGTCTGACTTGATTTGGATGAATGAGTTTCGAGTGTGATAATTATGGAGAATGACTGTAACAGACGAGGATAAACTCGACTAAGAAGCCAGAATAGTACTGCTGGATCATTACTCGTCACAACTTCGGTTTTAGGGCACGATTCTCCTATCGATTGCAGTCGCAATTTTTGCCGTTTTCTCGCGAGACCTCACGAAAGCCTTGGTTAGATTGGCGACACGGAAGATCACGGCATTTGCGCCCGTGCTGTCTTTGCTGATCACATAAGGTGTCTATGCGTTGATCAGAATGCTTTGGTATGGACTCAAATGTCAAGAAGTTTCTACAGCCAGGGCGAGAGACATCAAAGAAAGTGAGACACAACTGTTCGCCAATAGATGTCTAGTCAAAGACCATCTGAATGGCCGGCCGGCCTAGTTTGTATGATCTACCTTGGACTTCTCCTACGGTGCATTGTTGATTCGTTTGTTGTTCAAAGAAGACAATACGTAGCATCTACGTAGATCCTAAACTTTGGACTGAAGCCAAGAAACTCGGTTTGAATCTGAGTGTTATCTACGAACGCCCAATAGAGGACGCAGTAAAACGCTTGAAAGGCTCTAATTGTCCGAATGATATGGCGGGCCCGGCGGGAGTTGAACCCGCGACCCCCGACTTAGAAGGCCGGTGCGCTCTCCATTAGCGATGGCCTATCCGGGCTGCGCCACGGGCCCACCCGGCACTACCAAAGCTACGTCATTCATATGTTTGCCTTTTCCTGCTTACGAAAGAACGTTCTCCAAACCTACGCTTCGATGAAGATCGCCGGCCTATACGGCTGAGCCAGCTCCGACCGTCCCTTCGGATCGTACCGCTGCGGATCGTCCTGCGCAAACACGGCTACTTCGGCCTCGAATTGCTTTGAATAGAACCTCTGCGCCCCCTTTAGAACCTCCAGCTCATTAATCTTTCCAAGTTGAAGTTTCAGCCTCCTTGCATCTGTTGCCATTCTCAAGACTTGATCAGCAATGTTTCCAACAAACGATGCTACTTCTCTGGCCTTGGACTTCAGAGAGGGATCTGAAAGAAGCTCCTTGATCAAGGCGCCTCTGTCAAGCTTGCCTGCCTCGACCTTCTCTAACATCTTCAGATAGACATCCCACTTCCAGTGTGGCGCCGTGTAGTAGCAGATCTTTCGCGGCTTGATCTTCATCGCCTTGAGTAGGTTTGAAGTGTCCTCCATAGTTTCCCTGACTATCTTCTCAGCCTCCTCCGCCATTGAGTCCACTTTGCTGGGATCATAGCTCGGCCAAGCCGTCTCAGCGACAAATCCCGTGCGGCCCATCTTCTCCCAGACTTCTTCGCAGACATACGGTGTGAACGGCGCCATCAGCCGAACCCAAATACTCAGCGCGTCCCTCAAAGCCTCCCCGTTCGGGCTTTCGCATCTCCGGAGATACCATCTGAAATCGTTCCAAATCTCAAAGAACGCGTTCTCCAGCGCAGTTCTATTCTTCATCACCGAGATGGCCTCTTCGACGCGCTGGATCTTGGTTTGCAGGCTGCTCAGCAACCATCTCTCCAACTGGCCCATTGAGGCTGAGCCTTTCAGGTTGATGATCTCGCCTGCGGTGTTGTGGAAGGACTCAAGCTTGGCCTTCACGTCACGAAGCGCTTCAGCCCTCCAATCCGGATCATCCATGCTCTCGGCTGCTAATAGGAGGCTGCACCTGGTCACGTCGGCACCATGCAGTTCCAGCGCCTTCAGCATAGGTATGAAGTTACCCTTGGACCTGTGCATCGGCTGTCCCTCGACGAGAATGAACCCGTTCACACCCATACCTCTGGGCCAGTGTTCTGGAAGAAACAGCGCCGTATGATGAAAGAGAAAGAAGGTAAGGTGGTTTGGAACCAAGTCCTTGCCCGAATTTCTTATGTCAACAGGATACCAGTAGAGGAACTCTTCGCGAACCGCACGCAGAAGCTCACGCTTCAAGCCCAGTTTCCTAGCTATCGCCTCAGGCTCCCCAACTCCCAAGAAGACGTAGTCGAAGAATTCGGGCGTAAGCTGATCAGGTAAGATCCTATTCTCATTCACGAACTTGCTTGCAGCGTAATAGGCCATGTACACGGTTGAGTCGCTGAGTGTCTCAACTATGGAGTCTGGGCTCCAAGGGATAGGCGTCCCTAACCCAGTCTTCCTGGAGCACGCCCAGTCATGAAGCCAGTCCACGACATCGTGGAACCACTTCCTAGTTTCCTCAGGGTAGACCTTCATTTGGTCAAGCCAGTCATGCACTCGTTCCTTCCAAGCCTGATCTGAGTAGCGAAGGAACCATTGATCTTGAATGATCTTCACGCTGCACGGCGTTGTGCAGCGACAGACAACCTTTCTGGGCAGGTCGTACATGGTGTCGACTATTCCCTTTCGTTTGAACTCGTCGATGAGCTCCTGCTTGACCTCAGAGACCTCTCTGCCCGCGTACTCCTTGGCAATCTGCTTCAGAACGCCGGTGTGGAATTCCTTCTTGTACAGGATACTTGTAGCTTCATCGGCTTTGGGGTCGGATTGGTCCCGGACCTTCATCTGATCCACAAGCTCGATCGCCGGGAACTCGCCAAACCCTTCGACCCTGATCATCGAGATTGGCTTGATCGCCCGAACCATGTCGACCGAGATATTGAACTTATCAAGAATTGCAGGGTTTCGCTCCAAGTCGCGCTGAGCCAGCCAATCATATGGAGCATGCGCCGGAACACTGTAAACCAGACCAGAAGCACTGTCCGGCATCACGAATGAGCCCGGAAGGATGAGCAGCTCTCTCCCCTCGATCGGTTCTCTACAGGTCTTTCCAACAAGCTCGGCACCGGCGAGTTCTCTCAGGACCTCGACTTTTCGTAACTGGTTAGATAGCTTCGCTGCGCATTCCCTGCTCACTATCCACCTCTCATTGTCCACGGAAGCCTCCACGTACCTTGCGTCAGGATTGATCCAAAGATTCGTAACCGCAAAGATCGTCTCCGGACGGAACGTTGCACAAGGGAGGAATGCTTCACCGTACCTGAACTTCATGAGAACGTATTCTTCTGGCCGCACTCCCTCCCCTTCCAGTCTGTCTGCGTCCCCGGTGGGGCTCTCGCACTTGGGACACCACACAACTGGATGCGTCCCCAACGCCACGTATCCGCGTTCCTTCAACCGCGTGTACTGCCACTCGATGAACTTGCTGTAGGCGGGATTGAGCGAAGTTGTGTGAAACTCGCGCCTCCAATCAACAGCGAGGCCAAGTCGCTTCACGGCTTTTCTTCCATTCTCTGTGTAATATCTCGCCATGTGGACCGGATCAACGAACTTCTTCAGGTCCTCTTCAGGAACCTCATCAACCTCCCTCAACGCATCAATGAACGCTTTATCGCCGATCTTCACTCGCTCTGCCGCGCCAGCCACAGTTTCCCCAGTCCAATGCCAAGCCCAAGGAAACAGAACATTGTATCCCTTCATCCTCATGTATCTGG
>Ga0315312_1002138_pt1 | contig 14101 bp, 29 predicted proteins | sample TDP7_MG_FD_203629 | JGI IMG/M metagenome (GOLD analysis project Ga0315312, IMG submission 203629) | Freshwater sediment microbial communities from Lake Towuti, South Sulawesi, Indonesia - TDP7 | ecosystem: Environmental > Aquatic > Freshwater > Lake > Sediment | place: Indonesia: South Sulawesi... | reverse complement strand
CTGGTCATACTGTAAGGTTATACTGTAGTGGGTATAAAATGGGAATTGTAATTGTATAGAAATTCTAGGAAAATTTTTAAAATATAGACTTAATAGTTACTTTATTTTTACACAAGTATTTCCTTAACACTAAATGCCACCAGCACATGAGACATATTGTTAGATTAAAATGTTCGTGTATATATTCTATGGTTGTTTGCTCATTACAAATGTAACACTTTGTTAGATATATTTGCATGAGGATATATTGTGTTATGATTTTAAATAATTTTCGTATGCTTAAAGGTTAAATACTCTAGTATGCTCTAGTGGAATCATGGGCAAAAGGGAATTGATAAATCCTAATGCTAAAATTCAAATTCAAGTTAGTGGAATAACTTATAATCAATTAGTGGAATTAAAATTAACAGATAGAGAGACATTTGAAAATGTTATAGATAGGTTAATTGTTTTTTGTTATGAAAATGGTTTATTGGATGAAAAAGATATTAATGCAGATTTTATTGAGAAAATATATAAGAATAAGGATATAGGAGGAAAATAAAAATGCAACATAAATGGATGGGTTTTATATTTGATATTCTTATAATTGTTCAATCTATACTTTTGACAAAATCTACTCTAGATGATGATATTTATTTAGCCTGTTTTTCTGTTTTTGTAATATGTTGGGTTGTTAATTTGCATTTTATACTTTGTCAAAGGGAAGATGATAGAAATGAATAAATTATTTTATAATATGGTAGGAACTTTAATGTTTCCTAATTTTTGGAGTTTAATTTTATATGAAATTATAACTATTATGGTAGAATTAATTATTATATTTTCACTTTTTGATAAAGATAAGAATAGTTATGGAAAATTATGTTTGGCTATAATTATAGCTAATATGATTTCTACTATTATGGGGTTAAGTATTTTATTTTTAGGTTTAGGTTTTTAAAATGAAATGTGAAAAAGAAATAAAAGATAAGTTATTGAGAATGTTAAAAGAATATGAACAAACACTAAGCAATAAAGATTTATGGGAATTAATGCATTATAGGCAGGGATATTGCGAAGCTTTAGAATGGGTGTTAGAGAAATGATATGTGAAATTTGTAAAAAAGATACAAGTCAAGATAGTGATACGTGGGATATAGTAATTCAACATTATTTTAATAATATTAGAACTTTAAATATAAGGAGAAATTATTGTAATAGATGTATTGGAGCTTTATTAAAACATAATGAATCTTTAAAAGTAAACTTGAGGGATAGAGCGAATGGAAAATAAAGAATATCGAATATGTAAAAATGCTGAAAAATGCGAGCCTTTTGTTACTTATGGTATAACTTATTGTTATCATAAAGCTGTTCACCTTAAAGTTGATTCTTGTATTTATTTATGCTCAGGTAGATATAGATGTGTTGAAGTTATCTTGAAAGATAACAATATTCAAAAGGTGGTGAAAAAATGAGTGAAAGGGTATATGAACCTAAAGGGTTTACTGAACCTTTGCTTAATGACCTAATTAATACTGTTATCGCTATTTCAAAGATAACTTTTGATATCGCTAGTTTTGGTGAATATGCATTGGTTACTGTTGATGGCAAAGTCTATAGGACTAGTAGTAAGGTTTTGCTTAAGCAGTTGAAAGAAATAAATCAATTAAATCCTAGTGAGGGTTCTCCGATAAAGACTAAGTTAGTCAAAGTTAAGCAATATCTTACGTTTGCTAAACCATAGGTGTAACAATAATGTCATCATGGGGTAGTATCTTAGCTTACTATCGTAATGGTGTAGCTAAGATACTATGCCCTTTTTGTAACCATGAGTTTTTAATTAACACTAGATATTATCGTTTATCTAAAGTTGAAAAGCAACGAAAGTTAAAGGAATTTTCAAAATGAGTTCTGAAATAAGAAAAGATTTTAGATTAGCATTTATTATTTTTGTTTTAATTACTATAGTTTTTATGTTCTTTACTTTATCTTTTGTTCAGATAATGGAAACTAGAGATATGTTATTTTTTATTGTTATGTCAATAGTTCTAGGATATTTATACATTGAGTTACTTAGGAATTTAAAAGAACTTTCAGACAGTATTAAAAAGGATGAAGATTTGGCTTAGATTAACTTTATAAGCTTAACTTACGTAGATTAAGACCCTATGTTTGAAGATTCGACTCGAATTAAAAAAGAATTAATATCGAAAGGAATAGCAGAAGGAACTAAAAAAACTACTAAAGAGTTTTATCGATATCAAATTCAAAATAAAATTCGATACTTTTATAATTATAAACGTAACGGTAGATTTGTAAAAATTCCAACAATAGAATTAAGAAAGGAAAAAGAGATTAGAAGATTAAGTCAAGAGTTAAGGATAACAAACATTCAGTTTGAAAAAGAACCTTCTAATAAAATTTTAAATAGAATTGAATTACTAAAACAACGTATAAATATTATTGATAAGAGGGATATGTATGAAAGATATCTATGGGAGAAATCACAAAAGGATATTATTAAAGAGCTTTTAGAGAAAAAGAAAATTGAAGAATTAGAAAAGAGGGAAGAGGAATCTGCTATTGAAAAGTTAATAGAATTGATAACAGGTGAAAAAGCTAAACCTAGACATTGGTGGACATATATAGAAGATACGAATGATACAGAAGAATATGATTGGTATGTTTTAATGACTATCTATAATACAAAAACTGAGGAAGTTTATGATAGGTTAGCTATTGTTACTTTACATCGGACTAAAAATGAGTTTTTAGGTGAAAAAATAGATTCAGATTATATTGAACGTTATCTTTTACGAGAGTATGAAATATTACAAACTTTTTATTTTGTGGGTAAGCCTGTTAAATATATTCAAGAGAGGAAAATAACTATATGAAAAGAAATAATTTATGGTATAAATTAAAGAGATTAAAATTACTAATAGTATTTGGTAATAGATGTTCTAATAAAAAAATGTTTTAGAATCGATAATTTAGAATTTGCTCATAAAATACCTAATGGTTTGAACGGTATGGGCAGAGGTAGAAATAAAAGAATATTAGATGTTTTGAAACATATGGATAATTATATTTTGCTATGTAAGGATTGTCATATTTTATATGATAAAGGTGTTTTAAAAATTGGACATACGTAAAATAAATAAACTAGGCAGATTAGCTTATACTCAATCTTTAACTCAAATAATAGCACCTAGAGTTTTAAACAAAATAAGAATTCTAGGCTTTGACGTAGAATATACTCAAGAAGATAAATTAATATCTGTTCAATTAGCAGATAATGAAAAAGGAATATTAATTCCTGTAGATAATTTAAATCCTATGTATCTTTACGATTTGATTAATCAAAATTATAATCTTGATAATTATAATCAAGTTTATTTAGTAAGTTTTTATTCTCCCGCTGAGTTGCATATCATAGAAAAGTTTTGGGAATATGGCCAAGTAATTCCTGTTACCGCGAACGTTTACAATTATTCTATGAAAGTATCTAAAAGAAAAAGATTAATGATATTCGATATTGCTACTTGGTTTAAAGATATGCCAAAACATTCGCTAAAAGCTATAGCTCCCATGTTTGGTTTACAGAAACTAGATTATAACGTAAAAAATCTTTCTAAAGAAAATCTCAAAGATAAACTATTCGTCGATTATGCTGTTAATGATGCTAAGTTATGTTATCATATTTTTTATGAGCTTAGAAAATATTTCCTAGAAAATTTTAATATAGATATTGCTATTACTCTTACGCCAGCACATACAGCATTATCAATTTTTAGGTCTAAGTTTTTAGATACTGAATGTAGTAATTCAAATACAAATTCTAGGACATTATCTTTATTATCTGCATGGGGTGGTAGGAGTGAAGCTTACTACCGAGGAACTTTTAAAGATAATTTTATTCAAGTAGATATGAAGAGTTGTTATCCTAATTCTGTAATTAATTTAAACAAATTACCTAGAAATAATAAAGATTATGAATTATATTATAACCTAGATGAATTTTTAAAATGTATTGGCGGTTTTGCTAAAGTAGAATTTGAGTTTCCAAAAGATGAATTATATCCATGTCTGCCTTCATATCAAGACAAACTGTATTATGTATTAAAAGGTAAAAGTTATTGTTCATTAGAGGAAATTAAATTTGCTACAGAATTAGGTGCAGATATAAAAATATTAGAAGCTATAGGATATAATGAAGGAACTTCTGCATTAAAAGATTTTATGGAATATTTTTTCAGGCAGAAAGAATATGCAGAAAAGAATAACGATAGTTCTAGGCGAGCTATGACTAAATTAATGATGAACAGTTTAGTTGGTAAATTTATGCAACATAAAAAAGGATTTGATTTAGAAACTTTCAAGCAGTTATCAAAGCAATTAGATATACCTTTAATAGACTGTTTAACTTTAACTATGTCTCCAAAAATAAGAGAAGAGTTAAAAATAAATACACAATTTAGAATAGGTAGTGGATGGCTCCCTGAATGGAATAATCTTATATTAGGTTATGCTAGGGCTATGATTAGCAGATTGATAAGAAATACTAATGCTTATTTATCTTCTACAGATTCAGTAATATGTAAAAGAAAAGATTATAATAATATTGATAATAAAATTAAAATACCTTTACAGATAGAAGGCCAAAGCAACGAATTAAAAATATTAAGAACTAGAGTTTATGTTTTGAAAAACGTCAAAGTTGCTCATCACGCAATACATTTACCATATTGGTTAGCAGAACAACTAATATATTCGGATTATGAAAAGTATAAAACTAAAAAGCAAATTACTTTAAGGCAGAGTATAATTAATAATTCGTTATATGCTTCAAATTATGAAAAGGTATTAAGTTTCTGTAGAGATTGGGATAATAAAAGACAGTTGTTAGAAAATGGTAACAGTATTCCTTTCAAAAGTTTAGAATATATTAAGTAATTGTTACAGTTTCGTCTTTAAGATTTATTAAACTTTCTGTATAAAGCTTCTTTACTATTTTTTCTTTAGGTTTATTTTTTATTACTTTTTTAATTATAGGTTTAGTTTCGTATTCAACAACTTCTATAATTAGTCCTCTATAATAATCTAAATATCCTATTATCATAGTAATACTAAGTATTAATGATGCTATAAAAATTATAAGATTTATGATTGATATTCCAAAATAAGTATTTTTTAATATAATAGCTTCATTAACTATCTGTCTCTGAGAAGAATCTAAAACTTGTATTCCTGTTCGCCAATCTTTATAATATCTATCTTGGGGAATAATAAAATTATCATAACAAATAATAAAATGATACAATGAAATAATGCTAAAGAAACAAATAGTAAATACAATAATGAAAGACTTGTCTTTATACAATGGAATTACGTTATTCATTTTTTCTTTAACACTTCTAAAATTCCTTTTTCACTATCTGATAAATCAGATTTGTCTTTTATATTTTTAACAATATCTTTGCTTTCTTTCTTTAATCGTTCAGTTTTTGTAATATCAAATAATGCGTAAGTGTCATACAAACTAAAAATTCTCTTTAATTGTTTTTTCAAAACATAGAATCTATTAATCAATTTTAAATTTCCAAAATTATAACCGTAAGGAGAAGGTATAAAAGCATAATCTCTTTTACAAATGCTATATAGAAATCCTATCTCATTTGGTAATTTTTCACATATTACATGATAATCTGCTGTATCTCTAAGTCTAATATCTACTCCTGTAGAGAATTGAGATACTAATAAAACATCTACATCTATTTTTCTAGATTGATAGATAACATAACTGAGTAATCTATTAAGGGTAGAACCAGATTGCCTACTATCTGCTATAATATGTGCCTCGTCTATTCCTATTAAAGCATTTTTTAATTCTAGTCTTACTAATTGTTCTAATATTATTTCTTTATGATGCAACTTACAGTCAAAATTAAGATAAATTTCCCTATGCCCTAAAAATGCATCCTCTGCACATAACATAATAAAAACTGTTTTTCCTGAACCCCTTTCTCCGATTATGTGCCAAGACGGAGACATTTGTAACATTATAGGTTGAATTACTTATAGCTTTTACTGCTTTTTTATTTTTCTTTTTCCCTAAATGCTTATATTGCATATTAAGTTGAACAGTTAGATATGGCTAGCGTAAAAGGTGCAATATCGCTGTTTGTCGGACTACTAATGTTTGCTATAATGTATCCAATAAGCTTTGACCTAATCTATAATACAAGTGTAAGTGGTTGGACACCTGTTCTCAAAACTGTATGGTGGCTTTTACCGTTGGTAGGAACTGTAGGTGTAGTCATTGGAGCAATTGACCTAATTACGGGCTCTAGTGGTGGAGTAACTGCATTACTTAAAGTAACAAAAAGTCTGAGGCTCAATAGAAAAGGCGGTAGTATAATTGGCATGGCTGTATTCTTTATTGTCTTTGCGGTCGTAGTTCCGGTGGCTTTTGGACTGATATTTCAAAACTTCGCTAACAATAGAACTTCATGGCTTGCTACTCCTTATGGTGCAACTGTTATTGCATTAGCAAAACTAATACCTACTATCTCTGTAATTGGTGCAATGATTAGCGTTATCTACATGGCTATAGGCAAAGGGACAGAAGTTGCGGCAATATCTAAACTAATAAGAAGTCTAAGACTTAAGGGTTAAATCAAATGCAGACAAAAAGGAAAGGCTCACTGCTTTTTTTAATTGTCTTAGCAGTTAATCTTTTATTTTTTGTTCCATTAGAAGTTAAAGCTATAGATAATAATTATTGGAATTTGGATTTTAATAGTAACATAAGAAGTTATTCCATGCCTAATGGGTATTCAACTGATATTACAAAAGCCCATTGGAATACTCTAGGATATTACGAGTTTAATTATAGCGACTGTAGAATGGAAGGCATATTTAAACCACCAGATAATATTATAAATTATACTTTTTCTATTAGATTTTATCATAGGAAATATAAAGATAATGCAGGAACGCAATTAGCAGATAGTCAACAATTACTTTTCAGACTAGGAACTTATACGCAATTGGGAACGCATGACAGAGAATTTTTAACTATAATGGTAGGTGATGCTGATACTAATTCTCCATATCTTCAAATGAGAGTTGAAACTTATGGTGGCAGTGGGGGGAGTTTAACATCGTATTCAACAATACAATTAGCTGGAGGTTTTACTAATAACGTTTGGCACACTTTAATAATGACATATTGTTTTTCAAATCAAAAAATTTATGCATATTTCGATAATAATTATTGGACAAGTGAAAGTTTACCTAGAACCGGAAGTTATATTTGGCCTTCAAATAATGTTTTATATTTAGATATTGGCGCATGGAAAAATTTTGGTGTTTACTTTAATTGGTTCAGTGGATATATTGATTATGTAAGTTGGCAATCTGTTTATACATCGTCATATCAAGCTACACAAAATATTTTATGGTATCATTTAGATGACGTATGTCCGCCCGGTGTAACAGAATTAGATAGTTCAGGTAATAGTCTCCACGCTACTTTAGATACAACTAAATATCAAACTGTAGAGGACGGTAAATTCGGATTTGCAATTAGTGGGAGTAATACACAACAAAACGTTTACGCTTGTGCTATTCCATATAATATGCCATCTATTACGGATAAATATACTGCGTCCTTTTGGTGGAAACCTATTAGTTCATTTACTACAGTTACAGGTTTGAATATTGTTAGAATCAAACCTTTTAGAATTGTTTTAGACGTATCTTCTTCACCATATAAATATACATTTAAGTTAATTTGTAATATTGGAGGTTCAGACAGAACTTTATCAGGAACACAATTATTAGCTACACAATTTACAGGTAATTGGTTATATTTCTATGCTAAATATGATGGGACAAATTTACGATTTTCAATCAATAAAAATTGGACTACTACTATGTTTAATGTTACCTCTGCATATAGTGGAACAATAGCAGACCAACCTTATTATAGAGCATATCCTACATATCCGAATGGACAATATGGTTTATCATGGGAGTATATGTTAGCTGGGTGGTCTGTTAGTTTTGATGAATTTAAATTAACGCGAAATATCTTAAGTCCGTTTGAGATGAATACAACTCAATTTGGGCCACCAGAAAATATAACAGTTATTACGCCAATTAGTGAGGATTATTGGCTCAAAGGTTATCTTTCTCCAAATACTTATTATTTAACACCCACTAATCCAACAGGAACAGGAACTTTAATGATAAATTCAAGTGGACAGTTTACATTAAGAATGAGGGACGGTTATCAGTCTCTATATAACATATTTGACATATATGGTTTTAATGCTACAGCATGGAGTATGCCCGCAAGTGTTTATTATATTACTATTAGCTTTACTATGAAAAATAATACTCCTAGTGGAAGTTATTTTGGCCAAGTTAATGTTACTAATAGTTACGGTATTCCTCAGAGTGTATTTTTTGGTTTTACTTTAATTGTAAGTAGAACAGGAGAGTTTATAAATAAGACTTTTCCGATTGCGTTAATAATAAAAAATTCTCCTTTGCTATTAAGATGGGACGATGTTAAAACAGGACAGATATATATTTTTACAAATCAAAGTTCTATGCTTTGTGATTATTCAAGTGAATATATGGATATGTCTATTCCTAAATGGGATAGTTATAAAAGTATTTTTGACGAAAATGATTATGTAGAAAATCTAAGAGATAATTTAGGAAATCAATACTTTAAAATAAATTATGCAGTTGATAGTAGAATACTTAATTATGGTAACTTAACAATATATCATTATGTGAGAGTTTATTCTAGGAATAACCCAGAAATCTATACGATTTTAACTTTAACAATAAACGTGCAAATAAAATCTTCATTATATAGTAGTGATAAATTATGGATAACAGTAACGCCAACGACAATAACAGGTATTGGTGGTGCAAGTAAGCAAGTAGAACTAAAAATATATAGTAACAAAAAGAAATATGTTTATTGGAGTCCTGTTCAAAGTTACGATAGTATAAGGCCCGAATACGTATTTTGTGCATATCTTGATACAGGTAATTATCAAATAACGAATTATACAGTTACAGTAAGTGTTATTATCCCTCAAGCAACTCCACCTAGTGGATATTGCACGGTTAAATTTACAGCATATGAAGTTTATAATCCTCTACTACAGAATTATACAACGTTAACAGTTACTCCAATATCTTTAGGCATGAGCTTTGATTTTAGCATTATACCGACTAGTTATCTTCTCTCTTCAATCTCACAAATGGTTTTATTTAGAGCAACAATAGCGACTCATAATAGTCAAAGCGATAAGTTCTGTTTGGATTATAAAACTAATATGACATTTTTCAGTGTAAGCATAGATAACGTTGAAACTCATCCGTGGTATTTGGGAGAATTCAGCGATTATACTTTTAATATTAAAGTTTGGGCAATTGGTGCTTTAAAGAATGGCAGTTATGTTATTCAATTTACAGCATATTCATATAATAATTTAAGTAATTATGTTAGACGTAGTGTTATTTTACAATATCAAAGTGAAGGAATAGATACGACTACGACAACTACAACAGGAACAACTACGACCACGACCATAACAGGAACTAATCTAACTTTGATTAGTATAGGAGATTTAATTCAGGTAACAGGTTTAGGTTCTGGTGCAGTTAAAGACGCATTTGTGGCTTTTAGTGAACTATCAGGTATGCCAATAGGTTTAAGTTCATTTTTAATAGGTTTACTATTTGTAGTCGTTGGGATAATCGGAACAGCATTAGCAAGCAAAGGTTTAGCACCGTCTGGAGCTTACATTTTAGTATCGTTAGGTATAACAGTCTTTAATACTATGGCGGGAATTTGGAGTATGTGGATATTAATGATATTCGTTTTAATTGGTATCGTTATGTTATCTACAAAAATTATAGGGCATTTTAGTGGGAACAAAGGAAGTGAAATCGAATAATGCCATGTAGAAGAAGAAAAAAGAAAAAGTGATAAATTAAAAATGGAATTAAACAGTAATATTTTAATAATCATGCCATTAACAATATTTTTTATAGAAGGTATGATTTTTGCTCAAGTTATGCCTAGCGGAGTTATGACATGGATAAACTTATTATTAACTCCACCACCAGCTTATGAGTATGAAGCTGGATATATTCCATTTACAAATATTCCCACAAAACCTAGACCAATTGAATTAACAGATTGGATGGGAAACTTAGGATATATTGTTCGTCTAATAGCTTGGTTAATAAGAGAAATAATTTACCTTATACCATTTTTCATAAATATTATAGCAATTCCTTTATCAGTTAGTGTTAAATTCCCATATCTTCTAATGCCAAACTTATTTTTAATTATTCTTTTCATTACAGGAATAGTATTTAAAATAAGAATAATGAATAGTGGCATGGGTGGAGAATAAACTTGATTGAATATTTAGTAAAACTTTTAGACGTGCCTGATATAACTACACCTAATGATGCAAATCTGGTTTTTCTTTTGCTTACGTTATTTATCATTTGCGGAATAATAGGCATACTTAAAATTCCATTTATAGGAGTGCTGAGTGGATTTATGCTAATTTTATTTTCAGCATGGATAGGTTATAATCCTACTTTGATAATTGCTAGAAATTATACAGGTAGTGAGTGGGTAAGTTCAAGTATAATTTTTCCGTTTTATCCTTATTCTAATATAGGATTGATAATTTTAGCCATAACTTTTATAATCTTCGGTTACCTAGACATGGGTGGCATAACTTGAACATAAACGAATTATTAACTTTAATATTTACGTGGAGATTTAAATTAAAACATATACAAGTCAATTTTTGGCAGGAAATTGGGACAGGATTTTGGCTGATAAAATCCGCATGGATTCCGGCGGAATCCAAAAAAGTAAATTATAAAAATAGTAGATATAATATCGAGCCTGAATGTTACCTGTTTAAAAATCGTAAATGGGGTTTTCATATGTATCCTGAAATTAATTTTAAAGTTGGAGAATCAGACCCTTTAACGTGGAGAAAAGGAATTATTATCCCAGCAGAAATTTACGGAGCTGGGATAAGGAATGATATATTCAGAAATTTCTTAAAAGCTCAAACAACTAAAAGTTACATGGTAGTTATAATAATTTTAGCAATAGCGTTATGTGTATCCTTAGTGTTAAATATGTATTTTATACAAATAGGCCCACAATATATTCCACCCTCTCCGTGATAAAAATGTCTCAAAGCACATTACAACAAATAACTAAGCAACCCATAACAACTATGACAGAGAAAGAAAAGGTCGCGGCTGACACTCTATCGAAAGACCAATACCTTAACAAATATTCAAGATTAACAAAAAATGAAATCAATATTTTAGTAACGCTTGAAACAGGCATAGATATTTTTGAGCAAACACTACTCATACCATTATTAGGCAAGCAAAGCACGTTATTACAACCGTTAAAAAGATATGCTAAACTATGGAAACAGCAAGTAGTTTCATTAGACGGTAAAGGCAGAAGAGAAATCGTAGAGCTATTCAAAGTCGAAAGGGAATATTTAGAAGCCGAAAAGAAAAGATTAAGTGAAAGGATATTTACGGTGAAATAAAAATGATAACTGATTTAATAGATTTATGGCCGACTGTAGTAATTATATGTAGTCTTATTTTCATTTTATGTTTGCATTTTAACAAATTTAAAGGTGAAGAAAAACGAAACCATTAACGATAAAACAAATCAGGAAATTGCACAAGTTTTTAATTTATATATGTTTGATTATTTTCGTATGTGGAATACTAGATATTTACGTTTGGTATGTAGTTTATTTTATGGTTCCTTCTTACGTCTTAGGAACATTCTTTATTGCATTTGGTTTGAGTATGGGTTTAGCTCAATATGTAGCTTTTAAAATTACTGATTTACTCATGCAAAGTGAAAGGGAGATTAAGGAGTTTAACGTCAAAAGCCTTTCCTGAACCCCTTATCTCCCCACTTTGACCGCAAACTTTATATCTTTTTCTTTCTCCTTATTGATTAGGACATAATTTGAGTGAACAGAAAAAATTAACTTATTTTAAATGGCTCTATAAATCTATTCAAAAAAATTATTCTCATATTCTAATGTGGATTATTATGTTAAGTTCATTTACTTTAGCTTTCTTTATAGAAAAACCTATATCAATAATATTCGTTATATTGTTTATTAGTTTATTCTTTTATTATATGACGCATGAATATTATAAATCAGAAATAGGAGATTGTTAATTTGAAAGGTTCAAATCGAGTTTCATATTTAGATAGAATTGAAAGCTTATGCCAATTATTAGCAATACAAAAAACATTAACTATAAACGATTTAATGAAGTTATGGGTTTTAGATAAAGCATACATCAGGAAAATCTTGAACATAGCGTTAAGTATGCAGAAAATTAAAATTGACGGAGAAGTGATAACACTAAAATGAAAAATAAAGTTCTATTAGATAAAACTAAAAAATTATTTGAAACTTCTATATATGGAGCTTATGTTATAACATTTGCGAACTTATGGCCTTTGATAAATCTAATAGCTATTGAAAGATTTTTAGAAACTAATAAATTAACTAAAAAACAACAATTAGCAATAATCGAATTTATGAAAGACCAAAATTATCTATGTGCTTTTAGAAATTTTTTAGATAACTTTCACATAATATGTTCTAAGAAAGGCAGAAAAGAAATTGTAAAAATATTCACAAAAAAGGAGAAAAAGAATAAATGAAACTAAGACAATATCTAAAAGAAAAATTTTATCGACAGAGACCTTTAGAAAGATTTATTCAACGTAGATGTATGGACTGTAAGCATTATAAAATATGTTCAAATCAAGATAAGACAAATTGTATTCATCTTTCCATAAGATATGAATTAAAACAATTATCTTTCAATATATATTGTATTTTGCTTATAGTTGTTATCTTAATAATGATTGTTATTATGAGTTACTTAATTCCAAAACCTTTAAATATAGATTATGAATCCGTATGTAACATTAAAAACATACAAAGTATTATATACTATATTTTCAGCCATACGGATTGTAACATTTATTCGGAACTAGTGTTTATATAGTAATTAATACCTATATAGGAACGAACAAAAATGAAGATACCAACAAAAGTTAAAGTAATGGTTTATACTAAAGATAGAGAAGTTTATATAAGAGCAAATAGAGCACCTGAGTCATTAGAAACAGTCATATTAGCTTTAATAGATGAATATTACAACGTAAAAGATTTAGATAAATTAGAAACAGAAATAGAAGAAAGAACCGCTGAAATAGAAGCTATTGAACCAGATAACAGATGGCATAGAATAGGTGAATAAAAAATGGAACTTATACAAATAAAAATCTATCTTGATACAACCAATTATATCTATACAGATAAAGAACTTAACGATTTGTGTGATTCTATTTTAGATAATGTAAAATCTTATATCGAACAAATAAAGGACAATTATCCTTCCTTAAGAGTTGAAGAATAATGATAAACAAAATCACTATAGAAATTATAAAAGATTATGAATCGAAACCTATAGTATTAATAAATAATATACCCATAGATAGAAAATCAACAACAGATTTAATATTATTTTTGAAAACTATTCCTACACCAATAGGAGAACATAGTTTTATAGATTCAATTTACGACTACATAAAGGAGATATGGAAAAAATGAGCAAACATTCAAAACCTAAAAAATGCGAATGGAAATTTAGAAAATGTGAAAATAAAGTTACTCGTTCAATTAAAAAGGAATTATATCTCTGTGAAAAACATTATTATCTTTTATTAGAAATAACTAATTGGCTTTTCAGATTAGATAGAGTTGATACATATGATAAACTTCTTTAGACCCAAACCTAAAGTAAAAATCTGCCCTAAAGGTAATGCTACTATATGTTGGAATTGTATTCACCAAAAAGAACATTCAAATTACTTGTGCCAAAAGCACGACATAGATAAAAAGTATTGCTTTCTGGTAAAAATAAATTGCATAGACATAGAAGATAAAAAAGTTATAAAAGTGATATTGACTTGAAAGACTTA
>Ga0315312_1002137_pt1 | contig 14103 bp, 17 predicted proteins | sample TDP7_MG_FD_203629 | JGI IMG/M metagenome (GOLD analysis project Ga0315312, IMG submission 203629) | Freshwater sediment microbial communities from Lake Towuti, South Sulawesi, Indonesia - TDP7 | ecosystem: Environmental > Aquatic > Freshwater > Lake > Sediment | place: Indonesia: South Sulawesi... | reverse complement strand
TGACGACGCCTAAAGAAATTTTAGAAGGACAGGGGGCTGCGACGAAGGTTGCCAGCATCACAAGAGAAGAAGCCCGTGGCATGCTTGGGCTAAAGGTCACGCCAGATACAACGGTAGCTGACGCAAACCCAAACGAATTTGACATTTTAATTGTAATAGGCGGTAGCGGAAGCCCAAAACTTGCGGATTACCCCGAAGTTATCAATGTAATAAGGCGATTTGACAGTCAAAGTAAACCCATAGCTGCAATATGTCTGGCGCCATACGTCTTAGCTAGGGCTGGCGTACTCGAAGGGAAAACGGTAACTGTATACCCGGCAGATTTCGCTTTGGCAGAATTGAGAAGAGCAAATGCTACATACGTTAAAAAATCAGTAGTGGTGGACGGTAGAATAATAACTTCTCCTGGTCCAGAAGCCGCAAGAGAATTCGCGGAACAAATAGTAAAGGTATTAAGTTAAAAAATTTAAATTCATTTTAGTGGTTGAATGAAAATCATGGTTCCGTTAGCTGAGGATTTTGAAGAAATAGAGGCCTTGACCGTAGTGGATGTTCTGAGAAGAGCTGGTATAGAGGTTAACACAGTTGGTGTAGTCGGCTCTGTTATTAGTGGTTTACACGGCATAAGAATTACAACAGATAAAAGATTAAGCGAAGTTAATGCAGACGATTATGACGGCATAGTTTTGCCGGGCGGTCCAAGTTATTCAATTTTGGCTAGAACCAGTCAAATAATAAATATATTGAAAAAATTAAACTCTCAAGGCAAACTTATCGCTGCCATATGTGCTGCTCCTTCTGTTTTAGCTAAGGCAGGCGTGCTGGAAGGGAGAAGGGCGACCATATACCCCGGAATGGAAAAGGAACTCCCCTACCCCAGAGACGATAGAGTGGTGGTTGACGGCAACATAATTACTTCGCAGGGTCCTGGGACTGCCATGGAATTCGCGCTAAAAATAGTTGAAACTTTGGTTGGAGGGGAAAAGGCCTTCCGGTTGAAGAAGCAATTGTTGGTATGAAATTTAAAAACGGCATTGAGTTAGACTTATTAAAGGAAATTTCGAGGCGTTTAGTCGTTAAAAAGGAAGAACTGGTAAGATTTTTGGAAACTGAAGGAGAAAACCCTCAAATTTTGGGAGAAATAATTGAAGATTTATATAGCAGAAATTTAATAACTTATGTTACCCCGATTGGTCACACGTGCTATGCGATCACGCAGTGGGGTATGAGAGAGGCCGAGTTAAAATGAAAAAAGCCGAAGTGAGATTGCTTCAACTTCTTGTATTCTTTTCTTTTTCGATATTTATTTATTTTATGTTTGACTTGTGCTCGAGTTACATAAATGTCTATGATGCAATGTTGGGCCAGTGCAAGTCAGTTCCTGTCATATCTTTAATCCCAATGCTATAGAAAATCTAATTCTAAAATATTATTGTGAAAATTTGTTTCTAAGAAATAATTTTTACTACTAGGATGAGGATAATTTTTTGCAATCTCTACAATAATATTCGGAATAGGAATTTCCGGTACAATCTGCAATGTAATAAATTGGGGGTCCTAATTCTTTTCCGCAATAAGGACATACGCGTTTGAATTTATTTTCTTTTTCGTCGAATTTAGTACCTATTCTTGGAAACATTTAATTCATATGTTATTTTGAATAAAAAAGTATTTATTTTAGTCTCTTCTTTTGAGTGGATAATAAAAAAATTCAAATTAATAAACCAATCGATTTTAAGTCTGATAATCTACAATAATCATTAGAAGTCCTGAAGATTAAACAGAACCACAGAAAGAAGAATTTAAATAATAAATTTTATAGTTTATTTTTAGAGCCCCGTGGTGTAGTGGTCAAGCATAAAGGGCTTTGGACCCTTGGACGCCAGTTCGAATCTGGCCGGGGCTATGGAGGGATAAAATTGCTCGAAGAATTGCTTAATTCAGTTATAGCTACATATGGTCCAGTCGGTTTATTATTTGTCATGACACTTCAAACCATTATAGCTCCTATACCTTCCGAAGCCTTACTAATTTTCGCAGGAGCGATAGGCATCAGTCTTTTTAATGTAACTATTTTTGGTGGCATTGGTTTAATTTTAGGAGCTGTTATAGCTTTCTTCATCGGCAGGCATGGTGGAAGACCCATTGTAGAAAAACTTCTAGGAAAAAAATGGTTAAACAGTGTAAATGGCTGGGTGGATAGAAACGGCGCAAAGTCAATATTATTTACAAGGCTCATACCTTTCATACCCTTCGATTTAATAAGCTACATAAGTGGCATGACCTCCCTCAGCTTTCACACCTATCTTATAGCGACTGTTATAGGCGCATTTCCACGCTGTTTTATTTTGGCTGCCATGGGCACGGCAGTTAAAGATTTCTTCTCGTTTTTGGGCATAGGAATAGAATTAACGTTTTTAACCGGAATAGTTGGGCTTATTACAATCGCATATCTCGACAACAGGGGCTATCTTGAGGCGTTGAAAAATAATTTTATAGGAAGAACCATTAAGAATGTTTTTTCTAGAAAAAAATCAAGGAAAGATTAAGTTTTAAGAAAGTTGGCTAATTTTGTAAAAATTAGAGGAAATGTAAAAATTATTGCTACACTAATAAGGCCTGCCCGCATGCCGTTCAATTTATTGATTAAATTTCCAAAGTAAACGAACAAAAAGCATCTGGGCACCGAGCCGAGTAAAGTGAATAAAACAAAATTTTTAAAATCAATTGAAAATACTCCGGCTATGATAGAGAATATTTTGTGGGGAACTATTGGTATCAATCTGCTAACGAACACGGTTGCTGCTCCAAATTTTTCAGACCATTTATTTACTGTAGTTAGTGTCTTTTTTGTGATGAAGAAATACTTTCCAATTTTTTCTATTAATTTTCTTCCGTATGTTTTTCCTATCCAGTAAGCTATGATCGAGCCCAGAGTTGAACCGATGCCGCCGTATATCGCAGCCTCGATTGGGCTTATTCCCAACAACCCCATACTTAAAAGTATAGATTCAGAAGGAATTGGCAAAATACTAGAACTTAAAACTGTCATGAGGATTAATCCTAAGATGTCTGGGCTTGTCATATAAACCAAACTTAATGTTTTTGAGAATATATTATTAACATATGAATCCGAGGGGGATTTTTAAGAAAGTTAGAAGAGGAGGAAGAGAAGTTCTAACGCTTCAGGAAGCAGCGGAAATCGTAAAAAAATATAAAATTCCTTTTGTAAACGCAAAACTTGTAAAAAAAGTTGAAGAGGCGGCTGATTTTGCCGATAAAGTTGGCTACCCCGTTGTTTTAAAAATTGTTTCCAAGGATGTCGTCCACAAAACAGATGTGGGAGGAATTATTCTAAACATAAAAAACAGTCAGGAAGTCGAGAAAGCGTTCAGGCTGATTATCAATAACGTAAAGAAGCATGTGCCAAAAGCAAGGATAGATGGCATGCTCGTATATAAAATGGTGGAAGATGGTATAGAAGTGATAATCGGCGGAAAAAAGGATGTACAGTTTGACCAAATTATAATGTTTGGCTTGGGCGGCATATTTACAGAAGTGCTGAAAGACGTTAGCTTTAGGGTGGTGCCGATAGACAAAGAAGATGCAGAAGAAATGGTAAAGGAAATTAAGGGACATGAAATTTTGAAAGGGTACCGTGGCAAAGCATGCGATACGGATGCCTTGGTTGATATCTTGCAAAAAACTTCCAAGCTGCTCGATGAAAATAGAGAGATCAAAGAATTGGACATAAATCCCGTCATGGCTTTGAAAAAAGGTGCCGTAGCGATAGACGCAAGGATTGTGATTGATTAGTATGTTTTGGCCGTTTATAGTTCTAATACTTCTGGCTGTTATCATTTACTTTTGGTATAGAAACAAACAGTTGAAGAGACAATTTGAAGAAAAGGTAAGAAGGAGCTCGCTCGTGCTTTCTGGCAAGACGATGGAAAAATTAGTTCCATTCCTCGAAAATTTTCCTTACGATGCACACGACATGCGTTGGTTGGGCGACCCCATAGATTTTGTAATATTCGACGGTTCATCTGGAGGAGGCGCGAATCAAATAGTTTTTTGCGAGGTCAAGTCCGGCAAAAGCGGTTTGACGAATATACAGAGGAGAATAAAGGAACTAATTGAAGAGAAAAAAATAAAATGGGAAGAATTCAGAATAAAGTAACTAAGCAGAAGCTAATTCGAAAATCCTTTTGTTTATATCAAAATACTCCTCAGGTACAACTTTTTTTATTCCTTCTAGGAGAGATTTTTTCTTTAACGGTATTAGTTTTTTAGCGCTCGCATAACCAACGATGTAAGTGTTTGTCATAACCGTACTTCCAGTTTCTTTTTCAACCATTTCAGAGGCATTTACAGTTAATACTTTAGTCGAGAATTTTTTAACTTCGCTGACTATCTTTTTTATCGACGGATATTTCTGTTTCGTAATAGAAACCGAAAGAGGTGGCACTTTAAATGTGTCGATCAGGAAAGTTGTTTTATTCTCCTTTGAGCCATAGTAACAAGCTCTTAAAGCCTCTAACACTTCCAAGCATACGATGAGGTTCGCCTCCCCCTCTCTTACTAAAGGCGAATACATTCTACTTCCGAATCTCACATGACAGGGAACATGCCCATATCTCTGCGATAATCCATGAATTTCCGAAGTTTTAACGTCGTATCCTTCTGCTAAGGCAGCTTCTGCTACAATGCTTGATAGTGTTAGGATCCCTTGCCCGCCGACTCCGACGATGACTAAATTATATTCTTTCATTCTTTCACCCCATGTATCGCTTTAGCGGGGCACATCTGGGCACAAACCCCACAACCCCAACAAATGCTTTTATCGATTTTAAATTTCCCATTTTCTTCCACGATTGCTGGGCAGGCAAACCGATATAAACAAATACCACATTTCTTACATTTTTCTTGGTCTATCTCAAACACAGGTATTTTAACTCCTTCTTTTCTTTTCCTTCTTGTGGCAAGCAAATGGCATTCCCTTTTAGCTACTATTACAGAAACTTTATCCTTTTGTAGAAATTCTCTGATTGTTTCAACCATTTCATTTAGGTTAAACGGGTCTACGACCTTTACGTCTTCAACGCCACAAGCTTTAGCTACATCTTCTATTGCTATCTCTTTTGCTTTTTCACCCATCCCAGTAACACCAGTACCAGGGTGTGGCTGGTGGCCGGTCATCGCCGTTGTTCTGTTGTCCATAACTATTACCAGAGGATTTGATTTGTTGTAGACTATGTTTATTAGACCCGGTATGCCCGCGTGAAAAAATGTAGAATCGCCTATGAAAGCTATAACTTTTTGATTGCTAACTTTTTTAATCCCATGAACGAGGCCTTCGCTAGCTCCCATGTCGAAAACAAAATCTTGTGTTTCAAATGGAGGGTATATGCCCAATAGATAGCAGCCGATGTCGCCACCAAATATCGTGTCCTTTCCTGCAGCAACCTTTGTAGCATAAAAAGTAGCTCTATGAGGACAACCAGGACAGAACAGAGGTTGCCTTTCAGGTATCTTCAACTTTTTATACTTCTCCAAGTGAGCTTTAAAGTTTATGTTGGGTTTCTTTCCCGTTATTTTACTTATTGCTGTTAATATTGTTTCAATCGTATATTCTCCAGCTTTTGGTAGCAACTCCCTTCCGAATATTTTAAGTTTAGGATTTGCTTCTTTAGCTAGAGCATGTATTTTTTCTTCAAGGATTGGTTCTAATTCTTCTACAACTAAAACAGACTTGAATCTTTTTATAAAATTCTTTATCATCTTTTCTGGAAGAGGGTAGGTTAATCCTAATTTTAAAACAGGTATTTTTAATTTCAATTCATCAAAAGCTTCCATCACATAATTAAACGACACGCCAGAAACGACTATTCCGAACTTGGTTTTCGAATTTTTGTTGACAACGTAATTAATCCCCGTCTTTTCAGAAAATTCTCCCACCCTTTCTATCTTATCGAGAAGTTCTTCATGGCGTTCTATTATGCGAGGGGGCAAGTTAAAATATTTTTCAAAATCTTTTACAAACTTACCTTTCTTCTCGCTTTTAATAATTTTGCCAAGTTTTACTATTCCTCGTGTATGACTTACCCTCGTCGTCAACCTTACAAAAACAGGCAGCATAAATTTTTCCGACAATTCAAACGCAATTTTTACAAAATCTTTACATTCCTGAGGGTCGGATGGCTCTAACATGGGAAGGTGTGCCAATCTTGCATAATACCTGCTATCTTGCTCGCTCTGGCCGCTGCTCCAACAGCTGGGGTCATCAGCAACTGCTATGACCATGCCAGCATTAGTCCCAATGTAAGCTAAAGGCATCACGCTATCGGAGGCAACATTTAGTCCATACTGCTTAAAAGATACGATGGATTTTATGCCGGACAAAGCAGCTCCTGCTGCAGCTTCCGAGGCAACTTTTTCATTCGTGCTGTATTCAAAATAAATTCCCCCCTCCTTTGCTATTCCCGCAAACGTATCGCCTATCTCCGACGCGGGTGTGCCGGGATAAGTTGATGCAAATTGTACACCAGACTCTAACGCGCCTCTGACTATTGCTTCATTGCCTAAAAGAATTATTCTTTTACCAACATCATTCGAAAGAATCTCTTTTGGCATTATATTTAATTAAGACTCGACAATTTAAATTAATTGAATAAAAAAGAAAAGTGAAAATAATTAAAGTTATTACAAAAAATGAAAAAAAAGAGAAAAAAATTAAATTTTTATTTATCTTTTCTTCTTTCTTTTCTTTGCCAACTTATTCACCCTTTAATTGATAATAATTATTTTGTAAAGCTACAATATAAACTTATTGCAAATTTTTTCTGACAAATTTTTTGTTTAAAATTAACTTTTACCTTTGCAAACCCAATAAATTTTATGAAAATTAAACTCTCAGCAACTTTTGAAGGCGAATGCTCAGTCTGCGGCAAAGAAACTATAGTGTTTACCGCAGGCGACGAAGATACAAAAAAGACAGTGACTCTGTGTAAGGAATGCGCAGATAGTCTTGGCGGCATGAAAACCAGCGAAGCTATAGAGAAATTTGGAAAAGCTGATGAGGAGTCTTTCAAAAAGGGAATAAGGTTTGAAAAGAGTTAGTAGCAAAAATTATATTCTAAACTATTCTTCTTGCACAATTCTTTTATTTTCTTTCTCATACTTTCGTAATATTCTCTTTTGGATAACGCATCTTTCCATTTCGAAATAAGTTCAGGATATTTTTCAATTAAAAATTTTTCCAATTTCGGCCACACACCAGCTTTAAGGTTTAGCCTATCTATCATAACTTCATCGACTTTCAATTCATTCATGATTTTAAAGAACTCGTCCAAATTGTTGTCGGAAAGGTATGGAAGTATAGGCCCAAAGAACACGTAAACCCTAATCCCGTTTTCTTTTAACTGTTTTATCGAATCCAACTTTTCTTTTACAGTAGAAGAAAAAGGCTCAAAATTTTTTTTCACATTCTCATCCAAAGTTGTTACAGTGAACCCAACTTCGCAATCATCGAATTTTTTTAACAAATCCGTGTCTCTTGTCACAAGCGAAGATTTGGTCTGGATGCAAATTGGAAAATGAAATTTTAACAACATTTCCAAAATTCTTCTTGTCAGCTCGTACTTTTTCTCCAATGGTTGGTATGCGTCAGTTAACGATGAAATAAAAACGCTGCCTCTATTTTTTGTTTTCAACTCTTTTCTCAAAACTTCTAAAGCATTAACTTTTACATCAACAAACTCTCCCCACGGTTCTTTGTGAAAACTGAATCTTCTTGTTATTGATTCTGCATAGCAGTACTTACAACTATGTTCACAGCCTACGTAGGGATTTATACAATAATCGGCTAATTGACTTAAGTTGAGCAAGGATTTGCATTTAATTTCGCGCACATTCATACCTATACACTTCTAAGATAAATTTAAATATTCTTTAAATACTTTTTAAAGTGTGGTTATGAAAAATTCTTGGATTTCTAGGTTAATAGATGGCCAAAGGAGAATAGCCAAGCCTGTAGCAGTTACACATGACGCTAGGTGCGTTTTATGCAGAGGCGCAAAACTTCTATGCGGAAAGGAAAGGTGCCCCATTTTAGTCAGATATTATGCCCAAATGAAAACCGAGCCACTTATAAACAGTTTAACTCTTGACGGATCATCACCGCCCTCTGTGTTTGTCGGAAGAATCGGCTACCCTCATGTTTTCATTGGTCCCCTAATACCGCCCGTTCATGGGGATACTTCTTTTCTTGACACGCCTGAACTATGGACTGGAAAAACGATCGAAGATATAGTCAATTTCCGTTCGCAGCTGGTGAGAGGAAAGTACAGGGTTCATGTAAAAGATGTGAATAAAGGTAAGATAGTTGAATTGACAAAAGAATTGGCTTTATCGAAGGCTTCGCCAGACGTAGATGCGGAATTTTTTAAAAGGCCAACTGGCAGGATTGTGATGAGCGATGAAGTTCAACCATTTGGCCCATCTGCCCCGCTTAAAGATTTAGAGCTAAGTTCTGTTAAAACCGACCATAAAATTGAGAAGGCGTATAGCGACACAGATTTAAAAGCTGCTCAGGCTGTGCTTGCACTTTACAACAAAAAAATTCTAGTTTCGAAAATTCAAAGGGCTTTTTCTGCTGGCTTGTTCGGCATCGAAAAGAATAGAAAGTTCGTACCGACACGCTGGTCAATTACAGCAGTAGATGATATAATCTCTAAAAATTTAATGGAGCAGGTTAGAACATTCCCCATGATAAATGAATTCAGAGTTTACGAACATATAGCTTTAGATAACCAATGGATTGTGCTGATGATACCTAATTATTGGAGCTATGAACAGATGGAAGGTTGGTTTCCCAAAACTGTATGGAATCCTGCTGGAAGTTCTGTCGTAATTTATTCCGATTGGGAAGGATTCGAAGGAAGGACTACTTACGCCGCCACCGGCGGTTGTTATTATTCTACTAGATTGGCTGTCTGTGAGCGTCTAGTTGAAGAAAAAAGGCAAGCTACCGTAATCACTTTGAGGGAAATTAGACCTGGCTACATCATGCCTGTGGGTGTGTGGCATACGCGCGAAAGCATAAGAGAAGCTTTGAGGCACGAACCAAGAAAGTTTGCTTCGCTGAATGGAGCTTTGAGTTACATTTCTGCAAAATTACAAACGCCAATTGAAAGTTGGGTTGAAGAGAGCGACATCCTTTACAACATTCGTTATCAAAAAAAGTTGAACGATTTCTTAAAATAATTATTTTAATATCTTTCCAGTTTCTTCGGACCAAAACAACAAGTCCATTTCTGCTAGAGGAATGTTAATTTTCTTGGAAAATTCTTTCATATTTTGTTCTATTTCAAAATATTTTTTTCTTGTCAATGTCTTTGGTATTTCTTCTACGGCGCCATACTTTTTCAAGTTTTTTAGTACATGCCTATCTAAAATTGCCAAATTTTCTCCAAAACCGATATTCCTAAGAAAGTGGGAAGCTTCTTTGTATCCAAAACCCTTAACATTTTCTACTAGCCATTCCCTTAGCTCATGAATGCTATCAAACGATTCAATCTTTTCTTTTATTTTCAATTCTCCATTTTCTGTGAAGAAATTTCTTGCTTCAACAATATACTTTGTTTTATTCCGAGGAAATCTTACGAGATTCAAGAACGGTCTTATTTGTTTTTCGTTGCCGACGAACAAAAGATTGTTTCTTTCAAGCTTGGAAATTACCCTATCGCAAACTTCTGCCTTTGACTGAGGCGTGCAGACGCAATAACACAATTCCGCAAATATTCTTCTATCTGTTTGTTGCCACACCTTTCTAAAATCCTCAAGCCTTTTCTTAATTTCGCCTTTCTTTAAATCGTAGGAGTTTAACAGGGTTTCCATATCTGAAATTTGGAACATTAATATAAAAAGGAAATTCTAAGAAAAAGTCAAAAATTGTAAATTAAAAAAAATTCTACATTAGCCCGAATCCAAGCCCCAATGATTTTCCGAATACTAATGCTAGGGCTAATAACACGATTATTACTATAGCTATCCAATATGTCTTTTTCATATTTTTCTACCTTTAATTAATTTGGAAAAGTGAGTTTAAAAACCTTTATTTGAAGTTTACTACTCTCGGTGGTAAGTTAATAAGATTAACTTCTTGTGCCGTAAAATTTAGCATGAAGCATAAAAAATTTGTAGTCATCTTCATAGTTGTTGGTATTGCGGTTGTTTATTTTGTTTTATCTTCTTCTAGTCCGAAGTCGGCTATGGTAACCGCTACTGTTGGTAGAATTATAGACGGCGATACGATAGTCCTTGCCAACGGCGATAAAGTTAGGCTTGTGGGAATAGACGCTCCAGAAAAAGATAATTATTATTACGAACCTGCGAGAGAGAGGCTTAGAGAACTGATAGAAGGAAAACCAGTTGCTTTGGAAAACGATGTAACCAACAGCGATAATTTTGGCAGATTGCTCAGGTACGTTTTTGTTGATGGTGAATTCGTTAACTTGAAGATGGTCGAAGAAGGATATGCTTATGCGTATGTGGTAGCGCCGAATGAAAAGTACATGAACGAACTGATAGAGGCAGAAGAAAGGGCTAGACGAAAACAACTTGTCATATGGGAATCTTCTGTTCACAGCAATTGCATCGATGCTAAGATAAATTATAACGCCAAGGGCGACGACGAAAAAAACTTGAACGACGAATATATTATTTTCAAAAACAAATGCAGCTATGAAATTGACATGAGTGGTTGGCTGGCGAAAGACGAGCAAGCGAATAACTATACTTTTCCAAAATTTGTTTTGTTATCTGGTCACACCGTAACTCTTTATTCTGGCTCTGGCAAAGACAGCAGTTCGCAGCTATACTGGAACAGCGAAAAACCTATATGGAATAATGCAGGAGATACTTTATATTTGAGAGATGCGGATGGAAAAATAATCATCAAGCAAAGTTATGGAAAACGTTAAACTCTTTTAGCTTTTTTCTTTTCAATTACCAATGGCCCGCGAAACCCACAGTCACGGCATTCGTAAATCATACCAAGCCAAGGCAAGAAGTTCAAATTCTCACTCTTACATTTTGGGCATTGCATGAAATCACTAGAAAGGATAACTTCCAACGTTGACTCCAAGAAATCCCAACCCGCTAACTACCATAAGTAAACCAACATACATGCCCCAAAAGCCTGTACTTGAACTTGAAAAGAGTGAATAAACAATAACTGCTGAACCGGTCAAGACTAAAAATATACCAAGCAATTTCATCTTTATTTTTTTATTCATTTTTTTCTCTTCCCCTTTTCTTTAATAGCCTTCAACTTTCTAGGCTTAACATTTCCAAACACTAGTTCAGCACGGCACTTGGCACAAATAGGAACGCTATTTTTTATTATTACTTCATCGAACTCAATCTTTCCATGAGTCGGGCAAAACATACGAGCTTTAATATCAACCACCGCTGTACTTGGGCAATTTAATGGAAATCAAACTTGCTATGTTTTCTATCAGCTTCGGCTCAACGACGACTATGTCGCTTGCAGTGATAATCCCGACTATTTTGTCGTCCCTCACCACTGGCAGCTTTTTAATTTTGTGTTTGACCATCAAATCGACAGCTTCTTCAACCTTTTTGTCGGGCTCAATCGTCACTACATCCTTTGACATTATGTCCGAGACAACAGTTATGTCTGGATCTTTTCCCCTTGCCACAGAATTTAGGACGTTCCTTTCCGTAACTATGCCAACTATTTTTCCCCCTTCTACTATCACCATGCTGCCTATGTGAAGCTGTGCCATAACTTTACTAACTTCCCTTATCGTCACGTCCGGTTTGCCGACTACAACATTTTTATTCATTATATCTTTCACTAACACGCTATCAACCTATATACCCAGGCATTTCCTTTTCTTTTTCAGGCTTTCTTACACTTTTTTGCCTTTCGATAAATTTAGCATAATGATTTTCTACTTCCTTGGATAAGCTTGGAGTAACTTTTCTCAACGCGGCATCAAAATGTTTTTTCCTAACATCTTTGGCTTTCATGTTTTCTCTCAAAGCGTTCACCGCTGCTTCCCTGCACAAAGCATCTATGTCTGCCCCACTAAAGCCTTCAGTTTTTTCGGCCAGCTCTTTCAAGTCAACATCCTTGAGCGGCATGTTTCTCGTGTGGATTTTTAAAATTTCTAACCTAGCTTCTTTATTTGGAGACGGAATTAAAATTTGTCTGTCAAGCCTTCCGGGTCTAAGTAAAGCAGGGTCTATTATATCCGGCCTGTTGCTGGCGGCGATTACGACTATGCCGTGAAGTTCTTCCAACCCGGACATTTCTGTTAGCAATTGCGAGACAATAGTTTCCGTGGTATGTTCTCCGTATTCCAAGCCACGCCTGGGTGCCAATGCGTCTATTTCATCGAAAAATATTATGCATGGCGAAACCTGTTTCGCTCTTCTAAACAAATCCCTTACCATTTTTTCGGATTCGCCAACCCACTTACTTCTCAATTCGGGGCCCTTTACAGAAATGAAATTCGCGCCGGATTCGTTCGCCACAGCCCTCGCGAGCAGAGTCTTCCCAGTCCCCGGCGGCCCATACAATAAAATACCACTAGGCGGCCTTATGCCCATTCTTTCAAAACTTTCAGGATATTTCAACGGCCACTCGACCATTTCCTTTAGCGCTTCTTTAACTTCTTTCAAATCGCCAACATCTTCCCATTTAACTTTTGGTATTTCGACGAGCACTTCGCGCATGGCACTCGGCTCGACCACATGCAAAGCATTTTCAAAATCTTTTTTATTCACAACAAGTTTCTCCATAACTTCGCGAGGCAGTTCCTTTTCTTCCTTCCATTTTATTTCCGGCAGGACCCTGCGCAATGCAGACATGGCACTTTCCTTTGCCAACGCCCATATATCAGCTCCGACATAACCATAAGTAACATCAGCTAACCAGTTCAAGTCAACATCTTTATCCAATGGCATATTTCTTGTGTGTATTTTCAAAATCTCCAGTCTACCGTTGCGATCTGGCACAGGAATTTCTATTTCCCTGTCAAACCTACCGGCCCTTCTCAAAGCTGGATCAACTGCATTCGGCCTGTTTGTTGCGGCGATTACTACAACTTTTCCTCTTTGTTTCAATCCGTCCATACATGTTAACAGCTGTGACACAACTCTTCTTTCAACTTCGCCAGTAACTTCTTCTCTTTTTGGCGCGATAGCATCTATTTCATCGATAAAAATAATTGACGGCGAGTTCTTTTCTGCTTCTTCAAATAATTCCCTTACTCTTTTTTCGCTTTCGCCGTACCATTTCGACATGACCTCTGGGCCAGAAATAGAAATGAAATTCGCGCCGCTTTCGTTCGCCACAGCCCTCGCGAGCAACGTCTTCCCAGTTCCCGGTGTACCGTACAACATTACGCCTTTTGGCGGTTCAACGCCCAACCTTTCGAAAAGTTCAGGATGCCTTAGCGGCAGTTCGATCATTTCTCTAACTTTTTGTATGACATCGCGCATGCCGCCTATATCTTCGTAAGTAACAGAAGGGACAGCCTTTTCCTCCAGTTTCATCGACTCGGGCAACTGCGGCAGAACTTCCAATTCTGTCATCTCGCCAATTTTTACAATACCATCCGGTTCTGTACTTGTCACAACGAATCTCGTCTCGCCAGCAATAGGCATGAACACCTCGTCCGGGAAAAATTCGCCAAACTCTATTCCGAAGAATTCTTCAAAAATGCTTCCGCCCCCAGCCCTTCTTTTAACCACTGGTGACGGAACGATGACATCGCCCTTTGACACAGGCCTCATGTAAATGTTTTGTTTGATTAGATTCGGTGAAATATGAATTATTAAACCTCTTTCTGCAGGGGCTATGGAAACTCTTCTTGCCTCCTTTACATTCGCTTTCCTTATCTTCACGTATTCGCCAACACCGACTCCACAATTTCTCCTGGCGATACCGTCTATCCTTACCAAATTCAGACCAACATCAGCAGGGTAAGACCTCACGGCAACGGCGCCGCTCTTTCTCGATCCTTCCAGCTCTATGATATCTCCTTCCTTTATTCCCAACTTTTGCATGAT
>Ga0315312_1002136_pt1 | contig 14103 bp, 16 predicted proteins | sample TDP7_MG_FD_203629 | JGI IMG/M metagenome (GOLD analysis project Ga0315312, IMG submission 203629) | Freshwater sediment microbial communities from Lake Towuti, South Sulawesi, Indonesia - TDP7 | ecosystem: Environmental > Aquatic > Freshwater > Lake > Sediment | place: Indonesia: South Sulawesi... | reverse complement strand
AATTCCTGAATATAATGGCCTTATCTCAGAGGAGACTAGGACTCTGTCGTGGTAACCAAACCTGTCGAGTGCATCAACCACATCCGCAACTCTTACTCTTTTATATCTCCCTATTAGCTCAAGTGTCAACACGATGCTGACCACCCAAACGAAAACCGCTATAGATAGTTACTTCAAGCTTACTGTTAAAAGCTTTCAGTAAGAACCTTCGAATCCCAGCCTTGAAACCGATCAACTAAACACTAGCGGAAAGATGAACCTCGATAATTAATAAGGAGACAAGGCGTTATTGTCATCACCTTGTGGTTTCTATTCTCCGCATACTTTCTAAGGATTCAGGATTCTTTTTAAAGTATTCTCTGACAGGTTTGAGAATTTGTACAAGTGCCTCTGCGACCCCATTCTTCAGGTCTAGGGGATGGATCTCGCCTTTCACATAAGACATCCTCAAGGCTTCGTAGCTCTCGAATGTCAATTGTCTGCCGTACTTGGACGGTCTTGGAACTCCCAGGCTCCCCAACGTGGGGAAGACTATGTACTTGGCATGTTCAAGGACTGGATTATCCTCTTCCTGTCTTGGGGGACAGTAGGCATTTCTTATCTTTGATCTTATGGCTTCAGGTGTGTCGTGGACGAAGATGCAGCTCTCAGGCTTACTCTTGGACATCTTCGAGCTAATTTTACGGTTCAGTGCCATGTCCTCATCAAACCGTTTCTCGTCAGCTTCTGTTAACTCGGGCTTCTGTAGACCCAGTAGGAGAGGCGTATGAACGCAGACAGGCTTCTTCCAGCCTAATTTATCGGCTATGTCCCGGGCTAGCATATGGGCTTTCCTCTGGTCCATGCCCCCGGCTGCTATATCGAGATCCATTTGGAAGATATCGGATGCCTGCATACATGGGTAGAAGAGCCATGCTGTCTCAACATCTGAAGCATCCAGCTCGCGACCCATAATCGTTAACGCCCTTCTGATCCTCATCAGCGATGAAGCCTTCGCTATCCGAACGACTTTCTCCCAATACTCTATGTTGTCAGCTATCTCCGAAGCCCATAGAAACCTTGTCTTGTCCGACGCAACCCCCAAAGCCTCAAAACATTGCTTAAAATATTCACCGCTTACGCGTATGTTATCCATGATGCCGCCTAGCTTGTTGTTGATCCAACTGTGCCAGTCAGCTAGAAAGATTGTGAAGTCGAATCCGGCTTCTACCATATCTTTAATCTTTGACCCGCAAATGAGCCCCATCCCGACATGCATGAAGCCAGAGCATTCGAATCCCCAGTAGGCTTTAGGCTTGCTCGTTGTTCGTAGAATTTCTCTGAGTTCTTTAACGGTTACGGTTTCTTCAGTGTTCCGAGTTACTATATTGATTCTTTCTTCGAGATTCATAGTTGAACGCCCCTACTGGCCGAAGAGACAATAAGACTCATGACGATCATTTATTTTAACTTTTACAGCTAAGGAATAGATAAATAGGCTGTGGATTGAAATACCCACCATGTGAAAAGTATAGACATGAAAGGGGAAGCTGACTCGAATGCCCTATTGCCGAAATTGTGGAGGCCAACTATACGAAGGAGCAGATTATTGTCAAAACTGCGGAACACCCGTAAGACGCGAAGTGGAACCTAGACTTCGACTAGCGGATTGGGGAGAAAGGTTCGTCGCATGGCTCATAGATATTATAATAATCGGAGTCTTCCTCTCACCAGTCAAGTCTTTCTTCTACTGGATGGGGTGGCCCGGTTTCATCTGGGTGCCCATTTTCCCCTGGTGGATGCCCTTCTTCGCCTTCGGACTGGACAGCATTATCTATTTCATATATTGGACGATAATGGAAGGAACCTTTGGCCAGTCAATTGGCAAGATTATTTTAAAGTTGAAAGTGACAAGACTTGATGGGAAACCGACATACATAACGCAAGCAGCTATAGAAAGCCTTGGAAAAGCCTTTCTACTCCCGATAGATTGTATCATAGGATGGATCTTCTATCCAGTCAAAAGACAGAGACTTTTCAACTACCTCTCTGCAACAGTAACAGTCAAAGCTTCTCGCTAGAAACAGTTATTTTTTCCAAATGGAATTGCAGCTCTAAGAACAGATCTCTAAAATCTTATAGGAATGCAGACCCACCATAGTAGCACAATAATTATATGTTGATTGAAAGAAGGCAATTGTGATGAACATAGATGTGCAGTATTATAGGGCTCCATTTCCAGAAGAGAGGTACTGGGAACAAGACTTTACTCGCACAAAGGAGACCGGTCTGAACGCGATGCAGCTCTGGGTTCTGTGGGCTTGGGTTGAACCTAAACCCAGTGAATTTGTCTTCAACGACTATAACCGTCTGGTTCATCTAGCTGAAGAAGAACGGACCAGGCGTCGTACTCAGCACCATAGGAGAGATTCAGTGTTTTAGTTGAAAGGTGAAACAACAATTGGTAAGAGCCTACAAAATTGCAGTTCTACCTGGAGATGGAATAGGACCTGAAGTGATAGAAGCCGCTGTGAAAGTACTAGACTCTGTCCAGAAAATGTTGAAAGACCTGAAGCTCACCCTGATACATGGAGAAGCCGGGTATAATTGTATGAAAAAGTATGGGACGAACCTTCCCATGAAAACTCTTGAGTTGCTGAGACAAACGGACGTGTGCCTGAAAGGACCGATGACGACACCAGAGGAACCTGGGTCTCCTCCGAGCGTCGCGGTGACTATCAGGAAGACATTGGACCTTTATGCCAATATTAGACCGTGCAAAACACTGCCTAGAGTCTGGTCGCTTAAGCCGGATATAGACTTTGTGATCCTTCGAGAAAATACAGAAGGGCTCTACTTTGGCAGAGAGTTCGAGGTCTCACCTGGTAAAGGAGTTGCCATGAGGGTCATTACGCAGAAAGCTTCTGAAAGGATTGCGAAGCTTGCCTTTGAGCTAGCCTTAAAACGCAAGAGGCATGTAACCTGTGTTCACAAGAGGAACATTCTGAGGGTGACGGATGGAATATTCAGAGAGGCTGTGTTTAGGGTTGCGGACATGTACCCAGGTGTCGAGGTTGATGAGGCTCACGTTGACACTATGGCTATGAGGCTCATAAAGGAACCCGAAAAGTTCGATGTGATTGTTACTACTAACATGTTCGGTGACATCCTTTCTGACGAGGCAGCACAGCTTGTCGGAGGCTTGGGGTTGGCAGCTGGAGCAAATGTGGGTGATAAATATGGTATGTTTGAGCCTGTCCACGGGTCTGCTCCGAAACACGCTGGGCAAAATAAGGCAAATCCAATCGCGACTATCTTAGCCGCCAAGATGATGATGGAATACTTGAACGAAGCTAAAGCAGCCAGTCTAATCGAACAAGCGGTAGAGGAGGTCCTTAAAGAAGGAAAGGTCAGAACATACGATCTTGGGGGGAAATCGACTACTCAGGAGGTCGGCGACTCGATAGCTTCGAGAATTCTGGAAAGCGATACTTTGTTAGGAGTGCAAGAATGATCTACGAAGATGCGGACTTGATTTCTGAACTGTACTATTGATACAAACTTGTACATAAATTGTTTATACGTGATTCCGTAATGCTTGTACCGAGAGGCGTCTGACTATGTTGGGCGGTCTATTCGGCGTCTCCTCAAAGACTAACCTTACGCTAGACCTATTCTACGGGATTGATTACCACTCTCATCTGGGAACAGAGGTCGGTGGGCTTGCTTTTCTTGATGGCGACATAGAGTTAATTTCCCATGACATCAGCAACAGTCAGTTCAAGTCTGAATTTCAGAAAGACTACAGTAGAATAAAAGGTGTGTTGGGCATTGGCGTGATAAGCGATGAACAAGAGGAGCAGCCGATCAAGTTTGAGTCGAAGATTGGTACTTTCGCCTTATGCACAGCTGGCTTTGTCAGGAACTTAAGAGCTCTTTATAATGAGCTTGTTGAGACAGGTGTGACATTCAAAAAATCGAGGGTTAAGGCACACGAGACCCTTCCGAACCAAACCGAGATTGTTGGCGAGCTAATCAGCAGAGGAAGAGACATTGTCGATGGCATAGAAAGGATGTACGAGAGGATTGAGGGTTCAATCTCTTTACTTCTCCTTTCAGAAGATGACAGATGCATCTTTGCGTCTGGTGACGCGTTTCCACTCGTACTAGGCAATAGGGAAGAAGAATGGGCTGTAGCCTCTGAAACCTCTGCCTTTCCAAACCTAGGATACGAGGTCTTCAAGTATCTCGAGTACCGCGAGATTGTGTCAATTGGCGAAACTGGCGTAAAGACAAGGGTTACAGCCCCAGTTAAAAGAAGGTTCTGCCCGTTCCTTCATGTCTATTTCGGTTTTCCAGCTTCAGATTACTATGGGATAAACGCCGAGATTGTCCGGGAAAGGTGTGGTGGCTTCCTCGCAGAAAACGATGACATAGAAGCAGACCTCGTGCTAGGCATAGCTGACTCAGGCTTTCCACACTCAGTCGGGTATGTCAAGAGAAAGATGGAGCTGGCCAAAGAGAGAATCAACTTGGTGTTGCAGGAGTTCAAGCAAAGGAAAATGGACATGGAAGATTTTGAAAGAACGGTTGTGAACATTCTTGAATCAGTCCCTCCTTTGAGACGGCCCTTGGTCAAGTACACACCAGGTTGGGGTAGAAGCTATATTCCTCCAACGCAGGAGAAGAGGGAGCTGATAGCCAAATACAAACAGGTTCCTAATCCGCAGATCATCAAGGATAAAAGGATAATTCTTGTTGACGACTCTGTGAGGAGAGGCACCCAGCTACACGACTTACTGATAGAGAAAGTTTGGCCTTACAAGCCCAAAGAGATCCATGGACGGATAGCTTCACCCCCGCAGATGTATCCATGCATCTTTGACCTCTCAACTAGGAACCGGGATCTAGCCACATGCAAAGCCATAGTAACTATTGAAGAAGGAAAAGGGGTCGACAAGTACATGGACGAGAATACATCTGAATATAAGATGATGGTTGAGGAGATTAGGAAGATGATAGGTTTTACTACACTTAAGTTTCAAACCTTAGAAGGACTTGTCAAAGCAGTGGTTGAAGCTCCAAACAACAAAGGGCTAAGAAGAGAAGACCTCTGCCTCTACTGCTGGACAGGTAAACCTTAAGACCACAGTTTTCACCATCATAAGGGAATTTGGGAACGGGGAAAAGCCTTAATATTCTCTATGTTCTGAAGAGAGAAGCCTTATCGCTTTAAGGGCTTTGTTTACTGATTCTGTGGCGGTTCGTCCGAGAACACGGATCATTGGTTCCTTCCCCATTTCGCCCTCGTCGAATATCACATCTGGCACCTTTCCGAGACTCTTGATCGCTTGCTCGGTGCCCCAAGAAAGGGACTTTCCCTCAACCGATTTGACCTCATTCGGTTCAAGGCTCCTATCAAAGCTCGAAAAATTGGGTCCACGACGAACTTAAGCCGATATTTCCCTAAGGATTCGAAGACCACCTCTATGATTTGCTCTGAATATATCATACCGGTCTTGGCAGCTCCTATAGAAATGTCCTTTAGAACTACTTCGATCTGTCTCCTCACAAGTTCTGGAGGCATAGGAAATATATCATACGCACCTTTAGTGTTCTGAGCTGTGACAGCGGTTATGACACAGGTTCCGTACACGCCTAGAGCTGAGAACGTTTTTAGGTCTGCCTCGACGCCTGCTCCGCCTCCACTGTCCGAGCCTGCAATCGTCATGACGCAGGGAACCTTGGTCCCAGCCATGCGAAAGGCTTCCCTTGAGTTGAGACCCAAGTTTCCAACCTCTTCGTTTTTCAGAAAAATGTCGTTAACCAGATTTCGACTATATTATGCGAGCTTGGGGCCAATAGCCTTTGTTGAAAGTTTCAGTATGCATAAAGAGAGGTTTTAAATAGGCACATCCAATTATAGAACGTTTCAGCACCTGTTACTAAGACAACTGATGAGAATGTGAGCTTTATGTCTCTAAGAGAGACTCTTAAAGAGATTCAAGACGAACTCGTAAGGAAAGATGAGGCGCGACAAGAAACTCAGACAGCAATGCGAAAAGCAGGGAGACTCTCTAAACAAGCCATCTTCGCAATCCACAAGTCCAAGCTTAAAGAAGCTGAGAGCATGCTAAGAGAAGCTGAAGGAATCTTTGCAGAGCTCAACAATCTCTCTGGAAGCTATCCAGACCTTTCGTACATGGGGACTGTTGACTCTGCTTTCCAGGAGTATACCGAAGCCCGGGTTCTATTTAGTTTGGTTAAAGAGGGACGCTTCGTAGGGTTCAAAGAAATCAATGTTCCCATGGCCTCTTACATTCTCGGGCTAGCAGATGTTATAGGTGAACTTAGACGTAGAGCCTTAGACTTTTTGAGGCACGGCAAGACCAAGAAAGCAGTAGAATGCTTGGATCTGATGGAGACCATATACGTGGGGCTTGTGGATCTTGACGAGGTCCACTTTTTAATACCATGGCTCAGAAGGAAGTGCGATATAGCAAGGCGAGTCATTGAGGCGACAAGAGGAGATGTTATGATCGAGGTTAGAAGAAAAGCGCTTGAGAACTCAATAAAGGGACTCAAGAAAACTCTAGAGGTAAAGAGTAAAGAATGAAGTCTCTCAACCCAAAGGACACCCTAAGAAGAGTCAAAAGAGAAGGCTTCGAAAGAGTGTGGCGTGAAAGTGCAAGTCTACTCCCGAAACCAACAAGGAAATTAGAGCTCGGCACAGCTAGAAGGGGGGCTTCTCACCCTCTCTATGATCTCATTCAAAAGTTGAGGCTCTCATTCTTGGACTTAGGCTTTAGGGAAGTCTTCAACCCAGTCATTGTGGATGAGAATGAGATTTACAAACAGTATGGCCCCGAAGCACCGATCATACTTGACCGATGCTACTACCTAGCTGCCCTGTCCCGCCCCGACATCGGATTAAGCCTAGCCAAGCAAAACCAGATTGAAAAGGTCGGCATAGGATTGACTGAGGTAAAGGTTTCTGCCCTAAAGAAAGTTCTGAGGGATTATAAAAGGGGTGATGTAGAGTCAGATGATCTAGTCGAAAGGATAGCGGAGGCACTCGGAGTTTCAGATACTTTAGCAATGCACATTGTGTCTGAGGTTTTCCCTGAGTTCTCGGCTTTGCGTCCGAAACCCTCTAAATTAACTCTCCGTTCTCACATGACAAGCGCGTGGTTCTTCACACTTCAAGCGCTTCAACACAAGACCAGACTACCTTTGAAGTTGTTTTCGGTTGACATACGGTTCCGAAGAGAACAGAGCGAAGATCCTACTCACCTCCGTGTGCACCATTCTGCTAGCTGTGTATTGATGGATGAAGAGGTTAATCTTGAGGATGGCGAAGAGATTACTAAGGCGTTACTGAAGCCTTTAAGGTTTGAAGATTTCCGTTTTACGAAAAAAAGAGTGACATCCAAATATTATGCTCCAGGAATGGAGTATGAAGGCTTCATCTTTAACCCAGCCTCGAAAGGATGGATCGAAATAGCGGACTACGGCATCTACAGCCCACTAGCTCTCGCAAGATACAACCTGGAATATCCTGTATTGAACCTTGGCGTAGGCGTCGAACGTTTGGCCATGGTGCTCCAAAAAGAGACCGATGTTCGTAGGCTAGCTTACCCTCAATTTTACACTGAGTTGATGCTTACAGACGCCGAGATAGCAGAGATGATTCGGTTCGAACTGGAACCTAAGACATCGCAAGGAAGAGAGATAGAGCAGAAAATAATATTAGAGGCCTTGAGGAATGCTGACACACCGAGCCCTTGTGAGTTCATAGTCCATGAGGGCGACCTTTTAGGCAAAAAATTAAGGATTTTCATTTACGAACACGAGAAGGAGGCAAGACTTCTGGGCGCTGCAGCTAAGAACCTTATATACGTCTATGACGGCAACGTTGTGGGGATACCTCCCAAAGGAATGGATGACATTAAAATTGTAAGTGAAGCTCGTGAGAAAGGTGTATCGACTGGTATAAGATACATCGACTCAATAGCAAGCCTTGCAGCGGCAAAAATCGAAGAAGCCGTCAGAATGAGACGAAAAAAGGTCAATGTCCGCGTAAGGTTGGCCAGGCGTCCAAGCGATATAAACATAAAGATAAGTGAGCCGGCTCGGAGATACATAACTAGCCAGAAGAAAAGAATCGAAGTATCAGGTCCAGTCTTTGTTGGTATACGGGCTGAGATAACTGACTGAACACAAGCCAACCTATGACAGAAGACTGGACATTTCTTCTATTGGGTGGCATCCTTGTTTGCTCTGTAATGCAAGTTTCAGGGTTGATGCAGCTATTAGGCTACAGATACACCTGTCACAACGGGTTGTCCGTGAAGACCATCTACCTGACCCAATCAGATATGTGGCAGGCGTCGATGTTGCCTATAATGACAGACGCTCGATTGGTGCCGTAGCTGTTTTTGACTATGATTCCATGAAGCTTGTAGAGAAAAAGACCTCTAGCAAAAACACAAGGTTTCCATACATACCTACTTTCTTATCTTTCAGGGAGCTTCCTCCTGCAGTCTCAGCAATAAGGAAATTAAACACGAAGCCAGATGTTTTCCTGGTTGACGGACACGGATTAGCTCATCCTCGACGTTTTGGATTTGCCAGTCACATTGGCTTAGTCTTGGACGCCCCGACTGTAGGTGTTGCAAAGAGTCTTCTATGCGGCGAAGTCAAAGACTGTGGGAGCGACATGTGGAAACCAATAGTCCATGAAGGAGAGATTATAGGCGCAGCCTTGTTCACTAAGCCTCGGTCAAAACCCTTGTACCTCAGCATTGGACACAAGGTTTCTCTTGAAACTGCTGTCAAAATCGTTCGGCATTGTACCAAAAGGTACAGGATTCCCGAGCCCCTCCGAGAAGCCCACATAACTGCTGAAACAAAGAAAAAGCAACAAACATAATAAATCTTTCAAAGATAATAACCATTTTATGTGAAGGGGGCTAAGTTGGATTCTAGACTGGTAGAGGTTGTATAAAGAAAGATCCACGATATGAGCCCTAAGAAGAAGATACTAGACCTCCTGACCTCAAGCCTATTGAGTCTAATCCCAAAGTCCAACAGCCGTGGCAAAGTAATAATAAAAAGCTTGGGCTAGATGTTAGGATTTCCTTTTTTGAGAGATAGGTGGTAACTTCATAAACCATAATCTTGCTCTTACTGCTTTCATTGCCCACACATTCGTAACAAATAGATTTGCTATGAAAATTATGTTAGATGCATCCCATAGAGGCCAGTTTCTCACTAGGCAATTGTTCTGCAAATACCAGAAAACACTGCATATCAGGATATAAGTTGATATCAAGCTAGAGCAAAGATGGATGGTCTGAAGGGCTTTACCTGACTTATGTATTTTCATCTTCAGTCTATCGAGCATTCGACCCGTACTCATCGACACATCGTATAAGTCATCTATAACCAGAGTCAACCCCCCATAGACAAAAAAGAGACCAGCATATACTGGGATTGCTTGTAAGCCGCTTGTCTGAAAACCTAACGATGGCATTAATAGAAGTAAGATGTATGCAGGCGCAAAGGTCACCATTAATAGCAAGGAGATGGAGCTGGCTAAGAAGCCATAGACATAGTGATGAAATAAGATTCTCCCCATTTTGACCTTTCCAATAATTTTTGCAGGACCAATATTCAAGATTGCAGTCGCGACTATAGACCACAGGAGCGAACCATCTATTAAATATGGCCAATATGGCTTCCACGAATAATAACTGGTGTAAAAACTAGCTAGCATGTTTGCCACAGAGACTAAGCTGATTACTGAGTTGAATATCAAGGCGAGACTCAGGATTTTCTTCCCAATGACAGATGATATTTTCGGCATGGCGATCAAAAGACTATCGATGGTTTCATTTAAAGCTTGCTTGGTTTTCGGATTTCCCAATTGATCCCTATAATATGTTACCTCTGGAAAGTGAAACCACTCTTACATCCATTGTCTCTGTGTTTAAGAATGCGATGGTTGCCCGGTTGCTAAGGTAACCGCAGACCTCTCCGGGATTTACTACCAATGTGTTGCCTTCTCTATGGGTCAGAGCTTGATGGGTATGTCCATGCACAACCACATCGTAGGAGTTGGTTCTGACAAGTGACTCGAGAAGATCAGTTTCCTCTCCGTGAAGCAAGGCGATCCTTATGTGATCAGATTTTATCTCCGCAAAGCTTGCTTTGACTTGAGCACCTATGTCTTCAAACTTTTTGCACAGCAAGCCTTTCTCAGCATCATTGTTGCCAAAAACTCCTACCAATTTAGCTTTTAGAGGTTCAAACCGCGATACCACGAATGGGGCAATGTAATCACCTGCATGAAGCACAAGTTCCACCTTTTCCTCATTCATCCTTTGGACTGCCCTATCGATAAGGGGTAGCCGATCGTGCGTATCAGCAATAATTCCTATCTTCACGATTCCTCACCAACACTTCCGTATTATGCTATCCTCTACCATTAGACGATCTCATAAGCTTTGTGAAGCCGACTGGCCTAGGATGGGAAAGTGAAACCTGAGATAGCGAGGAGCGACTGAGACTTGTATGTCTCAGATTCGCAGGGTCGACTTTGCGCTCAGAAACCATTAATAGGGGAAGACTAGTAAAGAGGAACATGTTGACATCTGATTAGTTGGAGGAAGACGGATTGGCAAGGCTTAAAATAAACATTTTCTACCTGATCTCTTCTATATGTTCCCTGCTTCTCGTCGGTTATGCTTGGTTTGTGTTTCTTCCCCCGTTCAACGATACACCTGTATACAGCGCAGTTCAGTATGTAGTGATCTTACTGACGGTCCTCTTGATTGCAGTCTCAGGCATCCAAATCTTTCTGTCAATAAGGAGAGAAAAAACACAAGAAGATGATTCTGCAACAGAATTGAAGTAAGACTATTAAAGCAAGCTTAACGCTCTAACTCTCTCGAGCTTTATCAATTTTGTATCTGGTAAATCCACAATGACCACAGGAGTAACGGTCTCCATGGTCAGCCATGAAGTATCCAGGTCCGCATCGTTCACATGTTGGGAGAAGCCTTTCGACCTTGCCCTCTTCAATCTTATAATAGGAAGAAGCAGCTTTTTCCTTCTTCTGCCTCTGAGGTTTCTCTTCTGACATTTACGCGGTTTCTCCTTCTTTCTCCTTTTTGGGCGTGTTTCTGAGTATGATATATTCTGGTTCCACGAACCTTGCATCCTCAACTGAGTTGTAGATTCGTGCTTCACCAAATGCTGTCATCCTTCCAGTCTTTGTCTCATACTTTGTTACATAGACTTTTTCTACGTCTATGTTAAGCATATCCGCAAGTTTCTGCTTTACCTCAACACGCGAAGGTGTTCCACTCCCCTCGTGATCGACGCCAAATGTTACTTCATTTCTTTTTAACAGTTCGTTGCGCCGTTGACTGATGACTTTTATCTTCACTGCGGTCACCCTTGGGAGTATGTTCTGAAATCAAGCTCCTACTTTAGTCTTTCGAAAGTCTATCTTCCATTCGCTCAACTATGTCACGAATCTTCCTTTTGGTAGCCTCTGTCACATCTATCACAACTATCCCCTTTCTTGGCTGACCATAAACCACCATGGAGTCGTAAGGCGCAGATAGCACAGCAATAAGGGTGAGCAGATCTTCTTCGCCTTTGACAAGAACCCTTGTCCGCCCTTCATACTCAATGGCATCCCTTATGACTTGCCAAGCTTTGTCGGTCAAAGTTCCTGCTGGGTTGTTCACTATGAAAGTCTTCCCCACGCTCAGCTTCACTGGAATTATAGGCTTCCGCATAACTTTGTTGTCGACAACTGCGACATCCAGATGTATACCTCTCTTTGCGATGTTTTGTGAGACCCTATCGCCAACGGCGATCAATTTTCTCGGCTTCTTGTCAGTAACCATCTGTCCCAATCTCTCAGTCGTATATCCAAATGAACCTTGTATCAGCAGACCTAAAGGAACCTTCAACTTATTACGAAGTTCAGGTGTGAGAACGCGTATCTTCTGCCACCTCTCTGGTTGCGGAGGATGCGATAATGCTTATTCTGGCATAACCCTTTTTATAGCTTTTCAGGTTAAAGCAAAAACTTGAACGCCTCGAGCATAAGTAGCCAGTTATTATGTTTGAGCGAAAGAGAAGCCCGAAGATACAGAATGGTTTAGGTTCCTGTCAGAGTATTAAGAGAGCATAAATCTTCAGAGTTATTATTCTATGTATCCTGAAAAATCTTGAGAAGATAGATCAGAAAGCAGAGCTAAGCGTTACCTAGGATTGGGGCTCTTTGGATGATGGTCTTGACCTTGCCTTGGTTTTAGATCATTCTGCGGATCTAGACATGATGTCGATAACGATCATTGTCAATGTTGATCTTACCTTGTTGAGCCTTCGTATCCGCCAAGTTACGATGTCTTTTAGCTTTTCCATAGAATCAGCGCTGACTTTGGCTATGATGTCATACACTCCATATACGCTATAGGCTTCTTCAACGCCTTCAACCTTCTTCAGCTCGATAAGGACCTCTCCCTCGGAGCCTATCTCAGCATTTATTAAGACAAAGGCAATCGGCATCTTCGACCTCTCACCTTTCCTACCTCTTGTTCGACTAGTTCATTAATCATTTATGCTTTTTAAGTATTTCCGCACCTTATATACCTCTTACCTATTTAGAACTTCTACTTTTATGGACAGAGAAGAGGCTAATACCGCCAGTGCACAACTGAGGGCGCTCCAGCATAACTGGGGAACCTGTCAGACACGATGCAAGAATACGGATAACCTTATCTGGAAAGAGAAACCTAACTCTAAACGGAGATATGCACTTTGGACTTCCTTGAAAAAGCAAAGATACGAATCTTAAAGGTTGAAGAGCGTACAAAGGACTCTTGGGTTGACATGAGCCTGCGATCAATGAGAGAAGGCGGAGTGCGCTTCTACAATGTGAATGATCCTCTAACTGGCAAGTGGCTATTCAAGGTGTGCTCAGACGAGGAGATGTACAGAACCACCGTCAAAGCCCTAAAGTGTCCACCTGGCAAGGGATTTGCACAGCTAGAGGGAAGCACAATGCTCTATCAAAAAAGCCTTGTTGAAGGTTATTACTATGGCGTCATATCGTTAACATATATAGATGAGAGTGAAAGACTCCGACGGGATGTCGTCGATAAAATGGAGGAAGTGCCAGAAGTAATCAAGAGCAATTTTAAGACTGCTACTTATGAAGAAGCCAAAGGGAAGATAGCCATTGGAAAGAGCCTAGTCGTCCTTTGCGAGGAGAAGGACGAGAAGAAAATGATTGCACTCTTCATTCTCCAGCGGGCTTGGCCTATCTCAAAAATACCTCCTCATATCGGAACCATAAAACCTGACTTATTAGATCTTATTAGGAGCCTTGAGAAAGCAAATATTAGTGACGTTTTCCAGAAGGCAGAAGAACGTCACGGGCTAACAAAAGAGGACACAGATGTCCTCCTCAAGATTCTTGAATCTGAAGGAAAGATAGCAAGATCAGACGAATACATTAAGACAACAAGCTGACACGCTTCAGCTGAAACCGTTCAGTAGCCCTGTCAGAATGCTCTGGATTCTTTCCGTTGATTCACTATCCTTAAATGTTTGAAACAGCATTCTTTCATAAAATCAACCTGGTGACTGGCATGATAGAGGCTGACGTCATAACGACTAGAGAGATGCAGGCTCTAGACATAAACGCTGGATACTTCGGAATCTCAAGGCTTCAGCTTATGGAGAACGCCGGAAGAAACATTGCGGTTGAGGTGTCTTCCCGTTTCAAGCCCCAAGACGTAAGGGTTGCTGTATTCTGCGGGATGGGTGGTAATGGAGGGGACGGTCTTGTCGCAGCCCGGCACCTCGTTTGCTTTGGTTTTGATGTTGACGTGATATTGGCTGGGTGCGCATCATGTATAGTTGATGACGAAGTAAAGAAAAACTGGGAAGCATTAGAATCCTTGAAAGACCATATCATCCTGCATGAAGTCTATGATTCCTCGCTTATCCCTGAAGTTAAAGCCAAAATTTTAATAGATGCTCTACTCGGCACAGGGCTGAAAGGACCTCCCCGTCCACCACTTCTGCAACTCATAAGAA
>Ga0315312_1002135_pt1 | contig 14107 bp, 25 predicted proteins | sample TDP7_MG_FD_203629 | JGI IMG/M metagenome (GOLD analysis project Ga0315312, IMG submission 203629) | Freshwater sediment microbial communities from Lake Towuti, South Sulawesi, Indonesia - TDP7 | ecosystem: Environmental > Aquatic > Freshwater > Lake > Sediment | place: Indonesia: South Sulawesi... | reverse complement strand
CCGGCGATGTCCTCTTCGTAGATGCCGAAATCGATGCCGTGAGTGTGGTCGGGAAGGGTGACCTGGTGAGTGTGGTCGTCGATCGTGACGTTGTGAGTGTGGCTGGCCCCGCCGGACGCTGAGGTAACTGTCCCAATAACAACGTCGTGAGTGTGAGTGGGCGCCGTTTCATAAGTGTATATGTCGGTGAAGGTTTTAGCTGCAAAATCCACAAGAAGGGCCGAGCCCCCAAACTCTCGAGCAGCATACTCGCTCAGCGGATATGCCCCGGGCGATGCCGATGAGATCTTTAACATAATGTGGCGATGAGAGCCGCCGCCAGCGCTTGTCTTGGTCCCTACGGCAACATCGTGAGTGTGAGAGGGCGTGGTTGCGGTCGAGGTCTTGGTTTGAGCGCCGCCCGCTGCGCTCGTAACCACGGTGGCGCCGCCCGCTAAGGCTGCTTTAGAGTGAGCCCTGAACTTTTCAGCCCAAACATGCAGCTTAAGCACGTCGATCTTGAAGGTCTCCTCAGGGATCCAAACGTAACTGATGTACCCATGGGCATCGTCGAGGTTCTCGGCGTCCTGCCAGGTATTCTTAACCGAGGTATAGAGCGCATGCACATAATCGGGAAAATCACTCATGCTTGGCGCCCCCTGTTATCACGTGGTCCGGGAGATCTCCAATAGGGATCTTATGCTTCCGAATCTCAACCTGGTCGCGCATGCCCAGGATCTCCGAGACTGTCTTATACATGTGCATTGGTTTAGCCACGGATTCGCTCATGCCGAGACTCTCGGAGACGGTCTTTTTAAACGCTGCTTTCGTACCGACCGACTCACTCATGCCAAGTACCTCTGTAACCGTGATCGTGTAGGCTACGCCGACGTGGTATGTGATCGCAAGCTTCGGCGCCTTGGCTGAGGATCCGTCATACGACCAAGCGATGCGGTCTGCGCCCGTGTTGGAGAGATCGTTTTCCCAAAACAGAACTAGGTCGTTTCCTGAGGCCCAACCTGCCCGATCAATAATTTCTTTTATGACCGTCTTAATATCGGGGCTTACATACTCCGAGTTGACAACCCAGGCGTTTATCCCATCCCAGGCCACGATCGCCGAGGTCCTCGACCGACCGTTGTAATTTGCCAGATTTGAGAACTGGGCTGCATCGTCCACGTCCTCACCTATGATGTTTGTGCGAACCGTGGTTCCTGATCCCGCAAGGCGGCATGTGAAAGTGAGGTACGCTGAGTCGATGATTGCTCCTTGAGGTATGGTTATGTTGGTGAACCTCATTCCGCAGCCCTCTCGATAGTTTGAGCCATCCTTCCCGGCGTAGTCATGCAGAGCGTTAGAATAAAAGGCGTCCCAAGGCGGATTAACATCGTCGTCCGAATCATAAACGCATGCATCGTCTAGGCTGGCTGCGACCTGTCTGTTTATGGTGGTCACTTATCTCTTCCTCATCAGGCGCCCTGTGTCATCTGAGTCTTGGCCGTGACCTCGAGAGTGTCTCCATCGTCCCAATTTATAGTTTTAGCCGTTTCAACCTTCCTGAAAAGCATGATTCCAGCCGAGACAGCCGTGAACACTCCATACTCAGTTATGGCATGTGATCCGCTGAGGGTATCAGCGTTCGAGAACGTGGTCACAAGCTGAGCCGTGTCGTTTGTGAAGGTCGTCGTTACCCTGGATCCTGTCGCAGCCTTGCGTTTAACCGGGGTTTGGAGATCTGTGTCGTCCGCTGTTGGAGCCGTGGTCCCCGTGCCGATGCCGATGAAATCGAAGGCCGTGCCCCCGACGTCGGTGAGAATGAGCCCTGCAACCTGGGCCATTCCCGTCTTGACCATACTTTTAGACTTGCCCTCTTTCGAGGTATCAAGGATCCACTTGACGGAGCCGTCCTTTCGACGGCAAACAGCGATGATCTGATCGACTAACCCTAGAGATTCTTTCACTTTCATAAACCCATCAACCTCTTAATTATCTCTATGAAGCTTGATATAATCTTCCACGGAGCCGCTATCTCTTCGGGCTGCATCGAGATCCTGACCGTGACCGTGTGATTATAAACGGTGTTAGGGGCGCAGCCGACAAACTTGAGCTGATAGGGGCCCGAGTCTAATTCATAATAGGGCTCCGTGACAACGGTTTCCCCGTCCCCTGTAACCCATTCTCCCCTCGAGAGGGGGACAAGTTGAAACTCTGATCTGAGTACACGGACCTTAACGAGGCGGTGGCATCCTGGCGCAAACTTGACGTCGAGCCGGGTTATCACGCCCTTGGTGAGCTTAAGGATCTGAGTTACAGGCGTCCCTTCAGGCGTCGCCGCCGAGACTGTAATATCCCAAGCGTAGAACACACCAGGATCAGCTCACATAAACTCCGCGCACGTAGAGCGTGCACACATCGTTAGCCGTGGGTGACTCAACCATGGCGGCGGGCCTTTCCCCAGGGCCCAGGTAAAACTTTCCCTTATCTTGGATTCCATACGCTTCCGAGCCCGCTGCTTGGCGCTTAAACCAATATAGAGAGCCGCCTCGATCAAACCCCAGGCGGAGAGTCTTGTTGGCCGTCGTAATATCAATTACGTACATGGCCGTGATCTCAACCACGTGGCCGGGGTCGACGACTGGACCCTTGAGAACGATGTTTGTGGTGTCGGGGGCTTTTCTCTCGTCCTCTCCGACGTACACGTCGCCGGGCTTTATTTCCTTGCTCATGGGTTACATCTACCTCTACTCAACCGCTCGAATCGACTCGCCGAAATGAAAATGGGGGGCTGGCCTAGTATTTCCTGAGCTGCTCTAGGATAATATCGGCTGTTGCTGATCCGCCTGCCTTAACCCTCAGTTTCACCTTGCCCTTCGCTGTGACGTCGTACCAATCCTCATGATCGTCCTGGATCCCACAATCGAGGGGGATGAAGCCGTGAGGTATCGGCCCGGCAAGGAGAGCTCTGAAGGCCTGGACCGCTGCCGTGTTGAGCCTGATGTATCCGCCGACTCGTTCAGAATCGATGTACGGGTTAGTGTTGGAGCCTATACCTGCAACTGCGACATTCGGGACCTCGGCAGGAGTGACAAAGACGTCCAGGGCTGCCACACCTGGCATCGTGCCCACCAAGCCCTCGAGATACATGCCATACTCTTCTATGGCGAGCTGCATCAGGTCATAGCCGTCGATGCTCCATGGAAGCCGCTTCTTGTTCTCCTCGTCAAGCTCGATCTCGCTGAAGATGTTGTCCCACCATAGATCCGCTTTCATACCCATGACGCCGATCCGTTTGATAGGATGGTCATTGGGCAGATCAATGTACTCGTTGGCTGCACTTGCGGGAGTGGTCCACTCATAAAACACCTTGGCCATAATATAGCCCATGGGAGTAACCACTTTCTCGTCGAAGACGTCGGCGAAAACCTCTAGGGTGGCAGCGTCGGGAGCGGATCCGCCTAGGGCCTTGTTGTGTGTGACTTTCAGTTGAGGATTCCTGAAACGGTTGGGATCGAAGGCGAGCAGGGGGTCGAAGAGACGCCGTCCAAAGAGAAGGTTCAGAACAAGGCGGTTCTCGCAATCGTTGCGATACTCCATCTCGTACATGCGGCCCTTCCTCTTGTTGTAGAACATGAGGGCCTCGATCTGTTGCCCGGATAGGCTATACAGAACGTCGGACCCGTCGACGATCTCGACCTTCGAGATCTGCTTAGCGGGATGGGCTGTTGGAGTGTGGCCGTTGTTCGTGGAGTTGAACTTCACCTGGATCTGGCTTATGACCTCAGAGCCGTCTAGGTCGATGGGCTCGGTTTTGGCGGTCGTCGCATCTGTTTGCTTGTAGAGCTCGGTCTTACGATATTTCAAACCTCAATCACCTTGGTCTCTGTGCGTGAGGGCTGTTCTAGGATGCTGCTCCTAGAAGGGCCAGGCGCTTCTTATGCAACGGGTCGCCGATCTTCTCAACAATCGCATAGTTGCCAGCTGAGCCTCTTGGACCCCTATCGGGGACCGAGAGGGCTGCCAGAACTGCGACGTAAGGATCGAATCCCCCTTGCATGTCCTCGATGGCTGCGCTTACGCCGGGACCGAACCTAGAGATCCCGACGCTCTCGATCTTCCTTTTGAACTTGCTAGACTTGCCCTTGACTCCGCCAGCGAAGCGGTCGCCGATTTTAGGATCAGCGATCGATGCCTTGTACGTGCCCTTGGCTGCTGCTGTGTTTGTTTCCCAGGTGTCGGCTGCGGCAGGAGCTTCGGCTTCATAATAGCCGGCTCTGCCCGGTGTCACATCGCCCCATTTCTTGGCGATATCTACTGCGCTCGGAACTGTTAATTTCCGTGGCATAACAATCTCACGAAGGGTAATATGGAAAAGACTCTTATTAAGCTTCGATGGATTCTTAACTCAAGTGTTTAAGGTATGGCGACGCACATGCGCCGAGACCTCGAGCCCCGCTGGGTTTCGTGGTACTGCTCCAAGAAATACCCTCGAGACATCGTTAAACTGAGATGCCCCCTAGGCCCGGTCCCCGACAAACTGAAGGAAGCGGTCGGAGAGGGAAAGGCGATCAAGATGTATAGGCCGTGGCGGCCAGAGGTCGACGCCCTCGTTATTCTGCAAGGAGCCATACGCCTGATAGAAGCTAAGATCTTCAAGTACATGGACGGCCTGAGCAAGCTGCCCGTGTATCAGAGCCTAGTCATCGCCACGCCTGAACTCAGAGCCTGGAGAGAACTCCCGGTTCAGATGGTCCTCTTAATTCCTGAGAGGATCCCCTGGGTCGTGGCCGCAGCCGAGAAGATGGGCGTCGCCGTCGACAACGATGCGCCCGACTACATTACCCAGGCCTGGGAAGAGCGAGATAAGTACTGGACCAAGCCTTATATCGAGAAACGTGAGAAGCGTAAAGAAACATTGAAGGAATTGGGTTATGAGTAGCAAACTGAGACTGATCAACCTGGATCCGAACAAGATCGAGATCCCCCCGATCCGAGTTACCTCTGTATGGGACCCCGAAGAATACGAGGTATTCAAGGCTTCGCTCGAGGCGGACGGCCAGGGCCAAGCCATAATCTGCGTGAAAGAGGGCGAGCATTGGTGGCTAGCCGACGGCCTACACAGGCTCGAAGAGGCCAAGGCCAAGGGCTGGAAACGTATAGCCGTAGCCTACAAGGAAGGAACCCTCATCGACGCCAAGGTCCGAAACCTCTACATGAACCGGCTGCGCGGAAAGACCAAGGCCAGCGAAGAGGTAACCCTCATCAGGGACCTATACGAGAACGACGGGCTCGATCTCCCTGACATCGGAAAGAAAACGGGGATCCCCCTGGACCTTATTGAGAGGCGCCTAGCTATCGGCCGGGCAGATCCATACGTCCTCGAGTGTCTCGACAACGAAAGGATCGGCGTCGGCATCGCTTTTGAACTCAGCCGTCTCCCCAATGAGAAGGGTCAGGTACGCCTTCTCCAGGAGATTCTTAAGCAGCCCAGATCGCCCCCTACCGAATGGGTTAAGGGCATAGTCGACGAGAGCCTCAAGATTCTCACAGCCAGAGCCAAAGCATCAGAGGACGCCAGCCCCATAATCCCCCTCAGAACAATACCGTGCTTTTTTTGTGATGGAAGATACGTCGAGAACGATGTCCGAGGAGTGATCGCATGCACCACGTGCGCGGGGCTCGCCAAAGACTACATAAAAGAACTCATGCGAAAACGGCGCCAGGAAGGCACGCCAGAAGAGGCCCTCGCTAAACGGATCGTAAAAGCCTCGGTTGGCGAAGAGCCGTCCCCCTCAGAACAGCCCGCCAAGGTTGGCGAACGCCAATCTCCCCCCCTTGAACGTTAAACGAACAGCCAAACAGCATTTTCAGCCGAACATTAAAATCTCATGCGGGTTGGCGGTGGGGGTTGGCGGAATTTGCTTCGCCAATGGGGGGCGCCAATGGGGCCCAAAACTTTTATGTTCTGAGTCGCCTTTCTTGTTGTGGTGAAAGGCGTGGCTGAAAAGGGTTTAGAGAATTGGGTGATTCTGAAGCCAGGCGTCCCTAAGAAATTGCATTTTAGCGATCATCGGTTTCTTGAGAGGGTTATTACGGACCCTGTTTTTGGCGTTGAGAAGAGGGTTCAGAGCCTTATGCTGCTTGTGGATGAAGAGGACGGGCATCCCGTTGAGAAGACGCTTAGCATTGTGAGCAGCAAACTTGTTCAGGAGCTCTCAGGGTATCTCGAAGGCAAGAAGTATAAGGGTTACCGATTCGTGATCGTGAAGGATGCGCCTGGGACCGTACCGCCAAGGATAGAGTCGATTACGCCAATATAGGGCCCCCCTTGGCAGGCGCCATACTTGGCGATAGGGGAAGGGTTAAGAGTAGAGAGGGCCTTAAGTACCTAAAGGCCGTGGATCCATTCTCAGATCTCCGAGGGTTTCAACGCTTCTAGCGCGCAGCGTGGGCTTATCCACGGCCTAAGGTTAAGATTTACGCAAGACCTTGCGCAGATCTTGAGCTCCCTAGCTTTCTCGGCTTAGAATATGTCAGAGGTCACGTACTGGGCAGCTAGGGTTAGGCTTATATTCTCGTAGAGTTCTTATTTTGTTCTTGGTGAGGTCTAAATGCCGAGCCTAGAGAAAATCGGGAAAATCGATGAGACCCGTACTTTACGCTGCGCGCAGCGAGGAAGCGGGCTCTACCTATTCCTGCCGAAAGACCTCGTTGAAATATACGAGCTCATGGGCGGCGACAGGATTACGGTCAAACTCCTAGAACACTATCGCCCAGGAGGAAAAGAAGAGGAGGCTGAGAAGGATGAAGATGAAAATTGAGTTCGAGGACCACGACGAGTACGACGACCTAGTGAAGAGTCTGGTGAGGACTGCTTACGTCCTACTTGACGAAGAGAACACGTCCCTATCTGACGACTTGTTAAGGTGTGTCTTGAAGCTGCTGGAAGGTGAGATCATTGAGCCCTAAGATAGAAAACTTAAGCGAGGACCTCAAGCTTGCAATTCACCAGGTAGTGGCCAGGGCCTTCGATAAGATCGAAGAGGACACGGGCGGGGAGATCGTAGTTGAGGACCTGACTGTCAAAGGGTTCTCGATATCGGTTTCGGTGACTCTGCGACCTCGAGAGCCGGGGGAGCCGAAGAGGGTTAAGGAGGCCGAGAAATGAGCCCGGTTAAGGAGCTTATGGAAGCCATGAGGAAGGCCAAGGAACGGAAGGCCAAGGGCCCGGCTCGCAAGAAGGTTTACTCGATAGCTTCCGTGGCTGACTTCAAGGAATATGAGCCCAGGATCCTTGAGAGACTGATCCATAGCGGGCTAACATATTTCAACCTGACTGTGGCCGACGAGGACGGGTTTAGCAGCTGCTATTTTACCCCGGCGGCTCCGCTTAAGAAGGGTGGCGGGACCATTCGTGTGGATGACTATGAGAAGATTGTTAAGCTGTTGCTCTCTCATCCTAAGGTCCGACATATCGAGTACGATCCAGAGGGGCCCTGCATCAGCGCCATATTCGAGGATCCCTATGGTCCCGCGGAGACCGAAGGGGAAGAGTTTTAGATGAGCGAGACTGAAAGGCTGCAAACGGTGACGGTGCTCAGGCGCATCAACCTGGGCAGCTATCAGCATTACGAGATCAGCGTGACGATCTCGGATCCAATCGAGAAGGCTGCCCTATACCGGGCGCTCGTCCTCATGGTCATGGCCTACAACGCCCTCGGATGTACTGATAAAATCGACGTCTCGAAGGTGCAATAAATGAACACAAAAGAGATCCTGGACATCCTTGAGGTACATCAAAAAGCCTTTCACCACATGGTACTCACCTACAGGCAAGCCAATTACACAACGGCAGCCGAGATCTGTCTACGCCTCGAGGAACTCTTAAGCAACCTTAGAGAGGCCTTGAAGAGATAGCTATGAAAAGAAGAGTTAAGATGATCCTGGAAGCGATATCCGCGGCCACAACGATCGCATGCTTAATAGTGATCCTTGAGGCCCTAGCAGCGATCATGCTTGGCGCCGAAAAAGTCTATCTCTACGAGCCGAACCTAGCCATAGCAACACTTGAGGCCCTTATCGTCGGTGCAACGCTGATCTACACATGCCATAAATTGGTAAAAGCCCTCATCGCCATAAGGGGACGGATAAAGCATGAGTGAGGTCCATGTGACGTGCAGCCACAGCATCGACGAGCCTTGTCGACTGCACCCGGTCGACTGCAACAACTGTTACCATGGTAACAAGTGTAAGATGAGGCCATGGATGCAAGGCAACCCAGGCAAGATCAAGAGCTGCCGATTCTTCGCTCCAATAGGCCAGAAAACTCTATAAGTTACGAAATTCGTAAAAGTCGACTTTTTTTATAGTCTCATCTCACGTCCCTAGTCAGGTCCTGGCCACCCGGGCTAACAAGCCACGTGGCCCCGCAACGCAGACAACGACCCTCAAGGAAAAGCCCTTCCAAGGGACGGACCTGGCTCACTTGCCTGGATCCACACGTCAAACAATGTGGGCCCGGCGGAATCTGATCCCCGACGTCAACCTTCCAGGTGGACCTCGGCCTACCCAGGAATACATGAGTCAGATTGATGATTAAGGGATTGGCGCCAGCGATGCTCACGGTGCCGGTTTCTTCCCCTTTCAAAGCCGCCGTTATCAAAGCATCCAAAAGGTGGCATGTAGTAGTATTATGTTTCTCGGCTAGGGCCTTAAACTTGTCCCAATTCGCGCCATAAATCCAGATAGAGGTCCGCTTAAGACCTTCCCCCTTATGAGACTTCATGTGAGCCCGGAGACTCTGAACCTTAGGCCAAGCCTTGCCGCAGATCATACACTTATAAACTATGAGAAGTCCTTCCACAGCACAGACACCTCGCTTCCCTTGTCTAGGCAAACCGTTTCCCTTAACATAATCGTTTGCATTATTTAATACTTGGCGCTATTCTATTCGGACCCCTAGTGAAGGTTAAGGGGGGGGACTTGGTTGATCCTAGATGCGACGTGCGGCAGCCGAATGATGTGGTTTGAAAAGGATGATCCTGAGACTGTTTACCTGGATATCCGAAGGGGACGGTTTGACACTCCGACGGCCTTTAACAAGCAGGCCATAATCGAGCCGACGGTCCAAGCTGATAACAGGGCTTTACCCTTCAAGGATGATGTATTCGACCTCGTTCTCTTCGATCCGTCGCATCATTTCGGGCGCAAGGCCCGGCTGGCGCTGCATATTGCTTACGGCTTCATAAACCCTTATTCTTGGCATTGGGACATAAATCTGGCTGCGAAGGAATTTTTTAGAGTATTAAGGCCCGGCGGATTCCTAGTGTTCAAGTGGTCCTCGCATGACATACCCTTAAAGAAGGTTTTACCCTTGATCCCGGCTAAGCCGTTGTTCGGCTCCAAAACCCTGGTCGCTGAAAGACAGTCGACACATTGGATCATCTTTCGCAAGGACCATAGATCTGGCGTATGAATCGGGCCTTCACAACCGAGATAAGGGACGTGGGTTCAAATCCCAGCCGAGGGAAGTCGATGTATGCAACATTGGAAGCGTTGGAAGCGATCGCAAGGGAAGGCTGGAAGAGAACCAGGGATCCCTATTGGAAGGCCCGGCTCAAGTGGATAAAGGGGGCTAAGATGTCATGTACGACCAGGAAGCCGTGAGCTTCTTAGACATGATCATCTCAACCCTCTGCGAGCACGAAAGGGCGCTCAGCGAGATCGTCGACCGGCTCGAGAAGGTGACTCGGATCCTTGAGTCTCTTCCGCTTTCTTCTCAGGGGAAGGGGTCGGCTTCGGAGCGAGAATCTCGCTCAAGATCTCGTAGGGCCTAGCCGGTTTCTTCTCCTCTTTTTTCTCATTCATTAAGCAGCTGCTCCTAAAAGTTTCAATTCTTCATCGTACTCAGAGAGCTCCTCATCACGTTGTTTCTCGGCCGTGGCAAGGGTTTCTTGGAGATCTGCAATCTGCGCGGTGAGCTTCTTAATTGATGCTGCAGATCTGGCTTCCTGGAGCTCTCGGCGCTGAGTTTGGACCGTTATGAGTCTTTCAAGGGCTGCGGCACGGGCAGGCGTGGCGGTTGGCATCTCCATATCATACGCTTCGATCTGGGCGTCGATAACGTCGAGAGTCTCCTTGGCAACGGTTTCGGCGTCCTCGAGTTGAGTGGTCGCAAGATCTATCTGATTGTTGAGCCTGGCCAGCGAGGTCTCGTATCGACGTGCAGCCTTGGCCTTCCGGCTCGTGATCGTGGTTCTGCGGCGCTCGATCTCCTCGTCGGTGAGGGGCATCGGCGTAAGCTCCACGGCAAGGTCGAGCCGGGCGTCCCTCGCGGTCCAATCGTGATCCATTAGGCGCTTTACATATTCCTCGTCGCCGATGAGCCCTAGCTCACGTGCTTTTCTTACCCTTGACTCAGGCATAACCTTGGCTCTGGCGACCGCCTCATCTCGGGACGTCTTAAGTCGGCGAGCCTTGGCTTCAGCTATCATCTTAGAGCGCCCTGTGGCTTCAATACCGAGATCTCTCAGGTCCGTACTGAGCTGTGTCTCATCGATGGACTCCTTAACGTATTGGTTGACGCTGACCTTGGCCATGTCAAGGGTAAAGTCTCGATCACGTCTGAACTTAGCCCTGGCCACCCATAACTCGATCATCTCAGGACGTCCCCCTATTGCCTCGAGGTTGGCCCTAAGCTGAGCCTCGTCGTCGAGGTAATTCGTAAAGTCATACATGGCTTCCGTGCGAAGGGAATTCCTCTCAGCCTCAAGCCGATAAGCGATCATGGCGTCGGCAGCCTTCTCAGCATCCTCTAGGCTGAGCCCGCCCCAACGCCTATATTTGACGATATCATCCCGATCGTAAAGATTAGTGTCGTAGCCATAGCCGAGCTCCCTTGCTCCCGGGGGCCTAAAGGCCACGTTAAAGATTGGTTCGCGCCACATAGGATGAACGTCGGCGATGTGCAACGCATACATGAAATCCTCTTTCTTCCAGTCTCCACGCCAGAGGTTGGCGTAGGCCTGTAAAAGAGGAATCGGCTCAAAATGTGCGGTCCAGTATCGATCGCACCAGGTCTTACTGAAACCTTGAAACGCCATAGCTGCAACGAACTCGCCGGGCGCCTCAATAACCATTTTAGGATCGAAGGCTTCGCGCACAACCATCCTGACGAGGTCACCTGAGCCGGGGATCTCCGGGGTAAACATCTTGTTATATGCGTGGCGAAGGGGAATAAGCAGCCCGATCTCCGTCGGCATGTTAAATATCCTGCTCAGAACCCCGCCTATTCCTATGCTGCTTGTGATCGTATCAGCCAGGTCCGCAAACCCTAGATGTTTTAGGGGATGAGCTGCATCTGCAGCTTGGCCTAAAATATGGCCGCCGACCACTCCGAGGCCGCAGAGGACCGCCACGTTTCTGGCTGTTGTAAGGACCGCCCCTTCCTCTGGCGGGCTCTTATACATGGTTTGGACCTCTTCAGCGACCCGGGTCTGCATGGTTTCAACCATGACGCTTACAGCGGTCTCAAGCTCCACGTCCGGGGATCCTGGCGTGAAAGTGGCTGTGAGGCCGTCGAGGATGCGGCGGCCCACGTCCATTAAGAAGCCTTGAACTGCGGAGATCACGGGGTTTATGGCGCCTATGATCATCTGGCTGATCCAGGTTAGATGTTTGAGAAGCCAGTCCCCAAAGGTTTGCAGCCCCGAGCCGAGCGCTTCCACAACGCCGCCGAGAAGGTCCCCTGCCAGGCCGGAAAGGCTGTCCCATACCCATTTAAGGCCGTTGCTTACCTGGGCTGCAAAATTTCCGACTGTTGAGGAGATTGCGGTCCATAGGTTGTTTAGGCCGCTGCTGACTGAGTTTTGCAGCCAATTAAGGCCGTTGTTTACGAAATTCGTAACACTATTCCAGCCCTGGCTTATTACACCGCTGAGCCAATTCCAGCCCTCAGAGATTCGGTCCCTTAACCAATTGACGCCGTCCCAAAACTTGCCAGATATCCAATTCCAGCCCTCAACCACACGATCTCGAAGCCAAAGCAGCTTACTCCAAACGTAGTTACTGAGAGACGCCCATCCCTCAGAAACCCGGTCTCGAAGCCACGTGATCTTATCCCATACGTAGTTACTCACATAGGATATCTGGCCTAGAATGTAGGTTTTGACGCCGCTGAGCCCGGCGGTCACCTGGTCCCATACCCAGCGGCCAGCATTGAACGCTGACGTGCTTACCCAATTCCAAAAACTCTCGAACCAGCGTTGAACCCCGTCTAGGGGCCAGGGCCAACCAGCCATAGACTACACCCGGAACGATTCTGGCTTCTGTTGCAGCCTACGCTTAATATCGTCCTTGAGGGCCTTCTTCTCAGCTTCCTGAGTCCATTGGTCCTTGGGGATCTGCACGGTTGCCGGGGGCAAACCCGCAGCCACATAGGTAACCTGGCGGATGATCACCGGCTGCGCGATCTTTGGGAAGGTTGTGACGTCCTCCCTTGAGATAACCGTGACCTCGATCTCCTCTTCCTTCTTAGCCACTTGGCTTCCCTCCTGGTATGTGAGTCGATATAAGCCTGGCAGCCATTTCACGGAGGTACTGACAGGCCTGACACGTGCAGCTTGAGCCCTGAGCCCAGAGAAGCACGGCCATAAACTTTTCCCCGCTCTCCTGAGAGGGGATTATAGTTTCCTCTATCTTCGATTTTCTACTCAAACCCTTACACCTTAACGTTTACGGAGAATTATTCTCGCCGAGAAGATTTAAGACTTAACACTATTTCCCTTTGATCTTCCGCTTGGCGACGAGGATCCCGAGGAATTCGACCGCTGCAGCGCATGCGACGACTCCGAAACCGCTCAGGGTAAGGGCTCCCTGGCTGAATAGGGCGCCTAGGCCCGTGAAAAAACATGATCCGGCATAGATCCCGGCATCAATTAGGGCATCGCTCCAATCGAAGGATCCGTCAGCGTTATTTTTTCCCTTCACCGTCAACATGGTGCTTTTCTTCCTTCATCTCCATATCTTTATGACTGTGCAAGCATTTAAGCTCATACAGGATGAGGAGCAAGAGGGCCTCATCATCTTCAATCTGAAGGGCCTCGGCGACTTTCCGAGCATATAGTAAAAGCCCCTTGTATTGTTCTAATTCGGTCGGCTCACGTCGACGTTTTGATCCTTTAAGGGCCATTCTCTCAACTCAAAACTGGGCATACATCTTGCAGAGCTCATAATATAACAGCCTTGCCCTCAAGCGGCCGCTGGCCGAGAGCTCCAGGCGCCAAGTACCATATTGCAACGTCTCGAAATACTCGCTTAGATCAAGAATCACGCTGTCCTCGCCCGTGCAGACCACGCCAAAATCCTTAACCAGGCTGCCGCTTGGATCATAGAGGACCGCTGAAAGGGTACGCCCGGCGATGTCCTCTTCGTAGATGCCGAAATCGATGCCGTGAGTGTGGTCGGGAAGGGTTACCTGGTGAGTGTGGTCGTCGATCGTGACGTCGTGAGTGTGAGAAGCGCCGCCGGACGCCGAGGTCTTGGTCCCATAATTGACGCTGTGAGTATGGTCCGATATCTCTTCTTCGGTGTAGAGGTTCACATTGGCGCCCTGATCGATGTTAAGGGTGATTGAGGCTGCGACCGACGTCCGGCAGCCATACTTATCCAGGTCCGTCGTCTGGGGCGTGTCGTTGATCCACTCAAACATCATGTGTCTATGTTTGCCGCTTGCCCCTGAGGTCACGGCTCCAATAACAACATCGTGAGTGTGAGAGGGCGTGGTCGCGGTCGACGTCTTGGTTTGACCGCCGCCCGCTGCGCTCGTAACCACGGTGGCGCCGCCCGCTAAGGCAGCCTTAGAGTGAGCCCTGAACTTTTCGGCCCAAACATGCAGCTTAAGCACGTCGATCTTGAAGGTCTCCTCAGGGATCCACACATAACTGATGTACCCATGGGCATCGTCGAGGTTCTCAGCATCTTGCCAGGTGTTCTTAACCGAGGTATAGAGCGCATGCACATAGTCGGGAAAATCACTCATGTTTGGCGCCCCCTGTTATCGTGTGGTCCGGGAGATCTCCAATAGGGATCTTATGCTTCCGAATCTCAACCTGGTCGCGCATGCCCAGGATCT
>Ga0315312_1002134_pt1 | contig 14109 bp, 7 predicted proteins | sample TDP7_MG_FD_203629 | JGI IMG/M metagenome (GOLD analysis project Ga0315312, IMG submission 203629) | Freshwater sediment microbial communities from Lake Towuti, South Sulawesi, Indonesia - TDP7 | ecosystem: Environmental > Aquatic > Freshwater > Lake > Sediment | place: Indonesia: South Sulawesi... | reverse complement strand
TCGTATGGACACAGATTCAGTAGATCGATTTGCTCAGCAGTTGCGATCAGATACGGGCTTTCTGGCGTTCCTTCCCCCGAAACAAATCCGAGCTTGAAATGCGCATCGCGTTCGTATGGACACAGATTCAGTAGATCGATTTGCTCAGCAGTTGCGATCAGATACGGGCTCTCTGGTGTCCCTTCCCCCTCAACAAACATCAGTCTGAAGTGTTTGTCCTGCTCACAGGGGAACATCGCTATCGTGTCGAGGTCGTCGCCTGTGTAGATGAGGTAGGGATCATCTTTCGTTCCGGTCCCAGCCAGAAAATCGGATAGCCGTATGTCGATCACTTGGCCGGGCTTGTGCTCCCATGCTAGCCGTGGATAATCTTTACCATCATCAATCGCCCAGGCTCCCTCATTGCATATTGCCCATTCTGAGAATGTGCTGGCCGTCTGCATCTCGGCCGTTGCCTTGCCTGTGCCACCGGCACTCTTGGTCTGCCTGCTGGTCTGTGTATCCCAGAAACTTGCGGTGACTCCGCCGTGATTCCAACCCACGAGGCCGCCGACATTTTCCACTCCCTCAACACTGCCGGTTGAATAGGAGTTAATGATTGTGCGGCTGTTGTATCCCACCAGGCCGCCGACATATTTGTCGCCTTTCACGCTGGCCGTTGAATAACAGTTGGTTATTGTGCCAGCGTTCGATCCGACCAGACCACCCACCGCCGAAGCTCCGTGAACGCTCCCGCCTTGGACACAGCAGCCGCTGATGGTTCCGTCTTTAAGAAAACCAATGATCGGGCCAACACAATCTTCTGTTCCCCCGTTAACATTAGGAGCAATCAATCCCAGATTTTTTATTAGGGCATCTTTCCCGGCGACGTGCCCGAAAAGTCCTACGTATTTTGTGCTGCCAGAAGTGCGAGCCAGGTTTGAGATTTCCTTCCCGTTCCCGTCAAAAACGCCAGTGAACGGTCTGTCTGGAGTCCCGATGATGCTAAACGCCGTGCTGGTTTTCACCGAAAGGTCGATGTCGGCGGTCAATTTGAAATGCTTGTCGTAGTCTTGCGGAGTTTCGCCGAGGGCCATCAGGTTGTCTGCCGTAGCGATTTGGTACGGGTCTTCCGCCGTTCCGCTGCCGCCACCGTATTTGGCATAGGCAGTGGACACGATGGTCAAAAAGACGATGGCTGCTGTTACAAATCTACTTGTGACGTACATAGCTCACCTCCTTCTTGGGGCAGCAGGCCGCAGCAAGGCCTGTCTCGTAAGTGTCCACCAAAATCCGAAATCCTAAACCCTAAGCACGAAACAAGCCCGAATGACCCAAATTCCAAACAGCGTTGTGTAGGCCTGTTTCGGTTATTTGGCTTTTGAACCTTTGGATTTGTTTCGGATTTCGATATTGGAGTTTCGGATTTCATGGGCCTAATCAAACCTGTGTGGAAAACGCCGGTTAGAACAACTCGCTCGTTCCGGGGTTGCCCTGTAATTAGTAAAGGGACTATCCGCAAGATTTCTGACTTTCGAGTCGCTTTCATACTCTATTCCTCCTTCTGCCGCTCTGGGTAGCGTACAGCGTATACGCTAAACCCTGAACGCAGAACGCTTTCTTGCCGCTTCAATATGTAGAATACCAGATTGTGGTTGTCGAGTCAATTACTCCGTATGCCCAATCCAACCAGCCCCGCACCAATTTCCCATTCGTGAGTCCATGCGAGGAGTTGGACCTTTTTATCGGGGAATTGGTGCGGGGTCAGCAGTTTTTTTGTAAAACTGTTAAAAAAACTCTTGCAAAAAGCCTACATGCGCGTTAACATTCAATTTGGTAAGATCAAGAAGACAGGGTGAAAACGTTTATTATAGCTTTTTGCCTGTCATCATAATTTGTATTTCGTTAACATTCATATCATCCCTGCCTTCGAAAGCAGAAATCAGCGGTCGCAAGCAAGATGCCTGTACATCTGTGCTTTGTCTTGTGTTCTGTGCCTCGGGCCCAGCACTAATTGCCCGGCACATTCGAGGGCTGTTAGCGCCAGCTCGGCAATTAGTGCTGGGTGCCCTACGGCATCATAGCATAATTATCATAAATTTTTGAAAGGGCACGAAAATGAAACGAAGGATGCAAATCACAGCGGTTCTGGTCACGGTCTGGACAGTTCTTCTATCGGCAAACCTGGCCAATGGCAAGCCCCTGCCACAAGTGGCAGGGCTAATTAGCCCCCGCCTCTGGGCGGCGGGGGCTGGGCATTGGAAGCTCGACGAGAGCTCGGGCAACAGAGCCATGGACTCAAGCGGTAATGGCAGACATGGCGTCCTCCGCGGCGGTCCGGTCTGGCTACCTTTGGGCGGAAGGATCGGCGGGGCTCTATCGTTTGATGGTGCAGACGATTATGTTAGCACACCGTTTGTGTGGGACCCGGCTAAAGGGCCGTTCAGCGCGTTTGCCTGGATCAAGACGGATGCCGCAGAAGGGACCATCATATCACAGGCTGATGGAACCGGGTACGGAACAACATGGCTGGGCACAACCGGCCCGCAAGGGATACTTACTACTACTTTGTCAGACGGTGGCCGGTTCGCAGCCCCACTGGCGTCAGAATTTGTAGCCACCGATGGCCTCTGGCATCAGGTTGGCCTGGTATGGGATGGCTCGCGCAGGCATCTTTACGCAGATGGAGTAGAGGTCGCTAAAGATGCCAATATCCTGCGCCAGTTGTATGGCTGTAATGGTGGGCTGTACTTTGGCGCGGCCAAAACCCTTGAGCAAACCGGCTTTTGGTCCGGCCTGATTGATGACATTCAGATTTACGACTCGGCTTTGAGCAATTCACAAGTCGAGGAGCTATTCCGCAGCAGCAAAAAAAGTTCAATAAAAGACACGGTCAGCGTGGTAGCGCTTGCACCAAAGACTTTATATGCCGGCAGCACCGGCACGGTGTCTGTTACGGCGGTGAACATCGCGGACCGAAGTCCCGCCAGCGTGCCCGTGACTGTATCGCTGCGGACAAATCCCTCCAGCCCGACACAACTTTTCGAGGGGACAACCGATGACCAAGGTCGGCTTACCGGCTGGTTCGATGTCCCTGGTGTGGAGCCGGGAACATACACGCTGCAGATTCAGGCGCAGGGCGTTGAAGATCTCATGACTGCCCAGGTTCAGGTAAAGTGCATGCCGGTCGTTCTCATTGAAACAGATAAACCTATTTACAAGCCCGGCCAGACAATGCACGGCCGCGTTCTGATATTGACCAACAACTTACGGCCTACCGCGTCTTGCCAAGTCAGCGTGGAAATCACCGACGGCAAAGGCGTCAAGATATTCCGAAAGTCGCTTACCAGCAACGCCTTCGGCGTGGCACCTTTTGAACTGGATTTGGCTGATGAACTGAATTTCGGCACCTGGAAAATCACTGCCAAGTCCGGTTCTGCTTCCGGCTCAGTGGACGTCCGCGTGGAAAAGTATGTACTGCCGAGGTTCGACGTGGACCTACTTATGGAGCGGGATTACTTTCTTGTAAATGAAAAGATCGCCGGAACCGTAAAAGCCGACTACTTCTTCGGCAAGCCCGTAGAGGGGACTGTCAAAATAAAGGCCAGCAGATACGTCGGCCTCTGGGAGGAATATGCCAACTATACCGCGACGCTATCGGGCGGCAGCGCAGAATTCATCCTTCCGGCGGTGGGCTACGTAAGCGGTACGCCCGGCGCGGGCGGTGGCGGCAGCGTCCAGCTTGAGGTCACCGTCACCGATACTTCGGACCACCAAGAGAAAACCATCAAGCTGCTCAAAATAGTGGAATCTACTGTCCAGTGCCAGCTTATCGCCTGCTCGCCGTCTATTACGCCGGGCCAGTCTTTTGAGGTTCTGCTGGTAGCCGAGACACCGGACGGCCAGCCCGTCACCGGCACCGCGGAGGTCTCCTGCCAGTATTTCGACAAGAACTATCAGAATCTATCCGAGCAAAAGCGGTCGCCTATCCCGGTCAATGGCTCAGCGTTTGTGCCATTTATTGCACCTGAGCATACAGCCTGGGCTCAACTGCACGCTTCGGTCCACTCGCAGAATGCAATTGCCCAAGCCACTTTGATTATTTACGCAGCTTATTCGCCCACCGATAGTTTTCTGCATCTGCGAGGCGCTTCGGAGAGAAAAGTCAAAGTCGGTGACACTGTAAAGATAGATGTATTCCGAACACACCAGGCGACGATCTATTACGACGTGTTCGCAAACGGACATACGGTGTGGTCAGATGCTACGACCGGTTCGCAGATTATTTTCCAGGCCACGCAGCAAATGGTGCCCGCCGCCAAAGTAGTGGCATACATAATCAATCCAAACAATGAAATCTCGGCGGACACTCTGCCACTTGAAGTGGTTATGGAGAATGCAGCCGAACTTAATGTGCAGTTTAATACTGGGCAGACCTTGCCGGGCGAGCCGGTGCAGGTGTCCGTGCAGGCAGAAACCGAAGCGATGGTGGGCTTAGCTATTGTTGACGAGTCGGTATATGCCCTAAATGAGGGCCGACTGAATATGCAGGAGGTGTTCAACGAGCTAGAGCGTCGGTTTATGGAGCCGCAGGTTGAAACCCACGAATCTCCAACCACATACGGGGCATACGAAGTATTCAAGCAGGCTGGTGTGCAGGTGCTGGTTTCAAGCGCGGTCGACCTGCCACAAGGCCAGCGCATAGGGGGCGTCTGGGGCCCGCCCTGGGTCGTCCCAGCACGGGGCGGAGGCTGGGTGCCGGCGCCTAATGGGGCATTCGATGAAAAAAACCGCGAAGGTGCTGCGCTGGCAGAGGTGACATATATTCGCCAGTATTTCCCGGAGACATGGCTTTGGCTGCCCGACCTGCTCACCCAGCCGGATGGAAAGGCTACGGTCGATCTAACCACTCCCGACAGCATCACCACCTGGCGATTGCACGCAGTCTCTACATCGCAGCAAGGGCTGGGTATTACTGGAACGGCGCTTCTGGTGTTTCAGGAGTTCTTCGGCGAGCCCGACCTGCCCTACGCCGTTACCCGCGGCGAGCAATTCCCGGTCCGCATCCAGATATTCAACTACCTTGACCAGCCGCAGACGGTCCAGGTCGAGCTGGCTGAGGGCGATTGGTTCAAATTTCTCGATGACGCCACCAAACAAGTCTCAGTCAGCGCGAACTCGGTAAGTTCGGTTTCATTCTTAATCGAACCTGCCAAGCTGGGGCGTAATATCCTGGAGGTGACGCTCCGCTCGCCACTGCGGGCAGACGCCGTGCGTAAAGAGCTGCTGGTGGAAGCTGAAGGCACACGGCGTGAGCTGGTCACGAACGGTCTAATAAAAGCAGGCCAAACCGTTCAACTGTCTGCCGATATGCCGCCCTACAGTGTGCAAGGCTCAGAAAAGCTGCTTCTAAGCATCACGCCCAGCCTGGTTGCCCAGAGCATCAACGGAGTCGATGACCTACTCCACATGCCTTATGGCTGCGGCGAGCAGAATATGATTTTCTTTGCGCCGGATGTCGAGGTGCTGCGATACCTAAGCGCAACCGGACAGTTGACGCCTGAAGTTCGGGCTAAGGCTGAGCACTTTATCACCGTTGGCTATCAGCGAGAGCTGACTTTCCGCCATAAGGATGGCTCGTTCTCAGCCTTCGGCGAGAGCGACCAAACAGGCAGCCTGTGGCTGACCGCCTTCGTTCTGGATTGTTTCAGTGCGGCAAGGGACATTCAAACCATTGATGAAACTGTCCTGGCTGAAGCATCTCACTGGATTGAGGTCCATCAGTCAGCCGATGGCTCCTGGGAGCCGATCGGCTTTGTCTGCCATAGCGAAATGGTTGGCGGCGTGAAAGGTACTTACGCGCTGACAGCTTTTGTTACTATCGCTCTGGCCGATTACGGTGCAGCAATGCCGCAAGTGCTCACTAAGGCCACCCAGTATCTGGCCAGTAACGTGTCCGCTGTTCGGGATGATGCGTATGCGCTTGCGATTGCTGCGCTGGCTTTTGCGCGAGTTAAAAATACCACAGCAGCCGAGGCGGCAATTGACCGGCTGATGGAAATCGCCATCAGGGATGATAACGGCATCCACTGGGAGCCTCACGCTGTCGAGACCACGGCATACGCAGCGCTGGCGATGATCGAAATGGAAAAAGCCCAGGCGAATGATGCCATCAAGTGGCTGGCCTTGCAGCGAAACAGCCTGGGCGGCTTCGGCAGCACCCAAGACACGGTAATGGCGTTAAAGGCCCTTATGACTGCGGCCAGAGCACAAAGCCGAAATGTCAACCTCACAATCACCGCGAAAGCAGCCGGCAAAGGCGTGGTGGCGCAGTTCAATGTGGATAGCAGCAACTTCGATGTGCTGCAAATTGCAGAGCTTCCTCTTGGAAGTGACATCGAGCTGAGCGCCACAGGTTCGGGCGAGGCGCGGTTCCAACTCGTTCGCATCTTCAACGTGTTTCTCCGCGATGACTGCATCAGCAGAGATATGACACTTGAGGTTGTCTACGATGCGGACCATGTGGAGATTGATGATATTGTCAACGTCACGGCTACTGTCCGCTATTTTGGCTTGGAAGGAACTACCGGAATGATGATTGTTGATGTGGGAGTGCCGACAGGTTTTTCGCCCGTGCAGGAGACATTGACGGCCCTGGTCGATGCAAAAAAGGTCAGCCGGTTTGAAATCGCAGGCCGCAAAGTCATCCTTTATTTGGATGGTTTAGCTCCCGGCGAGAAGCGAACCTTCACGTTCCAGGTCAAGGCTCGATTCCCGGTGCGGGCTATCGTCCCGGATAGTAAGGTTTACCTCTATTATCAGCCCCAGATACGGGCTGAATGTGCGGGGCCAAAGATTACTGCCGGCGTGACTATGTGCACAGTCGATTTTGGGTACCTGGCAAGATTCGCCGGTGCCTGGCTTGAAACCGGCACTGCGTCACAGATGGACCTGGATAATAGTGGCAGCGTAGATTTCAAGGACTTTAGCATTTTCGCAGAGGACTGGCTTGGCGTTTGTCCACAGCGATAAAAAGCGGGGCCTATCCCGACCGGTCGGGATAGGCCCCGAAATGGTGGTACTGTTTAGCCCCGCAGTTTACTGCGGGGTCCGACGCCCCGTTCGGCGAGCTCAGGGCAGGCGTACCGGCGTCGGCTAAACGTTCGCCAGGAAAGGAAGTTGCAACGTGCGCAGGCGAGGTTTCACGCTCATCGAGCTTTTGGTCGTGATTGCCATTATAGCGCTCTTGCTGGCGATCCTTATACCGGTTGCAAGTGCTGCTCGTGAACGGGGTCAGCGTGTGGTTTGTCTCAGCAATCTCAGGCAGCTCACCCTAGCGTGGATCGCCTATGCCGACCAGCACGATGGAAAGCTCGTCATTGGCAGTCCGTACGACTGGCTGGAAGCGGGTCCCAATTGGAGGCTGAAAGGCTGGCTGGGGACCGCCTTTTGGTTTCCTGAGAGCCGTTCTGCTCTCATGGAGGACCCCGACAAAGGCGCCCTATGGCCATATATCCGGGACATTGATTTCTACCGCTGCCCGCGGGGATGGGCCGATCATGTAGCCACATACGCGATAGTCGCTGCTGCGAATGGCATGGGTGAAGTGGCAGGGACGTATTTGCCCAACTACGCAGGCCGGGAGTACGTAAGGCTCGGCAAACGCGTTGGAGGTACAGTATTGAAACTGACCAGACTGACAGATATCATAAGTCCGGGTGGGGGACAGCGTGCGGTCTTTATGGATCAGGGCCAGACACCAGATGGTTCGGATTTCTATGTCCATTATCTTTATCCCAAGTGGTATAGGTCCAGTCCCCCTCCGATACACCATGCCGACGGCGTGACGCTCTCTATGGCAGACGGTCATGCAGAGTACTGGAAATGGAAGGGCCGTGAGACCGTAGAGGGGCTGCCTCGCAAGTTAGTCCCTGCTCGTAGCCTGCTCAGTGAGGTCCTGGAAGGGGGCGACTACCAGCCGCAGACCGAGGATGGCCTGTACGATCTGCAGAGGCTGCAAAGGGCAACATGGGGTAGGCTGGGGTATTAAAAAAGAAACGGGGTCTATGCCGCGTCAGTCAACATAGGCCCCGAACCCCGCAACAAGTTGCGGGGCTAAATATTTAGCCCCCAAATTTATTTGGGGGTTTTCCCTCTACGGCCAGAGCAGCTCCTCAAGCCACATATCTGCCAGAACCGCAAAGTCTTTGAAATTAACGATGCCATCGGCGTACAACTCGGCAGCAGAAAATGTACATGCCCGGTCAAACGTTGCCGTAGTTAATGTGCCGGCTACGTGCGAAGTTACAGCCAGGCCAATATAAACCGGATCGGTCATCGCAACAACCGCGGACTGACCTTCTTGCTGCCACTTGCCATTTAGGAAGATATAACCGGTAAGCGTGTCACCTTTACGTACTAAACGCACACAAGCCGGCGGCGATATGCCGGTCAAAGTACGTGACGAGCTCGAGGCGCCATCTGCCTGAGGACGCCACTGGAAGGTCGCGCCATTGCCGGCACCACCCGTTATGGCTACCATCGCGTTGGGCGAACCCGCGTTCAGCGAGTCGCGAATCATCACGCCGGCCTTGACCCATTCGTGCACTGCCTCCAGGCCAGTCACACGCACCGTTATCTGGCAATCGCCACTTATCTGCCGATACGCAAAGTGGAAGGCGTCAGCCGTACCCCAGATGTCGTTGCCGTCCGCCGTGATGGTATAGGTACTGCCGTCGAAGCTGAAGCTGCCGGCAGCAGTCGGTGCACCAATATCCTGGCTGGAGAAGGTGCCTTTCCAAACATCCTCGGCGACATCCGGAACAAGCCAGTCCTGTGCCATCATCTGAAGGTCTAAATGGTCGACCACACAATCATCGTTGAAACTGGCCGCAGGTTTTGCCTTGGAAGGAACGCATCTGCTGGGATACACCCGGATGTCATCAACGAATATGGTGCCCTTACCGCCGGCCTTGGGACTGGCACGGTTGCCAAGACCAATATACATCTTCTTGATCGCCTTCAGATTTACGCCCGCACCGCTGAATTGCGATAGCTCGATGTTCCACTCCTGCCAGGCGGCTTTCTGAACAGCCACTGTATCAGGATAGTTCACCGCCTTAACGTGGCCGGCATTATCTTCAAGCGCCACATAGAGTTGCTCGGCGGTATTGTTAGGATCGCCATAGAACCACAGTGTCAATGCCTTAACGTTGTTTCTGGTCCAATCCTGTGGCGAGGCCCACTCTCGGAACGTCTCTGAGTAACGGGCTTTGCCACCAGTTCCGCCGTTGTCGTAACCTAATGGCATCGACTGGCCACCGCCATGAATGACGGTTTGCTCGGCATACGGAGGCACGCTGTTACCCACAGCAGAGCCGGTGCCATTACCGGGATAGCCAGGTGCCGGCAGGCTGAATCCCAATCCGTCCTTCCAGGTCTGGAAGATTCTGTTGCCAACATTATCAGTGTAGTCCTCAAAATCATCTACCACGATAAAGTTGGCGGTGGTAAAGCTCCAGACGCTACCCTTCCACACGTCAACGCCGTTGACCTCATCTATCCGCCAGTAGTAGGTCTTGTTCCACACAAGCGGCGCTTCAGTGGGAACGTAGCTGGTAGCAGCCAGATTCTGCCTACCTCGATAGATACCTGTTGAGGCGGTAGTAGCATTTGCCACCACAGCGGAGTCGGCGCCGAAGTAAACGTCATGCTGGACGGCTTTCTCGCCGGCAGTCCAGGTGAGTGTCGGAGTATCCGTAACATTTGTTGCCCCATTAGCCGGGTTCGGCCCACTGGCACGTAGCGGTAGAGACAAAGCAGCTTGCGGAATAATCTGCCTGGATATGGAAGGACTCTCCCAGGAAAGCTGTGCTACAGCGTCTCCATCTGGGTTGCCCTGATAGTATTCCATTACAATGGGATATTGCTGGCCGCCAACCAGTTCAATCGTAGCTTTGGCCTCAGTCGGCGCCCGACGATCCGTCCACAAGTTAATAATGAGCTTGTCAGCTACCCACAAACGCACACCGTCATCCGTGTTTGCATAGAAGGTGTAGGTCTCGGAGAACGGCACCTCTAATTCGCCGGTCCATCTGACCGAGAAACTGTCGACGGGCAGCGCAGGGTCGGGTGAACCTGCACCCCAGTTAAAATCGATCGTTGGGTCTATGCGGTCGATCACGACGATACCGCTCAGATCAGTGCCATTATAATACTGTCCTCTGATGCCTCCGCCGGGCCGAATGGTTGTAAAGCTCCAAACGTCGCCTTTGTGCTTGGTAGTCTTATCAGCCTCAACCTCATCGACCCGCCAATAATAAGTGGTGTTCGTCTGGAGTGTTCCAGGGTCGTAGGTGCGTCCGACTTGGTTGCCCTTGAATGTGCCGCCGGTTCCGTCGGCAACGACGGCCTGGTTAGTGCCAAAGTACACATCGTGTGAAATAGCGGTGAAGCCTGCGACCCAGGTAAGGTCTACGTCGACGTCGATCCACCTGGCACCATTTTTCGGCTCAGGGCTGTGGGCGGACAAATGTGCTGCGGTAAAGCTCCATGTGTCACCTTTGTGGACTGTAACGCCGTCAGCCTCGACCTCATCTATGCGCCAGTAGTAAGTAGCTCCTGGAGTCAGACCAGGGGTATGAAAATACATAGTAAATGTCTGCCGACCTCTGTAATCAGCAGGACCCAGTGTCGCCGTAGTGCCAATGTACACATCGTGCATTGTTGCGGTCTCTCCTGCCGACCACTTCAATAACGGTACAGTCAAATTTTGCGTGCCATCAGCCGGGTCCGGCGTCCACGCTTTTACCCACGGTTCTCGCACCAGATTGCCGAGCATATATTCCACGATGTTCAGAAACAGCTTGACGCCCTCAGCGTTGAGGTTGTACTCGCCGCGGCCAAAGCCCACGCCTTCTCGTGTTCCGGCACAGAATAGCATCCGGCGGTCTGCGGGGGTTTGAGTAGAACCGGGATAGAACACAACTCCGGCTGGCCATTCGGCGATCATGGTCCAATCCTGTGTTGCTGGTTTGGCAATTCGGGTGCCATTACCCATATTAGCAAAATTGAAAAACGAGACCGTGCCTGTTCCGACGGTTTGATCGTAGATGTCGACACGGTTCTTGGCATCGAGCGCCACGCCCTTGAAAATTGGATGGTGTGGGTCCAGAGCTTCAAGTGTAGGGGTGCCGCCGTCACCAGCCAAACTCTCGCTGTTAACCCACAACCATCGTGGGCTACCGCCTGCACCGCCTCTGGCAATGTACACGTTGAGCAAGATCAATGGCGTCTTTATAGAATTCCATTGCGTAATCTCGGCACCATCATCGTAACTGCCGCTGTCGGTAGACCGGCTGACAATAATCAGGTCGGCGGCATCAAGGCGGGCCAATTTAGCAGCATCGAGTGTACGCCAGTAGCCATTGCCTAATGACGCACCTTTAGTGTAGTCAACGTTGTATCCCTGTGCCACCAGCAAGTCTACCCAACCTTGGTCATCCGGGATACTGTCGACCCGCTCATCATAGGCATCTGAGACCCAGATGATATTGGCAGCGTTGACCGGGCAGACCAGGCAAAATGCCAGCAAAAGAACCACCAGAAAAATGAACTTGTTAACCATAATAATCCTCCTTCAAAAAGGTTTGAGATAAATGTATCTTGTGCAACCCAGCCATGGTGATGGCGGGTTAACCGGTTAGCCCCCAAAATTCTTTTTGGGGGTTATCAAATTTATTTATACTCAATCGGGCCTCTGGTGTCAAGAAAGAACTTGCAAAACTGCTAAAGCACGATTATCAATTCTCGTTGTAGCCCCCTGCCACAAGTGGCAGGGCTAATTAGCCCCCGACCTTGGTCGGGGGGAAAGAAACAAGGCGAAATATGAAAAAGTACCGGTGCCGTATATGTGGATATGTTTACGATCCGGACGTAGGCGACCCAGAAAATGGCGTGGAACCAGGCACCGCATTTGAAGATTTGCCGGAAAGCTGGGTCTGTCCCGACTGCGGGGCAGGCAAAGACCAGTTCGAGCCTGTTGAAGATTAGCCTTCGAAGCCAGGACTCACCGCAGAGAACACAGAGACCGCAGGGCAAAAATCGAAATTGAAAATCTCAGCGTGCTCTGCGCACTCAGCGGTAAGAAGAGGATTGCTGCCATGCCAGAGATTCAGCCATCTGTGACCCCTGCGTGCGCAGGGGCAAGCCTGTCCCCGCGAAGGCGGGGACAAGATATCCTGTGTGCGGAGGTGTCAGCTCCGCCCAACGCGATGGTCGTCTTTGGCGCCTCTGGGAATCTAGCTCACAGAAAATTGCTGCCGAGTATATTTGAGCTTTTCGCACGGGATTTACTCGACGAGCGATTCTACCTGTTAGGTTGCGGCCGAACGAACTTATCAGATGAGAGTTTCCGCGAACTCGCCAAGCAGGCGATACGTGAAAACATCGGTCAGGTCTCAGCCAGAGATTTAAATTCTTTTGCCGAAAAGCTCTATTACATCGACGGTGAGTATGGTGAGCCCACATTTTATGAGCGTATCAAAAGTAGACTCGCCCAGTTGGACAAAAAGCACGAAGTCTACGACAGCCTTATCTATTATCTGGCGGTTCCTCCATTTTTGTATACAACAATAGTAGAACAGCTTGGCTTAGCCGACTTAGCCTGTCCAGAAAAGCTCAGCACGAAACGGCAAACCCGTCCTGAGCCCAGTTGAAGGATCAAGTTAGTGGTGGAGAAACCCTTTGGCAGAGACTTAGCAAGCGCTGCTGAGTTAAACGAGCATATCAGTCGCTGTTTCGACGAATCGCAAATATATCGCATCGACCACTACCTCGGCAAAGAAACCGTTCAAAACATTCTGATGTTTCGGTTCACCAACACCATTTTTGAGCCTGTCTGGAACCGCAACTATGTTGACAGTGTGTAGATTACGGCAGCCGAGACCGTTGGCGTCGAACACCGGGCGAGCTACTACGACAGGACAGGTGCACTGCGGGATATGTTCCAAAGCCATATACTTCAAATGCTCGCCTTGGTGGCGATGGAGCCGCCAGCCTCATTTGAAGCTGACTGCATTCGCGATGAAAAAGTCAAGCTTTTGCGTTCGATCCGCCCTTTCGACCTGGCCCAATTGGACAATTCCATCGTGCGAGGGCAATATGGTCCCGGAACAATAAATGGTCAAAAGGTGCTCGGCTATCGAGCCGAAGCTGGAATAGAGCCCGACTCCAAAACGGAGACTTTCGTCGCCACGAGGCTCTTTATAGACAATTGGCGCTGGAGGGGCGTTCCTTTCTATCTGCGAACCGGCAAGAGACTCGCCAGGAAAGATACCGAAATCGCAATCTTGTTCAAAGAGGTGCCGCACTCAATGTTCGTCTCAGCGGGATTGGAAGACATTCCGCCCAACGTTCTGGTGCTGCAAATCCAGCCGGAGGAAGGAATGTCCCTGAGCTTTCAGGCCAAGCGACCTGGCTCAAAAATCTGTATGAGCACGCTGAACATGGATTTCAACTACAAGAGCGTTTTCTTAGTCGATATGCCGGAAGCATATCAGAGGCTGCTTCTGGACTGCATGGTCAGTGACCAAACGCTCTTTACCAGGTACGACGATGTGGAGGTCTCCTGGAGATTACTGACACCTGTACTCGAAGCCTGGCAAAAGGATGACTCAGTTCCGCCGATATATGCCGCCGGCAGTGACAGCTTCACGCAGGCCGATGCCCTTATTGAATCCGATGGCCGGAAGTGGCGAAAGCTCTTGGAAATCTAATCTCGATTCATCAGTTAACAAGCGAGGCCGAAGGGTCTCGAACCCTCAACCTTCGGATCGACAGCCCTCAAGTCCACTCCTAAGCATCACATTAACAATGACTTATAACGCGTTTTTTACTTCATAATGAGGGCCGCAAGTGAATTGCAGGTGATAAACAAGTCAATTAACAAGCAGTTTACCACTGGCGACTGACGCATTTTTGACGCAGCTTTCCTGCTTGCCAATTCGCTGAGATCAAATAATTTTGAAAAATATTCTCAAAACCGAGGATAAACTTTTTAAATCCCTCGTGATGACCCATTTTTTTTGAGGATTCTGAAATACGGTGCAAAAAATAACCTCCATGTGCCGA
>Ga0315312_1002132_pt1 | contig 14120 bp, 12 predicted proteins | sample TDP7_MG_FD_203629 | JGI IMG/M metagenome (GOLD analysis project Ga0315312, IMG submission 203629) | Freshwater sediment microbial communities from Lake Towuti, South Sulawesi, Indonesia - TDP7 | ecosystem: Environmental > Aquatic > Freshwater > Lake > Sediment | place: Indonesia: South Sulawesi... | reverse complement strand
CAAAATCGATGAATAAAGCAAGAGACATATACCAACTAATGAGTTCGGAGAAATAAGGTCGTAGGGGCAATTCATGAATTGCCCCTACACGGCTCCGAACTGCATCCGAGGTCGTTTTTCAAATCTTTAATGACTTTCTTGGGTGAGACGCCGGGAGGATAAACGCGGTTAAAGCCCATCTCTTTAAAGCAATTCTCTACTTCTTCCCATTTCTGCTTGCCCACCACGAGATTCCCGCCGGCGACCAAATGAATACCGCCAATGCCAGCCTCGATGCATTTCTCCCGGAAACCGCGGCATTCCATTTCACCATGCCCACAAAGGGAGGCGACGAGTAGAGCATCGGCTGCCGACTCAATGGCGGCCCGGATGAAATCTTCCTGGGAAGAAAAGGTCCCGATGTTCACGACCTTAAATCCTTCGCTCTCCAGGGCGTGGGCCATAATTTTATTTCCCACGACGTGAGCGTCCACTCCCAGGACGCCCAGGACAACAGTCTTTATTCTTTTCTCTTTGTTCATTTGGCTTCAGAGGTTCCCTTTCCTTTTTTGCCAATGTTTCTCAGGGCGGGCATGAGCAGAAGAGCGACAGAGATGATCATCAAGCAGGCGCTCACCGGCCGGCGGAAGAAGACAGTGAAGTCGTTTTCTGCGCCGATCAGAGTGGTCAGAAAGTAGCTCTCAGCCAAAGGCCCAAGGATTAGGCCGAGGATGAGGGGAGGAATGGGGAGCTCATAACGACGCATGAAGTATCCCAGGATACCAAACAGCGCCATAATCCATACATCAGCCATGTCGTTCCGGAGGGCAAAAGCTCCCAGAAGGCAAAAGGCAACAATGAAAGCACCCAGGATATTTTCGGGAACGCGCATTAGCTCGGAGAAGAATTTGGCCGTAACCAACCCGGCCAGGATCATGATCAGATTGCAGAGGAGCATGCCGACGAAGATCGTATACACAGATTCGGGAGCCTTGGTGAAAAGTAGCGGACCGGGCTGGATGCCGTGGAGAAGGAAAGCGCCCATCATTACGGCGGTAGCTCCGCTTCCGGGAATTCCCAAGGTGAGAAGAGGGATCATAGCTCCCCCAGTAGAACCATTGATGGCCGTCTCAGAGGCAGCTAGCCCCTCCCAGACACCCGTTCCAAATTTTTCGGGATTTTTGGAGACCTGTTTCTCAACGCCATAACTGACAAAAGAGGCAACGGTGGCCCCAGTTCCAGGAATCGCTCCGATTATCGTTCCAATGCCCAGTCCACGGAAGATCGTGTTGCGCAGGCCCCATATTTCCCTGAATCGGGGGAGCTGAGTTTTGGGCCTGGTGCGTAGTTGTTCCCCTCCTTCTTTTCTTTTTAGAGAAAGTTGGTCAAGCACCTCGCCGATGGCGAACAGGCCGATCAGCACTGTGACGAAGTTGATCCCCGTCTCCATAATACGGGAGCCAAAGGTGAACCGGGCGGCCCCGTAGATATCATCCACCCCCACGCAAGCGAGCAGCATCCCGATGAAGAGGGATATTAAGGCGCTTCCGATGGAGCGAGTGCCAATGACCACCACGCTCGCCAGCCCCAAAAAGACGACAGCGAAATATTCGCATGAGGAAAAAGAGAGAGCGACTTTGGCGAATGGAGGTGAAGCGGTGGTCATGATTAGGGCGCTCAAAAATCCACCGATGGCCGAGCACATGATGGCCATGCCCAGGGCTTTGGAAACGAAGCCTTTTTTATTCAGTTTATAGCCTTCCCAGGTGGTTGGGACATTCATGGGATCACCGGGGATGTTGAAGAGGATGCCGGTAATCGATCCGCCGAAGACACCTCCGCAATAGATGGAAGTCATGAGAAGGAGGGAAGGGACGATGCCCATCAAGTAGGTAAAGGGGAGGACGAGGACAATGGCATTGAGCATGGTGATGCCTGGAAGAGCTCCAGCCAGAATGCCAATGGCCAGACCCAAGAGGATCATCAAAAAATTCAGCGGATCAAAAGTGTTGATCAATCCGATGCCGAGGTATTCCAATTGGCTCAACAAAAATTTCCTTCCTCACGAAAGCAGATTCATCAGATGAGGCCCAGCAGTCGGTATAAGTAAATAGTCAGATCATCGAAAAACCATTTACCCTTGGGCAAGGGAAGATAAACTACTCTGACGAAAAGATAAAGTAGAAAGATCGTCCCCAACCCTGAGATCAGAAATAGGGGAAGCTTTTTGCGCAGCCCAGCAATGCGCATGAATGCGAGTAGAAAAAGGAAACTGGTTAGGAGAAAGCCCAAAATATCCATGGCGACCACCGCGGCGATGACCAAAATAATCATGGTGATAAGTTTTGGCCAATTTACATCCGAGGAAAGCTTCCCTTCCTCTGGCCGAAACTCTTCTTCCCGAGCAAAAAATATTTCCAGGCACTTGATGCCGCAACCAACCATGAGCAATATGAGGATCGCTTTCGGCCAGAAAGCCGGGCCTAACTGCCCCGGAATGGGGACTTCCTCGATCTTCCCTGCCAAGAAATAAAAGAAGAGAGCAAAAAAGAAGATGAGCAGAGGACCTTTGAGACGGATGAAATATCCCCAGGGGTTGTTTTTCTTTGAAGGCTTTGCCTCCATCCGATCCTCTGGAAAGGTGGAGGGGTTATGTTCTTTAACCCCTCCGAAATCTATCTTTCTAAAGATTACGGAAATAGCCCCACTTCGAACTTATTTTACCATGCCGAAGGTTTTCATGAAATTCCGCATGGTCTCCATCTCTGAAGAAACCCAGGCCGGGAACTTATCGGGGCCCATGTAGCTTTCCGGGGCGAAATACCATTTTTCGGCGAACTTTTTATACTCCGGAGTCTCCATAGCTTTTTTAAAAGCGTCGGCTAAAATTTTAATCCGATCGGGAGGCGTCCCAGCTTTGGCGACGATGGAACGGAATTGGGGGAGGGTAATATCAAGCCCCAATTCGACCGAACAGGGGATGTCCGGAAAAGCGGGATGCCTCTTGTGGGCGAAGATAATGACAGGGCGGAGTTGTTTGGCTTCCAGATATGTTAAAATGTCCCCCGCTTGTTCGTAGAGTACCTCAGAATGGCCCCCCAGCGTGGAAGCGTACCTTTCTCCGGGTTTGGGAATGGGAAGAGTGGTCATTTTATATCCCTTCGCGGCCAGGAAGCGGACGGTGACGTCATCTCCAGTGCCGAATCCCGTTGCGGCCACTTTTAGTTTCCCCGGGTTCTCTTCAGCGTATTTCAAAAGATCCTGGATGGTCTTGAAGGGGCTATCAATCCTAACAAAAAGGAAAGAATCCGCTACCTGAGTTCGAACAATAAAATCGAAATCAGCAATCTTATAGCGAGAAGTGCCTCCGGAAAGGGTATACATAGTATCCGCAATGAATGTGGCAATGGTGTATCCATCCGCTTTGGCAGCCAACAGATTGGCCAATCCAGTATTCCCGGATGCACCCGGAATGTTGGAGACTGGAATGGCCACGCCCAAGATTTTTTCGGCTAGATGGCCGATGGTGCGGGCCATCTGATCGGCGCCACCGCCCACTCCCCAGGTGCAGATAAAATCAATGGGCCGGTCGGGATATTTTTCCGCAGCCCAAGTGGGAGAAATCAGCGCCAGAATAAGAGGGATGAACCAGAAAACTTTAAAGAATTTTTTCATATTTTTCTCCTTTCTTCTTTTATGCCTTCCATTCAGTCTGATCCGAGAAAGCATGACTCCTCCGGGTAATCCTTCGGCCAGAGGCTTTCCTCTGGCTTTAAGCCGTCATCATTTTAAGAATATCCTGAATTGCGTCAGAAATATGTTTTCTGCTTTCGGTTTCAGCTCCTTGGGCATCCTTCTTTTTTAAGGCCCGGATAATTTTTAAATGTTCTTCTTTTCGTTTTTCCATCACTTTCGCGTGGGGAACCTTTGTCCATAGATTCCATAAAGAGTTCCAGCTTACTTCATTTTTCAGCTGAAGGTTTTCGAAGATCTCCATTAAATAAGGGTTTCCCGAAGAGTGATAGATTAGAGAATGCAATTCTTTACTAAACTGACGGCCAGATTCCCAATCCGTAATTTTTTGGGGTACATATTTTTTTTCGATTTTTTCTAATTCAGATAGGTCAATTCTTCCAATGGCTTGTTTGGTGGCCAGCGGATCAAGAACTTCTCTTATTTGATAAATTTGAATTAGATCATGAGAAGAGAATTGCCTTAAGAAACCTCCCTTGTTGGGAATCAATTGAATGAGGCCATCTTTGGACAGAAGATTCAAAGCCTCTCTGATCGGCGCTCTTCCCACTTTTAGGGTTTTACTCAACTCCAGCTCAGTGATTGGATGTTTATGCGAAATTTGGTTGGATATAATCAATTTCTTGATCTTTTCATAAGCTTGGTGTTTTAAAGATTCTTTGGCCATCCTATACACCTGTGGTAGATGGTGGCAAGAGTTTGTTGGGGGACAAATGGCTAAGTGGTTGATTTTGCAGAAGATCTTTCCCGCAGAGTTCTAACATAACCACCCCCCTGAACGCTCTCCCGGTGTGAATCCCAAATTAAGGACCTATTGCCGATAATTTGTTTTTTTTTTGTCGACAATACTATCAAGGCCAATAATTTTTGTCAAATGAAAAATTGGCTTTTTTTTGATTTTTTTCTTCTTTAGAAATTTAAGACATTTTCGAAAGAGAATGGGAATCTTTGGAAGCGACCCCAGCATAAATAGAATTGGCTTTGGGTATAACGCCTATTCTGGGGGAACACGGATATTTTGCCCGATGCCTTTGGAGGACTTCCTCATTGCTTTTGGCCGGGGCCGTCATAAGGTCACAGCTTACTTCTTATGGAAGGGTCGAACATAAAAGAACTTCACCCTTGGCCGGGGAGCGCGCCCAGAGGAATGCCTTCTGAGCGCCCATTTTGGATTTTTCTTTTTGAAAGCCCTCCACCACTTCTGTCGGACTCCCAAATTTTTTCATTGTCTCCTAAAGGGTGTAACTACCATGGCCATCCGCGCATTCGGCCAGAAGGATGATATCTCCTCCCTGCCGCACCAAGGGGGTGGCATAGGCCAAAATCTTCTGGGCCTGATAGGCTGAAAGCTGATTGCCCCGTGAGGCGCGTGGCCCTTCGCTAATCATTTCTTATATGTGGGGTTGGTGAGAAAAGCTTTTTTCAAGGTATCCCCGCGAAGTCCATTGCGCAGCGCTTCCAGGGCAAGAATATCTTCCGGTGGCACATTGCCCAGGCTGACATTGGGTCCGAAGCGCAGGATGAGGAATTGCTGCTGGTCTTTTATGGGTGCTTCCCACTCCAGTTTGGCGATGTCATCCACCCCTTTGATGATGGCGTCAATTTCATCCGATTTTGGCCTTCCATCCTTGTCGTAAATGCCCACTCCTTTGCCCGCCTCCCTGGCCTCCACGATGACCTTGAAAGCTCCGTTGGCCAAATCGGCGGCGATCTCTTCATGCATCTTGGATGCGGCGATGGCTTCGTTAGGGTCTTTTTTCCCTACCTCGGAGACCACCATAAAGCCCATATCTACAGCGCGCTTGATGCATTCCCCGCGTGTCTTAAGGTCAATTTCGATTGTGCCGTCAGAAACTTCGATGGCGTTGAAACCGAGTTCCTTGCAGCGCTTGAGGTATCTCGGGTATACGCCCTGCCATACGGATACCTCCAGGAAGGTTCCGCCCGGGCAAATCCAAATATCCCTATCCTTCACCATTTTCAGTTTTTCCATGAGGTAATCGAGGTCCAGGAAGGCGCTGGTGCCAAAAGTCAATTTAATAAAGTCGATGACATCCGCAGCCGAATCGAGCAGGTCCTGGGTAGCCCTTAAGCCTAAGCCTTTATCGATGATCATGGTTACGCCTTCTCGGCGCGGTTTCACAGTCCGCCCGGGGACGGGCATTTCCAATACTCCGTCAAAAGCCTTTACACTCATTTCAAACTCCCTCCATGCAATTTTTTGCCCCGGCTAAAACGGACTTGACCGGGTTTAGTTGGACTTCGTCAACAAAGCGGGTCATGATTTGCAGGCGCCGGCGCATCAGCTCCGGCGTATCAAAGGTCTCCACGGGAATGACATCGTAGAAGACCAGCGTGGGACCGAGTTTCTCGGTAGCATTGTCAAAAAGAATCTTGACGATTTTTTCCTTCCGGGTGACAGTCTTTACGATGGACTGCTCTCGCCCCGACTCAATCCGGGCATCCACAACGGTTACCCGGGGATTGATATAGCGAGGTTCGGCGGCAATATGCTTCATGTCGATGGCAATCTTGTGGCCCCACACGTCCGTGATTCCAGGGGGGATTTCCACTTTCAGTTTTTCATTGGCCTTGGGGAAGTCGTAGATCAAGTTTCCCAGGCGGATGTTGTCATATAGAGAGCCCATATAGAATTCATAGCCTTTGTCAGTAAAGCGGAAGTGGGTCATTTCCGTGCTGAATATTCTCCAATCATCTTCCAAACCTTTAAGGAGGAAAACGGTCTTTCCGGCTCCCGCTCCGCCCACGACCAAAAGGAGAGTATTTCGGCTCGGGCTAAACATGGAGCTGGCATGAAAACTGTAGATGTTGTGATACCGTTCTAAGGTAACCAGTAGGTACTTGAAGAAAAGACCAAGGTTGCCAAAAAGAGAGTAGCGATTATCGGAGCACTCGCTCTCATAGCGGGTGAAATCCCCCGTGCAAGTACAAACCTTCTCCGTAATCTTTACCTGGGGTTGAATATTAGGCTCATCGATCACCACAAAATAGGAATCCAGGTCGTCGCTATAAGGGATGGGCTGGATGGAGTGAATGTCAGTAAGCAGAGACTCCATGACTTGGCCTGCAAAATAACGGGGCTCGGTGATGAGCCTCCCATTGTTGGAAATCAGGCCCATGCGGGCCTCGACAATTTTCATAGCCCTTTTGACCATAGCCACCCCTTATTTTTTTATTTTTCGCGGATACATAATAGCTGCCTGGGCTGTGGCCAGGCGGGCGATGGGCACACGGTAGGGTGAGCAGGAGACGTAATCCATGCCCACCATGTGGCAGAATTCTACGGAGCTGGGGTCGCCGCCGTGCTCTCCGCAGATGCCCACTTCCAGGTGGGGGTTGGTTTTTCGTCCCTTTTCCACCCCGATGCGGATGACTTCGCCCACACCAGTTCGGTCGATGGAGACGAAAGGATCAGAATCCAAGATCCCCGTTTCGCGGTAAAAGGGAAGGAATTTCCCGGCGTCGTCCCGGGAGAGGCCGAAAACTGTCTGGGTGAGGTCATTGGTTCCGTAGGAGAAGAATTCGGCGACTTCCGCGACTTGGTCAGCAGTGATGGCCGCCCGCGGGAGCTCTATCATTGTACCTACCAGGTATTTTATTCTTATCCCGGTCTGGGCCATGACTTCTTTGGCCACGCGATCCACGATTTCTCTTTGGGCCCGAAGCTCGTTCACGTGCCCTACTAAGGGGATCATGACTTCCGGAATGACCTTTAGGCCTTCTTTAGCCACCTCGCAGGCAGCCTCGAAGATGGCGCGGGCCTGCATTTCGGTGATCTCAGGATGGCTGATGCCCAAGCGACATCCTCTGTGACCCAGCATGGGATTGGCTTCCTTTAGACTTTCTGAACGTTCTTTGAGCTTCTTGAATGGAGTACTCATCTCCTGAGCAAGCTCTTCGATCTCTATATCAGTGTGCGGTAGGAATTCATGGAGTGGAGGGTCAAGAGTGCGGATGATCACCGGGTAACCATCCATGGCCTTAAAGATGCCGATGAAATCATTCTTCTGCATGGGCATGATTTTGGCCAGGGCGCGACGGCGTTCCTCAGCCGTGTCTGATAGGATCATTTCCCGCACGGCCGAAATTCGTTCGGCCTCGAAGAACATATGCTCCGTGCGGCAAAGACCTATTCCCGTAGCCCCAAAAAGTCGGGCGGCTGTGGCGTCGCGGGGTGTATCGGCATTGGTGCGCACGCCCAGCTGGGCAAATTCATCAGCCCAGGACATCAGCTTGGCAAATTGCTGATAGATCAGGGAATCCTGGGGCGGGATTTTTTTCTCGATCAGCACCTGGACGATCTCTGAAGAACTGGTGGGAAGCTCACCCTGAATGACCTCACCGGTGGTGCCGTCGATGGAGATGAAGTCTCCTTCGCGGATAGTGCGGCCCTCTACTTCCATAGAAGCAGTGGAATAATTGATGTTCAGAGCTGTACAACCGACGACGCAGGGCTTTCCCATCCCGCGCGCCACCAAGGCAGCGTGGGAGGTCATTCCCCCTCTGGAGGTTAAGATTCCTTCTGCGGCGTTCATCCCATGGATATCCTCTGGCGAAGTCTCCATGCGGATGAGCACGCTTTTGTTCCCCTGCTTAGCCAGTTCCATGGCCCGTTCTGGGTTGAATACAGCTCTGCCACAAGCTGCCCCCGGACCGGCATTCAGGCCTCTGGCCAGGAGTCTGCCGGCCTTGATCGCTTCCCTTTTAGCTTGTGGTTCAAAGATGGGGGCCAGCAGCTGATTTAACGAATCAGGCTCAAGGCGCAGGAGGGCCGTCTTTTTGTCGATCAATTTTTCTTCGGCCATCTCCACGGCGATGCGCAAAGCGGCAAAGGCCGTGCGTTTTCCCGTGCGGGTCTGGAGCATCCAGAGCCTTCCCTGCTGCACGGTAAACTCGATGTCCTGCATCTCCTTGTAATGCTTCTCCAGAAGCTGATATATATTATCCAGTTCTTTGTATACCTTGGGGAAGGTTTCTTCCATGGAGGGAAGGGCAGGATCGGTCTGGCGGGCCAGGTTGATGGGCTGAGGCGTGCGGATGCCAGCTACCACATCTTCTCCCTGGGCAGTGGGCAAGAATTCTCCGAAGAAAACTTTTTCCCCTGTTGCGGGGTCCCGGGTGAAGGCAACACCCGTCGCACTTTCTCCGCCCATGTTTCCAAAGACCATGGCCTGAACGTTGACCGCTGTGCCCCAATTACCCGGGATCTTGTTCAACTTCCGGTAAGTGATCGCTCTGGGGTTATCCCAGGATTCGAAGACCGCTCCGATTGCCCCCCAGAGCTGTTTTTGAGGGTCTTCGGGGAAGGGCTTACCGGTTTCCTGCCGGACGATTTCTTTGAACTGCACCACCAGGTCTCTCCAATCCTCCGCCGTAAGTTCTATGTCCTGCTGAACTCCTTTCTGGCGCTTCCGCTCGCTGATCTGTTCTTCCATTTTTTCCCTATCTACGCGTAGGACTACGTCGCTGTACATCATTATGAAGCGCCGGTAGGAATCATAGGCAAAGCGCTCGTCCCCGGACTTCTCGATCAGGCCATGGATCGTCTGATCGTTCAACCCGAGGTTGAGAACCGTGTCCATCATTCCGGGCATGGAGACTCGAGCCCCGGAGCGAATGGAGAGAAGCAGAGGGTTCTTCGGGTCCCCAAATTTTGCCCCCATGACCTTTTCCAGTTTGGCCAAGCCTTTCTTGACCTGTTCCTTCAGGCCCACCGGGTATTTCTTTTTATTGGCATAATAGGCTGTGCAGACCTCGGTGGAGATGGTGAAGCCCGCTGGAACCGGGATCTTTAGGTTGGTCATCTCCGCTAAGTCGCAACCCTTTCCCCCGAGAAGGTTGCGCATCTGGCTATTTCCCTCAGCCTTTCCGGCTCCAAAAAAATAAACGTATTTTTTGGCCATCTCTCTTCCTTTTCTTTTTTAAATTAGGACCCAGATTTTCACGGACGATCGCAGAAAATTATCTCCTCAAATTCTGCAAAACAACCTAAATCCCCCCGACCCCCCTTTAATAAAGGGGGGGCAGTGGGGGGATTTTCATGATCCGGGCGTAACGCGGCCGTCATGAAAGATTAGATAAAATTTTTTTGATCCGGTCGATTAAATTCCTTTTATTGAAAATCATGATAATCTGCGTTTACCCTGTTAGATAGTCAACATCTAACAGGGTGAATCTGCGTCCAATATTTATTTCCTTGGTAAAGCAAAATTGACAAAGCGCAATGCTGGCTTTCCACTCAGAACCCGGTCAACGTCTTGGGCCACGGCATCGATGACCTTCTCCTGGGCTTCATAGGTCAAGCCGGCTGTGTGGGGAGTGAGAACCACGTTCTCAAATCCATGGAGAGTACTTTCGGCTGAAGGCGGTTCTTTTTCCCGCACATCCAGGGCCGCCCCGGCAAGCAAGCCCTGCTTCAAAGCCCGAGCCAGATCCTCCTCGAACAGGATCTCACCCCGGGAGGTATTGATGAGGAATGCCCTGGGCTTCATTTTTTCAAAGGCCTTCTTATTCAGGATTCCCCGGGTCTCCTCATTCAACGGAAGGTGGACGGTGAGGAAGTCGGATTCTGCCAGAAGCTGGTCGAAGGGAACCAGGGTGGCCCCAGATTCGGTGACGTGAAGGCTGGTGGAAGAGAGATAAGGGTCATGAGCAATAATCCGCATGCCGAAACTCTTAGCCCTCAGGGCCACGCGGGATCCGATTTTACCCAGTCCCAGGATTCCCAAGGTTTTGCCCATGATTTCGCAGCCGTGGTATTTTTTCCGGTCCCACCCGCCGCTTTTCACAGACTGATCAGCACCCGGAATTTTTCTGGCCAAAGCTAAGAGCAGGCCGAAAACGTGCTCGGCCACAGAGACGGCATTTTCTTCTGGGCTGTAGCAAACCACCACCCCAGCCTGGGAAGCAGCCTGGATGTCGATGTTATCATAACCGGCTCCAGCCCGACCGATGACTTGAAGTACTCCGGCCTTCAATAATAGGGAAGCCGTGACTTTTGTCTGATTGCGGACAATCAGGGCGCCGGCGGTTTGGATGGCCTCCTCCAAGGCTGATCCTTTCTTCCAGAGTTCTGGATCGACGTGAACTTGATATTTTTCTCTTAGGCGCTCTATGCCCGTTCCAGCAATGTCCTCAGAAATGATTATTTTCTTCGCTGGGGCCATGTTCAATCCTTTGCTTCTCCCAGATATTCTCGCTCCGGGTCTACGTCCCGGCGCAAAATGTTCAGCTCTTTGGCAGAGGGCAATTCCACTGGGACTACCGCAGGAGCGGCCCCAACATTAAATCCCGTATTTTCCCGAACTCGCTCAAGGGTGATGCCTGGCATCAGCTTGACCACTTGCAATTTTCCCGTTGCTTTATCGATCGACATTACGGTTAGGTCTGTGACCACAGTTAACTCCGGTCGAGTCATTTTCAGTCCGGCTTTTTCCCGCCCGTTAGGGCCATCAATGTACCCAGGGCTGGTAAGGTAAGAGCAATGTTCGGGGAATCTCCTTTTCTCGTGGGGAGTGATGATCAGGATGCGCCTGGCGAGAGAGGCAATGTCGTTAGCTCCCCCGCTGCCGGGAAAGCGCACCTTAGGAAGCTGGTAATCTCCCAGTACTGTGCTGTTGATGTTCCCAAACTGATCGATCTGGGCTCCCCCTAAAAACCCCAAATCCACCATACCTCGCTGGAGCAGACAGCCGAGAACCTCACGCAGCGTCCCGAGTTTGGCCGCCCGGTACATAGCCTTAGGGTCGGAAACAGAAATGGGAACGGGCAGGACTTGGGGGGATATGGGGCCGGTTTCGACGACAAAGCACATATTCGGGGCGTGGGTCTTCTGGGCAAACATGGCTGCCACCATGGGCATTCCCGTGCCCACGAAAACCATTTCCCCATCCCGGATATGCCTGGCGGATTCGATAATCATCAGCTCTTCCAGACTAAAATCTACGGACATCGGTTCCTCCCCAATCTCTTGAGTAATACAAACGTAATAAATAAAGTGACATCACCCCCTCCTTTACCCTGTGGAGTAGCTGAATTTACTCCACAGGGCAAGCCCTCCCCCCTCGAGGGGGAGGGGAGGTGGGGGGGTAAAATAAATTAATTCGTTTGTATTAAATAACTTTAGGCACTTTAGCTCACTTTAGGCACTTTACGCACTGATCTTATCTCAAACCATCTTCATCATCTCTTGCCGGAGGTAATTGTATTTCTTCAGCCCTCCCACCTTTTCCAGATATTCATCGAAGGATTGACAGGAATAGATGTATTTCTCCAGGTATTCCTGAAAAGCGGAATCTCCTTGCCGGGCGCACTTCTGGTATTCCCATATATGTTCGGAATCATATTGATAGTACCGGTAAGTAGAAGTTGGATGCGCTCCCCACGGCTGGAGAACGATGGCCCTCACGTAAACGTATGGAATGGTCGTTCTTTCAGGGTATTTACGGATTTCTTCCGAAGGGATCATTTCTTCGCAGGAGGCGATGACCGTCTTGGAGGCCCGGATCATCTCCGGCTCATGGGTCAGAAAGCCTTCGATGATTAGATTACCCAGCTCGTCAGATTTCTGGACGTGGATGATGGAGACATCCGGGTTCAGCGCCGGAAGAAGGACCACCTTTTCTCCTGGTTTCCACGGGTTGTCAATGATTTCAGATTTTTTCCCCGTGGATGCGGCTTTCTTATTTAAAATGTCTGATCCCAAAAGACTCTGGATGGGCATGAACGGCAGGCCCATCTCTCCGGCTAAGAAGCGAGTGACCATGGCCAGGTGACTATAGTCTTCATTCTCCAACCTGCCCTGTTCAATGGCCTTTCTCCAGCAGAAAGTGGTTCCAAAACGTTCCAGGTTGCCGGTGCCACATTCCGTGCGCCGAACCAAACCAACACCTACCAGAAGATCCATGGGGATCGAAAGGTTGCAGCCCACCAGGGTAAGATCCTTCTTCTTTTGCCGGATGATTTCATGATAGATGGACATGGCGCTTCGGCCAATTGTCTGGCCGCCCATACCAATGATGGCCCCATCAAACACAAATCGACTGACCGCTTCGGCGGCAGTCATGACTTTGTTCATCCCTTATTCTCCTGCAATCGCGCTTCTTTCCCTACCCAATAAGAACGCCCTTAATTTCTCTGCGTGTCATTGCGAGCCCGAAGCCCTGCACCGCATGGTGTACAGGGCGAAGGGCGCGGCAATCTGGTTTTTCTTGGGAGCCTCATTTTCCATGGAGATCTTTTGCGATTTCATCGAGGCCCAGCTCTTTCAACTTCTCGGTTGTGGGAATTCCGTTTCCATCCCACCCCCGCAGTTTATAATAGTCGTCGAGCAGCGAATTCAATTCCTGCGGGGGGCAGTACATTCCTTGGGATGGGCCGGAGGGAATGGGTTGATTGGTAGTCCGGAATGGTAAGTGATCGTCTTTCCGGCTTATCCCTTCGCGGCAGTTAAATGCTCTTTCCAGGTTGTAGATACGCTCTCCCAATTTCTCCACTTCTCCCAAATTCAGGGACCAGCCGGTCACGGCATTGATCATTTTCACGTAATTCTCGTTGATCAGCCCGCCGTACCCCCGTTCACTGGCAAACCGGCATTGCGTAAGAGAATCATCTAAGGCTGTGAAGTTCTGAGTGCGTACAGCAAATGAAGGCTGCCCCTGGGCTTTTGTGCGATCGAATTCTCCCGCATACTGAAGGGTGGGGCGGGCATCATGATGACTTCCTCCCCGGGTTGCCGTGGCATAGCCGATGGCCATGCCTTTCAGGGCCCGCGTAGAGTGTCCGGCCACTTCCAGCTTCTTCACGCAATAAAGAAGGTCGGCAGCTTCTTTGCCCAATCTTTGAGCTAAGCGGAAAGAACCCTCCGCTAAAACATCCCCCAACCCTTGTCGTTTACCAGTCTCTTCGGCAAGCTCTTGAATCAAAGACGCGTCGCCGAAGCGGAGCGTACGCCCCCCGGCATCTTGAGGAGTGAGGTATCCTTTTTCAAAACATTCCAGGGCGAAAGAAAGAGTTACCCCCATGCTGATGGTGTCCAGCCCCCATTGATCGCAGAGGGCATTGAGTTTAAGCAGGGAGGCAGGATCCCAGTTTTCCACCATGGAACCAAGAGAGAAAAGTGTCTCGTATTCAGGCATTTTCCAGCGCAGGCCCTCTTGCGATGCTGGAAGGCGAAGAGTTTTGCCGCAGGCGATCGGACAGCCAAAGCAGGTATCATTGTGCTCGAAGAAGAGCTCCTTTATACGTTCTCCCCCAATCTCGGAAGCCCGGGAGCTGTATTCCTCCCGGAGGTTGCGCACGCCCAGTCCTCCAATGGTGTTAATCATATTGACCAGAACGGGTGTTCCTAAGTTCTTCAGGCCAGCCGT
>Ga0315312_1002131_pt1 | contig 14123 bp, 12 predicted proteins | sample TDP7_MG_FD_203629 | JGI IMG/M metagenome (GOLD analysis project Ga0315312, IMG submission 203629) | Freshwater sediment microbial communities from Lake Towuti, South Sulawesi, Indonesia - TDP7 | ecosystem: Environmental > Aquatic > Freshwater > Lake > Sediment | place: Indonesia: South Sulawesi... | reverse complement strand
ACCCTGCCTCGTTAAAGTGTCCTCTCATCTCTACCACAACGAACTTTGCGGTTTCGTTCAAATCACTCACAAGCGAAAGCATGTTTTCAACGCTAAGGTGTGTCCCACTGCTTGCTATAAGGCCTGTGCCAAAAAACACAACTCCAAAATACACTTTCTTCATTTCATCAACTAAACTTTGAATATCTTTAGCGCTAACGCCCGCAACTATTTCTGGGATCTTCTCGTTCCTTAATGCGAGGCGTAAGGCTGTTATGAGTTCAGAGTCCTTAGAGGGTTTAACTCTTATAAACCTGTCAGCGAGCTTAGATGTCTCGGTTTCTCTCACGTCTATAACAATAATCTTTCTGTCAGTTCTCCCCTGGTTAAAGAAACCTACGGGAAACGCTGCGCATCGACTTAAAAGTCTCGGATGTGAATTCATAGGATTGCACCCCCAGAAAATTATTAGGTTTGCTCTATTCTTCACCTGACCTAACGTACACGTAAAAAGCCCACGTTCACTTATCGCCGATAACACCTGCTCACTGGAAATAGAAAACGACCCATCTATAACCCCATTCACCTGCTTGGCTAGCTGAATACCTAACCTTTGCGCTTCGCAACTGGTTGAACTCCAACCGTAAAGGAGAGGATACTCAGCTTCAAGAAGGATGTTAGCAGCTTTTTTGAATGCCTCACGTAACGAAATCTCCCTCATCTCTCCTTTTTCATTCCTCAGTAGAGGGGCTAAGTATCTTGATTTCGATCCGGAAATTTTGAACCTCTGCTCACCGATTACACATGCATTTCTCACGGTTATAATGTTCCGCCCATCAGTCACTACTTCCACGTCATCACATACCAAGCCGCACCCGCAACATACGACATCTCTAAACGTACGCTGTGACATCAAACTTTCACCCCAAAAGCTTCACCATTAAAACGACTCCATGTTTTATCATGTAAAGTTGAATCCTAAGTTCCTGGGCTTTAAGCCTTGGCGCGTGCGCTTCCTCCTAAGGCGTTTTACGATACTCGCTATCTTAATATGCATTAAATATCATGGGCATATCTTATTTAAGGGATTAACTATGGGGTTGGTGCACACGAAAAGCTGGGACCTAACGGTTTGGTTCCTCTCTCAAACCATATAACGCGTTTCTCCATAACAGGGGGAATGATACGAAAAATATGTCTTGAAGAACTGTAACTTGACAGAAACCATGATGCCCTAAAGGCTTCGAGGGTAAAGGCCGACGTTCCTCTTTTAAGCACACTGCACAATTTAGGCTAGAAATAGATAAATTCTTAAATATTGCTCATTATTTTATTTTAGTATGTGACTTTCCGAACCCGGAATTGAAAAAGTGATTGGAGAGCGATTTAAGTTGAGGTTTTTACGGCTGAGCCGCCGTAGGCAGGTGGGTGCGCGCGTACGGGCAGCATTAAGGAAATATTTGGAAATTCTTGAAGAGGAGAAAAGAAGCAGCTGAACAGCGGAGTTATCAAAGGGATAAAACCGAAAAAGGGTGTGGAGACGACCGTGGAAGAACAGAGGAAACCTTTAGTCGTGACTCAAAGCCAAACGGCAAGATCGCACGCGTAAAAAGCCTATACTCAGTTCTTAAGTACGGCGCACGCGCTGAATCTCTAATTCTCTTCTGCTTAGCGCTTCCAGCTTCTCTTCTAGTCTCTTAGCTCTTTCTTCGGCTTCTGCGAATAACTCTGTCCAGTCTCTCTTTTTGATTAGGTTTGTTAATCTTTCAATTTTTGAGGGTAATTTCGTTATGGTTGAGATCCACATCTTCTCTGAGGCTTTATCGTCTGACACGAGCTCTAATGCTTCTTCTGGGCAAAATTCAACGCATTTTGGCTCCCCGTTGCAGAGGTCACAAGTCACAACTCTCTTCTGGGGATGTAATATGATGCCACCGTGGGGGCAGGCTTGGAGGCACCAGCAACACGCGTTACATTTATCCTCATCAACAATTGGAATGCCTCTTTCAGACTGCTTCAAGGCTCCTCGAGGACAAGCTCTTATGCATAAAGCGTCTTCACAGAATATACAGGTCATGGCTACGTTGATCCACGGGTTCAGGCGAATAACTCTAATTCTAGACCTTGAAATGTCCGGAAACCCTTCCTTCTCTATTGCACAAACGTATTCGCACAAACTACACCCATTACACTTGTCTGGATCAACCGAAACAAATTGTCTCTCATTAGATTTAGAAGTCTCCATTTTCCATACCCCTAAGATTACCGTATCTATGTTATGTTTATCGTTGACTGCTATGGAGGAATCGTCTCCTCTTTAAATATTTTATTCCAAGTTGCCATTTCCGTGAAATCCAGCTTCCAAGATAGTGCGCAAGTCACTTCAGTGTTATTACCCTTCCTTCTTGAACGTAGTTTTCAGGTACCAAGTAATTGCTGAAGTTTAGCGAGTAAAATCTCTTAAATATCAACTCTAAATCATTGAGCATGGCTTTCTCGAGATTTTCATCAACTCTAGTTTCAGTCCACATGATCTGGCCTTTGATGTCTTGAACCACCTGCCCGTTCTTCACCACCATTCTTCCTGACTTAATAGTATACGCAGCACTCGAGAAGGCTCTACTTACAGATTGGGGAGTTAGGTTCTCAGGGTCAAGACCGTAAATAGAGACATCAGCGTCAGCTCCTATTCCCAGATGCCCCTTTATCTTCGAGATCCCTAAGGCTCTTGCTGGGCTAGCTCTGGTTATAATCGCGATGTCGTAGAGGTCAAATTCCCTTTCTATCGCCGCAATGGATGACCTCTTTTGTAAGGTGGGAGGGGTCTCTTTAAGAACCGTTTCTCTATCCTCTTTGCTCATTAGCCAACATATAACCTCAGGGTATTTGGTAAAGAGACCGCCGCTTGGGCTGTTAGTGGTTAAAGACAACTTCCAAGGATCATCGATGAGAAGCGCTAACTCAAGGCCGATAGCCCATTGGAGTGAATTTATGGGGTTATCCCTCGAGTATGTAAGCTTCACTCCTCCACACGTGTCTTCATTCTCAAAATCGCGATTCGAAAAGGGGGTCGCCTTAAATAGTGTAGCTATGCGGTTTACTAAGCAACCATCCGGTGACAGAAACATAGTCTCTCCAAACGTTATCTGACCTAAGTCTGCGGTGACTTTATCGGTTGAGTTGATGCTTTTAGCCACCTCCTCGGCTTTGGATTCCAGTGCGTCCCAGTCTTTGCCTCCGTAACAATTGTATTGTATGTGAGCTATGTGCATGGTTTGCTTGCGTTCAGCACCGCCAGCTTCCAACGTATTGGCTATCTTAATTGAGTCTAATGTAAGTGAGGCATTTCCGGGACGGAGGGTGTTGTTGCAATGCAGGTGTATGGAGTGGGGTAAAGCCAACTTCTCATTGGCTTTAATCGTTGTGTTTAGGATTTCCCTTGGTGTCACATTAAAATATGGAATTACGTCATCCAGACTTTGAAGGTCGTAATGCCAGCTCCACAACTCACCCCCGCCAGGATTGGCTAGTTTAACGGCGAAGGCCCTTACGTTTCTTAATAGCCATGAGACATAAGCCAAGAATTTGTCAAAGAGGTTCTCCTTCACGTACTCCATCATTAACCAGTTGCTGCTTAGGAGTATGTAGAAGGCCTTGTCTATGATGGGAATTTCATTGAGCTCCATTACTGCTTGCTTCGCGAAGAGAGGAGGCACCGCCGGGTCTATGGCCATGGTCCATCCCATCTTGGCGTATGAACGCCCTATCTGCTTCAAAACCAGTGCTTGCTGCACCTCCTTTGGTGCTATCGAAAGGGCACCGCCAACCACTGGACCCACCATATGAGAATGAATATCAATGCCTCCAGGAAACACCACCATTCCCTTTGCGTCTATTACCGTAGCCTCTTGTGGATCTATTTCCCTGTCCTCAACGATCTTACCATTCTTAATGGCTATGTCCATTCGTTCACAATTTATTCCATTAATCGGGTCATAGACGTACCCGTTCTTGATTAGGAGCTGATTTGGCTCCACACTATCACTCTTCCAAAGTTTCTATTTCGATAACACCGAGGGGGCAGGATTCTATGCAGACTCTGCACGTCTTGCCTTGGTATCGCTCGCAAAGTTCTTTTTTGCCTAACTTTACTTTACCATCCTCCACCCAAAATACTACATCATCAAGCTTCTCCGGCCCCTTCCCTCCTATAACCTCAGGTAGGGAAGATTGAGCTCTGCACACCACAACGCAGTTGCCGCACCCGATGCAATCCTTATCATTGATAGTGAAGCGAATCTTGGCCATATCCTCCCATTCTCCGCACACTCTGTGACTATTGTCAAATAAAACCTTATTCGTATTGCACTAGAGTTTACTCTTGAAGCCACCAAGGGCCACACTTACAACGCAACTAGCTTCGTGTGGCTATTTTGTCTTCAAGAAGAGATGAGGGAATTTGTGGCCTATATGCCTATGTAAGCCTTCTTGACGTGCTCGTTTTCCAGAAGCTCTTTACCGGTTCCCTCTAGGGCTATCCTGCCGTTTTTGAGCACATATCCCCTGTCAGCGATTTCAAGGCTTCTGGCGACGTTTTGCTCGATTAGTAGGATAGTTATTCCCTGTTCATTGAGACGTGATATAGCTTGGAAGATCGTGTCCACCATTTTGGGGGCTAAGCCTAATGACGGTTCATCGAGCAACAGTATTTTTGGTATGGACATTAATCCTCGGCCAATAGCCAACATTTGCTGTTCGCCCCCGCTCAAGGTTCCAGCCAGCTGTTTCCTGCGCTCCCTCAACACCGGAAAGAGTTCATACACCCACCCTAACATTTCCTCCCTTCTTTTCTTGGCCTCTGACTTATACGACCCCATTTTAAGGTTCTCCAGCACGGTTAGACGTGGGAAAAGCAACCTTCCCTCTGGAACCTGGATGATTCCTCTCCCCACAATTTCATGGGGTCCCAGCTTGTCTATGCGATCGCCCAAGAACTCTACGGATCCGGAGGCGGGTCGAAGTAGACCTGATATTGTCCGGAGTGTAGTTGTTTTGCCAGCCCCATTTGCTCCAACTAGGGCGACGAGCTCTCCCTTTCTAACCTCTATACTTATCCCCCAAAGGGCTTGGATGTTTTCATAAAAGACATCTATCTTGTTTACCTTAAGCACGGTACCTCTCCCCCAAATATACTTCAATAACCTTCCGGTTCTTAGACACCTCGTGAGGGGCCCCCTCTGCAATCTTCTGCCCATAGTGCATCACTATAATTCGCTCGCACACACCCATCACCAGTTTCATAACATGCTCTACCACCATCACGGTTATCCCTTTGTCCCGTATGTCTCCTATTAGCTTCTTCATACGCTCAATTTCCATGGGCCTCAGACCCGCCGCCGCCTCGTCCATTAGCAGCAACTTTGGTTCCGTAGCCAACGCCGTAGCCGTCCCCATCAGCTTGAGCTCTTGATCGCGCGCTGGTAAGGAGATCCCTTATAATCTGGTCCAAAAGAAAGCAAACTTATTTGGGCCATTTGGGGTCGATAAGATGGAGGTTATTGGTTGAAGGGACTTGAAGCTCGCTTTGGTTTTAGACTCATAGTGGCGAGTTCCAGATTACGTCCTAGACCTAAAATAAGCGTATTTCGACTATTAAGTTTTAAGCTAAGAAGTAGACACCTTCCTATAGGCCTTACCAAGACTCAGGGGCTCTCTAGTCTTCTTCCCCCACTTAAGAGAAAGGGCATAAGAAATTAGGGTAAGCAAGAAAGGAGACATATATATTACCTCTTCTGGAATACTGATCCACATTCTCAAAAAGCGGCTTATATAGACGAATGAATAAAACACCAAGGCGAATATCGTGATTAAATCCTCCCTCCAATTCGCCAAGCGTACGAGTGCTATTGCCAAAAATCCCGCCCCCCCAACGATCGATATGTTAAACACAAGATACTCTGAATTTACTAAATAAAATCCGGTCAATCCGATTAGAATTGTACCAAAAATAAAGCAAGCTATCCTTATTCGATTGACCTTTATACCCACCATATCGCTACCGACCGGGTAATCACCAACTGATTGAATAATCAAGCCGAGCCTTGTTTTGTTGAGGATGAACCAAGTTAGTGGAATTAATAAGAACGCAAATAATATGAAGGGCTTAATTTCAAAAAGGAACAAATTTATAGTGGTTATTTCAGGAGCGACTAAAAATCCGGGTGCGAACATATCCGATAAGAACTCCCCAAATCCATATCCAAATATAATGATGGAAACTCCTACAACAACTTGATCTAATCCTAAATGAATCATCAATATTCCCAGTAGTAAGCCTAGAAAGATGGAGAATAGAATGACAGTCAGCAGAGAGAGTGATATCGAACCCGTATTTACAGAAACTACGTAAGCAATTGCAGCGGTTGAAACTGCTATTCCCTCTGCCCCGAAATTCCATACTCCCGCTTTTTCGCATATAAGTAACCCAATTGTTATAACGAGCAGGGGTATCGCAACACTAATTAAAGTGCTGATAAGTCCAATCACCTTTATCAGACCCTCCAGATGATCTCTGTGAGTAATGTAGCTATTATTAATACAGCTATTAGGAATAAGCTAAGGCTTATTGAGATTCCTCCAACAACATGGAGTGCGCGTCCCCCTATCCAAAAGAGAGCTATTAGAAACGAACTGAAAGGAACAAACTGGGGTTCAAGTTTAGCCATAAAAGCTCCTAAAAGACCAATATATCCAAGGAGAAAACCTGAGCCAGGATTCAAGGCTACTATTACTCCAGTTATCAGTATCCCGCCTCCTAAACCCGCTATTGCTCCTCCTATACACATATTACCAAGTGTAAGCTTTTGCGAATTTACTCCAGCTAACTTTGCCGCTGATGGGTTACCTCCCTGCAGTTTTGTTTCGTAACCCCAACGGCTTTTGACTATTAAGAAGTATGAAAAGAATATTAGTGCTACACTTATTCCTATTGCGCAGTATACAGGAATTCTAGCTGGCAGCGATACCGAGATCTCCAATTCAGACATCGGATCACCAAGAGGGGGGTAGGATACAAAATAGTCAACAATGCGGATTGTAACGAAGTTCAGCAGAAGGGTTGTAACTACCATATCCATTTTTAATTTCACTTTTAAAATAGCAGATATGAGCGCCCAAACCAATCCTCCAACTGCGGAAAGAAAAAAAGTCGCTATTGCGTCCATGTGTAACACACCAGATGCAAAAGCTCCAATTAAAGCCCCAATAAAAAGCTGCCCCTCTCCACCTATATTGTAACAACCTGATCTGAATGGGATTAAGGTTGCTAAACTAGTACAAACAAAGATAGCGAAAATAAAGAAAAAGGTCTCACGCATTGCAGAATTTGTAAAGGGAGTTAAGAAAAGTCCTTTAAAAATATCAGTTATTGTAAGAGGTAAAAATATTGACATCAACAGTAAAGCTACGATTATAACTAAAGCGTAGACACCTATTATATAGTAGGTTTTTGCGGACATGTTCTCTACTATTAAACTCCGCTTTATTAAATTTTTCTTTGAATAACGAGAACGGGTTTGTCGAATAGATCCATAAAACAGCTTCCTCGCCGTTTTGTGCTGGGATCAGTCTCTATTTTTTAAAATCTCAACGCCGTGCAGCTGATGAGCGTCGTGGTCACAGTTCCGTTGCTTCGGGACTTCCAGCCTCTAGCCTAGCTACCGCCAGTTTGACCAAAAAGGTTAACAGACTCGTAAGAAGAATTTCTGTTCATTGAAAGATTATTCTTCCCATTTTCTCAATTGAAATCGGGGGATCTAGGTAAGCTATTTTTCCATCAACCATTATCATCAGTTTATCGCAAATTAATTCAACATCTGATATGTCCTCTGGCGAAATTAGAATGCTTCTTCCTTTATCTGCAAGTTTTACTAACTTGTCGTATATACTAAATTTTGATCGTAAGTCCAGTTGTGATACTGGTTGGTATGCCACAAGAAGGTCAAAATCTCTTTCCAAAGCCCTAGCAACCATGACCTTCTTTTTGTTACCTCCTGACAAATTTCGGCAAATAAAGTTTACATCAGGTGCTTCTATGTCGTACTCTTTCCGTAATTTCTCGGCGTGCTGTTTTAAAATTTCTTCTTGAATCATAAAATTCTTTACAAATTCTCCGCCAAGAGGTTGCAAGGGAGCCAAATTTTCATAGAGTTTGAAATCTAGGTTAAGGCCCTCTTTAACTTTATCAGGTATGAAGGAAATTTTGCTTAACCGTTCCTTTATGCTTAAATTACTAATCTCCTTTCCAGCTAATTTAATAGATCCTTTCTTTACCTCCCTAAGTCCAAATATAGCCTCTAATAACTCTTTTTTTCCGGAGTCTTGTGTTCCGACTACTCCTAATATTTCCCCCCTTCCCAGGCTAAAGCCTATGCCTTTTACTGCGTCCGCTCCAAAATCATCTTGGCACCACAGATCCCTTACCTCTAGCAATATATCGCGTTGAGATTGAGTTTTGCACGAAGCAGTTCTTATCGCCGACATGGGTTTACCAAACATATAATATGTAACCATATCTGGGGTCACTTCTTTGACTGGCTTCTTAAGGGTTATCTCTCCATTTTTCATGACGGTTATTTCGTCTGGATATTTGAGCATCTCTCTGAGTTTATGAGTAGTGTATACTACAGTAGCCCCTCGGTTCGCAAATTCCCTCATCATCTGAAAAAGATATTCCTCACCAAATTTTGATAGTGTGTATGTTGGTTCATCGAGAAATATAACATCCCAGTCAAAGCAAAGCGATCTCAAAATCTCAGCTTCTTTGATTTGTGAATAAACCAATTTGGAAGATTCGACCTCTAAATCGACTTCTAAATCAACCTTGAATTCATTTTTGGTCTTTTTTTTCGCAGATTCTAACCTTTGTTTTCCTTTTTTGTAAGGTGCCAAAATGTATTTCTCGAAAAGTGAGGTTATTAACGTATTTTCGACTAAATTTTGAGTGGGAATCAAAGCAGGTTCTTGTGATATTAATATTATTCCCCTTCGAATAGAAGATAAAACATCGTATTTGCTCTCTCCTCCTTTTTGAAACACTTTGCCAGTATCTGGCGGGATAAATCCGAAAATAACATTTAATAAAGTAGTTTTTCCTGCTCCATTTTCTCCGACGAGTGCGTATAATTTGCCTTTATCAAGTTTTAAGTTGATATTCCTAAGTGCAACGACGTCGCCGAATTTCTTAGATACATCTCTAACTTCGATCTGTGGAATCATTTCTCTCTGCTACTATTCAAGTAATAGGATACTCACTAGTGTCCGCGGGGAGTTCAAACTCTCCTGCCTTTAACTGTTCTATCTTTTGCTTAGCATATGCTAAAACGTCTGGCGGTATTACGTCTATTAGTTCTTCATTAAATTCGAATGTTATTAACCCGTCAGCGATTGTGGGCTCACACATATATCCATCGAGCGTCCCTTCAATTGCCCTCTTTATTAAATCGTAGAAGCGAACTTCCATATGGGCAATGCTGCTCATTAGCACGTGATCGGGTGCCATCGCGCTCATATCTTTCATCTCCCCGAAACCGTAAACACCTGGGTATTTTCCTAATTCTCTGACAACGCCTTCGCTTTGACCATCCCCGTACGAAGCTATGACATCACATCCCCTTGCTATTAAGTAACTTGCAGCCTCTGCTCCCTTAGTAGGATCCGTGAAATCCCCACTTGTCGTATATAGGACTTCCACATCTGGATTGATCTCCTTAGCCCCCATCACAAATGCGTTAATTGCTTTTCTTGAAGCGTCAAAGTCGTACGCATTCACAAAACCGATCTTATTGGTTTTTGTAACTCCTGCAGCGATTATGCCCTTTACGTAAGCTGCTTGCCACTGTTGCCATTTGTAACCACCGACTATTCCGGGTCCTTTTAAGAGTTCTTCTGAAGCTTCAAAGGTGGCGATTGGAACGTCAGGATGCTTTCTGGCTATCTCCATATATTCTTTCTCCAGACCATACGCAGCACCAAATATCATATCTGCTCCTTCTGCTATGTGCAGATCAACTGTGGCAACAAGTTCCGGTCCTTCGACTGGCGCGCTCCATATGTAAGAGAAATCATATTCTGGATATTCGTCCTCTAACTTAAACAGCGCTTCTGCAAGGCCCTCGATGTTCACTATTGACCAGGGGGATGTTTTTGGATTATCGTCCATATAAGCGATCACGAATTTTTCTACCTTTGGTATTGTAGGTGTCGGGCTTGGCGTTGGTGTAGGTAATGGGGTAGGTCCAGGTAGACTCATATAGTAGACAACACCTATTGCTGCAATCAAGATCACAACGATGGCCACAATTATTGCTGTAGTTTTTGCAATAGCTTTCTTGTTCAAATTTATCTCCCAGTCCATATTTGTTGTTAGTAGCAATATTTAATGCTTACGATACTCAGCACACGCGGCAACATAAACGACTGCTTAAGGCAAGGCGAAACCCCAGGGTTTCCATCAGCTTTTAGGGGAGGTGGGCTTCTCCTCGAGAGCCTAGTGGACAAGGGCTTGGTCATGAAGCATGAGAAATCAAGGGGATCCTGGAAGCAAACTTCGGCTACTCCCTCTCCCAAACACTTGTGCGACACATTTCCCTAATTCTTTCAGAACCTTCCGCAGAGTTTGTTTCCCTATCCTTCAGCAGGCTGAGGCACCTCTGCAGGGTTGAGAAGTGTGGATACTGCAAGAAGATCAAGGGGATATACGAACCCCAGAATGTCCCGAAATCCCAACAAGAGAAAAACATTTAAAAACCAAATTAATGACACCATGCATGCGGCATTACAGAAGCACTCTAATTTATCCACGGTAATTAATCGACTCAATGAACATAAGCGTTAAATATGCACAAGTTTCACAGACAGATGAAAAGAGAGGTTTAAACATTGAAAGTTGGAGGATATCTGGGTAAGATCTTGTATGTTAATTTGTCTCGGAAAGATGCCGTAGTGAAAAATCTCGACCTCGAAGCAGCGCGTATGTTCTTGGGGGGTCGAGGGCTTGGTGTGTGGATTCTCTTCAATGAGTTGGAGCCTAAAGTTAACCCGCTTAGCCCACAGAACAAGGTAATTTTCGCGACGACACCGCTTAATGGGACAGAGGCACCCTCTTTCATTAAATGCTCCGTAGTCACAAAGTCGCCACTTACAGGAACGATCCTCATGACATTCGCAGGAGGTTTTTTTGCGGCAGAGCTGAAGTTCGCAGGCTATGATGCCATAGTCGTGGAAGGGAAAGCTGAGAGACCAACATATTTGTGGATAAAGGACGGACGCACCACCTTTAAGAACGCTGACTACCTATGGGGCATGACCACCAGCTGGGCCCAGCACTATGTTCGTGAGGAAACCGATCCGCGTGCACAGGTTGCTTGCATTGGTCCAGCTGGAGAGAGACTTGTGAAGTACGCCTCAATCATTTTTGGAGGAAGAGCGGCTGGAAGAGGCGGCGCTGGCACCGTTTTAGGTTCGAAGAACCTTAAAGCCATTGCCTTAAGGGGCACTAAAGAAGTTGAGGTGGCTGACCCAGAGGGCTTCAAGAAGGCAGTCAGAGATCTACTGAAGGTCTACGCAGAGTCTGATCGCCTCAAAAGATTTGGAAAAAGGGGGACTCCTCGAGTAGCTTGGCTCGTGAATGAAATTGGGATAATTCCGACTAGGAACTACCAAACCGGCGTCTTCGAGGCGATTGACACCACGGTTAACTCCGATTACCACCAGAAGCTTGTTGTGAAGAAAAATACCTGCTACAGGTGTCCAGTGGCCTGCGGGAGCCTCACCATAGTGCGAGAAGGACCATACGCTGGAGCGATCACGCATAGGGGACCTGAGTATCAGACGTTAGGGGCTTTCGGCCCTCAGTGTGGAAACGAATACTTTGAGGCCATCGTCGCCGCGAACATGCTTTGCGACGAGTACGGTCTTGACACAATATCCACGGGTAACTGTATAGCCTTCGCCATGGAGTGCTTTGAGAGGGGGATCCTCACGAAGGCGGAGACAAAGGGGCTTGAGTTAAGGTTCGGCAATCACGATGCGATGATAAAGATGGTCAAGGAAATTGCCTACAGGGAGGGCTTGGGAGATTTGCTGGCGGAGGGGGTTAGGAGTGCTTCGGAGAAGATAGGTGGAGGCTCGCAAAGGTTTGCGATGCAAGTTAAAGGACTTGAGCTTGCAGCCTATGACCCGAGAGGTGCCAAAGCGATGGGCATAGAGTACGCTGTTTGCCCCCGTGGAGGTTGCCATGAAAGAGGTCTCGTGACTAGGGAGGTCTTTAGCTCTCCGCCTCCGCTGGACAGGTTCGCCTTGGAAGGGAAGGGTGAAGTAGCCATGGAGGTCCAGGACGAGATGGCTGTCTTGGATTCGCTGGGCTTCTGCGTCTTCGTAATCCACAACGCTGATGTAACGATGGCAAACCTCGCCGGGCTATACACGGCTGCAACCGGGTTTAAGACGACGGAGCAAGGCCTTTGGAAAGCCGGAGAGCGGGTCTGGAATCTAGAGAGAATCTTCAACATACGTGAGGGGTTCACAAGTAAGGACGATACGCTTCCAGAGAGACTTCTCAAGGAGCCTATGCCGGAGGGACCCAGCAAAGGACACGTGGTCGAGCTACGTAAGCTACTTGAAGACTATTACAAGGTTCGAGGATGGAACGCTGAAGGTATCCCTGAGAAGTGGAAGCTCGCTGAGCTGGGGCTCGAAGACGCGGCAAGGAAAGCCGGTATACTGTCGTAAAATCCAGCTTACAGAAGCTGTGAATAAAAACCTAATCGCAGAGGCTACATGGTAAATGAGTGCCAACAGCTATTTATCATTAAAATCTTCATTAATTTACCTAACTTTAGTTAGAATTAGATAATACAAGTCTCTTCAGCCGCCAGCTAGAGGAGGGGGTTAATATTAAAAAGGATCTTCACCGTACTCTCGTTTTCCACCGACTCTGTGGCTGGTTATTGAATAAGTATATAACCTTTACTACCTTAGCCGCCGGATAGAGGAGGCAGGAATGCCACTGAGTCTCCGTCTTTAAGCTTAATATCTCTAAGTTTGATCTGCATGCTTGGGTAAATCTCACGATTATTGACGATTAGCATCATGTAAGGCTTCAGGTTCCCTTCAGGGTCTAGTAAAGTTCTGCAAAATTCTCTGCCATACATGGAGTTAAGCTTCTTCACTAACTCGTCTAGGCTACAGCCCTCATTCAATCTGATTTCCTCTCTATTCTTGCCAGTTATCAATCGGAAGTTGGCGAGGTATTCAACATTAACTTTCATTAGGTTTTCCCATATTTAGAAATAGAGAAGAGGGTAAAAATGTTACTTTTTCTCGGCTTTTGGCGGTAGCTTACCCATTTTCTCCAGCTCATTTGCTATGTATTTCAGGCCTAACTCCTCTAATTTCTCTCTTGTGGGTACGCCGGTATTTTTGTCCCATCCGTGGAAGGTATAATACTCATCTAACATTTGTTCAAACCGTTTTAGGTCGATGAGTTCTCCTTTTGCGGGTCCTGTTGGCGATGGTTCTTCAACCCATCTCCTTGGTGGGTAATCGTCCTTTCGAGTTATGCCTTCCCGAACCAGGAAGCACCTTTCAACGTTATATATTCGCTCGCCGATTTTTATCAAATCCTTCTCATCTATGCTGGTTCCGGTTGCCGCAGAGACCATTCTTGCCAGATCAATAGGACCTAACATATCTAGGCTCCACCACCAAGTGTTAAACTTGCATATTCCTAATGCATCCTCAGCCGCTAATAGATTTTCGAGCCAAGCAACTACGCTAGCCTTGCCATCATATGCGCGAGGGCTGTGTAAAGCTCTAGCGCCCTCCGTTGTGCCTATGCGTTCTGCAAAAATCATTTCTGTCTTTTCAGGAGTTAAACGCATGTATTCCACTAGCGGACTAGCCCTAAGGTGATCGGAGCCCCGTGTTGATACGCATTGTGCGAATGCGCCTCCCTTCGTAGCTCGGTAATCTCCATTATTCGGTGTCATTCCCTTAATGGTTAGCGCCCATCTCTCAGACCCCTTTCCAATTCTCTTAGCCGCACGAGCGGTTCCCTCTGCAACAATGTCCCCTAAGCCCTTTCG
>Ga0315312_1002129_pt1 | contig 14131 bp, 15 predicted proteins | sample TDP7_MG_FD_203629 | JGI IMG/M metagenome (GOLD analysis project Ga0315312, IMG submission 203629) | Freshwater sediment microbial communities from Lake Towuti, South Sulawesi, Indonesia - TDP7 | ecosystem: Environmental > Aquatic > Freshwater > Lake > Sediment | place: Indonesia: South Sulawesi... | reverse complement strand
CTTTCCAGCTTTTTCTTGAATTCAGCACTTAACATAAATTTAAACTCCGTTGAAAATGGATATTTGGTTCGAATTTTGCATGATTTAACTTTTATGTTCACTTGTGCCCAGAACTCTAAAATAAATATGCAAAAAAAGGGAGTTTGCGGGAGATGTCGCCACTTTCACTGATAATAAACTTTCCCATTTATGGTTCTGGTAACTTAATGGGATTTAGTAATTAAAACTTCTCGGTTGGTAACTTTCGGGATTTCCATCTTTTGGATGCTTTGCTTTATGAGTGAAAGCCATTTATTTTGTTCGAGATTCAAGTTTAGGTTAGCCATTTCTGCTGGTGTTAATCCGTTCAATGCTTGATGTGGTCTTATGAAATTGTAGTAGAGTCTAAAACCATTTATTAGTTGATTTTCCTCTCGATTCTTCAAAGCTCGTAGAACTTTGTCTCTTTCCCTTATTGAGCCTTGCATCCTTTCAATCATGTTATTGTTTGCTTTGTCAACAAATCTAGGCTTACGAATATGCTTCACTCGTGGGTTTCTTAATGTGAAAAACTCTTTCTTGAAAGCTTCGTCATATGCTCGAAGCCCATCGGTCACCATAATTTGAGGTTTGCCATTTGCTACCTTCTTAGCGTTTTGGAACACATTTCTTGCATCTTTGACTTCTCTTTTCTGTGAGATTTGACTTGCTAAGAGAAATCTTGTTTCGTGGTCCATAACATTCCATAGCCAATTATATTCACCTTTGATGTTAATTGCCATTTCATCTGTGTGCCATATTCCCGATGTTTGAGGTGTCAAACTATCAGTATATCCCTTCATTAGTTGCGTATATTTCCTAACCCACTTGATAATTGCAACATGACTCACCTTTATGCCATAGAACTGCTTAAGATGGTCAACAATTTTCCTATAGGAAATTCCTTTGAAGTAAAGGTCTAAAGCTAAAGTAACTATCTTAGGCTGATTCTTCATCTTATGAAAACCAGACTCTTTCACAACAAACTTGTAACCGCATCCTTTACATAGAAACCTTTGGGCGTTTTCCATCTTATTTCTTCTAATCCCTTGCTTGATGATGTGAGAAGAACCACATCTCTTGCATACCTTCTCGGGTCCACAAATTTCTTCGATTCCTAAATTTTCGGATACAACTCTCTGTCTCAAAGTCTGTGAAAGCTCTACAGCATAAATGTGCTTACAGACAACATTACGATTAACATGGTCTAGACACTCGCAACTCCATTCAAGCCCTTTTCTAGCAACAAGATACCAGCCATTTCCACTTTGGGATTTTACTCTATATGTGGAAGCGTCTATACGTTTGATTTGGCTTCCCATAGCAAGAATTGCTAAACCCCTAATTTCTCTTTGCTGAGAGGCGTTATTTACTACCATACCACTACACCACTAATACATTACATCAAGTCCAATATAAATCTTTTGGTAAATCCTTATATACTACTACTTTAACATTAAGTATAGTGGTATATATGTCGGAAAAGAAAAAAACCTCAATAAAAATTGACCCTAGACTTTGGAAGAAAGTGAAAATAGAAGCCATAAGAAGGGATATGGATGTTTCAAAGCTAGTGGAGCAAAGTCTGAGAAGAGAATTGAAACTTAGCAATGATAAAGAGGGTGTAACGAATGAGTGAAGGGAATGAAGGGAGAAAAGGACCAGAAATAAGGACATTTCGCATGGAACAACCCATTGAAGCCATTACGAGAGCTGAAAGTTTTGGAACAATGTACGCCGATGATGTTGTTTGCACATCATATGCAATTGAACAAATTTGTACTCTGACTTTCATTCAGCACCATCCAATTCCAAAACATGATAAAAAAGGACTAACTTTGGGTTCAATTGAATCTGAATTAGTATTGGAAGTTAAAATCCCGTTGGAGTCGGCATTGCGTTTAGCATTTTATTTGACAAGCATACTTGAAGACATCAAAAAAAGTCGAAGAAACGGCATAGACGCACGACATTTTGGACCTGCATATGTGGAAAAAGGGGAAAAGTGATAATGAAAAGCAATCTAATATGGTGTAATTTCTGCGGAGAGAGTGTTTCTATTGAAGACTTTGAAAACCACATTGATACTTGCCAAAAAGAAGAAAAATTTGTAATAGGAGATGAAGTGATATACCCTAATGGGCAAATCGAATTTCGAGAGTTATCTATCAAATCCCGAAAGTTACCATTCAGAAAATCTGATGACGAAAATCCCGATGAGTTACCAGAACGCCATTTATGGTTCTGTAAATTCATCGGTTTATAAATTAGACACAAATGCACACACAAGCCATCTGATATCCATCTATATAAGGGGGGCTATAGAACTTTTGCTAGACTTTAGTTTTCAGCACCCACCAACCAATAAGTTTAAAGAACCGTTCCTTATCTGCTTCTAGCCTTTCTTTCGCGCTTCGTCTTCTGAATTACCGATTCTACCTGTTTAGCCGCTGTGCCCAAATATTTTCTTGGATTAAGTGCTGCATCGATTTCCTTTTCACTTAGCATTTGTCGAACGGTATCATTTTCGAGGAGAGTTTCTTTGAATGATTGGCGTTCACTCTCGCTTTTTATAGCTAAAGTACGAATGAGTTCATGGGCTTCCTGGCGACTCATCCCTTTCCTTGCCAGTGCCAGCATAACCGCTTCTGACATTGTTCGGCCTTGCGACAATTCAATGTTCTTTAGCATTCTTTTTTTGTCAATCTGCAGATTCGCTAAGATGTTAGTCATTAGGGTTAGAACGTAGTCGATTAGAATGCATGCTTCTGGAATTATGAACCTTTCGGCAGAAGACTGTGTTATGTCGCGTTCATGCCATGTCGTAATATTCTCCAACGCCGGCACCACAAGACTCCTCAAAATCCTTGCTAGCCCACATATTCTTTCACAAAGTTCAGGATTACGCTTGTGCGGCATTGTTGAACTGCCCACTTGTTTCTCCTTTTGAAAAGGCTCAAACACTTCGCCAATTTCGGTTCTCTGCAGTTCGCGGATTTCTGTGGCAATATTGTCAAGAGTAGACGCGATCATAGCAAGAAGGCAAACTAACTCTGCATAACGGTCTCTCTGTATGATTTGAGTGGAAATATCAGATGGTTTTATGCCCAATTTCCTCATCACAAGCTCTTGAATTTTTATTGCATCCGAACCCAAACCTGCTTGGGTTCCAACCGCGCCACTTATTTTTCCAACTAGTAATCGCTCATTGCATTCGTAGAGTCTTTGAATATGCCTTGCAATTTCTCTTGTCCAAACCGCAAACTTGAATCCTAAAGTTATTGGCAATGCATGCTGACCATGGGTTCTACCCATCATAACAGTCTTCTTATACTGCTCTGCTTTTTCGATTAGTACTAATTCTAAATCATCAAGTCTCTTGGCAATTAAATGAGTCGCCTCTTTCAATTGAAGCGCAGTTGCCGTATCCACTATATCAGCGCTTGTGGCTCCAAAATGAACATATGCTCCACTTGAACCACACACTTCAGACAACGCCTTAACTAAAGCCATCACATCGTGCTTAATCTCGCCTTCGATTTCTTTCACTCTGCTAATCTTCACATACCTAGTGGAAGCCATCTCAACAATTTTTTCTACATCCTTTCGCGGTATGTTTCCAACTTCACCATGTGCCCAGGCCAAAGCCGCTTCTACGTCAAGCATTTTCTGTAAACGATTCTCTTCTTCAAAAATACGTCGCATTTCAACTGTCCCATATCGTCCAGTGTCAATTGGAAGGATAGGCATTTTTGTTCCTCCACGCATCAATTATATACACTTTTCTATTTAAATTTTGTTACATCATATAGCAATAATTTGCTTCAAAAATGTTAAAAGCAACAACTGGCAAACTAACTTTTTACATTAAAAGGAAACTTTAACAACTCACGTGTCTATTCACTACTCCTAGTTTACACTATTCTCTTGATTCGGAGCCATTCAGTTATGGGTGCAATAGTCGCTGCAATAGACAAAAAAGGCGAAGACGTTGTTCCACAAGTAGCCCTAATGCTAAGAGAGCTAAAACACCGAGGAACAGATGCCCACGGAATTGCCACACCAAACTCAGCGAAATTGGCCAAGTCTATGAAGCAAATAGAACAGATAGTAATAGAAAACTTGAGCTCAAACATTGCTTTAGGTCATAACTTATCTCAAATTTTCTCCAATGACCATCCTCAGCCAATATTGGGCAATGGTTATGCATTCATATTTGAAGGGCACATTTTTCCTTCTTCTGATGCGTCTGCGGTTGAAATACTTCTAAGAAATTTCAAGTCTGACATTCAGAAGAATTGTGTCAACATAATTAAAAAAATAGAAGGCCCATACGTATTCAGTATAGCAAGATCAGACAGGTTAATTGTTGGCCGTGACGCTTTGGGAACGACACCGCTTTATTATGGCGAAAATGAAATAACATGCGCTGTAGCATCTGAGCGAAAGGCTTTATGGAAAATCGGAATCAAAACTACCAAGTCTTTTCCGCCCGGAAACTTGGCTAAAATAGATGCAAAAGGCTTTGCATTTCAACCAATCCAAACCATAAGACAACCCAGCATAAAATCTGTAAACATGGAATTGGCGGCAAAACGTCTTCAAAACCTTTTGATAGAGTCAATGAGAAAGAGGGTTTCAGATGTCAAGAAAGTTGTCGTTGCTTTTTCAGGCGGTTTAGACAGCAGTATTGTTGCAGTTCTGGCAAAACTATGTGAAAGAGATGTACACCTAGTCTCGGTAGGATTGACAAATCAGGAGGAGATTCGATTCGCAGCGAGTGTAGCTGAAGACTTGAACATGCCTCATCATGTGCAAACGTATGAGATAGAGCAAGTCAAAGAGATTCTTCCTCAAGTTTTGTGGTTGATAGAACAGCCAAACGCCGTAAACGTCGGTATCGCTATTCCGTTTTATTGGGTAGCTGAAATTGCTGCACAAACAGGGTGTCGTGTCATGTTGGCTGGACAAGGAGGCGATGAACTCTTTGGGGGTTACCAAAGATATCTCACGAAATATAGGCATGACATTGCTTCTGTTAACGAAGCCATGTATCACGATGTAGCATATTCTTACGAGACGAATTTTCAAAGAGACAGCCAAATATGTGCATTTCACAGGGTAGAATTACGGTTGCCCTTCGTAGACAGTGAAGTCATACGGTATGCGTTAAGCTTGCCTATCAACTTGAAGATAGAGTCTGCAGAAGACTCGCTTAGAAAAAGAGTGTTGCGCCAAATTGCTCAAAACCTAAAATTACCATCTTATATCGTAAATAGAAGAAAGAAGGCAATTCAATACGCTACAGGAGTAGATAGAGCGCTTAGAAAGTTGGCAAAAGAAGAAGGATTAACTTTGCAGAAGTATATTGAAAAAGTCTTTCGAAAAGTGTATCCTGAAGTGAAAGTGTAGCATGTCAAAAACTGCCATTATTTATACTCCAAAATATTTGGACCACAAGTCTGGGCACGGTCACCCAGAATCGCCCAAACGACTACAATGGATTATGAACGAACTACATAATGGCGGTCTTCTGGAATCTGGAAAATGCGCTTTAATAGAGCCGGAGCCAGCGAGAATTGAAGATGTGGAACTTGTTCATGAGTTTGACTATATTCGTCTTGTGAAGAGAGTTTCAGAACGTGGTGGAGGAGTTCTTGATCTTGGTGACACTGTTGTAAGCGCAAAAAGCTTTGACACGGCTTTATTCGCAGTTGGAGGCGTCATAAACGCTGTGAACCTTGTTATGAGTAGAAAGTTTCAGAATGCGTTTGCTCTGGTTCGCCCTCCAGGTCATCATGCTGGACCTTACTATGCTATGGGTTTTTGCCTTTTCAATAACATAGCAATCGCTGCCACACATATTCTCGAGAATTTCAGATTAGATCGTGTTTTGATTTTGGACGTGGACACTCATCATGGAAATGGCACTCAAGAAATTTTTTATGAAAGTGATAAAGTGCTTTATGTAAGTCTTCATCATGACCCAAAAGGTTTTCCAGGAACAGGTTTTGCAGACGAAGTAGGCGATGATAGAGGAATGGGATATACGGTGAATATTCCGCTTCCATTCCGTATTGATGACCAAATATATTTTGAAGCAGTAAACCGAATTGTGCTTCCTATTGTTTGCCAATATAAGCCTCAATTCATGCTTGTCTCAGCTGGATTTGACGGACATTATTCTGACCCAATTGGAGAACTTTCTCTTTCAACATTCTGTTATGTGGAAACTTTTGAGAAAATATTGGCTTTGGCATCACAGTTTTGTGATGGAAAAATCGTAGCTATTTTGGAAGGAGGTTACAGCCAAAACTTTCTGGGAACTATAACATCTGCGGTGATTGCAAAAATGTCTGGCGCGACATATTCTATCCAAGACCAGCAGTTAACTGCAACTCCACGAATCAAAAAACGCGCTGAAGAAACACTAAATGAAGTGAAAAATATTCAATCTTCTTTCTGGAAGTTGAAATCCTAAAATTTCCTGTGGATGGCAACAGAAATAGAGGGAGGTTATTATTCAATGATTTCTATAGCACCATTGGGGCACTGGACTTCGCAGGCTCTACAGACTAAACAAGCGTCATTGTCTTTGACCGTTGATTTTTCTTCTACTATCTCAAAAACTTCTACTGGGCAAACATCAACGCATGTTGCGCATCCATCGCATTTCTCATTATTGACTTTGACTTTGACCATGAATTTTCATACCTCCTGAACTTAGATTCTTATGAAGTGCATTGAATAAAATAAAAACATTGTGTCTCCTATCTGATTTCTTCTTTCAGCCTCAAGAGAACGCCATCTATAGTAACTCTTGCTCTTTCTCTTCTGCGGTGGTATTCTTCAAGAAGTCTCAGATAGGCTCCTTTAGAAATTTCTCCTCGCCTATATCGACTTTCCACTCTTCTAATGTCTGTCTCCAAGCCCTCAAGTTCTGTTTCGGTTACTTCAATTTGCCCAATAAAGCTTGCATATCGTGGACCTGCTCTTCGCAATTTCTCTTTAAGTTCAGTCAAGTCACGAGACAGCACAGATAGACGACCTTCAAGTGTCTCTCTTCGCACCTTGTATTTTCGCCGTGGAATCTTGCCTTTCTGTAACTGCTGTTCCATTGATACAAGTTCTGAAAGAAAACTTGTCTTCTTTTCATAAGCGTCAACAAAGTTCCTCAAATCCCTCGATGGAACAGGAGTTATTGAAACCTCTGGACGTTTTGGTAGTCGCCAGAGAAAAACTACGGCACAGACAACGGCAACCATGGTTCCTATCCACAATGTTGGACGAAAAGACGCCCAGAATATAAGGTATCCATATGAAAGATTGAAATTTAGATCATGAAACGATGTGACGTTATAGAAACTGAAAGTCAAGATTTCTTGAAAAGTATTTTTTTGAAGTGAACTATGCGCTATCAGACGCAAGTTTTCTGGAAGAGCAGGTAACTGCATAAAATCCGCCCCTTCAGGCAAAATAATGGTTGTGGTTAACTTTTTGATGATCCAATCAAAATTTTGTCGTTCAAAAAATGTAAAAGCTAAGTTGTAGTCGCGCAGACCATATTGGGTAACATAAGTTTTCCATGGAAGCCAATATGTTACTATAAAGGTTGACTCCATATTTTTTTGAATAGGCGTCGCAAAGGATATTGTTGCGTTATGGGGCACGGTAGCATTTCCTCTTTCTAGCGAGACTGAGAGACTGCCACCAGTCTTGTCCTGTGCTGAGATCTCATAAGTGTCTTGAGGTACACTAATTTTCAACGACGTGATATCTATTGCTCCCTTGTTAGTTAGACTGTAAGATTCAAAGAAGAATATGCGCCCCCACTCATCCAAGGTTATTTCCCTTATCATCTCTTTTGCTTCCAGCATCAGGAAAATGTCGCTCAGAGTTGTGGGTTGATAAAATATTAGCCATCCGGGTTCATAAGCGAAACTTGTCAAAGGACTTTGTGCAAAACTCAAAACTTGACGCGAACCTGATGAGGTTACATTAAAATCTTCTGGCGCGCCTGCGAGCAATGTCCTTTCATATAGAGAACTATATTGCGTTTTGTAGGTTGCTTCTTTTGGAAGAAAGATTTTCACAATGAATGAAGAAACTTCTTGAATTATGCTTGGATATAAGGGAAAAGTTAAGTTCCATTCTATTCGGTTAGGGTCAGCTGCAGAGATGCTTGTTTGTAGAAGGTTTGAGAATACGAATACTATTGTGAAGCTGTATGATTGCCCATTGCTGACATTTACTGGTTGAGGGAATAACACGTTTGCTCCATAAAAGCCTAGTCTTCCCAATCCGACGTCTGGAAGCACTTTTAACTCTGTTTGTGAGTCGAAAGCGAAGGAGTAATCTGGATAAAATCTTTCTTTTCCTAGTTGAAAAGTGGTTCCTCCAAAAGGTTCTTTCTTGACGTATTCAAAAGGAAAGCCTATGAGGAAATTGTTTATGAGATTGACATTTTCGCTTGATTGAGTAGACAATGTGACTGTGTCGTTTATTAGGACTAGTCCGCCATCTCGGATTTCTATAAAGTGGTTGACTTGAATATTGACAGAAGGTGACAGATTTGATGTTACTACATTGAGGGTTTTAGCGTTTACTTGTGGTGAATTGGAAGTTAGGAGAGATATAAGATAAAGCGTGAATAGGAATGTTAGAATTAATGTTTTCCTCAAGCTATACACCATCTGCTGCTGTATTTTTTCAATTTTAAACTTGGGTATTTATTCCTAACACCTTTATTTACTTTTATGAAAAAAAGCCATCAAGCATATGCCCTTTAACTTAGAGGATTGCTTAATTTTCTGATTAGAAGATGCAGACTGGATGGAGTCTAAAGTCCGCCCTGTTTAAAGTAGTAGCCTTCTTCTTTCTTGGTTCCGAAACTTCTTACTCCTTTCTCTCTAAGTTGCCTTCTGAGCCTCCGAGCATATTCGGGGGTTATTTCTCCCTTCTTCTCCAGATAGTCGATTATCTCTTTCGCTTGTTTTTCATTGTCGCATCTGCGAATGAAGTCAATTGCATCAGGTATATATGTACAAAACTTGCCAGAAATTTTTTCTTCGGTTTCGAGATTCGAGCGGACAGAGTTTATCTGAATCCTATGCTCATCACCGTTTTTGTTATCTTCTCCCATTTCCTTAGCCAAGTTTGGAAACATTTTTTTGAATTGCTCTTTCTCGATTTCCACTTTGACTCATCCCAGTGTCGTCATGCCTATTTTCATCTATAAAATAACAAGTATTTAAGCGGCATGCAAGAGAAAAACTTCATCTGGTTGGCACAAATTTTTGTGTTGGTTTCTCTTTCAGAAGTTTTTGAAGTTTCGGGTAATCTAAGCCGGTCATCTCATCGCCGTATACTTCGCATTTTTCGAGAGAATCCTTCTTTTCTAGGCTTTTGACAATTATCTCTGCTTCGTTGTTGGAAGGAAGAACTACGTAAATGTGGAATGATGCTTCTTTTTTGCCTTTTTTGGTCACTGAAAGCCATTCAGTTTTGGTTATTTTGAAATTGTTTTCCTTTATTTTGGCGTGAACTTTTTTGGGGTCTTGGGGGAATGTGACTATGTCTATGTCGCTGTTTTTGTGGGCTGTTCCTCTCCAAACGCTTCCAATCAGTTTAGGATAAAAATCTTTTAAGATTTGCATTATTTGTAGGGCTTCTTCCCGCATCTGAACAAGCAATTCTTGTCTTGATGAACCTTCTTTCTCCCCTGCTATTTTGTCAAGTGCTTCTGCAATTTCTCGGTTGCTTGGAAGAATGCGAACACCTAATGTTTCTGCGGCTTTTAGTTTCGCCTGTTTGTATTCTTTCTCCTGTGACGTGTATAGTAGAGACGCAGCTTCTAAAGCCACCCTCTTTCTTAGGCCTGTTTGCTGTTTGTTTTTCAAAGTGTTCACTAACATTGATTAGTTATTTGCGAGATAAAAGATAGTGCATTATGCGGCGATTGTAGATTGAATTACAAGTTTGGATTTTCTTATGCCAACATGGCGTAATGGAGAGATCTTCTTGGCTTCGTTGTATATGTCTGATGCGATTTTTCCTAAGACTACTTCTTGGGCAAATTGGTCGAAGGAGAGTTCTTTTGCTTTTTCTTCAACAATTCTCTTTATCACTGCTCTTATGGTGTGCTCTTGCGATGTTCTTATTCTGGCCAGTGTAAAGGCGGCGACTGCTACACGAACTTTGTAGCCGTCTTTTGTGGTTACGTTTAGCATGCTGTCTACTCGTGTTGTTCTTCTGCGAACTAGGCTGCGCAAGTAGTCGCGTGAGTATTCGTGGCCTCTAAAAATTGTCTTGGCAGTTTTTCCTTCCACATCTGTGATTTGGAAGTACATTTTGAGATATTGATGCGCAAAGTCGTTGGTTATATCGTATAGTGTGGCATCTATTGTTCTTCCCATGAGTTTTGACGAGTCGCCTGAAGGTAATGACCCGAGTTCGACGTTGCCAAAGTAGGATGGCGACATAACTGTGTACCAGTCTTTGCCTCGCCACTTGTCTTTAACACGTTTCTTTTTAGCTGTTACTTCAGTCGTTGCTGCTGCTTCTGAAGACACGTTAAACCTCCACTGTAAGCTGGAAAACTCTGGCACAGAAGTATTAAAAGGTTTAGCGTATTTGTAGAATCTTCGTTTGTAGCAGACGGGAATGTTTAAATTGTATTCTATGTATTACTTGTATAAAGAGTGGGTGAAGTATGCAGAAAATTGTTGAAAGATCGGTCGTGCCAGTTCGCTTCTCTAAAGATGAGATTGAGAAAATTGATAAAACTGTGGAAAGGTTAGGATTAAAATCAAGAAGCGAGTTAATCAGAGAAGCCACAGAAAAATACATCCAGGAAGCTGGAAGTCTTAAGGTAATTGAAATAAGAGATAATGTTAGCTTGCAAGAGGCAAAAGTGGAAATTCTTGCCTACTTGAGGCATCATAAAGAGGCTGAAACCTTCAACATTGCCAACAACCTTAGACTTGATTTGGACCTAACTGTAAAGGCATTGAAGGAGCTTTGGGAAGAGGGGAAAGTTAGTTGATAGGAAAAGAAGTTGGAGATAGAATCATCAGTGAACAAATACTCTGTGAATGTCGCAAGATTAAAGGTCCAGTCCTCATACATAAAGGCGCTCACAGAGCGCAAAGATATGTTCTACATGGGCTTCCAGCCGAAGCTATAATAACAAAAAAATGGAGAATAACCGGGTAGTTCCACCGAAAGCTAACAAATAGCGATTTTTCCGTATGCTAATTCCATACATGATTTGTCTTTGTTATTCTATTTTTTCTATTTTGTTCATGTATGGTCTTAGCACCTTTGGAATAACAATCGAACCATCCTTCTGCTGATACTGCTCTAATATTGCCATCATCGTTCTGCTAGTCGCTAACGCCGTATTATTTGACGTGTGCACGAATCCTGCTGGTGCCTGTCCCTCTTTCTCCCTAAACCTTATGTTCAATCTTCTTGCCTGATAGTCTGTGCAGTTGGAGTTTGAGCCAATCTCCCTAAACTGTCCATCAGCCATCCACACTTCAGTATCATAAGACTTAGCCTTTATTAAGCCCATATCGCCAGAGCAGATTTCAATAACTCTGTAATGCAAGCCTAAGCCTTGATACAATCTTTCTGCGTTTCGCTGTATTTCTTCAAATAGTTTCCAAGACTGCTTAGGATGACAAAAAATAAACTGTTCAACCTTGTTAAAGTGATGCATCCTAAACAAGCCTTTAGTGTATTTGCCATGAGCGCCAATTTCCTTCCTGAAACATGGACTGACGCCGACAAGTTTGATCGGCAGATCATTCCTGTTAATGACTTCATCCATATACATTGAAGCCATCGCATGCTCGCTTGTCGCTATTAGGTACAAGTCTTCATTTTCAATCTTGTACATCACGTTTTCAAAGTCAGCTAAATCCACAACGCCTTCATATGGCTCTTTGCGAATCATGAAAGGCGGCTCAACTAAAACATAACCTTTCTTGATCAAAAAGTCCATTGCATAATGCATAATCGCATAATCTAATAGGACTAATTCTTTCTTTAAGCAGACGAATCCTCTGCCAGCAACCTTCCCAGCCCTTTCCTCATCGATCAAGCCCAAATTCAAGGCAACTTCCAAATGATTCTTAGGCTCAAAATCAAACTTAGGCGGCTTGCCACAAACCCTCAAAACCACATTCTCAGTCTCGTCCTTGCCTAAAGGAACCGATTCATGCAAAATATTCGGTAAGCTGAGTAAAATCTGATTAATCTTAGTCTTGTCTTCCTCAACTTTCCCTTCTAATCCCTTTATTTTTGCTGGAATTTCTTTTGCTTCTAAAATCTCTTTTGAGGCGTCTTCTCCCCTTTTCTTCTTTTCTGCAATTTGAGCTATTACCACATTATGCCTATGCCTAAGATTATTCACCTCTGTTAGTAATCGTCGCCATTCTTCATCTCGTTTAAGCAGTTCATCAAGCAAAGCAACTTTCTCATGTTTCCCTCTCTTCTCCAAATCCTTTCTAACAACATCTGGGTTTTCTCGAATCAACTTTATGTCTAACATTTTTCAATTCCCTTTAATCGTCAAATAGCAGAAATGCCGTTAGTTTCTTCACGAAAATCACATATTTAACCTATGCGACCTTCCACTTACTTGCAACTGAGAAAACTTTCTCGGCAATAGAAGCGCAAGATAAGAGGTCGTCAATAGTTGCGATGAAAGTGGGCAACGTGATTTCACATTTGATCAAAGTGAAAACTTTTGCGCCTCTACGAGTCGTATTAATTGATAAGCCAGATGGAACTTTTACATTGTCAGGCGAAACTGCTCTTGTCACTGCTTCTGCTTCACGCTTGCCTCTATAGGCTAGAATAATTTTAGCTTCCATGAGTTATTTCCTTCAACTGGTTCTTGATGAGTTCATTTACAAATTTAATAAAAGAGGTAAGGTTTTTAGTCGGCACCTGTGCGCCTGCTGCAATGTTGTGCCCGCCACCTCTTCCAGAATATTTCTCTGCTGCAACACGCATAATTTCTCCTAGGTTCAAGCCTTTATTTGTCATAATATCCAAGGTTCTTGCAGAAATTTTGATTTGGTCTTCTCCTGGAACAGAGGAGTATGCGATTAACGGTTTTTCGGGGTTCGGTAGACTTGTCGAAAGGATAGATGATACTGCACCGATTATGTTTTCATCTATGAAGTCTTCTCCTTTTACAACGTAAATGCTGTTTAGCTCTTCTATTCGCTCAGGCTTTTCGTTCAACCAGCCCAAATATTTCGTTATTGTTCGCCTATACTCTCCTAATACAGTGTTTGCTTGCTCCAACGCTGTTCCTCTATCGCCCATACAAACCGCTACACCAAGACTTGGCTTATCCATACGCCCAGTTGCGTTTAATAGAACAGCAAACTCTCGTGCATCCCTAAGCGGGGTCCAAGGCTCTTCCTTCGTCAAAGTATAGACTTTTCCAATCAATCCCAAGGCAGTGTTGCTGGGAAAGCCTTTTGAAGCAAGATAGTCAGCTATGCCTGAGAAAAGATTCTTCTTCTCCTCTTCAGAAAGGTCTCTTAGAGCACGCCATTTTTCACCATGTTTTGGTGCTATTCCGAGGCTGGCAAGAAAGGCTAGGCTTTTGTCTTCTTCACCGCTTATGCTTGGAATAAAGGGGTTTGTAGTGCATGCTAATGCTTTATGTATTGGGCGTGTCTCCCTTCCGAAGAAGAGCAAATCGGTTTCAACGTTAAGGAAGCCTCCATCAACTGCGTCTGCAACTATCTGTTCGTTGATGCCTCCCAGTTTCCGCTGGTCGTATTTATCCTGCAGATCTGCAAGTGACCCAACAACAGCAACGCAAGCTAAATCTGCGTTTTTTCCGTCTAAAGCTTTGGCAACAAGGTATGCTACTCCCGCACCACTCAGATCGCGAGAACCATCTATTCCATGAATGTGAGGGTTAACCTGAACGAATGCGGATGAAGGTTCACTCACGGGCTGATGGTGGTCAAGAATAATAATGGCATAATCTGAAAGCTTAGCGTTTAAAAGATCTAGGTAGCCGCTTCCGAAGTCAGTAAATATCGTTAAAGAGGGCTTATCTGTAATTACTTGTTCTGCTACT
>Ga0315312_1002128_pt1 | contig 14133 bp, 8 predicted proteins | sample TDP7_MG_FD_203629 | JGI IMG/M metagenome (GOLD analysis project Ga0315312, IMG submission 203629) | Freshwater sediment microbial communities from Lake Towuti, South Sulawesi, Indonesia - TDP7 | ecosystem: Environmental > Aquatic > Freshwater > Lake > Sediment | place: Indonesia: South Sulawesi... | reverse complement strand
ATGACCTGCGGGAAGAATTCATTGAGACGGCGGTTAGAAACTTGGAGAGAGCCGGGGTGTCAGAGTATGTAGACTTGAAAAAGAAAGACGTTACTCAAGGCATCGACGAACGGGATTTGGACGCTGTAATTCTGGACATGGCTACTCCCTGGTTGGTTGTTCGGCACGCATACGAAGGGCTAAGGGGAAGCGGGGTCCTGGTTTCCTTCAGTCCGACAGTGGATCAAGTAGTCATGACCGTTGAAGCCTTAAGGGAACATGGCTTCGTAGACATCGAAACCATTGAGTGTCTCATGAGGAGAATGCAGACTGAGAGAGGGAAAACCAGGCCGGAAACTCTTATGACAGGACACACGGGATACATAACTTTCGCGAGGAAAGCACTCAAAATGTAGATGTCTCAATGAGAAGGCTAGAAGGTGCTGAATATCTGAAAACTGTGCATTCGCTAAAACCTAAATATAACCTCATCTGTAAATGAGTATTCCGGCGTGGTGAGGTATAGGTAATGTCAACCGCAAATTATCTGATAGAACAAGACTACTACGTCGACGAAAAGAGTAAGTATGCTACTATGGGCCATCTCTTGGCGTTTAATCCCACGAAGCGGGATGCGAGGCTGAAGTTGACCTTCTACTATGAGGATGGAGAACCTACTGAGACTTCCCTTGTGGCGAGCGCCCAGAAAACCAGTGAGTGGGATTGGACCCGTTTGAAGGGGCCAGAGAAACATAAACGGTTTGCCATGCGAATTGTGAGTGATGAACCCGTTGTCGTGCAGGCCACTACCGGGTGGAATAATACGATGAACGACTATTCTCGGCGTACGAAAGATGGTGAGAGGGAATGTGCGAAATCTTGTTTAGGCATAACCTCTCTTAGTAATGTTTGGTACTACGTCGACGGCATTGTCATCGACTCCCCGAATATATGGGTGAGGGAGAGCGAGTGGGCCATTATTCTTAACCCTACAAAAAGACCTGCCACACTCGTAATGAATCTCCTCTTCGATGACGGTGAAGTACAGAAGTTGGATTGGGAAATACAGGCAGAAAGATTGAAGTGGATCTACCTAGATGAAGTCGTTGCTAAGAAAAACAGACATTACGGCGTCAAATTTGAGAGCACCGAGATGATAGCAGCCCAGTGGCTAAGAGTCGTATATTGGGTAGACAAGCCAGGGATCATGACGTTTTGGTCGGTGCCCTGCTGCCCAGCGCCCTTATCTTGGAGAGACGAACTTGGTTAAGGTCAATGCCTAACCATATTTTTCGTAAATTGGTTTTCTCTTGTGCTTTTCTCCCTGACCTATACTGGATGTGTGAGAGGGGTTACCTCTCACATCCTCGAGATTCCTCAAACCGAACTCTAGCGATGTTCCCCTCTTTAGCTAAGGCCCCAAGATGAACGACCGATTCCGAAGTAAGACTTTTCCTTTTGCATATCTTGATCATTTTCACCAGATCGTCGATGTCCATAATGCCATAGTAACTGACTATCGCCCTTATGAATTCTTCCAAGTTAGGATGATACCTGTTGACCATCCCTCGCCACGGCAATATCTTGAAATGAACCTTGATAGAATGTTTATTGATGCTTGGCTGTCTTCACAATCTCCTCCATAATCTCTAGTACATCCTTTTCTATCGGTTCAGGCGAGTGTTCTTTAAGGATTTTCCTAGCAGTCTCTCTCGCGACTTCTTGGATCTGCCTAGATCCTTTCTTCTCCCAAGATTCTCTGCGTTCTCGGCTAAGGACTTCAGGTAGCCAATGTTCCTGTTTTAGAAACCTTCGCGTATGATCCTTCGCTAAGAAGTGACTTCCTAAGGGGCCAACCTCCCCTATCACATCTATTGCCAATGTTTCATCCGTAACTTCAGCGCCCCTTACGGTTCGGTATACAGCTCCCATTATCTCATTATCTATAACGACCTGTTCATAGCTCACAGTAAACAAGGAATCGAGCATCCCCGCCATTTCATGAATTAGGTTAGTTCCAGCCATAGCTGCTTGCATTAGAGTCAAAGTCTTCTCAAAAGATGATTGGGCATCACACACCTTCGAATCGGTCATACCTCCACACCCCTCGAAAGGTATCTTATAGTGTTGGGCTAACTGAGCGGTTATTACTTGTATGAGACCTAGTTCTGGCGCTCCGAGGGCCATATTTGCGGTCCTCATGTCCATGATGGATGACATATTTCCGTAGACTACAGGAGTTTTTGGGTTGACCAATTGAGAGATCAGGATCCCGCTAAGAACCTCCGCATTTTGGACAACTAACGTTCCGGCCAAAGTAACTGGAGCTGTCCCCCCTGCCATAGCGTCGCATTCTATGAATACTGGTATCTTATGTTTGGCCGCTTCAATCAAGACCTCTGTGTTTGTTTTTCCATGCTTCAAAGGGCTCGTTGTACAATCCACGAATGAGATTATTGGTCTTTTCCTTAGTTCTTCTTCCCCTCCAACCAAGGCAGCAGCCATTTTAATCTGATCCTTTACTCCTTCCCCACCCTGACCATCACGCATAATGTGCTTTTCGGTGTTTTTGACGAGCTCATAGTACCTAAGCCTGTCAACTCCCAAAGGAGGCACGTCCTTTGGATCAACTATCGCCATCACTACGTGGATGTTGCTAAGCGCGTCTTGGAGCCTGGTCAAATCCCGTAAGTCCTTCAATAAAGCCGGTCTCCGCTCATGTGTTTCCAAGTCAATAAGGTAGATAGCGTCAGCTCCTCCAGCCGTGTATACTTTTTTTCCTTCAAGGATTACGTCATAATCTGAACTTCTACCACACAGCGTTACTTTGCTCGGAGCTTTTCTTATCGACTCTTCAACCAGGTATCGAGGTATCTTCGCAACTTCATCTTTATAGTCCGCCTTTGCGCCAGCATCCTCCAGCATCCTTAAGGCGGTCTTCTCGTGAACCCTGACTCCAAATCTTTCCAAAACATCCAACGTTGATTCATGGATCTTCATAAGATCCCTTTTGGAGAGAAATTTCAACTGACCTCCTTCAATGCCTTGAATGGGCACTCTAATCACCACTAGATCCTTTCTTCCATGAGCTTCTTGGCTTTGATGACAGCGGAAACCGCGTCTTCGCCGTACTCGTCTGCTCCGATCTTTCTGGCGATCTCTTCGGTCACAGGTGCTCCTCCGACTATCACCTTAACTTGATTTCTAAGATTTGCTTCCTTTAACCTATCTATTACCTCCTCCATCTTCAGCATGGTTGTGTACAAAAGTGCCGACAAGCCTAGAATGTCTGGCTGTAATTCCTTGACTTTCTCAATAAAAGTCTGTGTTGGAACATCCACGCCCAAGTCAATGACCTCAAAGCCATTAGCATCTAACATGACAGAGACTATGTTTTTGCCTATATCGTGAATGTCACCCTCAACTGTTCCGATGAGAAACCTTGCTAGAAACTTTCTCTTCTCCTTCCTCTCTCTTAGGATGGGCTCTAGGGCTCTTAGACCGCCTTTCATAGCTTCGGCAGCCATCATAAGGTCTGGAAGAAACAGCTGACCTCTCTCAAATAATTCGCCAACCTTTCTTATCCCGATCGTGAGCCCTTTTTCTATGGCGATCAACGGATCTATATTCGCTGTAATCGCTTTTTTGGCTAGCTCCTCTGTTAGTTTAGGATCGCCAATTATAACCGCATCCGCTAATCCTTTCAGAACTCCTGAGACTTCTGACATCCTACACCTCACACTTGCGTTCGCCGTTGATGCCAAGCACAGTTATATTGAAAGTGATTTCCTAATAATACTTACCAGCAAAACTGTCGCTCTCCTTAGAGTTCACCCGGATTCTATCTAAACCGTGTTATATGCAAGGAGGGCCAAAGTCTGTTTTCTACCATGGCAGAATCCATGTTCCCTTTGATATAAGCATCAACGCAACAGCGATGGACACGATTATGCCTTCTCCTACAGCTAAACCCCCTGAAATAATGGCGCGGTACTGCATCCACCATTCCCTTCCGAATTGTCTCTGAAGAAGGAACCATCCAACCACGCTTCCGATGAAGAGGGGCATTGTGGACGTAGGCAGCATGGTAGCTCCCACAACAAGACTGATTGCTGAGAAAGGTATCGAAGTGTACTTTTGCAGAATCTCACCCAAAACTAGGATGATCAGTATACCTACAAACGATGTCAACATTATTTGAGGACTAAACGCAGCGATTTGTCCAGTGATCCACATGGATTGGGTTATGGCCGTAACGGGCCAGCTTATGAGAGACATCGGGTAGACCGAAGACGGAATCGGTGCGATGCTCCAGAAGAAAGATGCGTAGGCAAAGCTCAAGACCACTGTTAGGGCAGAGCCTATGAATACGGCCTTAAAGAAGTCGGAGGGCTTGGTCTCAGTCAGATAACAAGTCTTTACTGAAGCCGTCCACCAAGGAGACACCGCCCCTCCTGTAGCAGGAGATATGAACCATGGCTCGATGCCCTTATAGCCGCTGAAGACAACCGCGCCTTGCCACACATAAGGGATTGAAACAGGGTTGCCGGTTTCTCCGGTCCCCCTTGAACCTATCAGATTATTGATAAATCCCCAACCTAGGGAAAAGAGAACAACCATCCAGACAGGAAAGTCTGGGACGAGAGTATGGAATATCAAGATAGAAAGGAGAGAAGATCCGAGATAGAGCGCTAGAACACGGGGAAGCGGCCAGTATCCCGCCTCTTTAGCTGATGCGGATAGTTTCGCCAGACTCCCAAACGAATGAATGATGCTTCTGCCCCCCTTGATTAATGAGACTGCAGCTACCGCGAGCGCGAAGGCAATTTGCGGTCCCAACCATACTCTTACCGAGGACCTCTGAAAGATCAATCCCAATCCCATCCCTTCTTTCCATTCTCTGGCCCAATCTGGGAAAACTTGAGCGAAAAAAGTGCGAGTTATCCAGTTTCCGAAAACCCAGATCGCAATGGAACCAATAAGCATATATGTAATAACGTGTAGGGGCAAAAGGAAACCATTTGCGAAAATTGCTATGTCGGTACCTATGCCCAGAAGAGCGCCCGGCATCACTCTTTCAATTCCGAAAAATCCAGTGGTCAAATCAACCCACGGTATCGGTATGATTTGCCAAGTTCCGCTTGTCAGTATCGGCGGAAAATATAAGACAGCTCCATAGATAATGCCGCCGAGGGCGGAAAGCGTAAATATCCTCATCTGATCAGGGGGTCTTTCGGCCAATATGATGCAAGTCTGTGCATCGATTTGCGCGTATGGGAACGGCAGCTTTTCAACTTCAATATAAAGCTGGGAAGATATGAGTGTCAAAGCAAATTCTTGCATTATGTAAAGTAAGGCAAGGGCAGAAGATAGGGAAATGGGAAGAACCCAGGCGAGGTTAAGGAAAGACCTCAAGTCGTATGCTGGGGAGTTATGCGTGGGCGCCCACCAATGCGGAACGACATAGTTCAGGGGTAGGCCACTGTTTGGATCAATAAATGCGTGGACAGGAACAGCATTGACGAAATAGGCTCGGTAAACGAACTCTAGGAAATTTACTGTTGCTATCCCCCCTCCGGTCGCCATCCATGAAAGGATAAATATGAGATAAGTTTCCTGCTTCGTAAGTCTACTTCCGAAAACCGCGAATGTCTCCGTGAACAGCACGGTAACTACCAGCATCGAAATCGTTGCTCCTGCCGCCAAGTTGAGGTACATAGATGCTGGGAGAACCACAAGAAAAGAGAAGACAATGCCGAGAATCGATCGCCATGTCAGCCCCCGCTCAAGCATAGGCTTGCTCTTTTCTGTCACGTACACTTTCCCCTTAGTGATCCGTCTTTCTATTATTAAGCCCGTATTATATTTTTTTGTGAAACTTGGAATCTCAGGCTTGTTTTCGCCTCCTCCCCGTATATGGGAAAAAGAGATCCGTTTAGTCGATTTTGAATCTCTCTTCTTACGGTGAAAGATTTAAGAGGATTTTGACGAAAGTATAATATACATTGGGAGAAGAGTTAAGCGGGATAAGCATTGGAACGGCTAAAAACTCTGAGTTTTCTATGCCTTCTTTGTCTTATAGCTATCTCTAACCCAGAGTTTTCGAACGGAAGTGCCGAAATTTCTTTGACGGGATCTAAGTATTCTGACCTCTTTCCTTCCTATTCTGATGTCCTAGCTAATGTAAGCATGAGTAGAATACAAGATCATGTGGAATATCTCGGAGGTCTAGGATCAAGAGTCACTGGCTATCCCGGCTGTGATTTGGCTGCCACGTATATAGCCAGCGTCTTTGACTCCATATCTAAGGAATCTCCACAAAGCCACTGTCAAGTTTCGGCCCAAGAGTATGAGCTTACGGTGCCCATGGACAGAGAGACCTTCCTCACAGTCATTTATCCAGAAAAGAAGATCATCGAAGCTTATGCTCTTTGGCCAAATATGATCGAGACGTCACCAACCCCGTCCGATGGAATCGAAGCACCGTTGATCTATGCTGGGGATGGCAGATTGAGAGAATTCAACAATAAACCCGTTGAAGGAAGCATAGTATTGATGGATTTTAACAGCGGCGATAATTGGATCAATGCAGCAAAGCTTGGTGCGAAAGCTGTGATATTCATTGCGGCCTCTGACACAAACTTCTTTGAAGCCAGAAAGAAGTTTCTCTTGACGCCTTTGTACTTACCTAGACTTTACGTGTCATCTTTCGATGGTGAATACCTGAAGGAGTTGACCCGTTCTTTCAGCTCACCTGTGATTAGAATAAAATCCCGCATGATGTATGAAACCGTTGCCGCGAAAAATATCATTTTGGAGATCCCGGGAGAAATAAACGACACAATTGTTATCGGAGCCCACTATGACACCTGGTCTGTTGTACCGGCTCTCGCCCCTGGGGCTGATGATTCGACAGGCGTATCATCTTTGTTGGAACTTGCGAGATTCTTCGCATCGCACAAGCCCCTGAGAACGATGATGTTTGTAGCTCTATCCGGCCACTGGGAGGCGTTAGCCGGATCTAGAGCGTTCTTAGACGAGTATTTCTTCTCCGAAGATGTGGTCAGCGGCGAAAAGAAAATTGTCATGTTTGTCGGAATTGATTTCTCCACGGATAATCGCAAGGTTGCTTTCTTGCTTGTGGGTCATGCCTTTAAGGTTCTAGTCGACGATGGGGATCTGGCTAAGCCATTGAACAGCGAACTCGTAACAAGGTATTATCCAGTGCGTTCATTAATTACGGACGCAATTACGGGGATAGAATCGCAGCTGAATACCAATTATGAAGTGGACGTCGCCTTCAGGTCAGATGGATGGTGGGCTAGCATCCCCGTTCCATACATGCTCGATTCTGAACCAATGGTAGCTTCAGGCGGGATGGGGTTCACAATTCGTACAGATGACTGTTACAGAATTGGTTGGGGCACTCCTGTGAGCGCTTTTGAAAAAGTTTCATTTCAGAATCTGGCGCCGCAGATCGAATTGTCTGCCTGCTTAATACTGGATCTAGCAAGTGCAGATAGCCTCCCCCTAACATGGGCTACATTCCAGCCGAAAAGGATTACAGTGACGGGAAGTATCCGCACAGGTTTTGTCACCGTTATGGGTGTGGCTAATACGTTCAACTACACGAGAGGATGGTATGATCCTTTACCTAACGCGATCGTCCACATGCCTTTGAGGGCAGTGACGTATCCTTTCGCTCATGTTATCACAACAAGTGATCAAAATGGAAACTTCTCGATCGGCGGCATTGTAACGAACCTGGGAGGTTACTTGGTCGAAACATATGCTGTAAACAATGAAACTGGCCTCATCGAGTATGCACCAGATCAAGGCATTTACGGATCCCGACAGATTAGCCCTTACGCAAGGGCAGATAGCCACCCATTCAGAGTGAATACGGTGAGTTTCAAATGTTCTCACATTGAACTTTATGATGTAGGTTATGCAGAAAGAATGACTGATCCCTTGGTTTATGATCCTAGATTCACCGATACGATCCTTTCGCAGGTCGCTAGAGAACACCAGGTTTTTGACTTCAAGACTTACAGTGCTTACATGTCGTACTCCTTTATCTCTATGGGGACTGAGCCAGTTATGATGATTTTCGTTCCTCCAGAACAATGGTTCAGTTTCACGTATAGGGTAGGCGTCCTCCGTGAATTGGAAGCTCTCCTTCTCAATACTAGTAGGGTTACGCAGGGAGAGGGCTATTATTCATTTTCTAGCGAAAAGAAGCTGATCTTTAACGCATTTGATTATGCGAACGACCTCTATAGACTGGCTTTTTCCCGTTATAGTACGCTTAGTGGATCTATGGTTCGTGATGCAATAACTGAAGTATACTTCCATAGCGCAAGAGAAAAACTCGACAGGGCTAATGCCCTAATTCGGCAAAGCAAGTATGATGAAGCATACGCTGGAATATTGTCCGCTCTATCCTGGTCGGCTTCTTTTTACAGCACAACATTCAACTTAATCAATGGGGTCGCAATCAGCACAATCATATTCTTTGCGATAATGATACCATTCATACTATTACTCGAAAGACTGGTTTTTGTAACAATCGGTCGAAATAGACTCATTTCAACTATATTAGTAGGGCTTGCGACAATATTTGGCTTCTATTTCCTGCATCCAGGAATGAGGGTTCTTTCCAACTCTCTAATCTCCTTACTGGGAATATCCTGTGGATTTTTCTTTCTGCTGGTTTTGTTGTTATTCGGCGACAGAGTTTTTGGCTTGTTCAAAGAATACAGAGAATCCTTTTTGGGCAGTCATTTCGGGTACTCAAGGAAAGGAGTCTCTTCAACATTTGGCATGTGTTTTAGATTGTCAACTCAAAATATGAGGCGGAGAAAGTTCAGAACGACCTTGATGTTGACCAGTCTCATAATAGTCGTCTTCTCCTTTACATCTATGATGTCGATAACTATTAGCATGGCCCCAAGAGAAAACATAATATATGAGGGGAAAACGCCCTATAACGGCCTACTAATAAAGAGAGGGAAGATCACAACGCTTGATCTGCTTCTATCCGATAGGTGCATAGACCAAATCTTCGTTGACTACACTCTGGCGAAAAGAGCCTGGTATTACACCCAAACATATCAAAATCGGAGGGTAGAAGCTTACATTGAAGGCCCCTCAGGATCTTATAACATAAAAGCGGTGATCGGTCTAACGCCTGAAGAAAGTCTTTTTAACACCGTTTTCGTTATTGAAGGAAGATGGCTCCAAGATTTTGATTACTACAGTTGCATCATTCCTAAGGTTGCGAGCGATGCAATCGGGGTTATAGTAAATGACATCGTCAAGTGGGGAGGAATAGCTCTGCGAGTGGTGGGAATATACGACTCAAGCCATCTGAACGGGATTTTCGACATAGATGGAGGACAGATAACTCCAATCAGGCCAGAAGACTTGCCAGCAATAACTCACCAACAATTACCCAGAGGACAACAAATACTTTACATTCCTACTTCTTGGGAAAACTTGATTATTGTATCATATAAGCTGGCTGTTGATCTTGGTGCGTTTGTACCGAATGTTGCTCTGAAACTCGAAGATCCAGCGAATATTGAAGCTATTGCGAAATATTTGGCCCTAAACTTCATGGTGCAGGTATACGCAAGCCATGATGGGACCACTCGGATCTACAGCAGAACTACTTTATTCCCGACTATGGGATTCGAGGCAATCTTGGTGCCAATGACGATCGGGTTGATGACTGTCTTGATGACTATGCTTGGAAACGTGCACGAACGGAAATCCGAGATCTTCATTTTTAGCTGTGTTGGGATTTCGCCTTTCAGCATTTCAGCAATCTTCCTTATTGAGACTCTTATCTACGCTGTTGTCAGCATACTTGTTGGTTATCTTGTCGGCCTCGGGTTAAACGCTCTATTCATATCTTACAATCTATTGCCCGGTTTCTACCCGAATTTTACAACAATATCCGAGTTACTTGTTATTGGCCTTTCACTGTTGGTCACAGTTCTTTCAGCATTGTATCCATCCCTATTGGCCTCCAAACTGGCGACGCCTTCGCTGAAAAGAAAATGGTCCATACCTACAAGTCCAGTGGGGAGTACCTGGGAGGTTCCGTTTCCGTTTACGTTCAGAGATAAAAATGAGGCCGATGCTTTGCTAACGTATCTTGCTGAGTATTTTAGATCGCAGACGGACGAAAGCCTAGGGAGGTTTATCACAAGAAAGGTAAACCTATCATTAAGCGAGAAAGAGTTAAATGTGAACATAAACTTGCTGCCAGCTGACCTACAGATTTTTCAGGATGTTAAAATAAAGGCGGAAAAGCAAAAGGACCGGTTTATATTTATGGTATTTATAGAAAAACTTTCTGGACAAGACCATGATTGGAGAATTCTGAATAGAGACTTTATCACGCGAATACGTGAACAGTTTTTGTTGTGGTCTGGTCTGGGCTTAGAGATAAGAGAAAAATACCTGACTTTGGCAAAGGGGATTTCAACGGACCAAATGCAGCTCTAGCTAGGTCTAAGAGGTTTGTCTGGATCACAGTAAGTTTTTTAAATTGATTACCACATACTTTCTAGTCACCCTATAGTTGAAAGTGGTAGAAATGGAAAAGGAAGTGGCTTTCAGGAAAGGACTGACGCCGCGTACTTGGGTTCTGGTCTTCATAACAATAGTAGTTCAGTTGGTCACAACGCAGCTAAATCACACAATGGGTAACGTTTGGATGTACCCGGGGGGTCTTTTCCCGCTGACTCCGGCGCTCATCATCTTCTTCTTTCACAACATATTGCCCGGAAGGTGGAAACTTACCAAAGAAGAATTGACGATAATAGTACTTGTATCCTTCTTCAACGCACAGGGGTTCTGGATGGCTGGCGGTTATCTTTCTCCCTATGGAGGCACGGCAATCATGCCGGGTTCAGGCCTCATCTCCAGTGCGTACATCAAATCTATGAGTCCGTACAAAGAATCTTTCGCCGCGTTCATCCCGGACTGGCTGGCACCATCAGGTAATCTTGACGCGGTAATCACTGGAGGGGCATTAGATTGGGCTACATGGGCAACGCCGATCCTATTCTGGTCCATGATCTGGATTGTGTATCTACTACTCGGCCTTATGATCAGCTTTTCCCTTCGAAGGCCGTTCGTTGAGACGGAGAGGCTTATATTCCCATTGACCGTAGCAACGTATTCTCTATTTGACTATCAAATGGAGAAAGAGCCTGGTCACAAGAGGGTGAAAATGCTCGACTTTGGCACAGCATACGCAAAAGCTTTCTGGATAGGTGGCTCCGTTGGAATCATCATGGGTTTGACGGATGTTCTGAACTACTTCGTGCCGACTATCCCTGCAAGCTGGGAGTATGCGGGAAACCATGTAGATTTGTCCGGGTTCTTCCAACAGTATGCTCCCGGTGCCTGGGGCAATCAATGGTTCTGGTGGATAGACTTCGGAGTATACGCTTTCGTGTCCTTAGACATCCTTTTGACAGCTCTCATATTCAACGTATTAATCTTGATGGTTTACCCCGCTCTTGCCGTTAGATTGGGCTGGGTCTCATATGTTCCCGGCGTTGAGAACTACTCTGCAGATCAGTATGGCTCAGTGGAAGGTCCATTCAAATTCAATTACTGGATCACTTATGGACTAATGTTCGGCATAGGCCTATGGGTGGCATGGAATCACAGAAGACACTTCATCAATATCCTCCAAAACGCCTTTGGTCAAGCTACGGGACCCAAAGAAGAGGACGGCGTATCCTATAGATTTGTTGGATTGGGAATGAGTATCCTTTGGATTGTCTTGCTGATACTCTGGACCGCGGTCGGGGTTCCGCCCGTTACTGCATTCGTAGGGCTCGTCCTATTGGTTCTCTATACGCTAGCCAGTTCCAGAGTCCAAGCTGAAATGCACATTGATGATGCACAGCTCTATAGTGTTCGAGGATGGTTGTATGACACTGGGTACGCCACAGGTTCATGGGGAGCAGCCCCTGTAGTAAGTGGAGAGCTGTTCAAGACTATGTACGTTTCCTCGGCCTTGACGGGAATCTCTTGGTCAGGCCTCTCCCCGTCATTGCAACTGCACGGTTGGAAGGTTGGATACGAAACGAAAACTGATCCCAAAGAAATCATGAAGGCGCTAATCGTGACAGCAATTGTCTCAATCATATTTGCCCATGTCTTTAACCTATGGTGGTGGAGCAAGGCCGGTGGGGTAACAACATCGCCCGGATGGACTTCATACTCCGACCGAGCAGCAGACTCTGAACTGTATACGCTCAATACTGGTCACACATTAACTGCTTTTGAACGCGTCTGGTACGCAGTTACAGGGACAATCTTCGTATTCGCATGTTTCATCCTTCGTGGAAGATTCCCATGGTTCTTCATTAACCCCGTAGGAGTTTGGACGGCTGTGATAGGGCCATGTTGTCATACATGGCCGATGCTAGGAGGCCTGATATATAAGTATGTCATCATGAAGATCGGTGGAACAAGACTCTGGCAAAGAGTCGGAGTACCAGCAGTGGTGGGCTTTATAACAACTCAAACCATTGGAATGTTCTTCTTCTTGGCATGGATAGGATTCTTCCAAGTATCGCTGCCCGCGGCAATGGCACAACCCTAAAACACCCTATTTCTTTTTTTTGGCTAGAACTGATGAGTCATTTATGTAATCTCAAGTGTTCGCATCCGATCTGCAGATACATATAAAAAGCCCTAACAGAGCCAGCGTGGGAAAAGATGAATCATCGCTAGGCAACATGATAGGGCCTTACTAGCCCACGAGGCAATCACAAACCAGATCTTGAGAAAGCGTAACCACCATATCTCTCAATTGCTTCTTTCAGTGCTATGAAATTCTTGGAAAGTTTATGCACATTATCAGTAAGCGGATAGATTCCGTGGGTCGCACCCAGCATGTATCCTCCACTTGGAGCTGCTGCAAAGATGGATTCTCTCGCTAACTTTGCGACTTCGTCCCTTGTGCCAAGACCTAGGGTATTTAGATCCATATTGCCTACGAGGCAAATCTTGTCTCCATACGATTCCTTCACCCTTCCCAAGCTTATGCCAGCTGTCGGCTCCAAGGATTGTATGGCATCGACTCCAGCCTCAATGATGTACGGCATTAAAGGTTCCACGTTTCCGCAACTGTGTAGCATAAGAAAGGTTCCCTTCTTATGGCAAACATCAGCGATCTCCTTCAAATGCGGAAAGACAAACTGCATCCAATGCTTAGGCGTGATCTGAGGACCATGTTTATCGCTGTAGTCATCCTCCAATGCAACGATCTCAGCGCTCTCATCAGCATATATCTTTGTCAATTCGATTGTGCGGTCTTTCTCATACTTGAGAACCCTATGTATGAATCTCGGGTTTGTGTAAATATAGCGGAAGAAATCTGCATGGCCGATCGGTGTGATTGATTCCTCAAAAATTCCGCCCGTAACCGGTACAACGAAAAAATCGTCTCCGGCCACTTTCAAAGCTTCCCTGTATGCAGGAATAGATTTGTGGTGCCAATCACTGGGTTCCGGCCTTGGGAACTCCTTATGAAATTTCTCATACTTTTCCGGGGTACTCAAATATCCTCCCACGTAGAAGGCTCCTTTATAGGATGTGCGAGTTCGCATAGAATAACTGAACATGTTGCCCATGCCGTCAACGAAAAGTTCTTCGCTCATAACCATAGTTGGAACACCATATCCCCACATGTCTCCAAATTCCATCATGCTCCCATCTATGCCAAGATTTATGTAGGCTTGTATTGTTTTCGAACGTTCTTCAAAAAATCCCGGATATTGACCAAAAATCTCGCCTAGAATCTCGTGGCAAACTCCCATTTCAAAGTGTGGAACCTGGTCTGGTTCTTCTAATTGAATGGCTGAAAGAACCCTTTCCCGAGCTTTCAAGGATCACACCCTCATGAGCCCTTATTGGCGCCTTTACATTATGTGTTTTAAGTTTTCTTGTCAGCACGCCGAGATAATTAAATAATTCTTGAAGACGTTCATTTAGGCCGTTATGTTTTTCCTATTGTGAGTCGAAATCCGTTAAGCTTCCCAAGATTTGCTCTCTAGATTTTCTGGGGGCCTTTCGTGACAGTGGGGCCTCTCTGCTTAGCTGTTCTAGTAGACTCAGTGC
>Ga0315312_1002127_pt1 | contig 14135 bp, 13 predicted proteins | sample TDP7_MG_FD_203629 | JGI IMG/M metagenome (GOLD analysis project Ga0315312, IMG submission 203629) | Freshwater sediment microbial communities from Lake Towuti, South Sulawesi, Indonesia - TDP7 | ecosystem: Environmental > Aquatic > Freshwater > Lake > Sediment | place: Indonesia: South Sulawesi... | reverse complement strand
ACGTAGGTCCCATTAAATTTCACGTAGACTGTCTTTAGGCCCTCTCCATCTGATAGATTCCAAACCTTTGCGTCTGCGTAAGTTTCCCACTGTGTCCAAGTTACATTGTCGTTTGAGAATTCCATCTTGGTGACGTTGGATATCACGATCTTTACTGAGAGTGTTAGGTTCACTGTGTATGCGTTTGTGTAGACTGCGTCGCCGTTTATCTTGATCGGCTTCTCTATGACGATGCTCTCAGTTTTTGTCTGCTCTACATTTTCGGCATTGTCAGTTGAGTTATACTGGATTGTGAAGTTTCCATCTATGTTGACTAGGAACGCTTCACTGTAGTGTATCCATGAGTTGTTGTTTGAGTTGTAGGCCGTCTCTGCGATCCCGGAACCATCCACATTGTCTTCTGCCACCAACGTAACCAGCACGTCTGATCCGTACTTGCCGTCAGGCCTAGCGACACCGTCTATGGACAAGCTTGTAGTTGGACTAATGTGATCTATTGTAAGTTGAATTTGAACCGACTGATTGATTGAACCTGATACGGCATATACAGTCACGTTGTAGCGTCCTGAGACTGAGTACAGGGATACATTGAAAGTCATCGTCACATTTGCTGGTGGAGTTACCTGTTCAGGCTGAAATGACACGGTTGTTCCATCAGGTAACCCTATTACGTTTGGTGGTTGAAAGTAAACTAGCTGGCCGAAGGACTCGCTAGAGTTCACCATAAGAGTTACCGTCGCCTTCCCCGATTGGCCTACTATTACTGAGGTTAGTGACGCTTTGAGGGTGAAGCTGTCCTGTTCGCCTGAAGCCACGTTTGCCAGAGGTGAGATGAATACTAAAAGCAGAAGCATCAAAGTGAACGTTTGTGTTCCAATAATGCTTCTTGCATGTATCTTCATCGGCTTCCCCGATTTCTACATTCGAGAGGCTCTGGATATATAAGTGTTGCTGTGCGCCACACAAATACGAAATTGCCGAATGTGTTCGGATACCAAGCGACTTATACTGAACCAGCACTGATGTGTCAACTATGACCTGCTATTTCAGGCATCTTCAAGACATTTTCAAGGAAGCAGGCATTAAGGTCACAAAGGAGAACAGAAAGCAGATCGATCGAGCTATCCATAGAATTGTAAATACGAAGTATAAGAATTGCCCTCTCGCTTGGAGAAGGGCGAAAGAGAGAATTCAGAAGAATGAGTTAAACAGGAAGGCTTTCATAGACGAACTGAAGATGTTCTGGCTGAACAGAACTTCAGAATAGGGAAAGTCGCTTCCGTTTCTATTTGCAGTGTGTAACTATTATTGTTAGCGAGGTCAATTCAACTGCCATATCGAAGATGTGGCCTAGATCTTCCTCGTTTACTCCCCATGTGAAATACGCTTTTATCAGTTGCCCCTCAACTATAAGTGAGTCTAGCCTATGGGCCGTGTTCCCCATAACCGTCAAGAATGTTGTTTCCGCGATCTCTCGCGCTTCCTCTTCACTTACACCGTCGGATATGTCTACATCCACAACTATGTCCAGCACTCTTCCTTCATTGACTACGGCTGTAAATCTTGTCGGTTTCGTAGCTGGCTGAGGTAACTCTTTGTCTGCTAAGAGATCCCAAATTCCGTCGCATATAGCTGAGATTATTTCGCCTCTCTGTTCTACGGTCACTATGGCTTCATGTTTGGCTATGACTTGTAGGAGGATTTGGCCTGTTCTGTCTCCGTGCGCGGGGTGGGCTGTGTAAAATTCAATCCTAACAATCCACGAATAGCCGTAAGGAGGAGGTTCATTGACTATCTTCTGAGTTTCGATTACCTCGAACCCTTCGTCTAGGCCATCAAACTTGAATGTCGAGGTGTTACGGATCAATGCCATCGCAATGGCTACAGCTTCTTCTTGACCAATGCTGCCAGCTACAGTTTCTACTATTTGATTTACGAGTACTTCGATCCCTCTCTGTATTGTAATCAATTGATCTGGCAATTGCGCCTCGAAGGCCCACTCATCCACCCATACCACAGTCTTAGTGGTCCTCACACCAGCTTCTCTGGGTATTGTCACCGTCAGCTCGTATGCGAAGTAGTCTGCCGCCCCAGGCTTCGCTCGATAGCTTTCAGGGCTTATAGTGGTGAAGTTGTCTCCTATGATGATTCTCTTGATCTCCCTGATCTGTTGAGGAGTCAAATCTACTTTGAATGTTTTTCCAGCATGAAATTTGCTGGAATAGTATGCTGTGTTGTCTACACCGATTTTGAGGCTATCGCTGGCTCCGGCGAATCCTCCTGTTCTTTTCCATTCTATCTCTAGGTATATTCGCGGACCTTGAATCAATGTTACTTCAACATAGACTTGAGGCGCATCCAATATTCCGGGTTGGTGGTGGACCTTCCCTTCGATAGTAACCTCCGAGAACAGGTACGGCGTTGGGTCCAGTTGCTGCGGGAACGTCAGAGAGATTGTTCCTGTTGCGTCTTTGAGTAGAATCGGTACTCCGAATTGGAACGCAACCATTGTCATCGTGCCGTGAAGCCTCACCAACGTATTGTCGAAAGACGCCGGGTTCGCCAATATCTCTCCGATCGGAATACTATGTGTGTAGTAATATCTTTCATAGAAGACTGCGCTAACTCCAACCAAAACTAGGAGGATCGCGACGATTGCAATTTCTATGTTTCTGCGCATCTCTGTTTCTTCCCTCGATTCATGAAGAACTGAGGGAGTCATTAATCTTGAGTTTGGAACATATGTTCGAAATCATAGAACAAGCCCTTTAGCGCATAGACTCATTAGCTGAACTGCCTGATGATTACTTGGAAAAAGGGATTAGAATTGAGAGGCGGATCGATAGCTTCAGCTCGGACCTCAGCTGTTGAACCTTCGCCGATAAGGAAACTTGTGGACGCTATTTCTGCTACTCCTGGAGTAGTTGGCCTCCATGTCGGGGAGCCTGACTTTGATACTCCAGCCCACATCAAACAGGCCGTGACAAGAGCTCTGAATGCTGGTTATACGCATTACACGAATACAGCTGGAATATCTGAGCTTCGCGAGGCGATAGCTGAGAAGCTTAGAAGAGATAATGGGATCGACATCGATCCGGAGAACGAAGTGCTAGTGACTCATGGCGGTTATGCAGCAATCTATGCTTCGCTTCAAGCCTTGATAGACCCTGGCGACGAGATCCTTCTGATAGAGCCTGCTTGGACCTATGATGGTTTCATCGCTCTGGCTGGGGGAATCAAGGTCCCCTGCGGTCTACATGGCCCGAGTTTCGAGTTGACAAGGGACACTCTTGAATCGAAGGTCTCTGATAGGACCAAGCTGATTCTCGTCAGTTCTCCGAATAATCCTACCGGGAACATGTTCTCGAGAGAGGAGCTGGAGATTGTCGCTGAAGTTGCTAAGACGAGGGATCTGCTTGTCTTGTCTGATGAGGTTTATGAGAAGCTTGTTTACGACAGCCTAAGTCACTATAGCATCGCCTCTTTCCCAGGTATGAGCGACAGAACGATAACCGTCAATTCTTTCTCTAAGACTTACGCGATGACTGGATGGCGTATTGGATATATCGTCGCGAGCAAGGAGGTTGTTAGAGCCATAAAGAAGGTTGCTGCTTACGGTTATGGTTGCATCAATGCTGCTGTCCAGAAGGCTGCTGTAGAAGCGTTGACGGGACCGCAAGATTGCGTCAGGGAGATGTTGAAGGAGTATGATCTTCGGAGACATCTTATTGTCAAGGGGCTCAATGAGATTTCTGGAATAGAGTGCAAGAAGCCGAAGGGCGCTTTCTATGCTTTCGCGAACATTTCAAGGTTCAAGCTTTCATCTCAAGAATTTTCGACCATGCTACTTCAGAAGGCTAAGGTTGCAACGATACCTGGAAGTGCTTTCGGCTCTTCTGGCGAGGGATACCTCAGAATCTCATTCGCTACATCACAAGACAATATAGTTGAAGGGCTCGACAGAATTAGAAAGTTCGTCGAGGTATTAAGATAGAGTTTTCTCTAGTGCTGTTCGGTTTCGCTCGCTTGAGGCTTTGGGATCTAGTATCGTTCTCTCGCTGATACGAAGAGGATCGTCCAGAATAGTAGTCCGGCTATAGAGATTATGAATGAGAGTATTCCGAAGTCACCCATAGTCAACCATGGCGTCCAACTCGATAATGGCCAACTTGAGCTGTTAGGTATCGTTATCTTGAATGAGGCTACGTAGAGCCATCCGAGGAGGCCGAAGACGAATACGACGAATCCAATCATTGAGATTGCTCTTAAGGTTGAGCCTCGTATTGGGGCGGAATAGTAATACGGAGGGTAATAGTCTTCTGTGAAGGGGAGGCCACAATGAGCGCATAGTGCTGCGTAGTAAGGGTTCAAGCGAGTACATCTTGGACAGATTTTAACACTCATGCTCAATCGCCTTCAGAATTCAGCTATAGCAAGTTCTACTACAAGAATCTGTCACGCTTTGAATTTGAATCTATCGCAAAGCAAGTGCTACGCGCTCTTGTCTATAGCCTAAGACAAGAAGTAGCTTGCGATCATTCTCAATCCTATTAGGATTGTGACGAACCCGAAGATTCTCGCTAGAGCTTTCTCTTTCAGCCTATTTGCGATTGCCGCGCCGAGTTGAGTCCCCGCCATAACTCCAAGGATGAGATATACAGCGTATTCAATCCGAACATTCCCTAATGCTAGATGAGTTACCGCGCCTGAGACGGATGTAAATATCATTATGAGCATTGAGGTAGCGACAGCTAGATGGATTGGAAAGCCCACAGCTAAACTCAATACCGGCACCATGACCACTCCACCGCCTATGCCGAGTAGCCCTGACGCGAAGCCTCCTAGAAAGCTCAGGGCTATCCCTGGTTTCATGTTGGCTGAGTATTCGAATATCACGCCTTTTGAGTCTACGAGTCTTCTACGTGATCCTGTACTCGCCGTCGGGCTTCCAGCTGAAGAGATCTTCCAGATCCCCATCATTCTTAAAGCGATAAGCATCAAGGAGAAGCCGAATACTGCTGCGAGCACTTTCTCAGTTAAGAATTTAGTTGTGTATGCGCCGAGGGTTGCTCCTGGAACAGTTCCGATGGTGAAGATTAAGCCTAGCTTGTAGTCGATTCTCTTCTGTCTTGCATATGCAAACGTTGAGAACAGGGCTGTGAAAATAATGGTTACTAGGCTTGTTCCTACAGCTTGGTGAACAGGCAGACCGAAAACTAGGTTTAAGATTGGAACTACGAGAAAGCCGCCACCTACGCCGGTCATAGCTGCAACAATTCCAACTAAGGCTGCAAGCAGGACCAATGTGGCGACTGCGATTGCTTCCACCTTTGAACCCCAGAATCTCACGAACCTATGTCGCTCGAAGTATATCAACGCCACATTTCCTAAAGCTATGAAGGCCAGTAAGACAAGGTTTCTCTTCCGAGAGCACTAAACTGGTCCGATAGGGTAAAGTAGTGGGAGAAGATTGAACCACTTGAGCTTCTGATAGGCTTATGGTCATTCGTACTAATAGTTATCGTAACCTTGGTCATTAAGAGAGGTGGAGCTTGGCCAAGCCCGTGGGTTCTTATGTCATTTTTACATGTACATTAACGTATGAGCTTGGTTCTTGGCGGGCGCTTCAGCCGATTTATTCGGTAGTTTTTCGAGCTAACCGTTACGTCTGGGTGGAATGTTCTAGATTACGTAGTTTCTTGAAAGAGATTGTTAATCCTTTTGTGATTGCAAATTCGATCCTACATTGGCACCCTTGACGGCATGGCTATGGCCGTTTGAGTGCGAAGAACACCATTAAGAGAGTGAAGTTCTCCTACGAGTTTGCCAAGCTCCTCTATTTTAGAAAACTCTACGTAAATTACGACGTCAAACTGACCTGTGACCGCGTGAGCCATCTTGACTCCTTCGATCTCTAGAGCTCTTTTGGCAACGTCCCACGGTCTTCCGGAGTCAGTATTGACGAAAATGTATGCTTGCATAAATTTGATTCCCTTCAAATGAAGAAATGATGTAGACCAAAAAAAGGATTACCTCGAAGCAAGATTTCTCATTTCGCCTCATAGACATTCGTCGTGGAAAGTATTCAGAGTTAAGCGTTCCCTAGCAGTAGCTATGATAGAAAAAGAGGGAGGATGCGCTACTCCACGTAGCTCGCTGGAACTATCACAGCTTTATCCTTTAGCAGGATCGGGTCCTGCGATGACTCCGAGAACGCATGTATTGGGTCTAGTGGGATAGTACAGAGCGTTAATGACCGTCGTGACAGTTTTTCAGTTGCAGTTGAGGCTGGAGTTGACGTGCTGCCGATTTGATCCTGAAGAGCCCTGCAGATTCGGGACTGGGCTTTCACCAACAGCCGCTCGATTAGCAGAGACTGCTCCGAAGGTTGCTACGTATCCGACTGGGGCGAGGATGCCTGACCTAGATGCAGGATCATAATGATAGTCGTTGACAAGAATCGTTCCAACTGCTCCGTATTTGTACGCGTTATAGGCTTTGAATCAAAAATGCTAAGTCGTGAATACTTGGCAGTCGATTGCCACACAAATGTTTAAAGCGCCAATGAAGGCATTAGCGATCTCGTTTGCCTCAGAAATTTAAGGGTTATTGTACCTGTACCGTCGCCCGTACATTCTCTTGGCGTAGCCCATGTAAATTATGACTTTCTAACTGTTCTAGGATCTGAACAGGGCGTTCTAATCCTTAGGATTAAGTCAAACCCTCAACATAAACCATCCAGCAACACTCAGTAAAGGAGGCGGGATCTTGAGTATGGAAGTTAGTTCGCGACTCTATAAGTTGGCAATAGTAGCCATCATCGGTCTCGTCGCTCTCAACGGCTTCTCAATGTACTATGCATACTACGCTTACAACATAGCTCTACCAAACTCCGGTCAACTAGTAAATGTTCCGTCTGCCGGACAAGGCTCTGAAAACAGACCTAATATAATCTCTATCTCAGGCACAGGCATAGTCTGGGCGACTCCAGACATAGCACAAGCGACTATAAGCGTTGTAACCCAATCCATTAGCGCAGCGGACGCACAGCAGAGCAATGCTGCAACCATGGCTAAGGTTATTCAAGCTTTAATGGATGCAGGTGTCTCCAAGGAGGATGTTAAGACGATAGGCTACAGCCTCTCACCTAGATACAGTTATGATGGACAGCAAACTCTCATTGGGTATGAATGTAGAAACATGATCGCAGTAACTACCAAGAATACATCCGAGATCGGCAAACTTATCGACGTAGCTGTTGGTGCTGGCGCAAACGAGGTCAGTGGCGTCTTCTTCATAGTCTCCGAAGAGAAGAGAGCGCAGTTAATGAGCGACGCAATTAAGAAGGCTGTTGGCGATGCAGATGCCAAAGCTCAAGCGATAGCAAGCGCCCTAGGAGTCACTATTACAGGAAAGAGCTACGCCTCAATCAGCCCGATGTATCAGCCTTATGGAGCTATATATGAAGCGAAAGCTTCAGAACCCACGCCAATAATCCCCGGACAACTTCAATTGACAGTGACGGTTCAAGTAGACTATACATTCGCGTAGTCTCGGCGTACTTGCTAAAACTTCCCCTTCTTTCAAAACTGGTGAAAGCGATTCGTAGAGAAATTGCGTCAACTCTATTGGGTTTTATTCTTGCGTTAGTAGCGGTAGCTGTAGGCTTCCAAGTTCCCCAAGATGGACAAGTAAATGTAAAGTATGCGGCTCTAGGTCCTGCGGAAAACATGCCTAGTCGAGTAGCTAATCCAATCAGCTTTCTACTACCTGCCCTGACTGGATCAGTCTTGGCTCTACTGGTATATGTCGCGGCGAAGAGAGATCAGCCCTTTAAGAGTTGAGATGGAGCCTCGGACGCTTAATATGAACCGAGGGCTTATATAACAGCGTTATAGAATAGATCTTCTGCGCCTACCTGCGTGAGCATAATGTTTGCGCATGACGCTCTGGACCTAATTGGCAACACTCCGCTAGTCAAAATCAACAGGTTAACCCAAGAGAATGATGCGATCATACTGGCGAAACTGGAACAATACAATATAGGCGGTTCAGTCAAAGACCGAATCGCGAAATACATGATCGAGCTCGCGGAGAAGGAAGGCAAACTAACTAAAGATAAGATAATACTCGAACCTACGTCTGGGAACACAGGCATAGGCTTAGCCATTGTAGCCGCTGTCAAAGGATACCGGGCATTATTTGTTATGCCTGAATCGGTAAGCATAGAGAGGAGGAGGATCCTCCAAGCATTCGGAGCAGAAGTCATCTTAACGCCGGGTGAGAAAGGCACTCCAGGTGCAATTGAAGTAGGCTACAGAATGGCCAAAGAACAGCCTGAGAAATACTTCCTCCCAGACCAATTCAACAATCCTCACAATGTTCTGGCGCATTATGAAACAACCGGTAGAGAGATCATCGAACAAACCGGCGGAAAGCTCGATGTCTTTATAGCCGCTATGGGAACAACTGGAACGCTTATGGGAGCAGGAAAGCGACTTAAAGAATACAATCCGAAGATCAAAGTCATAGGCGTTGAACCTTTCTTCGGTCAAAGGATACAGGGCATGAGAAGCATGAAAGAACCTTTCCCGCCTTCCATCTTCGACGCTAGAAAGCTTGACGAACGGATCTACGTGTATGAGAAAGACGCCTTTGAACTCACAAGAGAGCTAGCACGTAAAGAAGGATTGCTTGTCGGTATGAGTTCAGGCGCAGTCATGTTCGTTGCACTACAGAAAGCCAGAGAATTCGGGAAAGGCAAGGTAATCGTCGCGGTTCTACCGGACACTGGCGAACGCTACTTGAGCACCGCTCTCTTCGACGTGAAGTGAAGTACACTGTGCTAATCGATATCTCAAGACTGAGAGATCATGAAGAAGTTGATCCATTCCACTTTAAGGAACTCATGAAAAAAATGATTGAAGATGGTTTCCAGCGAGATCCCATTATAGTTGACACGGAATCCGGCGTAGTCTTGGACGGACACCATAGGCGGAATATCTTGAAGACCCTAGGTTACTCAAAGATTGCTTCTTACCAAGTTCAATACGTGGAAGACGGCAAGATAAGAGTCAAGACTTGGTATCCAATCGTCGTGGACTCGAAAAGAAGATTGATGCAGACAATTAAGAACCATGCAATAGAGTTAACGCCAAATACCAAGAATAATTCCAAGAATCTACTCGCACTGAAGGGTAGAACCTTGCAATTAGCAGCTAGGAGAGGGGAAGTCATGAACGCTCTGCTTGGAAAGATAAGATTCCAGTACGTATCAACGAAGAATATTGCATTACGCCTAGTTGAAGAGGGGAGGGCAGCTGGCGCCTTTCTCTTCGAGCCAGTGACAAAGGAAGATGTACTAAAGGTCGCTTTATCTAATGATCCTTTCCCACCGAAGACGACCAGACACATAATTCCAAGCAGACCGAAGAATTGGTTCATACCCTTAAAGGAATTGAGGTAGATTCTGAAGGAAGAGATAAAAATATTGATTGAGCAAATCTTCTAATCGTTCTCAAATTCTCACGCCGGTTCGAGATAATGGGGTGGATAGTTCCTCCTCCAAAGAAGTCAGTCAAGACTAGAGAAGAGTTCGAAGCAGAGAGAATAGAGAAGGTCAAATGGCTGATTGAGCAGAACCTTCTAATGTCTGAACGAATAGCGAAAGCAATGATGAAGGTGCCGAGGGAGGAGTTCATCCCAGAAGACTACAGAGATTATGCGTACGTCGAGGTTCCACTACCTATTCCCGGCGAGGAAGCCACGATCTCTTGTCCACATAGCTACCCTCTATTTTATGAAGTATTGGAGCTCAGAGAGAATGATAGGTTTCTAGAGGTTGGAACAGGATCTGGATATGGCGCAGCCTTAGCTAGAGAGATAGTAGGCGGGAAAGGAAGAGTGGTCACCATTGAGATTGATAAGAGAACCTATGAATTTGCTAAAGATAATCTGAAAAGACACCAATATAGCGACGTACTCGTAATCTTGCGCGATGGATCCCTAGGATATCCGCCAGAGGCCCCTTACGACAAAATCTGCATAACAGCAGCCTGCCCAAGAATCCCAGGGCCATTGATCAGCCAGATGAACTTCGGAGGCAAGCTTGCAGCCCCAGTGGGCTACCCAAACTGTGAACAGGATTTAATTCTCTTGGAGAAAGAACTGAGTGGAAAACTTAGAGAAAGGATCATCGAGAAGGTCTTATACGTCCCTCTGAAAGGTAGATTCGGCTTCTAGCCATCGATGTGAAGCTATCAATTAAGCTTCTGCGAATGTGGGTATCTAATCGGTTCTTTAACTAGGTGCGCTTTTAGTCATGCCAATGCTCGTGTGGATTCTCAGTCTTACCATCAGAACGATCGAAAATGAGGAGAAAAGAATAGTCCAAGCTTAACCGCCCCACCCTAAATCGCGTAGTTCGAAGCCTATGCTCTCGAATTCTTAAAGACGGCTTACCAGCGTCGCATAAGCTCAAGGATGTGGACAAAAACGTAATGGGCGATCTTGTATACAAATTGGGTTGTGACCAGTTTAATTCCGTGGACCCTGTAACGATTACAGACGATTGATTCCTCATAAGTGAAATGTATTGATTTCCAGCTTTCCACTTGACCGTGTTATTCAAGGCGCATCTGCAGCCAAGCAGTATGTGATGAGCATCCACGGCATCCATCATCTGGACGAACGAATCGAAGAATTCAATCGAGTCGCGCTCAGTATCCCAAACGATCTTCCATGTGAATAGATGGTTTTCTTCTTTCTTATAATACGTGAAATTGTCTCCATGCCATCCTTCAGCTGCCTTTACAGCATCATCCCGCAGTATGTGACGGCTTAACATTACACGTATGAAGTGCTCACCAAACCTTTCCGTCTTAACAAGATTCCAGTCCGAACTATTCAATGGAATAGAATCCACCAGCGCAAAACTCTCGCCTTCAAGGTACTTTTCCGGATGCAGGATCTGCTCAGTAGTTAGGGGAGGATTCGCATAGGCTGCGTTAACCTTCCCCCACCCTCCTACTCCGTACAGCGCCGAGACAAAACTCTCCCCGTACTTGTACCGGAAAAGCCATAGTTCAACAAGTGACTCTGGCATTTTCACGGCTGGGAAGTGAGTTGCAACTGACGGTTTGTTGGAAGAGGAGATAAATGCAAGATCGTTTGAAATCGCTGGTGTAGCCTTCGCCTCTTTTACGTACTTGTCCGCGGTAAAGCCTGCGTCTCCCTCTATTAGAGCAGCCCAAGCTTGAAGCTCGTCATGAAAACGCGCCTCGGGATTCTTGAAGTACTTTTCTTGCATCATATGCATAATCTCGTGAGCTAAAGTCCGTTCTGCAGAGAGCTTATCGAATGGGTTGAAATGCTCTCTAACGACGTACAAATTGCCTTCCCACACTGCTGCCATCGTAGCTCCAGACTGTTCAACCATAACTTCGCCAAGAGAAAGGTTCTGAGGCATGAGGAAAAGTGCTTTATAGATCTCCTCCTCGACCTGCAACTCCTTTGACGACTCCTCAGCGAATTTTCTACCCCAATTTTCTTCAACCCAATCGACTGTAACGACCTTCAAAGGTATATTTTGTGGCGGGGAAAGCTCTCTCACTTGAACTATCTTTCCTGAGACCTCGCTGAGCAACATCTCAGTCTGCCTGCTATAGGCGTCTTGTCCAGTCGTACTCTCCCGATATATACTCTGCAGGACACCGAAGTAGAAGAAAGCCAATAGGCCCATGCTAAAGCAAAGCGCAATGATCACAAGCGCTGCAAACCGACTCTTACTCAAATGCGCCATTAATCCATCCTAAATTCAGCATGCACGATCCACCTTTTATACCACTCGACAATGGCAGGCCACGATTTCGACCTTCGTCGTCAAATTCGGATTTCCGATACCTACATAAATTTCGAACAGTTCTCTATTGAATCAGGAGAAACTCTTGAGCCGACTCAGAAAATACGGAAATAAACCGCTCGAATCGTCCAAGGATTCGTCACTAACCAGCGAGGCTGATCTTAGGCTTAAGGAGCTGCTGGACTCCAAGGAAAGTCAGGAATTCAGGAAGAATATTTGTGTCCCAAAGGACAAGTTACGCCGTTTCATTGAGAAACAAGCGAATTGGATTGCCTCCCAGATCAAGAGAAAAGTTGATGTAGAAGATGTAGAGGAGGCGTGGGATACGGTCATTCGAAAGGGTGACCTTGGAGTTTGGCCAAATGAACTCAGGAAACAGATTGAGAAGGAATAGTTGATGTCTAAGCTGAAATTGGGGTTGGTGGGCTTCGGAAACTGGGGAAAGAGACACTACGATGTATGGAACAGACATGCGGATATAGAAGTAAGAGCAATCTACGACCCGAGATTCTCTAACTCAACACCCTCACTAGACAGCTTGATCGAAAAAGTCGATATTGTTGATGTTGTTGTTCCAGCTGAATCTTTAGCCGATGTGGCCTCGAAAGCTATACTAGCAGAAAGACATACTTTCATTGAGAAGCCGATGGCGAGCTCCTTACAGGAAGCGCGAAAGATTGAAGAGGCCGCCAAGGAAAACCCTGACGCCATCGCCATGGTTGGCTTTATTGAAAGATTCAACCCCGTATTTCGGAAACTTCATTTTGTTACGCGCACATTGAAGAAGCCGCTAAGAATTTTCTGCCAGAGATCAGGCACTCCCACCCTCGTGGCGCAGAAGACAGGCGTCTTGAAGGATTTAGCCATTCACGATATAGACTTACTCCGCTGGATGCTAGGTGAACCTCGAAGAACTGTAATCCGTTCCATGGAAAGATTCCATTTTGGGCAGTTAGAGCTCAAGTTCAACGATGGAATAGAAGCTATGATCATATCTGACTGTCTTGGACCTAAAGTCCGCCGTTGGGTACTTGAATTTGAAGACAAAGTCGCTTATGCCTTCTTTGAAGATAACAGATGGAGACTATTCGTGGACAATGCAGAAGTTCCGATCGTCTGGAAACCTCCCCTTGAAAAAGAGTTGAACTCATTCATCTCGTCCATAAAAGACAAGGTCCATCCAGCCCCTTCGATTCAAGATGGAGTAAAGGCACTAGAAACGATAGAAGAAGCGGTAGAATTCAAAACGATTCTATGACGGCAAATCGTTTTGGTAATGAATCTCGGTCGCAACCTCTTCATCGAAACCCGATAAATCCTGAACTTGGTACCGCGACCAGTCTCCAATAGGACTTCAGGTCAAATCTCTTAGAGGTATAAACCAATTTCTCGGCCTTGCGGGAAAGATATGCCTTGTGGTCTTCGGTGGAAAAGGGTCTCCTGAAAGAGCAGCCCCAACGACGTCTTCCTTACTTATCGGATCGAAGATTATCGCACAACGTACTCTTCCAGTGTCAACAAGCTTCTTGGCAAATGCCTCAGACGGCACGTAATCCATTCTAACTTTTCCAACCAGAACGCCCATAATCTTCTTCCTATCCGAGTTCACTGTAAGGACTCTGTCGCGAAATACGAGATGCCCTGAGTTGCCTCGAGCTTCTGTATCTATGTCTATTCCACTCTCTCGCAGAAGCTTCAGTATACTCCTCTCAGAATCCATAACCGCTGGATACCAAGCTTTCACTCTTATGCTAGCATCATTTAGATAGTCGACATAATGAGCGGCGATCCTTGAGTAACCTAATGTTTTTAATATCTTTGCTCTGTGATGACCGTCAAGGATTACCTTAAGGTTTGCGTCAACGGTTATCGGATCCCTCTGGTAGCCGTCTCGCACCAACTCGCTTTTCAATTCTTCAAGATGGAACGGATCTATCTGTTCATGTTCCTTTAATTCTGAGATCCTAGTTAGCGCAAGAGGTGGCCTAGCGCCTATCTGCAAAGCTGTCATCATGGATCCCCATTCCTGTAGGTTTTACTCATTTGGGTTCTAAAGCCTCAGGCTTCATAGGTTCTCTTGTACTCTGGTTCAAGGTGGCGGCAAGGTTTTAGAAAAAGGAAAGGGTAACGGTTAGTAAGGTAGGGTTTCTAACCATGGGTATAGTTCCCTCAACTTCTTCATAGCCTTCCGCACCTCTTCATCTGGGTACGCGTAGGGTGGAAGTTTGCCTTGGAGGTAGTCGTCGAAGGCCTGCATGTCGAAATGGCCGTGGCC
>Ga0315312_1002126_pt1 | contig 14137 bp, 16 predicted proteins | sample TDP7_MG_FD_203629 | JGI IMG/M metagenome (GOLD analysis project Ga0315312, IMG submission 203629) | Freshwater sediment microbial communities from Lake Towuti, South Sulawesi, Indonesia - TDP7 | ecosystem: Environmental > Aquatic > Freshwater > Lake > Sediment | place: Indonesia: South Sulawesi... | reverse complement strand
AGTATCATACAGGGCCCGTAGTCTAGCCAGGATTAGGACACAGAAGATAAAACTCTGTGCACGCCTTCGGAAGATCTCTGAGGAAAGCCTGGAATCGTGGGTTCGAATCCCACCGGGCCCGCCATTTGAAATTCGTAATCAACTGATTTTGAGCTTTTTGGAGTTGAAAGTCATATTTCTACCTCTTGTTTTTCCGTTTGAATCCGTCAACCTACCTAATCACGCGACCATTAAGTCCGAAAAGGCTCTTACGATGGTATTCTCTGATGTGCTCGGAGGAGTCAACTCCTAGTCTGCTGATATTTTGAGGCACAGTTGTTCTCAAGAGTAGCCAAGCCTAATCGAATGGCGACTGTTGACTTCCAGAGCTGAGCAGCCCCCATCACTCGACAAATCCTTAGCCATGTATCTTGCATGAATATATGAACTTCTAGCAAATTAGCCCAACATCGTTCTATATCATAAGGAAAGCATAAATAGGCGAAGAAGCCAACACAACTACTGAAAAATGTGGTGATACGTTTTGACTGAAAAGAGAAGCTATGTCAAGTATGTCGGTGGCGACTGAAAATGGTTGGCAGAAGAGTAAGGCGCTTCCCGATGGCTCGGATTGCAACACTAGTGCCTGTATTTGTCGGATTGAACTTGCTGGGAATTAGTCTCTGTACCTTCTTCGGATTGCCATTCTGGATGGATCATATAGGGACATTTCTTGCTGCAGCGACACTTGGTCCCGTCTGGTCATTAGTAACACTTACAGTCTATCATGGATTTCGGCTGTTCGTTAACCCTTGGGTTCTACCTCTTTATCCGATCCCGGCGAGCGTTGCGATAACCGCGGGGCTGATGTTTTGGTGGGGATGGGGCGAGAGGGTTTGGAAATGGTGTGTGACCACGGGTTTAGCTGTCGGAGCAACATCAACAATTACTTACATTCCTCTTGTACTGGCGTTGTTCGGTGGTCTAGAGCCATTGAACTGGTTGAACATGGTCTCGTTCGTGGCATTATCTCAAGCTTCGAATACTGTTGTGCCAGCTATGATGGTTTCGTCTGGCCTCGTCATTTTCGTGGATAGGCTTGTGACGGGGATCATTACACTTCTGATTATGCGAGCGCTACCTATAGACTATATGTATGGACCTTTCGATCCAAAGGGAAATCTTCGCTGGTGACACTCTGGGGTGAGTATATGGAAAAAGAAAGTAAAACCAGAGAGCTCGTTTACGTCGTGATAGGCTTTGCTTTCATGATAGCCATCGTGGCCTACAGCACTCTGCAGGGGCCTCAGGGGTTTTTTGCGTTTCTAAGTGGACTGGGGCTCATATTCGTGATGCTAGCAATAGCGCTCGGGGCAGGATTCTACTATGAGAAGAGGAGGGCGAAAAAAGAATGAGTGAAATAGAACCCAACTTCAAGAAACGTGCGTTTCATAGAATTGGGCCAGCAATTTTCATAATAGGTTCGATCCTATGGTACGTGGCCACCATCGTTTACCTTCTTGTCATGTGGGGAACAGGCAAGTAACATACCCCACTACTTTCCTTTTTTTCTTTGAAAAAAGAAGAAGCGATGTTCTTTTAGACGGAAGTGACTGGATAAGGAATTCGCATGGCTGAATCAAAGGCAATAGCTATTCAGGATTTCTCATACGCCTATGAGGGCTCTCGGATTATTCCGGTTCTGAAGAACATCGATCTTGAAGTCGAACATGGAGAGTTCGTCGGAATAGTAGGAAGAATGGGAGCCGGTAAGACTACTCTTTGTCTTGCCATGAATGGAATAATACCCCATTATATGGGCGGATATCTTCAGGGAACTATTTTGGTCGATGGTATGGATACTAGAGTATACACTCCTAGCGACCTTGCTTTAAGGACAGTAGGAATGGTGTTTCAAGACCCCGAGGCGCAATTCGTTCGAACAACAGTACTAGAGGAAGTAGCGTTCGGCTTAGAAAATCTGGGAGTACCGAGAGAAGAAATAATACCTAGAGTTGAAAAGGCGCTTCAGCAGGTAGGGCTATGGCATCTACCAAAGATAATGGAGCGTTCTCCGTTTGAGTTGTCTGGAGGACAGAAACAACGTCTTTCGATTGCCTGTGCGTTGGTATTAAAACCAAAGATCCTGATTCTGGACGAGCCTGATTCGAATGTCGATCCGGTTGGAGTGAATGAGGTCTTTAGTCTGTTAGCTGAACTCAAGAAAAACGGATTGACTACAGTGGTAGCGAGCCATCGAGTTGAGAGGCTGGCAATGTATGCCGATACTATCGTAGTCCTAAATGAGGGAAAGATCGTTATGAGAGGGACGCCGGCCGAAGTATTCAGTGAAGTGGAGCGTTTGATGTCGATTGGCGAACGAGTTCCGGAGGTGACTGAAGCAGCGCACTTGGTGGAGAAAGACTACCGCATTGCTAGGACGGGTTCTAAACTCCCCGTTAAAGTCGATGAAGGCCTAGTCTATTTTCGATCCTTTCTGGAGTATAGAAAGAAATGACCAACGAAGATGTTGTTACGACGAACAACTGCTGGTATACCTATAATGGTCAAAACTACGTTCTCTCAGGTATCGACTTTCGCCTAGGCAAAGGTGAACTCGTCGGAATGGCGGGCGAAAATGGATCAGGAAAGACGACGCTAGTAAAGCACTTTAACGGGATCCTCCGGCCTTCCAAAGGTTCAGTCACGGTTTTTGGAAAGGATACAACGAGGATTAGCATGGCACGGCTGTCGGCGGACGTAGGCTACGTTTGGCAAAATCCTAATCAACAGATCTTCGCGAGGACTATTCGAGAAGAAATCGAATTCGGTCCCAGAAATTTACATAGGTTTTTCCGTCAGATTACTTCAGAGGAAGTTGATACGAGAGTTGAGGAGGCTCTTGAGAAATTTGGATTCAAGCAGAGAGCTGAGTCCTCTCCCTACAGCCTGACATACGGCGAAAGAAAGTTCCTGTGCATCGCGTCAATCTGGGCGATGCGTCCAAGGCTGTTCATCATAGACGAGCCTACAACTGGGGTTGACCCGTCGACAGCAAATAAGCTTCGAGAAATAATCGAAGAGTTGCACAGAGAAGGGTGCACAGTTGTAACGATCTCTCATGATATACACTTTCTCACGTTTTTCCATCGCCTCGTGATCATGCACGATGGAAAGATATTGTTAGACGGGCCTACTCGTAAAGTGTTCACGAACATCGACACTATCAGAGTGGCAGGCGTTGACAGACCTCAAGTTGCTGAATTGTCCTCGAGACTTGGGGATATGCCAGAGGATTGCCTGACACCCGAAGAATTTGCGAACGCATTCATACACGTGTATCAGACAAGGAAGCGGGTGGAAAAATGAGTGTGGGCGTAATAGGTTTTCAGATGTATACGGTAGGAGACTCGGCAGTACATAGGTTGGACCCTAGAGTCAAACTGTTATTATTGGTCGCGTTCTTATACGCCATTTCATTCTCTGTGTGGACTCCTATTCTGCCTTTGTTCATACTTGCCTTTTCACTAATACTCGCAGTCTTAGCTGGAAAGCAGACATTTCTCAACGTGGTCAAGGGAGTATTCCTTTCAGTTGGTTTCATAGGAGTCTTTCTTTGTGTGCTTTTTCCGCTCTACAGTCCGTTCAATAGGACGATTTTAGGAACGCTTCCAATGATAGGCATACCATACTATTATGAGGGACTCTACTGGGCCGTTTACACAACCTATCGAATTTTCGCGCTCTTTACTTACGGAATGGTTTTCTTCGCTACCACGAGGCCGCAGCACCTAGTGAAGTCTCTCATTGACATGGGTTTACCTTACGATATCGGCCACATGATACTTGCGTCAATAGCCGTGTTCCCACTTTTGACGGAAGAATTTGACCGTGTCAAGACGGCTCAACAGTCAAGGGCCATGATGGCGAAAGGATTCCTTGAACGGTTTAGACAAGCCGTAGCCTTAATCATTCCAGTTGTGGGGTCTGCACTGGGTCGAGGAGAAACCCAAGCATGGGTGCTGGAAGCACGTGGGTTTACATCGCCGGGTGAGAAAACCAGTCTATTTCAGTTTCGCCTACGCAGACAAGACATGCCAGTGATCATCTTCACATTGACGATAATAATAGTCAATACCTATCTCCTCATAAGGTATGGCTATTTGGTTGACCCCCTCGGCTGGAACCGGGAGGTAGTCGCCCCGTTTCTTCTCTTCTTGAATGCCAATGTTATCGTATTCTTATTAATGGCTGCGTCGTTGAGCATAAGAAGGTTACAGAAAAGGTGATTAGACACGTCAAATGAAGAGCAGAATCTAGAGCTTCTGTACTGGGAAGACTGGATCAAAACTTCACCCGAAGAAGCCGTGCTACGTGAAAAAGCTAAAAAAGCCTACAGGAGGGAAAAAAAGATGAAGATCTTCGTAATCGCCGTTGGGCTCCTCATAGTCGTCGTTACGCTTGTTTATGGAATCGTCATGTATTTGACCTACATCAAATGAAGCTTTTTTTATCGCGACTGAAGTGAGTTGGTTTGAGGATCGAGGAGATATCCAAAGCTATAGTTGAGCTAAAATCCGATGTCACTTGCTCTCTTGTCAAAGAAGCTATCGCCCATGGCGTTGATCCGATGAGAATCCTCGGTGAGCTGAGAAAGGGAATGGACGAGATCGGTCAGCGCTATGAAAGACGAGACGTTTTTCTTGCTGAGCTGATAATGGCAGGAGAGGTTATGAAAGAAGCAACTAATGTTCTCAAGCCGTATCTCACTAGGCAGGCAGATCGGGCAAGGGACATAGTTGTGCTAGGAACGATCGAAGGAGACCTGCATGATATAGGAAAGGATATAGTTGCTACGCTTCTTTCTTCCTCTGGATTCGAGGTACGTGACTTGGGGATAGACGTTTCTCCGAGCAGATTTGTCGAAGAGGCTCAGGAGACAAGAGCAAAAGTAATCGGCATATCTGCCTTGTTGTCGACGACGGTTCCTCGGTGCAAGACCGTGGTCGAAGAGTTGGAAAAAAGGACGCTGAGAAAGAAAGTTAAGGTGATTGTAGGTGGAGCTGCCGTCAGAGAAGAGTATACAGTTGCCTTCGGTGTGGATGCAGCGGTCAACGATGCGATTAAGGGCCTTGAAATCATCAGGAAGTGGACGTGTAAACCGTGACCCCGCGCGAGAGAGTTTTGAGAACAATTGAACATCAGGAGCCTGACAGGATTCCTCTTGACGAGGCCTACTACAATTTCAGCCTGCAATCCCCAGATGCCAGAGAGAGGCTGATGAGAACATTGAAGATCTATGACATAGATGGAGTCAAAGATTTTTTAGGCATCGATCTTCGGGATTTATTTATGATGCCATCCGAAACGTTCATGCGTCAGGCAGTATACAAGGAACCCCCCTGGCTCTGGACGCACAAACTACCTGGGAACAAATACCGAGACGAATGGGGAATAGAATACGAAATCGGAGCCACGGGTGAGTACTTCCACTACATTCACCATCCTCTTCAACAAATAGAGAACTTAGAGGAGTATGAATTCGTGGATGTTAACGCTCCCGGTCGATTCGAGAAAGCGGAAGAACAGATGAAGAAATGGAGTGACAAGTACGCGATCTGCGGTCACATGGAAGCAACATTCTTCGAACAGGCTTGGTACCTTAGAGGATTTAGGAGATTGATCAGGGATCTATACGAGAAAGAGACTTTCTGTGAAAGACTCTTTGACAAGCTTCTTGAATTAAGGCTAGAACAAGGTAAACGCTGGGTCGAATTAGGTGTTGACATAGTACGCTTGGGTGACGACTTCGGAACGCAAACTGGAATGTTGATTTCTTTTGATATGTGGAGGAAATATTTCAAACCCCGAATGAAAAAGCTAATCGCCACGTTGAAAAAAACACGTGCCTACGTCTTCTACCATTCAGACGGACATATTGAACCGTTGATACCTGAACTAATCGAAATCGGAGTTGACATTCTGAATCCTATTCAACCCGAATGCAATAATCTTGAGAGGATAAAGAAAGAGTTTGGAACTAAATTGACGCTCCATGGAACACTATCCGTTCAAAGAACATTGCCGTTTGGAAGCATAGAAGACATCGAGAACGAAGTGAGGTCGCGACTCAAAATCTGTGGTCCTGGTGGCGGATTGATTTTGGCGCCTTGTCACGCTGTTGGCCCAGACGTGACTATAGAGAAGTTAATCGCCCTTTATCGATCTGCACAAAAATACGGCAAATATCCTTTAGGAATCTAGAAGATCTGTAAGACAGACCAATTGCCAATTTCTACAAGACCCTTTCAGCCATGTCAACTGAACATGAGACTTGACGAACAAACTTTCAGAAGAGCTTCCAAGATAAGTTGACCATTCAGAACCTGTTGATCTTATACGCAGCCTCCAGATACGCTAAGATCTGTGCTCCGAAGCTCTTGGACTGCTTAATGTATGAGAACCTGAGTTCACGAACAAGTATCTAGCAATATCTCGCAAGAAACCTTTCACTCCGTTGCCTCTATCGGAGCAGGTATGATTCATGGGCAACAATCTTCATAGGCTTTCCATAATAGAAGACAGGAAGTTATTGGTGAGACATAGGAAGATCGGAAGATCTACCTTGTATGCGATGCCAGATGAAATGAGCGCATTCATTAAGCAGTTCATTGAGGAAAGATGAGCACGTGAGCAAGGAAACCTGCTGATTGAGATTTCACTTGAACTCAAGCATTAACCGCCCTTCCTGGCCACTCTCTTCACTCTCCGTTGCATCTAGTGATGTTGCTATGTACGACAGGAGATAGGAAGAGATAAATACATGTTAAATCAACAGACAAAATTGGAAAATGTGGTGATACGTTTTGACTGAAGAGAAAGTTTCTAGACGTGGCTACGTGAAGTACGTTGGTGGCGTCGTCGTGGTCGCCGTTGTGGCAGCAGCAGGCTATGGAATCTATGAGGCTACGAAGCCTCCGCCGACAACTCCTACACCAACACCTACGCCTACACCTACGCCTACACCAACGCCTACACCAACCCCAACGCCAACTCTGAAAGGAGAAATCAATGTGATATGTCTTGACGCATCATGGGGCTTTGCTCTCAAGGACATTCTTCCAAAGTTTGAGGCAGAGCAGGGAATACGTGTGAACTTTGAGTTAGTGGCTTTTGCTGACATACATACGAAGGAGATGATGGATTTCACAGCGCATACAGGACGTTATGACGTTGTGTTGATGGATAATCCGTGGACGATCGAGTTTGCAGGAGGAGGGTTCGTCGAGGATCTGGAGCCTTACATAACTAGATCTGGCATAAGTCTCACGAAAGATCTCGAGCACAAGTGGCCTCCTGGAGTTGAACTCTACCCAACGTTTAAAGTGGCGGATGAACTTCCGGCAATCTTGAACTTCTACGGCAACTACAAGGGGACTCTAGTCTGTATTCCATTCTTCCCTGGGGTCATGCTACTGTACGCCAGAAAAGATCTATTCGCCGACGATACTGAAAAAAAGAACTTCAAAGCTAAGTATGGCTATGACTTGGACTATCCGAAGACATGGTATCAACTTAAAGACATGGCTGAATTCTTCACAAGAAAGAAGGGAGATAAGTTAGCGGGAGAGACCCTGACGGAAGACTTCTACGGCTTCTCCACGAGTTTAGGGAAAGGAAACATGGCTGTACAAACCTACTACGCAATTGGTTGGTCGCATGGTGCTGACTGTATGGCATTCGGTCAGGGATTCCCGGATACAACAGACCCTATTCATAATATGCCGGTCTGCAATAGCGGTGCAGGTGTCAAAGCACTTGAATTCTTCATCAGCCTGAAGCCGTTCATGCCGCCTGGTGTCGCAGCATACGAGTGGGATGAGATTACGAGGGACTTCATAATGAAAAAAGCCGCTATGGCCATGCAATGGAATGTGTTCACAGCTGACATTGAGAACCCCGCCAAATCCAAGGTGGTAGGGAATGTTGCTTACTGTCTGATACCGGGTGTGCCGGACGCTCCCGCAAAGAATGTTCCAGGCGTAACGCCAGGGGAGGGCTGTTCATCGCTCGGCGGGTGGGGATGGACTGTAAACAAGGACTCAAAGAAGAAAGATCTCGCTTGGACGTTTATCGCTTGGGCATCAGGTATTATTATGCCACGTGAAATCCTAGTTGATTTCATCGAAAAGGTCTTTTGTCCTTTGGCGATTGAGAAGTCTTTTGATTTGCCTGAGACGACAGGGTACAAAGTTGGCGCCTTTAAAACAATGAAAGAGATGTTCTTGAGACATCTAAGACGTAGACCTGCCATAGCGGAAGAGACAGAATACGAGATTATAGTTGGAACAGACATTCCGCTCGCATTCGTGGGAGAGAAAACCGCCAAGAAAGCCTTAGACGATGCCGCAAAGGGAATGTACGACTTGATGGTCAGAGGAGGCTACATACCCAAGGATGTTCCGTTACAGTGGCCATCAAAGTACGTAAACCCGGACGGATCTGTTCCTTAAACATCTACTTTCCTTTTTTTTCTTGACAATGACTTCTCTCGAGTGGTAGCACTTATTCACGCTTTGATAGCTCCAAGAGTCATGCCTCTGGCTAGGTACTTCTGGAAAAACGAGGCTAGTAGAAGCATCGGAAATATCGAGATAGTTCCTGCAGCGTAGAACGTAGTCCATTCCCACAAATAATCTCCAAGAAATCCAGATATTTTTACAGGAACTGTGGCAGAGTTGGTGCTTGTCAAAGCGAATACAAAGATAAAATCATTCCAGCTCTGTAAAGCACAGAAGATTGCGGTCACAGCGATGCCAGGAGCCGCTATAGGAATCAGAACATTGAATAGAACACGAAGACTAGACGCCCCATCCACCATTGCAGCTTCATCGAGGTCTCTCGGAATTTCTTTGAAAAATCCTCTAAGCATCCATATGGAAAATGGGACATTTATAATGCTATGAGCCAGTATTATTCCAATATGAGTGTCCATTAGACGCAATTGACTGAAGAGAATATAGAGAGGAAGAATGACTACTATTGGTGGCATCATTCTAAGAGACAGCATCCAAAATGCGATATCGTCAGCGCGTTTGATATTCGATCTAGTGAGAGAGTATGCCGCAAGGGAGCCGAGAAAGACTGATAGCACAGTGCTACCTGATGCTATGATGATACTATTCACGGTCCACTTGTCGAAGCTCTTATCGACAAATGCCTTCACGTAGTTTTCGAATGTGGGTTGAAAGATCCACACAGGGGGCATTGACCAAGCAAGAATATCCAACTTCAATGATGAAGATACCATCCAATATATCGGGAAAACTGCCATCAGTGAAGCTAGCGTCAGAGCTGTGTAAGTCACCGCATCTTCAATATGTTTTCTAGTCGTCGTCATTAATCACCAACCTTAAACTCGGAACTCAGCTCGCATCATCCTAACATAGACCATAGCTAGAGCCGAAAGACCTAGAGCAAAAATCCACGACAGTGCCGCGGCTCTCCCAATATAGTAGTAGTTCAATCCAACTCTAAAGATATAGAGAGTCAGAACCTCGGTCGCGTCGCCAGGGCCTCCCCTAGTCAGGACATATATAATGTCAAAAATCTTGAAGAGATCGATCATTCTAAAGATGACGACGACCGTAATTATAGGTCTCATCATTGGAAGCACTACGTACCTTAAGATATCCAATCGAGAAGCTCCATCGATTCGAGCGGCTTCCTGCGGTTCTCTCGGGATGGACTGCAAGCCTGCATACAGCACAAGAAACATAAAAGGAGTCCACTGCCAAACATCCACAATTATCGACGAGCCGAGAGCAAGCCTGATGTCACTGAGCCACTGCATGGCACCTATTCCAAGGAGACCCAAAATGTAGTTGACTATGCCAAATGTAGGATGAAACATAAATCTCCAAAGGACCCCCACGACCACAGGCGTCATTAACATCGGAGCTAACAAACACGTCCTAAAGACCCCCCTGAACCTAACATTCTCCCTGGACAACAAGATTGCCAATGTCATTCCTAGAGCAAACTCCGCTACGATTGCTACAATGACAACGATTACAGTATTTGCGAAAGCGATTCGAAGCACGGCGTCACCCGTGAATGCGTACATGTAGTTATACAGTCCGACGAAAGGCATTTCCTGCGGTCTCCCGAGAAACCAAGTGTGGAAACTAAGCCAGAGTGAGAAAACCATAGGGTAAATAACCAAGGAAACGAGGAGAATAAGAGCAGGGGCAATCCACAAGTAGGGCTTCATTCGGGAGAAGCGGACCATTTAAGTCACCACTCAAATTTTATAGCGGCTGGACGTGATATAAGATTAATGAAAGCCTCGAAAGTGGATTTGTCATGCTGACGCGAAAAGAGTATGAAGCAAACAGGCGAAGGGCCGTGCGATTTCTTGAAAGAGCTGGAATATTTCTAAGGCCGAATGAGAAGAAGGCGATTGAGGTTGCGGACTTTGGTCAGGGAGTAAAAAGTTTGGCGGGCCTCGGCGTTGAGATATTCGTGTACGTTAACACAGAGAGAGTTTGTGCAAAGGAACTGGCGCTCTTCCCAAGGCAGACATGCCCCGAACATAGACATCCACCAATAGATGGCCAACCTGGAAAAGAAGAAACTTTTCGCTGTCGATGGGGCACGGTATACCTCTATGTTCCAGGGAACGAAACTCCTAGGCCGTATGCAATTGTTCCAAAGGGTAGAGAAGAGTACTTCACAGTCCGTCATGAAATCGTACTAAAGCCAGGAGATCAATATACACTTGCCCCAGATACTCTGCACTGGTTCCAAGCTGGAGACAAAGGAGCCGTGGTTTCTGAGTTTTCCACAAGGAGTGTCGATGAAAAAGATATCTTCACTGACCCAACTCTAATGCGCGAAACGAAGATCGTAGAATAGCTTCGTGAATCGAGAACCATATAGGAAGCAGGTTTATACGAGTCCGTAGGATACGTGACGAGTATGCCTACGCTGGATGCCGAGTCCTTTTCTTAGAAAACGAGGAAATGCGAGTTATGGTGTTACTTGAAAGAGGATCTGATATGCTTGAGATTCCGGACAAGTCTAACATGGACTTCATCGGTCTTCCTAACAGTTGGAAGCTTCCATCATCAACCTTCATGCCGACAACTCTACAAACGTAGATTGATCAAGAGTACAGAGGCGTTGAAGGATCATTGATCGACTATTTATCCGGTGGTCTGGCAAGATGTGCTTCAGACTGTTGGCGTGGCGACCGAACATAAAGGCACCAAGTACGGGCATCAACGAGAAACTGCGTTACTACAATGGAAGTGCAGATAAAAAGAATACGAGCGAAGAAGTCGCCCATCTCTCCGTAGTTTACACAGTAGTCACCAAAGTGAATCGCCTCTCGAGTGATGGATAACTCGATGGCTACTAGCTACAACAAGACAGACAGCTGCGTCCTTTGCCGAGACCGCGGCGACCTTTGCAAAGCTTATGATCGAAGTCGTTTACTATTCGAGAACAAGAGTTTTTCATAGTAATTCCTCGAGTACGAAATGTTATTTAGGGTATCCTCGGTCTTATCAGTAAAATCATGAGAAAGGTGTGAGCTATGAAAGCTCTAGTTTATGACAGACCTGAGAGTTTTGCGATTAAGCAAGTCCCTGACCCTGTCTGCGGAGAAAATGAAGTCATAATCAAGGTGGCTGTTTGCGGCATATGTAAGACGGACGTTCATATTCACCATGGACGCTTCATATCGAAGTTTCCGCTTATTCCTGGCCACGAGTTTGCGGGAACCGTTGCTGATGTAGGACGTAACGTTACGGATTTCAAGGTAGGAGACCGAGTAACAGCGGACAACACAGTACTTTGCGGATACTGCTACTACTGCCGGCGTGATCAGCCTCTATATTGCGAGAACTTCTTCTCACGCGGCGTCACCGCCTCAGGCGGTTTCGCTCAGTACATCGTAGTCGGGCATGACAAGGTTTTTCACATCTCAGACAGCCTCTCGTTTGAAGAAGCATCGATGACTGAGCCCACCGCCTGCGTTATACACGGGATGGATGTGATCGATGTTCAGCCGGGAGATCATGTACTGCTTTTCGGCTGCGGACCAACGGGGATAATCTTGGCTCAGATGATCAAGCACTGTGGAGCAGCGAGGCTTGTTGTAGCTGACCCTGGGGAGTTTAAACTGGAATTGGCGATGAAACTTGGGGCTGACGATACAGTTTTGGTGGATCGAGAGGATTTCTCTGTCCACCGCAAGAAGATAAAGGATCTCGAGCCTAGAGGATTCGACATCATCGTAGATGCCACTGGGAAGCCAGAGGTCGTTCAGCAATGCTTCGACTACGCCAAGAAAGGGAGCAAGATAGTGGTCTATGGCGTCTGTCCAGAGGAAGCAAAGATCTCAATCTCCCCCTACGAGATCTTTCAAAACGAGTACAAGATTCTCGGCTCCTTCGCCCAGACTCACTGCTTCGACCGTGCGATCGACGTCCTAGAGAAGGGCCCGGTCAAAGTTAAAGAACTGGTCACCCACAGTTTCCCGTTAGAAGAATATGGAAGGGCGCTTGATATCGTAAGTAAGCCAGGTAAGAAACTCAAGGTTGTCATAAGACCGAATGAATGATGTACCAGATTCGGGAAGAGCTCTATACAGGAGTAGCTACCTCGACAGAAGTGAAGGTAGTTGAAAATGATTCGTGTTGTGCTGGAGGAACCCAAGAAATTATCCGTGCAAGAAGCTCCGATTCCAACTCCAGGGCCGTTTGAGGTCTTGATCCGTGTCAAGGCTTGTGGAATCTGCGGTTCTGATGTGTCCGCATATCTAGGGAAACATCCTTTCGTCAAGTATCCTGTAGTCCAAGGACACGAGTTTAGCGGTGAAATAGTGGATCTAGGCGAGTCTGTTGAGCATCTGAAGAAAGGAGACAGAGTGGTTGTAGAACCATCTCTCACATGTGGCAGTTGCTATCACTGTAAAACGGGCAGATATAACATATGCAATGAGCTCCGAGTACTTGGCTTTCAAGCTGACGGCGCAATGGCCGAGTACATTGCGGCGAATGCCGAGAAGAGCTACAGAATCCCGCCTGAAATGTCTTTTGAGGACGCGGCTTTGGTTGAACCTGCAGCGGTCGCGCTTCATGCGGTACGAGGGTCCAGCCTCCGTATTGGCGACAGTGTTCTGATCCTTGGAGCAGGACCGATAGGTTTGATGCTGCTTCAATGCTGCAAGGCAGCCGGCGCAAGCTCTGCTATCGTAACAGACATGATAGATCTTCGCTTGGATGTGGCAAAAAGTTTGGGCGCAGACTACACATTTGACGCGAAGGATATTGACATTGCAACTGCGATACGATCAAAATTTGGTAGAGATGGGATCGACGTGATTTTCGAAGCGACGGGCTCCCTGTCAGCGATGAACCAAGCGATAGAATTGGTCAGGAAGGGTTCAGAAATAATGGTAGTGGGTATTCCGCCGAAAGAAGTCTCAACGAAGATTGCTCTCATTCAAGATCGTGAACTGCTAGTGAAGGGAACTTTGATGTACTCATATCGAGATTATAGCCGAGTAATCGAAATGATGGCAAAGGGAAAAATAAGGACGCAAGGGATGATTACTCATAGATTTCCTTTGAGGGATATCTACCGAGCCTACCAAACTGTCGAAGAACAACCCGAAAAGATCCTAAAAATGCTACTGGAAATCTGAGGCGTTTTGGAAATTCGTTCTGCCAATGATCGTTGCAAGCATTTGGATCTATCGAAGGAAGAGCGCATCTTGAAATTGTAGAGCAATGTTTCTTAAGTTCTTGTAGATGCCATGCTCGACGTGTCCGGCAACGGTCTAGGCTGAAAGCTGGAAGGCTGAGGACTGGGCCGAAGCTCTTAACCCGAGGGCTCAATTCCCTCCGGACCGGCGATCAAATCCCTTTTCTGAGTTTATTTTAAGCTTAACTACTGCTCGATTCCAGCTTGGTTTGCACGCTCTTTCAGCTGGAAATCTGCTTGGTTGACAGTTTGTAGCTATCCGGGCCCGCCATTCATCGTGTCCGGTATGTGCAGAATGCTTATCGCTTCGGGAATGTTTCTTCGTCGTGAGCATCAGCACGACAAAAAAGAGATACCATGCTGGCAAGATCCGGAATTCTGCAAG
>Ga0315312_1002125_pt1 | contig 14140 bp, 17 predicted proteins | sample TDP7_MG_FD_203629 | JGI IMG/M metagenome (GOLD analysis project Ga0315312, IMG submission 203629) | Freshwater sediment microbial communities from Lake Towuti, South Sulawesi, Indonesia - TDP7 | ecosystem: Environmental > Aquatic > Freshwater > Lake > Sediment | place: Indonesia: South Sulawesi... | reverse complement strand
ATTCCAAGCCTTAATCCCAGTCGAGAGGCGTAGGTGCCCTTCCCTGAGCCGGGCGGGCCAAAAATGATGAGTTGCATTTTCCTTTTCCCATTAAGCCCCTAAGTTGTTCCATAAAAAGGAGAGGGGTTAACCTCTGCCCTTTTCTTCCTTTCCGTAGTAGGCGGTCCACTTCAGTTTGCGGGAGTCCCGCCCCATGTCGATGGAGCTCCTTCTACACTTGCTGGAGCAGTACCAAAGGATGGAGCCATCGTTTCTCACGTACATGATTCCGGTGCCTGGGGGAAAATCGTGGCCGCAAAAGGAGCAACGCCGAGGTTTGGGCACCGGTTAAACCCCCATTTTAACGGATCTTTCTTGCTTCCCGTTCCGTTTCCCTTAGCATGAGGATGTCCCCGCTGCGAACTGGACCCTTCACGTTTCTGGTTATGACGCGCCCCTGGTCCCTTCCCTCCATTACCCTAACCCTGACCTGGATGATTTCGCCGGTGGCTCCCGTGCGCCCGATGATTTGGATCACCTCGGCGGGGGTTAGTGCCTCCGCCGCCCTTTCGCTCACTCCCTTCCCCGTCCCTTCAGTTGCTTAAACCTTTTTGAAATCTCTTCAACCAGCGCTGCGGCTTCCCCAGCCTCGGTTATGCACGCTGAAGCGGCGTATACATCTATTCCGGAAGAAGTGCCGAGTTTTTCTTTGCTGGGCACAAACACGTAGGCTATCTTACGTTCATCACAGAGAATGGGGAGGTGGGCAACGACTTCTGGTGGATCCACGTCTTCGGCTATGACCACCAGCCTTGCTTGGCCCCTCTCTATTGCCTTGGTGGTTTCGTTGGTGCCCCTCCGGACTTGACCGGTTTCGCTGGCTATGTGTAGGGCTTCATAGGCCGCATCTGCGACTTCCTTGGGAACCCCGAAGCTTACATAAAAAGGCTTAGACATCAGCCTCACCCCTTTAAGTGTTCAGTTTTATCCATTATACATACTTAATAATGTTTCGACTTTAAAACATCATCGGAGTCCTTTATCGGTGGGCGAAATAGGCCATTAGCCTCTCCTCTAGGCTGTCCACCCTGACAAAGCCGAAGCGTTCAAACTGCACAATTTCGCCGCTTCTTAACTCCGCACAAGCCTCTTCTGCAATACCTTTCACTATTGAAGCGTCAGGCATTATGACCGCGGAGGAGATGCCGGTGTTAAATGGAATCCAGTGAATTAGGGGGATGCCAAGTTTTCTGGCTTCTTGATAAGATTGGCTGTGGAAGAGGGCTTCAATTTGACCCTCCTTAATGGCTTCAATCTCGAGGTTAAAGAGTCCCATAAACCGAACTTTCCCACCCTGCTTTAGGGCTTCCGCGTCCCTGCTTGAAATCCAGAAGGGCGCCTCCCCATCCTTTTGCTCGATCTCGAAACGCCTAAAGCCCCTTTCAGGATGATCTGGATGTAGGGGAATTTGAGCAGTTAGGTTCCGCGGAAGGTTTTTCACGATGATTTTCCTAGGGTTGGGAACGAAGAAGTAGCGGTTGGCTGTGGGGTCAATGGTCTTTCGGTTGTGGGCGTACAAATTTTCCCAGCTTAACACTGCATCCGCGGCCTTGGGTCCCACATCGATCATTAACAGTCGGATGGCTTCGGGCACTATCCCCCGCCTTCTGAGGGCGGCTAGGGTGGCCAACCTCGGGTCATCCCAGCCCCCATACAGACCCCTACTAAGGCCCTGCAGGATCTTAGACTTGCTGAGGGAGGCGCCAGTTATTTTTAGCCGACCATAGTGGATGGCTTCAGGATAATCCCAGCCGAAATGGTGGTACATGTACTCCTGCCTCACCTGGTTGGTTAGATGCTCCTTTCCGCGGATGATGTGGGTTATGCCCATGAGGTGGTCGTCTATGCCGTTGGCAAAATTGTAGAGGGGCCAGACGCGGTACCTGCTTCCCACTCTGGGGTGGGGGTGCCTCTCCGTGTCAATGATTCTGAGGGCGGGCCAATCCCGAACAGCCGGGTTCGGATGGTGCAAATCGGTCTTGATCCTCACCACCGCCTCTCCCTCCTTATAGGTTCCGTCCAGCATACGCCTCCATCGAGCCACATGCTCCTCAGATGACAGACTTCGACAGGGACACGATTCCTTTCTCACTATCCTTTCCCTAAACTCTTCGCGCTTGCAGGCGCAGACGTAGGCGTGGCCTTCCCTAAGGAGCCTTTCCGCGTGCTCGTAGTATGTGGGGAAACGGTCAGTCTGGATGAACTCCGCGTTCCATTTGCATCCCAGCCAGGTTAGGTCCTCCCGAATGGCGTCGTAGAACTGTAAAGCCGACTTTTTGAGCCTGGGGTCGGTGTCTTCAAAGCGTAAGTAAAAGAGCCCCTTATACATCTGCGCGTATTCATGGCTGAGGATTATGGCCCTAGCTGAGCCTAGGTGCAGGACGAAGTCTGGGTTAGGAGAAAACCGGGTGACAATGCGCCTATACTTTTCAACATTTGGTAATGGTGGAAGCCCAACCTTTTCCTCGACCTTTTCCTTCACTAAAGCCTCCGGCCATCTTTCTTCAACCATTTTCCTTTGCTCGATGGAGGAGAGCCTGTTGACTTCCTCAACGACCCCAGCAATTATGGGGGTAACCTCCTTAACCCTAGCCCTGAGATGCGGATACTCAGCGAGCAGTTTGCCGAGAACAGGTTGCACCTGGGCCTTCCCATCGTGAAGAACCGCGTTTAACAGGGCGATCCTCCGAATCTTTTCTCTGAGCTCTGTGTTTTCCTTTAGGGTCAAGGTTAATGTCTCCGGCAACTCCCTTTTTTCTATATGTGCCCTTCATAAGTTTAAGGTTATGGTCTGGTTGTTGTCGACCTTCCGAATCACAGGATTCTCCATAAACCTCCCCTTTTTCTGTTGCATCGATGGGGGAGCTTTCCGCCCCTATGGCTTAGACTCCCATAAAACTTGAGACCATGGACCCTTTGCGTGAAATTTTTGATAGGACCTTTTCTGATATCCCCCCCTCCCCCTAGGGTGAGGTCGCACGCCTTTTTGAGGGTTAAGGTTTACCCTCTTAATCTCGGCTTTAAAGGTTAGGTTAGATTTTCCTTTCCACCAGGTAGTCGGCGAAGGCCCTTAACTTTTCCTTAGCCTCGGAGGGGGGCAGAAGCTGATCCACCTCGTTCCAACTTTCCTTTACCATTTTTCTTGCAAATTCCTTGGCGTACTCTACGGACCCATACTTTTGGAGGATTCCGATGGCTTCATCCCTAACCTTCTGATCCGTCGTGTGCAGGCTGAGGATTTCAATGAGCCTCCTCCTATCCGCGGGCTTCGCCTTTCCCAAGGCGTGAATAACTATAAGGGTTCGTTTTCCCTCCGTTATGTCCTCACCGAAACCTCCCTTTCTTTCCGCAAAATCTTTCTCCACCAAGTTCAGGATGTCGTCTTGAATCTGGAAGGCTACGCCTATAGCTTCCGCGAACCTTCCGAGCTTCTCAACCACTTCGTCGCTGGCGTCGCATAAAACCGCCGCCATTTTCGCCGCCATCCTCGCCAAGGTTCCAGTTTTATGGGCGCACATCTGAAGATACTGGCCCTCCTTGATCTTATCGGCGTTGGCTAACCCCCTGTGCCATGCGATGTCCATGGCCTGTCCAAAACCCATGTTGATCATTTCCTGCACGTAAATTTCATACATCTTGCTCACTTTCTGTGGGGAAAGTTTGTCTCTGTTCTTTATCAGGGTCAGTAAGGGCAAGTAATACATGATATTTGCCACATTGACAGCGATGTCGAGGCCAAAGATTTTGTATGTGCAGGGTTTTCCTCTCCGAAACTTGGAGCCGTCTTCAATGTCGTCAGCGATTATGGTTCCGTTGTGAATGATCTCTGGAATTATGGCGAAGTCCAAAAGCTCCTTTGAATCTCGTCCAAGGGCTTCACAGGCTAAAAGGAAAAGGACGGGTCTCCACCTCTTACCGCCCCTATCCAAAAACTCCCATAAAGGTTCAGCTATAGCTCTATTTGCGGCTTCCACATTGTACTCATATCTTGAATGACCAAGCGTAAAAACCAGAAAACTTTTATCATATTTCCTCGGAATGTACCTTTCTATCGCTTTGTCGATTATTGGAACCTCTTCTTCAAGAATTTTTTGGATGTCCATTTTGCTTTCCATTCTTAGACGCCTCCTCTTCATCTACCTCCGAGCGTAAAGTTCAGGTTGAAAGCCCCGTGCCCGAAGCCATTCAGCCGTTTTACCCGTAATTACCAATGGCACCCTTTTTAATTTATCAACGGACTCGGCTCCCACTAGGAACATGGTGTTTTTCAATTCTTCAATCATAAAATGAAGCATTTTTTGAACCTCCTCTGGACCCTTAGTCGCAGGAAGCAGAATGGGTGATGCAGCGCCCGCCAAGTCGGCGCCTAAAGCCAGGGCTTTAGCCACATCCATTCCTGAACGCACTCCCCCAGAAGCAATAAGAGTAAAGTGAACAGACTGGGCTACTTCCACAACGCTCACTGCCGTGGGTATGCCCCAGTCCCAGAAGGTCTTGCCGAGCCTTTGAAGAAATTCATCCTGAACCTGCTCTGCTCGGTGATACTCCACGGCGGCCCAGCTTGTTCCCCCAGCGCCGGCCACGTCAATGCCAGATACGCCGATGCCTTCCAGCATCCTCGCCACCTCCGACGATATGCCCGTCCCCGTTTCCTTGACAATGACTGGAACGGCGAGCGCCTGGGCGATCTCACCTATTTTTTTGAGAACCCCCTCATAGTTTGTTTCCCCTTCAGGTTGAACTGCCTCCTGTAGGGGGTTCAGGTGGATGGCCAAGGCGTCGGCCTTTATCATTTCAATGGCCCTTTCGGCTTCCTCAACTCCATATTCTTTGACGAGTTGGGGGGCGCCTATGTTGGCTATGAGGAAGGCTGTGGGAGCCTTTTCTCTGGCAATGGTGTAAGCTCTTTCCAGATCGGGGGTTTCGATGGCGGCCCTTTGGCTTCCGACTCCCATGCCGAGGCGTAAATTTTCCACCGCTTGGGCGATGTTGGCGTTAATTTTTATGGCTTCGTTGGTGCCGCCGGTCATGGCTTCTACAATGATGGGGGCGGAGAAGTCATGGTTAAGGACCCTGACCGAGAGGTCAATTTTTTCCTTCCAAATTTCAGGTAAAGCCTTGTGCACAAGGAAGACGTCCTCAAAGCCTGTGGTCGTATGTTGAGCCTGGACATCCTTCTCTAAGGATATTCGGATGTGGTTAGACTTTCTCCTTTCAGTTTGGTTAGGCAACATTTTCACTCGCCTCAATGATGGTCCCAGGGACCTTTCTACCCTTAAGGACCCTGTAAAGGTTATTGGGCTTCGAGGCATTTACGATTATCGCTTTTATACCTTGCATTACAGCGGGCATCAATTCAAGTATCTTCCCGAGCATCCCTCCTGTCACGTCCGTCACCTGGACTTCCTCGATTTTCTGCTGAAGGGACCTCAGCTCCTGGGGGGTTAGGTGGGGAATAAGGCGGGCGGAGGGGTCAACCTTAGGGTCCGCGGTGTATAGGCCGTCCACGTCTATGCCCATGATGATGCGGTCAGCGCCCAGTTTTATGGCAAGGGAGGAGACCAGCTGGTCCCCAGACAGTATGGTGAAGCCCAAGGTTGAGTCCAGAACCACATCGCCATAGAGAACAGGCGTAATGCCCAACTCCAATAGCGTGAGGATAACATCCGTTTCCATGGACCGTATTCGGCCCTTGTCGGTTAGGATGAAGGCAGAGGGTTGAACCGTTACAGCCGGAACCTCCTCCCTGATGAGGGCGTCCAAGACCATCTTGTTTAACGCGACCATGGCCTGATGAGTCTCTGAAAACCCCATAGCCTGAGAAGGTTCCTTATAGCCTTCCTTTATGCGGTATTTAGCAGCGGTTGGGTGCCCGTACGACCCGCCCCCATGTACTATGATTAAAGGTTTGATGTTTGCCCTATGTATCTCTCCTGCGAGCCTCTTTATCGCCTCAGAGTTTGCAGTGTAGGGCTGCGCTTTTATGGTTATAACTGAACCACCCAATTTCAAAATGGTAAGTTCCTGACCCAAATCTATGCTCTCCCTTTTATGGTTTAATTTCTTTATCTCCTGAACTATTAAGATTTCCTCAGGGGTGCAATGTGCTGCTTGGTGGTTCTCCTGTTGGAAGTCTATTCAAAGTTTACAGGCAGTTCCAGCCTAGATCCGCCGATTTGTCGGCTTTACTATAAAAACTTTTCATCGCCTCTAGGCTGAATACTAAATATTAAAATGTTAGTATGAATTGAAAGTGATGAGTGGGTGGCTGTTATGGTGTACCGTGTTGGTATACTTGGACTTAAGGGTCACCAAGGTGTCGTATTGAACAGTATCAGAAGGATGGACAATGTTGTATTAGCCGCGGTGGCCGATGACTCTGAGGATGCCCTCATAAATGTGGGGAGCAATCCAGCCGTAACCTCGGATACAAAGTTCTATAAGGACAGCCTAAAACTTTTAGAGGAGGAAAAGATCGATATCGCATGCGTTTCTGGAACGGATGGGGAGAGGGCGAAGGTCCTCATAGAATGTATGAGGAGGGGCATACATGTATTGAGCGAGAAACCCCTCACAATGACTATAGATGAACTCAACATGGTGAGGGAGGAATTCCACTCATCAAAAGTTCTGCTCTCGATGCTCATGACCATGCGATTTTATCCTTCATACAGAAAGATAAGGGAGGTTGTGATGCCTGGAGGTATAGGCGAGGTCTGCCTTGCAAGCTTTCAAAAATCCTACAAACTTGGACGTAGACCCGAATGGATGCGGAGCCATCGAACCTTCAGTTCAACCATAGCCTACATAGGAATCCACGCCGTTGACCTAATAAGATGGTGTGCGGGCAGAGAGTTCACAGAGGTTATGGCCTACCAATCGAATGCTGGACACCCAGAGGTCCACGAGATGGAGGATAACGCCGTCATGATCTTCAAGATGGATAACGGAGGCTCCGCATGCATCCACCTAGACTACTGTAGACCACTAAAAGCCCCGACACACGGCGACGACCTCCTACGAATAGCCGGAAACCATGGCGTAATCGAGACTTTCGAACAGGGCTCAAGAGTCCAGATCATAACAGAAGAAAGGGGAGTGGAAGAGTTAACCCTAGAAGAACGTGCAGATGAGTCTCTAGGCTTACCTCTCAACTTCGTGAGGGCGATCGACGGGGTAGAAGAATGCAAAGTCCCAACTGAGGACTGCTTCCGCATAACAGAGATAGTCCTAAAGGCTAGGGAATCATCAAGGGTTGGGCATCCAATTAAACTCTAACAAAGAACAGAATAATATAAAAGTAGACCAACTAAATTAGATCAAGTAATAAGAAAGTCCCAAGGATCTCAACTGTATTCTAGGGCCTCTCTATGTTTACTCCCAAGTTAGTTTTTCTGGCCACAAAGGCTTTCCCACCCTCCCGCTCGATCTCTTCAACGATCTGCCCCAGTTTCTCCGGGTGGCTTAACGCGATTATGCACCCCCCTCCTCCGGCTCCAGTGAGCTTGGCGCCCAGGGCTCCCGCCCTCCTCGCCGCGTGAACAAGCCTATCCAGGGGCTCATTAGAAACTCCGACGGCAGATAGCATGGCGTGATTAATGTTCATAAGCTCGCCTAGGGTGTTGAGATCCCCCCTTTTTAGGGCTTCTACGGCGCAGAGGGCAATTCTTCCTCCAGCTTTTATGAGGGGGTTAAGAATGGACGGGTATCGCTTCTTCATTTTCCTCACTTGTGCAACCATTTCCCCCGTGGAACGCTTTATCCCAGTGTCGCCCACCACCAGGGGCAAATCCCCTTCCACTTTTAGGCAGGTGTGGCCCTTACCCTTATAGTATAAGAGAACCCCGCCGTAGGTGGCAATGGCTGGGTCAATGCCTGAAGGTGTGCCGTGGACAAAACGCTCCGCCTCCAAGGCCGCCTGAAAAATATCATCTCGGGACACCTCCACGCCTAAGAGCTGGCCTATTGAACTTGCTGCCGCCGCTGCAACCGCCGCTGAGGAGCCGAGGCCGGCAGCCACAGGAATAGAGGAGCGAACCTTAACATTTACACCCCCTTTCTTTTTAGCCAAATTCAAGATCCTTTGGGCAGCTATCCTAACGGGTTCAAGCTTTGCGCGGGCCTCTGGGCCTCCACAATCCGCCTGGAAACTTTCATTCAGGAAGTAGCCGGAGATGCCCAAGTCGGCGGAGCTTACATATATGCGTTCATCCGACCTTAAGTCCGCAGACACGTAGGCCCGTTTATCGATGGCGGTGGCGAGGGCTGGCTCACCGTAAACAACGAAGTGTTCTCCAAACAGGATTATCTTTGCAGGCGACGAAGCGGTAACGCTCATGGCTTTCCTCCCTTGTAACTTTCCCCCGCGGGTATTTATTGATTAAGGTAAGGAAATATGTCGCGGTACCTTTACAGTGCCTCTCAACCTTTCCATCCATCTTTGCTACCAAGGCGTGGAGGTTCGCTTCTCGGGTGCGACACCGAAAAACAACATTGTCGGCTATCATCCGTCACTTTGAGACGCGGCAGAGCCAGCTGCGTATATCTAGATATTTGATGAGCGTTTTCATCTTGACTTCGAAAAGCACGTACGGGTCCTCTATGTATATCTGCTTCCCTTCTAGGGCTTCTAATACGAGTTTCGGCTCCGCCGAATCCATGATCAGCACGTCTATCTCCTCCTCTGGTACTTTGAGGGCTCTGGCCATGTCAACCACGAGCCCTCCAACCTCATAGAGATTATAAGGTCTTCCGAAGTATACGGCTATGTCGTAATCGCCCTTCAAGGAGTAGCCTTTAGCCCTCCCCCCAAACAAAACAGCGGCCTTAACCTTCCCCTTAAGCACCTCCCTCAAGCACTCAAAGTCATCTGTCATCCCATCTACGGGCTCCCTTTACTCTGAGCCATTCATCATAATAGTCAATAGTCAAAGGTCACAATAGAGGATAAAGTTTTAAGTTTATGAAGGCGCATTATTTTGTGATGGAGACAGAGGCGTAGCCGACCACCGCGGAATAGTCGCCTGTCACGTCGCCACTTGTCTTGTAACATAGCAATTGGGCTTCCTCTGCGCCCATTGCCTTTGCCGCGGTTATCATAGCAATTGTGGGACCGTATCCGCACATGGATAGGCCATAGGATTCTACAACGGAGTAAAGCTGCCCCTCATCAAGCTTTACGATGGCATTGAGGGCCTTCTTGTCCTTTACCTCAGCTGTTTTTTGGGGCTCGTAGTGGGTCATGTCCGTGGAGGCAATCACCAAAGCATTTTTCCCCGCCAGCGCCTTTGCTACAGCTTGACCCACTTCCCGGCCGGTTTCTAAGTCCTGCATAAGAAAACAGATGGGCACAAGCCTGAAGGTTTGGTCGTAGAGGTACTGGAGAAAGGGAAGCTGCATCTCAAGGGAATGCTCAGGTCCATGGGCTGACTCATCTACATCAATGATGTGGGACTCCCGCACAATCTGGTTAGCAGTTTCTGTGTCGATTTCCACGTCGCCCAGGGGAGTACGCCAGGCTCCCTCGTTCATGATGGCAAGGGCGCTCCCGTACCCCCTATGATTAGGACCTAAAAGAACAACGATTTCGGGTTTGCCGTCCAGAGCTAAGTTGTAATAGGAGTGGGCGGCCACGAGACCAGAGTACACATACCCCGCGTGGGGGCAGACAAGACCAACAATTTTCCGCGGCCTGTCCACTGTTACCTTTGGAATTTTACCTGGGCCAAGCTCATGGATGAAGCACCCCTCTATCTGCGCCTTTAGGCCCTTTAGGTTGCCGGAGTACCAGGAACCTGCCACGGCAGGGTATCTAACCTTCAATTCCCCTTCGCCTTCTATTCTTCCTTTGCCAGTTTCACTTCAAAGTCGTCGATGGAGTGGGGAAGATCCTTATCGGGAGGTATTTCACCCCTCTCTCGGAGGATTTGTCTAGCCAAGAGCCAGTAGATGACCGCCAAGGCCCGCCTGCCCTTGTTGTTGGTGGGTATGACCAGGTCCACGTCTCGGAACTCGTTGTCGGTGCTGCAGAGGGCCACCACTGGAACGCCTATGCTTGCGGCCTCCTTTATAGCCTGGGTGTCAGCTTGGGGGTCTGACACCAAAACCACCCCAGGCTCAATGTGGTTTGGATAGAGGGGATTTGAAAACAGTCCGGGGATGAAGCGGCCTAAGATTGAGGTGGCCCCCGTGGTTTCACAAAACATCTTCACTGGAGTGCGACCGTAGAGTCTGGCCGCCACCGCTACCACCTTTGCTGGCTCAAACCGGGAGAGGAACTTGGCAGTGACCCGGATCCGTTCATCCGTTTTTTTAACGTCCAAAACGAAGAGGCCGTCGGGCCTAACTCGATAAATAAAGGACTCTACATCCTTGGTTTTCATCCTGGTGCCAATGTGAATCCCCGCGGACAGCAGGGTGTCCTGAGGCAGTAGAAGCCCCTCGCCGGGAATCTCAACCTCTTCCTTTTCCTCTTCCGCCTTTAACGGTGCTTCCTCGCTTTTTTCCTCTTCTTCCGACAAGGTCTTTCCTCCTAAAAGGGAAGGGTGGACATCTTCGCCCTACTTCCCAGCATCTCTTCTATTCGAAGGAGTTCACTGATCTTGGCCACCCGCTCCCCTCCCACCACGCCGCTTTTGATGATAGGACAATGGAACGCCACAGCCAAGTGGGCCAGATATGTACTGGCGGTTTCCCCAGATCGGTGGGAGACCACAGGAACATACTGGGCGCTTTTAGCCAAGCCCACCGTTTCCCAGGCGTCAGTAATGGTTCCCACCTGATTTACCTTTATGATGATGGCATTCCCCGCGCAAGCCTTCACACCCTTCTCTAATCTCTCCTTGTTGGTGACGAACAAGTCGTCGCCACATATAAGGCAGTTCTTCACCCTTTTTGTGAGTTCCGTGAAGGCTTCAAAATCTTCTTCATGGAAGGGATCCTCCACATATGCAAGATCATAGTCCTCGACAATACGGCGCATAAATTCAAGCTGCTCCCCAGGGTCCCTCTTTATCCCCTCACTATCATAAGCATAGGCCTTTTCCTCCGGTTTCCATAGGCTGGAGGCGGCCACATCTAAGCCCACCCTACACTCTAGCCCCAACTCCTCTGAAACCTCTCCGCAAGCCTTCGCCACAACCTCCAGGGCTTCCTGATCCTTTATGTTAGGCGCCCACGCCCCCTCATCGCCCCTCCCTCCGGTGAAGCTTGGGTCCTTCTCCTGGAGGAGGGAGCAGACCCTTTGGTGAACTTTAACGTTGGTCTTGGCCGCGTCGAAAAAGTTTTCCGCCTTCAGGGGGAGAACCAGAAACTCCTGTATGTCAGTTGCCTTTCCCCGAGTATGTTTTCCCCCGCCTAAGACATTTCCTAAAGGATAGGGTAGCCTGGTCGTGAGGGAGCCGGCGAGATGCTGAAAAAGGGGTATGCCATAGGAGGAGGCAGCTGCCTCTGCGGTAGCTATGGAAATGGCGCAGGCTGTGTTTCCGCCCACATTTCTAAAGTCTTCGGTTCCATCGATTTCATGAAGGAGGAGGTCTATGGTCTCCTGTTCCTCGGCTTTCATGCCTATGAGTTCCGGGGCAATGTCCTCCTGAACCTTCCTAATCGCTTGGTCTACTCTCCCTTCGGGATAGGGAACCGCCTCGGCTTTGCCTGTACTGGCACCAGCTGGAGCAGAAGCCCGCCCGAAGCCTTCCATCGTTAGCACATCAATTTCTATGGTTTCCCTTCCCCGACTGTCGAAAATTTTTCTAGCTATGACATCTTCAATGACGGTTGACGTTTTCTCATTCCCTCCATGATTCATTCAACCATTCTGCCTTCACGGGGACTTTCATAAAATTTGAGGATTTCGTCAATAACCTCCACATGGGAAAGGAACATGCGACGGCAACAATATCTCGTAATCCCTAAACTGTCCAAAATCACTCCAGGATCCTCCCCAGCCTTCACCTTCTTCGCGTATTCCTCCCACCTGTCTCCAATGAGTTTACCGCAACTGAAACACCGGACAGGAATTATCATTTCAAACGCCTTCGAGACTTCTACTTTACGTCATGCCGACTTCTACCCTTTTGACACACCCTCCACTAATAAACTTTACTTAAGTGCCCCCTGCAAACTTAGTTTGCCGTTCTTGCATAAATTTAGCGGTAGGATTTCTGGTCTCTGGCCCTGGCGCCTGGGCCACCGAATTTCTTAGGCTCCTTTCTCCTTGAGTCGCCGGCGAACATGGTTCTGTCGTAGTCAGAGAAGGTGGCTCGGAGGTGGGTGCTTTTTGTCCATTTTAGTAGGGCCCGGGCTATTGCCATCCGCACGGCTTCAGCTTGCCCCATGAATCCTCCCCCAGAAACCTTGACATTGATGTCCACTTGTTTCCAAGCGTCACCGGCATGAAGTAGGGGTTCCATAACCCTATCCCGAACCATCCTCGGTTCAAGAATTTCAACTGGTATATTGTTTACACGGACTCTCCCTGTTCCCGGTCTGGTGGTGGCTCGGGCTATGGCCGTCTTCCTTTTTCCGCTGGTTAACAGAACCCTCATGGGACTCGGCATTTTACCTACCCTCCACGGACCAGCCGATCTCCTTGGCTAATTCTCCCAGGGTCATGTAGGGACACCTCAGCTTCTCCACTTGGGCTTCAGGTATAGTAAGCGTCTCCTTACCTTTAAATTCTTCAGGGAAGCCTATGAAAACTTGAAGCCTCTTATAGGCCTCTTGGCCCTTTGGTTTCCTCCTAGGGAGCATACCTCGAACGGTTCGACGGAGGACCTGGTCCGGTCGCCTAGGATGGTAAGGTCCCTTCCTCGGGTGGCCCACATCCAGAAAGGCCTTGGCTTCCTTAACTATGCTGAGCCTTTTTCCCGAGATGACAGCCTTTTCCGCGTTTACAATGACGATCCTTTCGCCCTGGAGGAGACGCTTGGCAATGGCGCTGGCCATACGACCTAGGACGAGACCGTTAGCGTCAACTATCTCTGTTTGTCCAACTGCCATATTTTCACCCGATAATCTTCACATTGGTGCCCTTCGGGTTTTTTTCCATCAATTCAAGGATAGACAAACATTTCCCCTTAGCCCTTAAGATCTTGAACCGCGCTTGATCAGAGAAGGAGAAGGCTGCTACGTGGATGGGGCGATCGATTCTTCCCGCTCCCAGAACCTTACCTGGAACTACCACGGTTTCTCCCCCTTGTGTATATCGGTTCAGTCGACTTACATTAACAACCATGCGGCCTTTTCTGGAACGAGAAAGGCGGCTTGCTACAGCACGCCATATTCCAGCCTCATTCTCCCGAGAGCCTTTCTTTAAGGCTCGAATGAGCTTGACCAATTCTGGATTGGTTGCGGATGAAATGAGTTAACCCTCCCCTACAATGAGCTTAACCTCACGTCGCATCCTCTGTGACTTGATTGAGGAAATCGTTAATCTTTTTATCAATGACTTTAAGGCCTTCGAGCAGGATTCGCTCCACAGGAAGGGCCCCCGTGGATTCCACGTTAAAAATGAAGGCGTCCTTATCCCAGGCTATTTCTATTGCCTGACGGTCTGGAGGACAAACGTTGACGCAGTCTTGGCAGAGGGTGCAATCTGTCAGGTTTCGGGTTTCTATTTTATCTCCCACTTTAATGAGGACCCTTTTGGGACAGGCCTTCACGCATTTACCACATGCGTTGCAGCGGCTTTCGTTGATCTTAACCTGCGGAAGATACCTATAGGTACATAAGGAAACGGGTTGCCACTTAGCATGATTGATTCCCTTCCCCAATCGGGCGTAGGCCTCCAAACGTATTCTCTGCCCTGGTGCCAGCTTCACTATGGGAATCCCATCGCTAACGGGTCTGACCTCAGGATTTTCGGGTATCAAGTCTCCAGAATACACGGTTTTTACTCCATCGGTGGCCTCCACATCCAGCGTTAAGGATGCACGGCAGAGGTTACATCCAAACTCGCTGTGGCAGGAACACTCTTCAGGGAGTTTGTAGGAGTCTAGGTCCGTTTTTAGGGGGATTAATCCTATTCTATGGGTGAGAATTTCGTCGTGAAGTAGGGAGGAGTTTTCGATAACGACCACTTCGTCTATGGCCATGGAGGAGA
>Ga0315312_1002124_pt1 | contig 14147 bp, 11 predicted proteins | sample TDP7_MG_FD_203629 | JGI IMG/M metagenome (GOLD analysis project Ga0315312, IMG submission 203629) | Freshwater sediment microbial communities from Lake Towuti, South Sulawesi, Indonesia - TDP7 | ecosystem: Environmental > Aquatic > Freshwater > Lake > Sediment | place: Indonesia: South Sulawesi... | reverse complement strand
GGCCAAATACGCTGCCGATTTCCTGGTGGAAAGAGCCCTGCGCGTGAAAGCCGTCCGGAGTCCCTACGCCCATGCCGTCGTCAAAAGGATCGACAAAGCCAGCGCGCTGAAGGTCCCGGGAGTTGAGGCAGTGATCACCGCAGAAGATGTACCGGGGGAGAATCAGATCGGCTATCTGGTGGACGACCAGCCCATCCTTACCACCAAAGCGAGATACATAGGGGACATTGTCGCTCTGGTTGCCGCGCGGAATGAAAGAACTGGGTGGGAGGGGGCGGACCGGGTGCAGGTGGAATATGAAGAGCTGGCGGCCGTCTTCGATCCCCGAGAGGCGCTGAAAAGTAGTATCAAGATTCATGAGCATGGTAACATCGCTGCCGACGCCAAAGTACGAAAGGGGAACGTGGAAGAGGCCTTCCGGCACTGTGATGTGATCGTAGAGAGGACCTATCAGGCGGGCTCCCAGGATCATGCCTATATCGAGCCAGAGGCGGCAGTGGCCATTCCCACCGGAATGAGAGGCGTCACTGTGATCGGAACCACGCAAAACCCCTTCCGGACCAGACATACCGTGGCTCGCGTCCTGGGATGGAAAGACTCCGAAGTGACTGTTATGACTCCCTACATTGGCGGCGGGTTTGGCGGAAAAGATACGTACGGCCCGCTCATTTGCTGCTTGGCCACTCTGGCTGCGGTCATACTCGGTAGGCCGGCCATGATCGTTTATCCCCGATATGAATCGTTCGCCTATCGATTCAAGCGAGGCCCCTTTGAAATCCACTACAAGACAGGAGCTACGAAAGATGGGAAGGTGAGGGCTATTCAAGTAGATTACATCGTGGACGCCGGAGGATACGCTACGTGGTCGGTAGGCTTTTTGAAAAGGGCGGCCTACCATGCCACCGGAGTCTATGAAGTGGAAAACGTCAAAGTGGATGGTGTAGCCGTTTATACGAATAACCTGCCCAATGCAGCTTTCAACGGCTTCGGGAACCCCCAGATGCTCTTTGCCGCTGAATCCCAGATGGACATCATGGCCGAAGCGTTGAACATGGACCCCGTGGAATTCAGGCTGAAGAATGCTCTGGTCCCCGGCTCGCGGACAGGGACGAGCCAGCTCCTCGACCACGCGGTGGGAATCAAAGAATTGATCCAAAAAGTTGCGGAGAAGGCGGACTGGAGGAGCAAGCGTGCTCTATACGCCAGCGATAAAACGGGCAAAAAGCGCAGAGGTATGGGTGTTGGATGCAGTTGGCATGGTTGCGGCACAACGGGCTTTAAGGGCGATTGGGCCGGAGCGTCGGTCATCGTCAACCCGGATGGGAGCGTGACCTACTCGACCGGAATCGTAGAAATCGGACAGGGAACAATCACCTCCCATGCCATGATGGTGGCGGAAGTCCTGGGCGTTCCGGTGGAAAAGGTTAGGGTGGATGCGAATAATACTGGCACGATGCCAGACAGTGGGGAAACGCATGCCCAAAGAGGCACGATTATCGGTGGGACCGCCGCGGTCGATGCCGCCTTGAAGATCCGTAAGAGGATGAACAAACTCGCCGCTGATCTTTGGGAATGTTCCGAGGAGGAAGTCGCCTTTGAGAATGGGGAGACGTATAATCTCAACCATCCCGCCCAAAGAATCTCGTTCAAAGATTTGGCTTATGAGATGTACATGAGGGGAATTCCTCCGGCAGATTATGGGTTTATCAAGGCAAGGAGGGGATTCCCTGACCCGGAGACAGGGCAGGGAGATACTTACGCCGCTTACACCTTCGGCTGTACCATCGCGGAAGTAGAAGTCGACTTAGAGACCGGACAGGTGGATGTTCTCCGGCTCATTCCGGGAGTGGCAGCTGGCAAGATCATCCAGCCGGCCGTTGTCAAAGGCCAGGTGTATGGGTGTGGTCTCTTAGGGTTGGGCTATGCCTTGACCGAGAAGGTGGTACGCCAAGAGGGCAGGATGATGAATCCTTCCTATACGGATTACTTGATCCCGACCATCAAGGATATGCCGGAGATGGCTGACCTGGTTGTGGTGGAAGATGAATTCAAGTATTCGGGTTTTGGCGCCAAAGGCGTAGGAGAGATCGCCTTCATCGCCACGCCCCTGGCCATTACTAATGCCCTTTACCAGGCGGTGGGTATCCGCTTCCACGAAATTCCGTTAGGGATGGAAAAAATTTACTTTGCCCTGAGGGAGAAGAAGAGCCATGGAAGCAGAAGTTAGACCTTTACCGAAAATGGATTATGTGGCCCCTTCGTCGCTGAAGGAAGCGCTCAATCTATTGAAGAAGTATAAGGGCAAAGCAAGACTCCTGGCCGGAGGGACCGACCTGATTCCCAAGATGAAGAAAAGGATGGCCATGGCCGAGGTCGTCATCGATCTGAATCGCATCTCGGGCTTTTCGGGGATCAAACTGCGAAAGGATGGCCTCCATATCGGAGGGCTCACGCGCTTGGCTGAGATCATGCAATCACCCTTAATCAAAGAAAAGGCACCGGCTCTTGCTCAAGCGATTAGCGTGATGGCTTCTCCTCCCATTCGGAATCGGGCAACGATGGTCGGGAATTTATGCACTGCTTCGCCGGCCGCAGACACGGCTCCTCCGCTCCTCGTCCTCAACGCCTCCGTGAAAATCCAAAATGCCCAGGGAGAAAGAATGGTTCCCCTTTCCGGATTCTTCCGCGGGCCGGAGGAAACCGTTAGAAAACCGGATGAAATCCTCACGGAAGTGATTCTTCCTTTAGAGGAGGGGAAATCAGCTTTTTTAAAACTGGGCCGACGGAAGGCCTTCACCCTATCGGTTGTTTCCGCAGCCGCCTTCGCCCGGATTCGGGGGGGGAAATTTGAAGAAGTGCGGGTGGCTCTGGGGGCGGTGGCTCCGACTCCGATTCGCGGCCGGAAGGTCGAGGAGACCTTGAGGGGAAGTGAGGTTAATGAACAGAATATCGCCCAGGCGGCAGAATGCATCAAAGAGGAAGTAAAGCCCATTACGGATGTGCGCGCCTCAGAAGAGTATCGAAGAGAGATGTCTTGCGTATTGACCAGAAGGGTTCTCGAGCAGGTCTGTTGGAGGGGGAAAAATGCAGGTACGATTTAAACTGAACGGCAGGGCTATCGCCGAAGAGGCTGAGCCGAATGAGACCTTGTTGGATTTTCTGCGGGAAAGGCTCAACCTCACCAGTGTAAAAAAAGGTTGTGATGAAGGGGACTGCGGAGCCTGTACGATTCTCCTGAACGGAAAACCCGTGCGTTCGTGCCTTTTGCTGGCCGTGCAGATGCGTGAGGGGAATGAGGTAACCACGGTGGAAGGTCTGGCCAAGCGAGGCGAGTTGAGCGAAATTCAGGAGGCCTTCCTGGAGAAGTACGGATTCCAATGTGGTTTTTGTACACCGGGCATGATTCTCATGACCAAAGCATTGCTGGATGAAAATCCGCGTCCGACTGTTGCGGAGATCAAGGACCAATTTGAAGGAAATCTCTGCCGCTGTACTGGTTATGCCCAGATCATCGACTCCGTGCTGCGGGCGGCTGAACTGCGCGCCAGCCGTCAGTAATTTTTTGACCAAAAAATCTGCCCCTGAGAGAAAAACTTGGGTTTCTAAATTGACTTGATATGTCGGAAATTTTCCTTGACAAGAGTAGAAGAAAGCAATATATTAGCCCCGCCTTATCCAAATAAACTTTCCCAAAATTAGACGCTTGATTAGATTTGTGGCAGAGTTTTATCTCGGGAAATCATCTCCTAAATCCAAGATGATTAAGAATAAATTTATTGAACTCTAACAACTCTTCTCCAGAATGGGATTTCGACGAGGATACAAGGAACAAAGAAATTTTTGTTTTCGTCCGTGGAGAAAGGAAAGTCGGTATGGGAGAGACTGTTAATCAGCCTCGTGGATGATTCAATCTTCTTATATCAATGACGAAGGGAGGAGGGGAAAATGAAGTTAAGATTCAAAAGATGGGGTATGGGCGTGGCATTGTTAATCTGTTTCTTTCTAGTATTCATGAGCGGGGCTTCCGCCCAAACCAAAGAGGAGATCCGGATCGGCTTTTTAGTCCCCCTCACAGGGCCCATGGCCAAGCCGGGGGAGGAGAACGTCAACGGGAATAAGCTCTTCTGGGAGCAAGCGGGTTATAAAGCAGGTGGTCGTCCTGTGCGTGTGATCTTTGCTGACACCGCCTGTAACCCCGATAACGCCATCAGCCAGAGCCGTCGTCTCATCCACGGTGACAAAGTTCACTTCCTTACTGGGCCGATTTGCGGGCACGAGGGGCCAGCGGCCGCGCAAGTCAGTAAAGAGACCGGGGTGCCCTTGATCATGGACCCCGCCGGACCGGACATTCAAACCAAGTGGAGTCGGGTGCCGACAGTCGTCCGGACGTCCCTCTCGGCAAGCCAGATCGGCCATCCCTTTGGCGAATATCTCTATAAAGAGCTGGGTGTCCGGAATGCAACCTTCATCGGCCAGGATTACACTTGGGGTCACGAGGTGACCCTGGGGGCCATCAGAACATTTGAAGTTGCCGGAGGAAAGGTCGCCAAAATCCTTTGGACACCCATCGGCACGGCTGACTACGGCCCATTACTCGGCGCTATTCCGCCGGGCACAGATGCGGTGGTACCTGTCGTGGTGGGTGCGGACCGCCTGCGCCTGTTCCAGCAATGGTTCAACTTCGGCTATGACCGGAAGTACAAAATCTACGGCGCCTACTGGCTGCACGCCGATGTCCTCCCGCAGTTAGACGAACGGGCCATCGGCCTCATCAGCAAATGCCTAACATATTCACCGGGCCTCGATACACCAGAGAATAAGGCGTTTGTGGATGCTTACGCCAAGAAGTACAGAGCGATCCCCTCTTGGATGGCCGAGACTGCTTACACTTCGGCTCTTTGGCAAAAGGCAGCGATCGATGCGATCAGAGGGAAAGTGGAGGACCGGCAGGCATTCCTACAGGCCGTTCGCAAGGCCAAGATCGTAGCCCCCCGCGGCCCCCTTAGATTAGATGAATACGACAACCCTGTCCAGAACGTCTATGTTTCCAAAGTCGCCAAAATGAAACACCCGGTGCTCGGCGAAGTTCTGAATAGCATTCCTATTAAAACCTATCCGGCGGTCTCCCAGTTCTGGACATGGAAACCTGAGGAGTTTATGGCTCGCGGACCGTACAAGCGATAATCGCTCTTATGAAGGAGGTCGAGATGGCTCTTGAGAAGTCAGTCCCCAGCCTAATCGGCCAATCCATCCCCCAACCGGATGCGCTGGAGAAGGCGCTCGGCACGACACGTTTTAGCGACGACATCACTCTGCCCGGGATGCTCTGGGGTTGTGCCTTGCGGAGTCCTGTGGCGAACGCGCGGATCCGCCGCCTGGATGTTGAAAAAGCCAGAAGACTCCCCGGCGTTCATGCCGTCCTGACTGCTGCGGACATCCCTGGGGTTAACCTGCGCGGAAATATCCTGGGAGCCCGTGACGACCAACCCGTACTCGCCAAAGATTTGGTCCGCGCGGTGGGTGAGCCGATAGCCCTCGTCGCCGCAGAGTCGATGGACCTCGCTGAGGAGGCTATCTCTCGCATTAAAGTTGAGTACGAACAGCTCCCGCCTCTGGAGGATCCAGTGGCAGCGGCAGAGCCTGGGTCACCTCAAATAGATGAGCGGGGCAATGTGATTGCCAACTACGGTTACACCCGAGGGGATATAAAGGAGGGCTTTGCCAAGGCCGCAGCCATCGTGGAAGAAACGTTCCGCACCCAGTGCGCGGAGCATGCTTACTTGGAGCCGGAGGCGGGGGTCGCCTGGCTCGATCCGGGGGGTGTAATCCACATCCGTTGCGGCACTCAGATGATTGAGAACTTCCGTTTCGTGGCGCGCATTCTGGGCGTTCCACACAACCAGGTACGCATTGAGTGTCCCCTCGTCGGCGGAGGCTTCGGCGGCAAAATCATGATCACCATTGAACCCTTCCTGGCCCTTCTTGTGAAAGCCACGGGTCGGCCCGTGCGGATGGCGCTCAAGCGGGAAGAGTCCATCCTCTCCTCCACAAAACGCCATCCCTTTATCATGCGGTACAAGGTCGGGGCTGATGCTGCGGGGAGGCTTACGGCTCTGGAAGTCGACCTAATAGGAGACGCCGGGGCATACACCGATGTCAGCGACATCATCGGTAAATACTCTATTGGATTGCTCACGGGCCCCTACCGCTGCCCGAACGTACAGGTGCAGTCGCGTATGGTCATTACGCACAACCCCACATCCACCGCCATGCGCGGGGTGGGTTGCCCGCAGATCACCTTCGCCCTGGAAGGGATTATGGATGCCTTGGCCCAGAAGATGCGGCTGGACCCCTTCGAGCTCAGGAAACGAAACTTCCTCTCCAAGGGCGAGGCTCTGACTACCGGCCAGCCTCTCAAGCATGCCGTTCGCCTGGCTGAGACGTGGGAGCGGGCCGATGAGGCCCTCAATAAAGCGCTCTCCATAGAGCCGCGGGCTCTCGATAAGGCGAGGTCTAAGAGCCTGCGGGCGCGCGGTCACGCGGCAAACATGACCGGCTACGGCCGCCGGCACGGAACTCTGGCCCAAGCGTACGTGGGGATGCAGCTGGATGGCAGCGCCGTGGTGGCCGTGGGTGCATGCGATATAGGCTCTGGACAAAGAGTGGGCTACCAGCAGGTTGCCGCCTCGCTCCTTGGCCTTCCGATGGGCAGGGTAACCCTGCACAGCTCCGACTCCCAGGCTACGCCCCTTGTTGGGATGACGGCGGGCAGCAGGACGTTCCTCAACGCGGGAAGAGCCGTCATGCAGGCGGCCGAGCCTATCGTGCGCACCCTGAAGGAGACGGCCGCCAAACTTTTGGAAGCGCGGACGGATGATATCGTCTTGGCCAATGGCAAAGCTTTCGTGATCGGCTCGCCAGACCGTAGTGTGAGCCACGCTCAGCTTGCAGCAGCTGCTACGGGTGCTGGGGCAACTCTTACGAATTTGGGTACGATTAAGATTGAGGACGATCCCTATCCCGGTTGCGTCACGGCCCACGATGCGGGTTGGTTGGATTATACCTTCGGTGCCGTAGCAGCGGAGGTCTCGGTGGATCCCGAAACCGGGGAGGTCACCCTTCTCGGCTTGGGTGATTCGCACGACGTCGGGACCGCGGTCAACCCCCAGATCGTGGCCGGCCAGTGCGAGGGTGGAATTATCTATGGCATGGGCCTTGCCCTCGTCGAGGACTGCTGCGTGAAAGCGGGTAGGGCCGAAGCCCATGACTTCGCCAGTTATCTGATCCCTACCTCCTTAGACATCCCGGCAATGGGAGTGGCCATTGTCGAGTCGGGCGAGGGAGAAGGTCCTTTTGGGGCGCGGGGAATAGGAGAGCCGCCGAACAACACGTCTGCGGCTGCCATTGCCAACGCTACCTCCCGGGCCATCGGGGTTCGCGTCACTTCTTTACCCATCACCCCCGAGAAAGTCCTCGCCGCTCTGCGCACGGGTAAGTGGCCGCGTTATTAGCTGGCGCCGAAGGGATCAAGGGAAAAAGCCTCTCGCACTATTAGGTTCAGTTACCATAATAAGATCTCTGTAGCCCCTATGGTTAGATTTTTGTAACATCCAGCCCTTCAAGGGAGGGATTTCATGAGAGAATTTGACTTCCTGGCACCTAAATCCCTGAATGCTGCCCTCCGCGCTATTAAGGGCAGAGGTCGGAACTATAAGCTCCTGGCCGGGGGCACAAACCTGATCCCTGATCTCCGGGATGGGAATATTCGGCCCCAGCTGGTCGTCGATTTGGGCGGCATAGGCAGCCTTAAATACATAAAGGAAGAGAAAGGCACAATAAGGATAGGGTCCCTTGTCACCATTGCTGATCTTCTGGAATCGACAGGCATAAAGCGACATGCTTCCGTTCTGTCGGAGGCAGCATATAAATTTGCCGGACCTCTGGTCCGAAACCGGGCAACCGTAGGAGGAAACCTGGTAGATGCCTCTCCTGCGGCAGACTGTGCGGTTCCCCTTCTGGCTCTGAAAGCCCGGGTGAAGTTGCAAAGCCTCAAAGAGCGGCGCACTGTGGGGTTGGACGAATTTTTTGCCGGGTACCGCAAGACCGTTATAAAGCCGGGAGAGATTCTTACCGAAGTCTTATTTCCTATCCCTCCCCCGGGCACAAAGCAGGGTTATTACAAGCTTGGTCGGCGAAACGCCATGGCCATCTCCGTGGCTAGCGCAGCCATAGTGGTCAGCATGAACGGTAAAGCATGTACTCAGGCCACCATAGCTCTTGGGGCCGTCGCTCCCACACCATTGCGGGCTAAGAAAGCTGAGGCCCTCCTGATGGGCAAGGGGATAGATGAGGCCCTGGCCCGGAAATGTGGCGAAGTGGCCGCGGTAAGCGCGAAACCCATCGATGATATTCGAGCTTCGGCAGAATACCGGCGACTGATGTGTAAGGTTTTGGTGCGGCGCATCCTTTGTCAGACCTTTGGACTTGGGGGCGAAGTTTCTAACCTTCCCCAGGAGGGAGATTGATGAAACTATTACCTGTTCAATTTACGGTCAACGGCCAGGAGGTGCGGGCCGAGTTTCCCGCGCATCGCACGCTTTTGCATGCCCTGCGCGAGCTGGGATATACCGAAGTTAAGAATGGCTGCGAGAAGGGCGATTGTGGGGCCTGTACTGTTCTAATGGATGGCCGGGCAGTGAATTCCTGCCTCGTGCTGGCGGTTCAGGCCCGAGGCCGGGAGGTGACGACTGTTCGTGGCCTTGGCTCCGTGAATAACCTCCATCCCCTGCAGAAAAACTTCATAGAAAAGGGCGGCATCCAGTGTGGTTTTTGCACTCCGGGCATGCTCCTTTCAGCCAAGGCCCTTTTGGATAAAAACCTCTCCCCATCCCGAGAGGAGATTAAGGCGGCCATCTCGGGTAACCTCTGTCGCTGCACAGGCTACGTCAGAATCATCGATGCCATCGAGGCCACGGCAGCTGAACTTAAGAAAGGGCCCACCCGCCCGAAGGCACAAAAAGCTCACCCCTAATTTTTAAAGCAATATGAGTCTAGCGCCCCGAAGCAAGTTTTACAGGGAGGATATTTGATGAACTGGGCGCTGCAAGCCCTGAATGGAATCTCTTTGGGAGCGCTTCTCTTCCTCATGGCCAGCGGGTTCACCTTGATTTTCGGGCTGGCCCGGGTGGTAAATATGGCGCACGGCGCCTTTTACCTCCTGGGAGGCTATTTCGGGTTGACCGTCCTGCGGGCTACGGGGAACTTCTGGCTCGCTCTTCTCATTGGTGGGGTAAGCATAATCGTAATCAGCTACTTCATCGAGCGCTACCTCATCCGGCGGACCGGAGAAAATCACCTCGCCCAGGTGCTTCTCACGGTTGGCATCGTGTATGTGCTCGCTGACATCGCGCTGTCCATCTGGGGCGGAGATTCGCTCAGCCTGCCGCCGCCCGCCTTTGCGCGGGGGCCGATAGACCTCCCCGGCGGGATCGTCTATCCGCGATACCGATTTTTACTCATCGTTTTCGGGATCTTCATCGGAATCCTGCTGTGGTTACTTTACAATCGGACCCAGATTGGCGCTATTGTCCGCGCGGGCGTGGATGATCGGGAGATGGTCAACGCCATGGGGATTAATATCGATCGCTTATTCGCGCTGGTTTTTGCCCTCGCCGCCTTCCTGGCTGGTATGAGCGGGGTGGCAGGCGGAGCTTTCCTGGCGCTATACCCCGGCGCTGAGTGGGAGATCCTTGTTCTGGCCCTTGTGGTGGTTATCGTAGGTGGCCTGGGAAGCCTGGAAGGGGCGATGGTCGGGAGTCTCATCGTCGGGCTGGTCGACGCTTACGGCCGCTGGTTGCTTCCGCAATTCTCACACTTTGTTGTATTCGGTCCCATGGCTATTCTGCTACTCTTCCGGCCTAAAGGTCTATTCGGCAGGGAGGCCTAACGTTGGGCAGGCTTGGCTGGCTCTTCCTGATCGTCGCTTTATTGGTGGCGGTGCTTGTGCCCCAGTTTCTGGGCTCCTTCTGGATCAGCCTGGTCATCCAGATCATGGTTTTCGGGCTGCTCGCCTTATCTGTCGACCTCCTCCTTGGACACACCGGAATCTTTCCGCTCGGCCACGCGGCCTTTTTCGCAATGGCAGCTTACACTACAGCTATTCTCCAGGTCCGGTATGCGCAGCCCACCTTATTGGCGGCACCGGCGGGCTTGGCCGCTGCTGTCATCCTGGCCATAATCTACGGCTTGGCCGTCCGGACGAGCGGCGTTTACTTTATCTTGGTTACGATGGCGATGGGCCATATTGTCTGGGGTGTATCGGTGACCTGGGCGAGTTTCACCAACGGGGACAACGGAATCGGCAATGTGCCATTCCCAGCATTGGGATCATTGGCCATCGGGAATCTCTCGTCTTACTATTATCTGGTCCTGGCCGTGGTTGTGGCCTGTGCTTTCGGTTACCGCGCATTAACCCGCTCCCCTTTTGGTCTTACTCTCCGAGGTATCCGCGAGAGCGATAGCCGGATGCGCGCTCTCGGCTACAACGTAGGGGCCCACAAGTATGCCGCCTTCGTGCTTTCCGGGGCGCTCGCCGGTATGGCGGGTATCCTGTACATTTACTTCAACCGTTTCGTCTCTCCACCCACGGCTTCCTTGCACGTATCGGTCGAAGCAGCCTTGATGGTCATTGTAGGTGGAACGGGCACGGTCATTGGACCATTCATCGGCTCGGCGATCATCCTCGGGCTCCGAAATTACGTGAGCGGATACCTGGTGAATTGGATGACCCTTATGGGTGTGGTCTTCATCGCTACCGTCCTCTGGGCCCCGGATGGCGTGTTGGGCCTGATGCGGCGCTTTCGAGCCCAACTGGGAATGGGGCCCGCCCGATCGGGATCTCGTATGATGGTGGCTGGAAAAGGGGAGGACACCACGTGACGGATCAGAACGCGGTCGAAGTTGCTGAACTAACCAAGACTTTCGGGGGCGTCCACGCAGTGGAAAGGGTATCTATGAAAGTGCCAGTTGGCCAGCGGCGGGCTCTCATTGGCCCCAACGGGGCCGGGAAGACCACCCTGTTCAATTGCATTACGGGTAGCATGCGCCCGAGTGCGGGGCGAATTTTCCTCTTCGGGAAAGACGTTACAGAGATGCCGGAGCACCAACGCACGGTCATGGGCGTCGGCCGTACTTACCAGATTACGAATGTCTTTCTTAAGCTCAGCGTTATGGAGAACGTCCTGCTCGCGATTCAGGGCACGACACGACAGAAGTGGATCCCGCACCGTTCGGTGGAAAACTTTTCGGAAAGTATAGCGCGAGCGACGGAGGAACTCAACCGCGTCGGGCTTGCCCCCCGCGCCTCTGTTTCAGTCCGCTATCTTTCGTATGGCGAGCGCAGGCAATTGGAGTTGGCGCTAGCGCTGGCATCGAGGCCGCGCCTGCTTCTTCTCGATGAGCCCGCCTCCGGACTTTCCCCGGCCGAACGGCAAAGAATTGCCGAGATCATCGCCCAGTTGCCACGGCATATCACAGTGATCCTCATCGAACACGACATGAGCGTCGCCTTCGGACTGGCCGATCAGGTGGCGGTGCTTCACCGCGGCCGCGTCATCCTCGAGGGCACGCCGGACGAGATCCGGGCCAACCCAGAGGTCCGGGAGGTCTACCTTGGCAAGGTCTAAGGCCCTGCTTTCCGTCGATGATATTCACACTTATTATGGGGAAAGCTATGTCCTCCAGGGGATAAGTCTCCATCTATTGGCGGGGCAGATTGTGGCCCTCTTGGGCCGGAATGGGATGGGCAAAACCACCCTGATCCGTTCCGTTGCCGGCTTGACGCCTCCGCGCCGCGGGACCATTATTTTCAAGGGGCAGGCTATCGAAGGGTACGCTCCCTATAGAATTGCCCAGCTAGGCATGGCACTGGTCCCGCAGGGGCGCCGCATCTTCTCCTCGCTGACAGTCCGCGAAAATTTGCTTGTGCCGACCAGTGCGCTGGCTCGTAGCAAAACCCGGGGAGAGGGAGGGGCCGGGCGCTGGAACTTATCCACGGTATTGAAAGAATTCCCTCGGCTCGCCGAGAGGACCAGGCAGGTTGGAGGATCTCTCAGCGGCGGGGAACAGCAAATGCTGGCTATCGGTCGAGCATTGATGGCCAACCCGGACCTTATCCTCATGGATGAGCCGTCTGAAGGATTGGCCCCGGTTTTGGTCAACCAGATGGAAGAAATCATGCGCGGTATTCGTGAGCAGGGCCATTCTATTCTCCTCGTTGAGCAGAATTTTGGATTAGCCATGGCCGTGGCGGACTATGTATATGTCATCACTTCAGGGCGTATTGTTTACCATGGCACCCCCGATGAACTGGCGGGCCAGGCGGAAATTTTGGATCGACACCTGGGTATCTAGCCCCCTTCCCTCTGCTAAGCCTCAGGTTAGGTTTCGTCAGTAAGTATTTCCCCTGAAGCTCACCACGACCGTATCAATAGCACCTACGATCTCTTGCGGTGAATGTCCTTTGACATAAAATCACTTTTGCCTGATAATGCTTTCAATCAAGGGGGGTCTTATTATTTTTTGAGGAGGAGGGGCAAGCGGGTTCGCAGTCATCATTGCTTCTGTTTTACAAAACACCTCACTTTAAGGTATCCTAAATTTGAGGTCTTCTCTATGGGAGCGCAACGTAATCGGGGGTTAAGGAATGATAAGTGGTAGACCACCAAGCAATGGCCGGGGTCTCCGAATTTTTTTCGAGCCCAAGAGCGTAGCTGTAGTTGGGGCTTCTCGGACGCCGGGCAAGATAGGTAATTACATCTTGCGAAATATACTCAAGCTGGGCTACAGCGGCCAAAATTTTCCCGTAAATCCCAGTGCCAGTCAGATCGAGGGTCTAAGAACTTATCCTTCGGTAGCATCTATACCGGGGGACGTGGAACTGGCGGTGATAGCTGTACCGGCCCACTTAGTTCTTCATGTCATGAAAGACTGTCAGAAGAAGGCGGTGAAAGGGGCGGTAGTTATCTCGTCGGGATTCTCAGAAGCTGGAAGGGAGGGAATGGAGCGCCAACAAGAGCTGGTGCGGCTGGCGGCTGAGTCCGGCATGAGGATCATCGGCCCGAATACTACCGGCATCCTCAACCCCGAAGGCCGATTTACAACAACCTTTGTCGATTTGAAAGGAGTGAAGTTGGGGGGCATAGGCTTTGTGGCTCAGACGGGCATGTTCGCCGGTATGATGTTTCAATGGATCTTTTCATCACAGCACTTCGGCCTAAGCAAAGTCATTGGCTTAGGCAACAAGGCTGATGTGACTGATCACGAGGCCCTTGATTATTTGGCTCAGGACGAAGCCACTCGGGTGGTTATCATGCACCTTGAGGGCGTAAAGGATGGGAGGCGTTTTCTGGACTCGGCCGAGAGGTTGGTGCGAAGGAAGCCCTTGGTGTTGATAAAAGGGGGGAAGACCGAAGAAGGGGCTAGGGCAGTCCAATCCCACACCGGCTCGGTGGCGGGCCGAGATGAAATTTTCGGAGCATTGGTCAGGCAGGCGGGGGCCATCCGAGTAAGCGATTTTGAGGAACTTCTTGACTTTGGTAAGACCTTTGCTTATCAACCCCTACCCCGGAGCAACCGCATAGCCATTATAACCCTCTCTGGAGGTGCTGGGGTTATGGCCACCGATGCTTGCCTTGAGAGCGGGCTAGTGATCGCCCGCCTTGAGCAGCATACTTTAACAAGGCTGAAGGAAAAGATGCCATCTTGGGCCATGCCGGGAAACCCGCTCGACGTGGAGCCTCTTTCCGAGATTGTCACCCAGGAGGGTGCCTATAGACTGAGCTTAGATGCAGTTCTATCAGACCCCGGAGTGGACTTGGCCCTTGTGGTTATGAGTACTTTGCGAATGTCCCGAGTACATGCCGATTATTTACTTGATGTGGCCAAGGCCCATCCTGAAAAGCCGGTGGCCGTGTGCATCATAGGTGAAGCGGCCATCTATAGCCAACTCTTCCAGATTATGGAGGAAGCAAGCATCCCGGTTTTCGTAAGCGTTCGCAGGGCCGTGGCCAGCTTGGCCGCTCTTTATCGGTATCGTCGCTTCCTGGATAGCCTTGTCTAGAAGGCAGGAGAGCATCTCTACGAGAAGG